>Ga0114129_10000054_pt1 | contig 99951 bp, 84 predicted proteins | sample RhiMetdeltSRZDD1_FD_80071 | JGI IMG/M metagenome (GOLD analysis project Ga0114129, IMG submission 80071) | Populus rhizosphere microbial communities from Tennessee, USA - Rhizosphere MetaG P. deltoides SRZDD1 (version 2) (version 2) | ecosystem: Host-associated > Plants > Roots > Rhizosphere >... | reverse complement strand
GAGCGACAGATCGTCCTCGACGAATTGAGTCGGCAGCGAAACCTGGTCATGGGCGCGGTTTCCGTCGAGCGGGAACAGGCGGTCAACGCGATCATCCGGGCGTTTGCCGCGGAACGCAGCGAACTGCTGCGCAATGTCGAGTTGGAGCGGCTGGCCACGCTCGAGTGGGCGACGGCTGAGCGTCGTGAGGCGATCGCGGACGTGCGCCGCGAGCTGGCCGGCTCGATGGAAGCCGTCCGTGGCGAGCGCGCCGTCGTCGTCGACGACCTGCGCCATATCGTCGATGTGGTCTTGCTGCGCGTGGCCATATTCCTCGTCGCCGCAGTGGTGCTCGCGCCGCTCGTCGCTCACGCCTACGCCCGTGTCTGGCCGCGGCGATTGCGCTGACCATCGCGCGGACCAAGCCGCGTGCCTCCTGCCATCGCGCTCAGCATGCTTCGCTGTACCAGAGGTGCTCCGGAATAACGGAGGTGCCGCGAGCACAAACACCGGATAGTGGCGCGCATGGTCTCCTTATTGTCAACGACTTATCCCCCTGAACCCCGGTCTTTGCGCGTGGTACCAGCTGTGCTGGCAGCCAGGACATGACCTCACCGATCGCTCCGGACGGCGCGCGCGATGCTGCGACAGCTGCTGGTGCTCACCTCGCGGCGACTACCCTCTTCTGTTTTCTTGCCTTTCTCGCGACACCTGCGGCTGCACGGGACAGGCAGGACGACTCGCCGCTTGGCCAGAGCGCTGGAGCGTCGCAGATCGCTGGCGCGACGGTGACGTGCTCGTCCAAGCCTGGTGAACGTTCGAGTTGCGCTGCCGACACGTCGAAGGGCGTCGTGCTGCTGCGATCGATGGGCGACGCGCCGTGCCTGCTCGGAAGGACCTGGGGCTACGACCAGACCAGCGTCTGGGTGTCGGACGGCTGCAGCGCCGAGTTCGGCACCGGTTCCGTCGTACAAGCGCAGACGACGAAGCCCAAGGCCCCCTCGCACGTTCCGAACGTCGGCTTTCTGCTCTTCGACGGCGACAAGGGCCAGGTCTATTTCCGGCTTTTCAGCTACGGGCGGTATCTGAATCAGCGAAATCTGGACGACTCCTACGTCGACGCCTTCGGCAACACGAAGGACGTTCCGCGACGCCAGGACATCCAGCTGCAGAAGTTCTTCGCGCCGTTCTCGGGGTGGTTCCTCACGCCGAAGATGCGCTACTACCTCTACGTCTGGTCGTCGAACGCATCGCAGGGCGATCCGGCGCAGGTCGTCGGCGCGGGCAACCTGACCTGGACCTTCAACCGGTTCGTGAGTGTGGGTGTCGGCATTACGTCGCTGCCTACGGTGCGAAGCACAGAGGGTCAGTTCCCATACTGGCTCGGCGTGGACGACCGTTTGATTGCCGACGAGTTCTTCCGCGGGTCGTACACGTCAGGCGTCTGGCTCAAAGGCGAGTTCCATACCAAGCTCAAGTACATGGCGATGTTCGCGAACAACCTGAGCACGCTCGGCGTGAGCGCGGCCCAGCTCGACAACAGGCTCGACACGCAGTCCTACTCAGTCCAATGGCTGCCGACGACCGGCGAGTTCGGCCTGTGGAACACGTTCGGCGATTACGACGATCACGAGAACGTCGCGACGCGGATCGGTTTGCACTACTCTCACAGCCTCGAGGAAAGACAGAGCCAGCCGGGAACCGAAGGGATCGAGAACAGCCAGATCCGGCTGACGGACGGGAGCGTCATCTTCACGCCGGATCTGTTTGGACCCGGCATCACCGTCACCGAAGTGGACTACCGGATGACGAGCGTCGATGCGGGCGTCAAGTACCAGGGCCTGTCTCTCGAGGGCGAGTACTACTGGCGCTGGTTGAGCAACTTTACCGGCGTCAACACGGGCGGCATCGCCAACATCAACGACAACGGCTATCAGTTGCAAACCTCGGCGATGGTCGTTCCCAAGGCTCTTCAGCTGTATTTCAGCGCCTCGCAGATCTTCGGCCAATACGGTGATCAGTGGGAAGTGCGAGGCGGCGAGAACTGGTACGTGATGAAGGAGCGCGGGATTCGCCTCAACGCCGAGTGGATGTACGTGAACCGATCACCCGTGGGATACACGGCCTATCCCTACCCCGTCGGCGGCAGGGGCACGGTGTTCCACATCAATCTCGAGATGAACTTCTAATCACCAATCTGGGCTCACCTCGGCCTCAGACGCATCGTCCACTGGTTGCCAATCCGGAGCTGAGTCACGTGAACTTCGACATCTCGTGGGATGAGGTCGCCAAATATGCGATCGCGTCGCCGGAATCGATTGCCCGGGTGGTTCGCGTGCTCAACGCCCACCCCGCCCGCTTCCTCTTCGGCACCGATACCGTCGCGCCGGCGACGGCCGGAGCCGTACTTCGCGGGAGTGACGCATCGCGACCTCGCAGCGGGTCGGGACTGCGGTGACAATACGGTGACCTGCGAGCCTGGGCGTACGGTGGCCGCCAGGTGTGATCATGCCGATGCCGCTGCCGGCGTGGAGCTCTTGACCGCGATCGCGTTGTACTGACGGCCGACACGCCAGGCGAGGACCAGCCACACCACGACGAGAGACGCATTCGCCAACGCGAAGCCGCGCGGTGGAAGCGCGATCCAGGTCGTCCCGACGAAGACGAGTGCGGCCGAGAGCACGTCCCCCATCCGAACGAAGAACGAGTCGATCGCCTGCTTGGCGCTGAACTTCTGCTCGTACGTCAACGGCAGGAACAACATGTTGCGCACGGTGTTGCTGAGCGAATAGTCCGTCGCGTTCTCGGCGACTTTGGCGGTCAGGACCGCGTAGAGCGTCGGCATGAACACGAGGATGTTGTAGGCCCCGAACGACAGGGCCGGCAGGACCATCACGGCCCAGCCAACGCCCCAGTACTTCACGATGCGCGAGACGACGAACAACTGCAGCACGAGGCTGAGCACGTTCACGAGCGAGAAGTACTTCGCGTAGAAATCCCCGATGATCTGTCCCTCGCTGAGCCCGCCCGCCTGGCCCGAGGCGACCAGCGCGACGGCGTTGTTTTTCACGATGCTGCCGAGAATGTACTCCCCGGTCGTGTTGATCCAGTTCAACATCATCAGCATCAGACCCATCAGCAGCAGGTAGCGCATCTTGAACACCATCGCGAACCCGTTGGTGCTCACGCTCGTCTTCGCCGGTTTGGCAACTGGAGGGCGCCGGCCGCGTTCGATGCGATCGATGTGGTTGGTGAGCAGCAGCTGCGCGACGAGCACGCCGGCGCCGATCAACATGAGCTGGAGCACGCCGAAAGGCTCGATGAGACCATCAGCGATCACCGCTCCGGCAATGGCGCCGATCGAGGCACCGAAGCCGACGATGACGAACAGACGCTCGCCTTCCTCCTTCGAGTACACGTCGTTGGCGAACGACCAGAACTGCGCCACGATCATCAGGTTGAAGATGCCGATCCACACGAAGTAGATCAGCCCGAGCGGGACGCCCAACTGCGCCAGAACATAGAAGATGGGCGGGCAGATGATGAAGAAGACGGTCACCACATTGATCAGCTTCATGCGTGAATACGCGGCGACCAGGCGCCCGTAAAGGGGGACCACAAACGCCAGCAGCACCACCTGACCCGCCGAGAGGTAGCTCTTGAGCTCGGCGGATCCCTCGCCGAGAATGAGCGCCTCGCGCACGGTCTTCAGGATGTAGTACGCCATCAGGATCAGGAAGACGTTGAGGGCGAGCAGGAGCGCCGTCCGAGCCTCCCCTGGACGTACCTGCGTGAACAGGTTCAGGAATCGCTCGACGCCTGACGGCCGGGGCTGTTCAGTCATGCGGTCACTCCACCCAATGCAGAACGTTGCGGACGATGGACCAGTGTGGCTGGCGGGGCGCGGCGTCCTGCCCGAGAATCCAGTGCTTGTACGCCGCGTCGAGCGTCCCGTCTTTGCGCTTCAACATGATCCAGGTGTTCACGAAACGGGCGAACCGCTCGTCGCGTTTGGCGATCGGATACGCCAGCGGCACGCGGACCGGGTCGGGACCCGGCACGACCACCGAGTACGCCGGATACATCAGGGTCCAGGCCGACCCGCGTTCGGCCGGCAGCGCCACCGCGTCGACGTGGGTGGTGCTCCCGTCGAACAGCGCCTCGAGCGGGCCGGTATGCACGCGGATGACGGCACGCGGCAGCAACTCGCCGAGCAGGCGGACGTAGTACGGCACATCGGGTACGGCGATCGTCAGCGCACCGCGATCGCGAATAGCGTCCCAAGTCTCGTACCGGTCGCGCTCGTCGTCCGGCACGACGAACGCCGCGGTTTCGTCCAGATACGAATCCGAGAACAGCACCTTCCGCGCCCGGTTCGTCGTGACCGCCACGCCCGACATCACGAGGTCGCAGTACCCCTCCGCGAGTTGCTCAGCCAGCCGTTCACGATCCACCGGCACGAAGGCGAGGCCGACGCCCATTTCGTACGCCAGACGGTGCGCCAGCTCCACGTCGAAGCCCACCAGGTTGCCGCCCTGGTTGAAGAAGGCGAAGGGCAGCGAGTCGGGCAGGTATCCGACGCGCAGCACTTTGCGCGCTTCGATGGTCTCGAGCGGCGGCAGGCTTGTGGCGGGTGCCGGGGACGGCGTGCGTGCGACGGTGGCGTCGACCGGTGCGTGGAGCAACTGCATCGACGCCAGCACTCGGTCCTTTGAATACTCCTGGGAGAGACTAGTAGCAAAGAGCAGGCGTGTGCCGCCGATGACCAGGATCACGAGGGTCGCGGTGACGCCGGCGTACCTCAGAAGCGGCGCACGTCGCCAGCGAAGGCGGCCGCTGACGGCGCAGGCGACCAGGAGCGCCACCGCCAGCGTGTGCACCCCGGCTACGAGCGAGCCCACGCGTGAGTTGATTACGCCCGTCGCCAGAAACAGCTGGAACGTATCGGCTGGAATCCGGAACTGGTCGAGGAGAAAGGGCACGGCTGAGTTGAGGCTGCCGAAAAAGCTGAGGAGCCCGACGAACGCCAGCTTCGGATAGTCCGACATCGGCACGAGCGCGTCAGCGAACCATCCCGCGAACAGCACGAAGCTCAGCGACAGCAGCTTGCCGGTGTGCGGGAAGTTGAAGGAGGCCGGCACGATGACTTCCGTCAGCCGGCCCGGCTCAGGATCGCCGGGATGGATCCGGTCGAGCAGCGTCTGGCTGGCCTGCATCAGGCCGGGCAGGACGATGAACAGGTCCCCGGCGATGAACGCGGTCAGGAGCGCGGCCTGCGACTGGCCGAGGACGTCCCTGGCTCGAATCGGCGTGAGCGCGGCGACCAGTCCAGGGAGCACCCACAGGCTCACCAGCAGCGCCACGGCGACGTAGGCCACGAGGTAGACCTGCAGGCGGCTCAGTTGCTCCAGGTTGAGCGTTCCGGCCGCGTTGGCCGCAATGGCAAACAGTCCATAGGGCGTGAGGCGACTCACGAGGCGCGTGGCACGCGAAATCGCATCTCTCGCGACCTGCAGGACGTCGAGGAGCCGCTCCTTGCGTTCGACGCCGACCAGCGCGACGCCCAGGATGACGGAGAACAGCACCACGGCGGGCACGACGTTGTTCGCCAGCGAGTGGAACGGGTTCGCGGGGATGAACAGGTCGACGAAGTCGAACGCCGGCCGGCGCTCCACGAGGCTCGAACTGAAGAACGAGGCGTTTTGAACCGCAGGAAAGGTCAGCGGGATTGCGATCGCGAACGAGAGCGCCACGAGCCACAGACCGGCGATGACCGCCATGGCCCGCAGGCCCAGCGTCCGGACCTCGGCGTACTCGAGAGACCCGAGGCTGGTGACGATGGAGACGGTGACATAGGGCAGCACCATCATCTGGAGCAGCTTGACGAACCCGTCGGCCGCCCACTTCAGCACCGACGCCCCCTCGCCGAAGAACAATCCAGTGAGGATGCCTCCAGCGAGGCCGGCGAGGATCTGTCGAGAAAACGTCATGGTCCGGAAGGCCAGCCTACGCAATAAGCAGTCCACCTCTCCTCGAACACGGAACGACGGACATGGTCAAGCCCGGCGGCACGCGAATCGCACGCTGGCGGCCACGGTTTCAGCGTCGGGGCTGCGTCGAAGTCGCTCGTCTCGGTCACACCGAATGCCGTAGATCCTCCGGAATACAGCGGCCAAGTAGCCTTCCACCGAGCTCAACCGTCTGGTCGCCCGGCGACGCAAATCACGCCGCCCGAGTGGTTTGCGTAAGAACGACAGCAGGATGTTGGCCAGTGTTACGTACGGATCGGTTGTTGCTACCTCCAACGGCAGGAGGTCTCGCATGACTCTTCACTATGTGTATGGCGCAACGGTCGGAGTCTTCGCTTTCGGTGTGGTGGCGGTCGGACCCGCCTACGCGCAGCGACGGGACGGGGGCCTCTTGCCGCAGGATCAAAGCGGGGACGTTATCGCGGTCGGATGTTTGGTTCGTGGCAGTACTGTGCGCGGTGGAAAGCCAGACAAGTACGCGTTGGCGCGCGTGAGAAAAGGGCCCATTGCCAGCGTGCCAGAGGCAACGTGCACGGCCGACGCCGGTGCCGATGCCCTGACGCTCGACAACCCGGACAAAGCCGGCGTGAAGGATTCAGCGCTCGGCCATTGGGTTGAGGTCGGCGGCAGGCTCGAGAAGGAAACCAGCAAGGACCCGGACAACCTCCGTGAACTCGACGTGGCGTCGTTCAAGTTGGTGCCGGTCGTCCTCCCTCCACGCCCGACGGCGCCACCGTCCGAGCCGCCAGCGGCCGCAGCGCGACCGGCCCCACGGCCACCCGCGCCGGCGGCTGCACCAGGAGCGGTTGCACCTGCACCTACACCTGCTCCTGCTCCTGCTCCTGCTCCTGCTCGTAAGCTTCTGCCGAAGACGGCGAGCTTCTCTCCGGCGATTGGATTGGCCGGGTTGTTCTTTCTTGCAGCAGGCCTCGTTCTTCGTTCGTTCCGTCTCCGGAAACGAGGTTGAAGCAAGGACACGATACGACCGAGGGCGCGACAGCTCTGACGCTGTTGCGCCCTTCGTCGAATCCGCTGCAACGGTATCGGATCCCCGGCGACAGTGGAACGGCGATAGGGGAAAGGTGGTCGAGCATGTCAGCCAAGAAGCTTTCGGCATCCACGCTAGCAGTGATCGCAGGGCTGGTCCTCGCCACCAGTGTCATCGCCCAGAGCGACAACCAGAGCGACAAACAGATCGCGTTCGTGCACGTCTCCAGCGCATATCAGCGGATCAAGTATCTGGCGACCGCCGAGATCTGGTCCGACCCGGGGGACGTGACCCCCGAAATGGTGCTGGCGGGCCGGCCGCTGAAGGAGTCGTCGCCGGAGTTCGAGGCTGCGCTTCGTGGCGAGCCGCTGCCGTGCAGTTTCGCCAAACCAGGGAAAGACCTCGGCGGCAACACGCCGAAATTCGATTGCCTGACACCGGGTGGCGCGACGATCCGTGTCAAGTACAGCGACGGATCGAAGGATGGCAACCGCGAAATCTTTTCAGCGGTCGTGTCGGCGAAGCTTCTGTGGGCACTCGGGTTCAAATCCGATCCGATCTATCCGATCACGATCGCCTGCAGCGACTGCCCGGAAAACCCGATGTCGGGCGCGGGGAAACGCGCCAGACGCTCGTACCTCGCAACGTTCCAACCGCAATTGAGGCGTCTGGTCATGGTTGATGGGGACGACGCCGACGAGGGATGGCGCTGGGGCGAGGTCGATGAGGCCATTGCGAACCTGCCCGAGGGTCCGCTGCGTACGCGACAGCGCACGCATTTCGACGCGCTCACGCTGCTGGGCGTGTTCATCCAGCACGGTGACCGAAAGCCGGAACAACAGCGATTGGAGTGCGGGAGTGCGCTCGATCCGGGCGCGGGCGAAGCGCACCCACTCGAGGGAAAAGACAACGGGGCACCTGTGTTTTTCGAGCGCCCTGATGCCTCCGCGTGCAACGCGCCGGTGCTCGCTTTACAAGATATCGGTGCCACGTTTGGCGGTGCAGGCCGGATGAGCAAATCGACGGCGAAGATGAACCTGGAGGCGTGGACGAATCGGCCTGTTTTCAAGTCTGCCAAGCCTGACTCCTCAGGCGCCGTGCCGGAATGCCACGGTAATCTCACGGTTTCGATGGCCGCCGGCGAGGGCGGCCGGGGGGATCCTCGCATTGGCGAGGCCGGGCGCGCGTTCCTGCAGAGTCGGCTGGCCCTGTTGAGTGACGAACACGTGCACGCGCTGATGGCCACTGCTCGCGTCGAGAAGCTGTCCGAGCGGCACACGTGGCGCGATCCCCGCACCGGGAAAACGTATGCCGGGTCGCCGGCGTGGGTCGCCGCCTTCAAGGACAAGGTAAGGCAGATCACCGAGAGGCGCTGCGCGGAGTAGTGCTCGCAAGGCGCGGCTTCGCCGGTTACCGTCCGACACTTGCGGACGGACAGCGAGGAGTCCTCGTGCCGGACGTCTACCGGGTCTGATGGCGAACGGCGCGCACGATGTACCGCTGCGGCGCCGACCCCACGAAATAGAACGGATAGCACGTCACGAGCGTGATCGACGGCGACTCCGTCGGGTCGAGCACAGACACGTCCGTCGGGTCCACGATCCAGATGCGCTCGATGCGATAGGTCTCGGTGGCGCGAGCCGTCTCGACCGTCATGAGATCGCCGGTCACGACATCCTTGAGCACGCGGAAAAAGCTGTCCCGGTGTCCAGCAATGCCGCTGTTCCCGGGAGATCCCGGCAGTGGCGTGCCTTCAATCACGCCCACGGCGCGATTGAGTGTCCAATCGTCAGTGCCCTGAAGGACCGGAACCTCGAGCCGGATGCGTGGAATGCTGAGCACCGCAACCGGGAGGGGTGTCTCGCGCGATCGCGCTTCCTGCCACTCCTTCACCCGCAAGGACGACCAGAGCCGTTGATCGGGCGGGTCGCCAGGGAGTTTTCCCACCGCGCGGAGCGCGGCGAACCGTGCGATCTCCTGAGCCGAGCTGATTCTCCTGTCAGCGGCGGCAACCAGCCAGAACCCCACAGCAACAACACCGGCGCTCCAGGCGAGCCGCTCGAGTATCAACATCGCGATGACACCTCGTACTTACCGGGCGGCGCGTCGCGCCGGATCGTCCTAGGGAAGAAGCCAGACCTGAAAGGCGAGACGCATCTCCTCAGTACCAGATCTTACGCGAGGTTTGCAAGAACGTGGCCTGTGCGTGAAGTTGATTCCGGCGCGGTCGGACATCGAGCCTGAGCCACTGTCGGTCTCGCCCGGCCACGGCCGGCTGTGGAATTCTCCGACGACCCGGAGCCCATGGATGGCCGGCAGCTCCTCGGGGGTTGTCCCCCGAGTGTACGCGTTCCCGCGCTCGCAGTTCATGGTCGGCGGCGCGCTGGCGCCTACGGTATTTCGGGCGTCCTCCGTCTGGCGGCGTGGGCTTCCCCGGCCGCTCGGGCGCAACCCGGCGGCGCGGCGTGAAATCCCCAATAAATCCGGCCTTCCGGCGTTCCCCGCGCACGGCACGCGGTCTGCACCGTCTCACTGGTCCCCGCCGAGGTGATCCTACATGGTCTCCCCAACGGCTGGCGGAACGCGCTTCAAGGCGCGACGAGGAGGACCCATGAAACGGTTTGTCATAGGAATCATTGCAGCGGCCGCTCTGGTGTCGATGGCGCGCACGGCCGCGGCCCAGGTCAAGACCCTCGACGTCAAGATGAGAACCGAGACGGCCACCATCGAGGCGATCGACGTCTCCAGCCGCACAATCTCACTCAAGAAACCGGACGGCACGTTCGTGACGGTTGTGGCAGGGCCGGACATCAAGCGGTTCGCGGAGATCAAGGTCGGTGACAAGGTCGCCGCCCGGTACTACGAGAACGTCGTCGTCCGGGTGAAGCAGCCCGGCGAGCGGGACGTGGACGCCGCAAACAAGGCCACGACCCCTTCCGAACAGGTCCTGCCTGGCGGCACCAAGGCCAAGCAGCAGACCATCACGGCGACGATTACCGCCATCGACATGGACGCGCCGTCGATCACCTTCTCAGGGCCGAGGGGCTGGACTTACTCGACCCCAGTGATGGACAAGGCGGCTCTCGCCAAGGTGAAGGTCGGCGACAAGGTCGACATCGTCTGGACGGAGGCGGTGCTGGTGTCGCTCGAGCCCGGCAAGTAGGCGCTTGGTTGACGGTGGCCAGCCCAGGATCCTGAGCAGGACCCTGGTCCCCACCGTCTCCTGGCTCGTCATCGGCTGCGATCGGCGTCAACGTCGGCATCTTCACGCCGGCGGTCTGCGGCGCCGCGAAGCCCCGCGACTTCGAAACCTGGCACGCGGCTGGCGACGCGCGAGCGCGTCGAGTTCGTGCGCCGCGACTGGGCCGACACGCGGGTGTTCGTGTTCCCGCGCGCGCCGTTCATGGTCGGCGGCGCGACGATGCGCAGGATGACCTTGACGACGGCCGGCTGGTCTGTCTCGTCGGCGTCCCCTCCTCACGGCCCGCGGAGTTCGTGATCTTCCGCAACTTGTTTCCGAACAATCCTGCGCAATGAAACCGGCAGACTGCATCCTCTTTAGTGGCGCCCGGGTTCCTATCGAATGTCAATAGGAGCGCTGACCCGCGTGACCATGAGCCTCTTCTAACTCCTCCGCATGTAGATTAGGAGCGCGCTGAAAATGAGAACCGGCGCTGGGACGAATTGGACTCGAATCCGGCCTGACAGATGATCATCGTGGTGGGCGCAGGTGCAGCGGGACTGGCGGCCGCGATCTTCGCGTCCCGCTCGCAGCCGGTCACGGTGATTGAGAGCACGGCTGAGGGCGGGCGCAAGATCCTGATCAGCGGCGGCGGCCGCTGCAACATTCTGCCCGAAGCGCTGGAACCGAAGCGTTTCGTCAGCGGCTCCTCAGCGCCCCTCGTCCAGCGATTCCTCCGTTCCTGGCCGCTGCGAGCACAACTGGAGTTTTTCGAACGTGATGTCGGCGTGCCGCTCAAGCTGGAAGCCGACAGCCGCAAATGGTTCCCCGTGTCCGACCGAGCGCGTGACGTCCGCGACGGACTCGTCGTCCTCGCCCGGCGAAAGGGTGTGACGTTCCGGTTCAACACGGAGCTCGTCGATCTCCAGCCGTCGCGCGGCGGCTGGTGCGTCGTCACCACTCACGGCGACCTGCAGGCGACGGCCGTCGTGCTCGCCACAGGCGGATTGTCGGTGCCGTCAACCGGCAGCACCGGAATCGGGCTGAAGCTCGCTCAGGCGCTTGGTCATGTCGCGCACGAGACGTATCCGGCGCTCACGCCGCTCGTTGCCTCGCCGACGCGCCACGCCCATCTGTCGGGCGTGTCGCTGAACGTGAGGATCAAAGCCGGATCAGCTGATGCCAGCGCCGAAGCGGACGGCGGGTTTCTTTTCACGCATCGCGGCTACAGCGGGCCGTCCGTCCTGGATGTGTCGCACGTCGCTGTGCGCAGCGCCGTGACCAACGATGCGCGCGCCACAATTCGTATTCGGTGGTCAGAGCTCGACGCGACGGAATGGCGTCGCGAGCTCACGTCTGCGAACGGCTTGGTCGTCAGCGTCCTCGCCAGGCGCCTGCCGAAGCGGCTTGCCGAGCAGCTCGTTCTGGAATGCGGAATCCCGGAAGATCGCCGCGTCGCCGAGCTTCGACGCGAGGAGCGGACGATGCTCGTCGATCGGTTGGTCCAGTACGAGCTGCCGTGGACCGGCGACGAAGGCTACAAGAAGGCAGAGGTCACCGGAGGCGGCGTCGCCTTGGATGAAGTCGATCCCAGGACGCTCGAGAGTCGGCGCCACCGCGGTCTGTTTCTCTGCGGCGAGATACTCGATGCGTTCGGCCCGATCGGTGGACACAACTTTGCCTGGGCCTGGGCCACGGGCCGGCTCGCGGGGCTCGGCGCCGCCGCGGGGTGAATCTCAACGCACTCCACCGACGCGAGGATTTGCTTCAGCTCTTACGTCCAATTGACGACGACGCGCAGCTTTCCGCCGTTCACACCGCGCCAAATCATGATGAACCGGCCGTCGAGATCGTCCAGGGTGCACGAGTCACGTCTTAAACGGGATTCTGATCACGCTTCGGCGGATTGCGTAATCCGGGCGCGATCGCCACCCAAAGGCGGGATACGACTCACGCCGTCGCGGCTCGCCATCCTGTCGCCTCCGCGCCTCATAGCCTCATAGCCTCATAGCCTCCACGCCTCCGCGCCTCCGCGCCTCCGCGCCTCCGCGCCTCCGAGGCCTTACACGGAAAAACTTGACCCATGCCCCCGGTCGATGAATGCTGGGCGCTGCACTTTCCCGGAAGGCAGGTCATTCGTGCGGCACCCACACGGTTTCACAGTCCTCCTGATCGTCGGGGCAATCGCGGCAACGGCCACGGCGGCCGCCGCGCAGGCACCGCCCTCCGATCCCCCTGACCCCGCGCAGGCGGCGTCGCGGCAGGCGGAAATCGAACAGCAACAGGCGACAAAAGAACAGAACCTGCATCCGTACGTCCCGAACCCGGGCGAACGGATCTTCGACAAGCTCGACGTCATCCTGGCCGGCGGCATGCTGCGGTGGCATCCGTTCTTCGAGAACGCGTACTCGGGCGGCGGCTTCACGCTCGGCCTCGGGCACATCAACTACGTCAGCAGCTACAACTACATCGATGTGCGCGGCAGCTACTCGATCGCCAGTTACAAGCGGATCGAGGCCGAGTTCGTTGCGCCACGGATGTTCAACCGCCGCGCCAAGCTTTCGATTCTTGGTGGCTGGCGCGAGGCGCCGCAGGTCGGTTTCTATGGCATCGGCAATGACACGTCGAAGGATGACCGTGTCAACTATCTCTTCCGGCAGCCGTACGCCTCAGGGCTCTTCACGATCTATCCAAACCGGAAGAACCTGATGTTCGGCGGCGGTCTCGAGTATTCGCGCTGGACGCAGGAATCGGGCGAAGGATCGTTTCCGCCCATCGACACCGTCTACTCGCCGGCGACCTTGCCCGGCGTCGGCGCAGAAGTCACGTATCTGCACACGCAGGGCACCGTCGGGGGTGACTGGCGCACGTCGCCGGGCTACTCACGGCGCGGCGGCTACTTCGGCGTCACGATCCACGACTACAAGGACAGCGACGACGAGTTCGGCTTCTACCTCATGGATTACGACGGCATCGCGCACATCCCGATCCTGCGGGAGACGTGGGTCCTGTCGTTCCATGGCAATGTGCAGACGGCCATCACGAAAGACGACCAGCAGATTCCGTTCTTCATGCTGCCCTCGGTCGGGGGCGGGTCGTCGCTCCGCGGCTACAGCAGCTGGCGCTTTCGCGACGAGAATCGCATCCTGACGCAGGCCGAATGGCGCATCATGGTCAATCGCTACCTCGACCTGGCATTCTTCTATGACGCGGGAAAGGTGACCGCACGCCGGTCGGATCTCGATCTCAACCACCTGAGGAGCGACTATGGCGTCGGAGTCCGGTTCCACGGACCATTTGCGACGCCGCTCCGCATCGAGATCGCCAGGAGCCGCGAAGCGACCGCCATCGTCTTCGCCTCTGGCGCTTCGTTCTAAGGAACTCGTCATGTCGATCACAACGTTCAGCATCCGTTCACGCCGTGTCGCGCGCCTGACTCTGTGTCTCGGCGCCGTCGGCCTCTTCAGCACCATCGCGGCCACGCAGAGCCCCCGGTTCTATCCGGACGATCCGATCGCGCGCGAACCCGAATCGCGCGACGCATCCAAAGCGGCGCTGTACGACAAGTCGGAGCTGTACGACCTGACGTACAACTTGTTCGTGAATTCCAAGCATGAGCCGAGCGGTCTGCGCGCCAGGAACATCAACACGATCGACGAAGTGCCCGACTCGAGCTGGTTTACCAACCGCGTGGGAACTCGCGCGATCACCATTGAAGAGCTCGTCCGCGGGGCGAATGTCGGCGCGCCGCCCGACCCGTCGAAGTGGGTGGTGATCCGCGAGAAGACGTCGGGCGTCCACCCGGGCTTCACGGCGAGGGACGCCAAAGGCGAAACCTGGTTCCTCGAGTTCGATCCGCCGGAGTTCGCTGAGGGCGCCACAGCCGCCGTGGCGATCGCGACGAAGATTTTCTGGGCACTGGGCTACAACCAGGTGGAGTCGTTCCTGACGACGTACGATCCGAAAAACGCATCAATCGATCCAAAGGCCTCGATTCGCCGCCCGAATGGCAAGCGAACGCCGTTCAACAACGACGACCTCAACGTCGTGCTCGAGCGGGTCGCGCGCAGGAAGGACGGGACGTATCGGGTGATCGCCGGGCGGCTGCTGCCGGGCAAGATTCTCGGCGGCTTCCAGTACGCCGGCACCCGCCCCGACGACCCGAACGACCTCGTCCCGCACGAGCAGCGCCGTGAGCTTCGAGCGCTGCGCGTCTTCGGCGCGTGGACGAATCTCACCGATCAAAAGTCCAAGAACACGATCGACACGACCATCACGGAGAATGGCCGGACGATCGTCAAGCACTACCTGCAGGACGTCGGGTCCACGTTTGGCATGTGCAACGACGTGCACGAATGGGATCTGAGCTGGGAGTACTTCTACGAAGGCGGCCCGTCGATGAAGCGGCTCGCGACCCTCGGGTTCGGGCTGAGCCCGTGGCAGACCGTCGACTACGTCGAGTACCCGTCGGTCGGCAGGTTCGAAGGCACGGTCTTCGATCCGAGAAAGTGGCGGCCGCAGACGCCAACGACGGCGTACATGGAGATGCGCGACGATGACGCGTTCTGGGCGGCGCGGCGTGTCGCCGCGTTCACCGACGAGATGATCCGAGCGGCCGTTCACGTCGGGCAGTTCAGCGATCCGCAGGCCGAGAAGTATCTCGCCGACGCGTTGATTCAGCGGCGCGAGAAGATCAAGAACGCCTACCTCACCGCCGTGAACCCGATCGTCAATCCGCGTCTGGATGCGAAAGGCGTGACGTTCGAGAACGCGGCCATCGCGGCCGGCGTCGCGAAGGGCCCGCTCACCTACCGGGCGTCGTGGATGCGCTTCGACAACACGACCGGCGCGACGACGGCGATCTCGGAAAGCAAGAGCGATACGGCGACGATCGCGGCGCCGGCGGGCTTGCCGTCAAGCGGCTTCGTGGCGGTGGACATCTCGGCGGAGAGTGCCGAGCACCCGACATGGAAGCAGCCGGTGCGCGCCTACTTCCGTCAGGAAGGCGGCGGCTGGAAGCTGGTCGGATTCGAACGGCTGCCCGACAAGCTCCCGGCCGCGGCGACGGAAAAGAAGTCGAAGTAAGGACGAGGGACGACATGTCCAGCCGCTCGAGGACGAAATCGCGCACGGCGATCGGAACAGCCGGCGTGATGGTGATGATGGCGGCGGCTATCGCGATCGCCGGCGTCAAGACAAAGGTCGAGCGCGATGAGAAGTTCAACTTCGCGAAGCTCAAGACCTGGGAATGGAACCCGTCGCCGGGCGTCATCAAGGTCTGGCTGACGGCTGAGTCGAAATCCGAGCCGGTTCAGCGTCAGTACGAGCCGGTGATCATGCAGGCGGTCGAGGAGCAGTTTGCGAAGCGCGGGTACGCGCGCGCCAAGGGCAGCCCGCCAGACTTTCAGGTGACGTACTACGTGCTCGTGACGTCCGGCGGATCCGGCCAGGAAGTCGGGCAGTTCATGCCGACGAACGCGCAGTGGGGGATCCGACCGTGGACGCCGCAGACCACCTCGGTGACCTACTACCCGAAAGGCACGCTGATCCTCGACGCCGCGTCGCCGGCGTTGACCGATCTTGTCTGGCGCGGCATCGCGGAAGCCAAGATCGAGTCGGACAAGACCGACGACCAGCGGGCCGATCGCGTCCGCGGCATCATCAAAGATCTCCTGTCGAAGTTTCCGCAACGAAAATAGTCCGCGGCACGCTTCGCACGATCACGGACGAAATCCGCCGGTTCAGCAGGGGACAGGGGTCGCACCTCAAGCCCTGTCCCCGCCGCCGTTGATTGAGGGCACGGCTCGTCCGTGATCACGTCCGATGCTGTGGTTGGACACATTCATCTTCTTGGCCGCGGCAGTGGCCGGTGCAATCGCCGCCGTCACCGGGTTCGGCATCGGCAGCGTGCTGACGCCGACGCTGGGTCTGATCGTCGACACCAAGACGGCGGTCGCGGCCGTGTCGATTCCGCACCTGGTCGGCACCGCCGTCAGATTCTGGAAGCTGCGGCCTGACATCGATCGGCGCACGCTATGGCGATTCGGCGTGCCCAGCGCGGCAGGCGGACTCACCGGCGCGCTCCTGCATGAATGGATGACGAGTCCCTGGCTGACGACGCTGTTCGGCGCGCTGCTGATCTTCGCGGCTGCGAGCGAGTTGACGGGGCTCGCGCAGCGGATGCGATTCAAGGGCGCGCTGGCGTGGACGGCCGGCGCGCTTTCCGGCCTGTTGGGCGGACTCGTCGGCAATCAGGGCGGAATCCGCTCCGCGGCGCTGCTCGGCTTCGACCTCCCCAAGCGCACGTTCGTCGCGACTGCAACGGCCGTCGCCCTGATCGTGGACGGTGCGCGCATGCCCGTGTACCTCGCGACGGAAGGCGCCGCGTTGCGGGGACTGCTCCCGCCGATCGTCGTCGCGATCGCCGGTGTCATCGCCGGTACGCTCCTCGGCGGCCGCGTGCTCACGCGCATTCCTGAGCGCAGGTTCCGCATCGTGGTCGCCGTGGTGCTGGCGGCGCTGGGAGTCACAATGCTGCTACGATAGTTATCGTTGACATACGACAATGATCGTAGCTATGCTCCTGGGGGATGCCCAAGACACTCAGGCCGACCGACGCGGAGCTGCTGATCCTCAGAGTCCTGTGGACCGCTGGGCCCAGCACCGTGCGCGAGGTGCACGACGCGCTGGCCGGCGCCCGTACCGTCGCCTACACGACCACGCTGAAGACGTTGCAGGTGATGACGGAGAAAGGGCTGACGATCCGCGAGGAGCACCGCGGCCAGCACCTGTATCGCCCCAGGCACGCGGAAACCGACATGCAACGCCGGCTCGTCCGTGACCTGCTCGACCGCGCCTTCGGCGGATCGACGTCGAAGCTGGTCATCCAGGCGCTCGCCAGCAAGCCCGCGTCGCCCGAGGATCTCCGCGAGATCCGTCGCCTGCTGACTCCACGGAGTGCGGCCGGTAAAGGCAGGCGATCGTGACCGACGCCCTCATCGACAGTGCCGTCATCCGCGCGGTGGGCCTCGCGTTGTTCGACTTCGTGTGGCAGGGCGCGATCGCGGGGACGGCAACGGCCCTCGCGCTCATCGCCCTCAGGCGCGCGACCGCGCAGGCTCGATATCTCACGGCGTGCGCTGGTCTGGCGCTGATGGCCGCCGCGCCAGTGGTCACGGTCGCCGATTACCTCCGTGAGAGTCCGCTCTCCGCGAAACACGTGGTCACGCCGATCGCACGGCCGGCCGGGTCGGCGACAGCGTTCACCAACGACGGCCAGATGACACCGGCCGCGAATCTCCGTTCGGCCAGCCGGCTGGAACGACAGCTGCCGATCGTGGTGCTGATCTGGTCAGGTGGCGTGATTCTTCTTACGGCGCACCTGTTACTCGGCTGGATGCGCGTCGTACGAATTCGACGACGGGCCTGCGGCATCGCGACCGGCGAGTTGGCCGGGACCGTACGGCGGATCGCCGCCCACCTTGGCGTGTCGCGCCCCGTGCAACTGCTGGACTCGGCACTCGTCGACGTGCCGTCGGTCATCGGGTGGCTCAGGCCCGCGATCGTCTTTCCGTTCAGCGCGCTGGCAGGGCTCGCGCCGGCGCACCTCGAGGCGATCCTCGCCCACGAGATCGCGCACATCAGGCGCGCCGACTATCTCATCAACGTCCTGCAATCGGTCGTCGAAATCCTGCTCTTCTATCATCCGGCGGTCTGGTGGGTGTCGAGGCGAATTCGACTCGAACGCGAATACTGCTGCGATGACGTGGCGGCCGCGCTGTGTGGCGATCGCGCGGTGTACGCGCGCGCGCTGGCCTCGTTGGAAGAGTTGCGCTTCGGAACGCCGGCGCTCGCAATGGGCGCCGGCGGCGGCGACCTGCTGGACCGCGTCCGGCGGCTGATCGATCCCGGGTTCACGTCCGGTCCACGACTCTCAGGAGGTCTGGCCATGTCCGTCGTCTTCACCGTCCTGCTCCTCGCCCTGAGCAGCCAAATGAGCGGCGCGCCTGCCGCCAATCACCCGGCTGCCGCCGCGGGATTCGTGCAAACGCAAACGGTCCCTGAGCCGGTCGTGACAACAACGTCGCAGCCGCAGCAGCCCGTCACCGTGGTCACGACAGAGCCTGCGGAAAAACCGACGGCGCCGCGGCGGGCCGTCACGACGACCCGGACGGTCGTGCCGTCGGTCGTGACAACCGTTGAACAAGGCGCGCGCCTCTCCGGGGTCGTCACCGATCCCAGCGGCGGTGTGATTCCGGGCGCACGCGTCACCGTCACGGTGCCGTCCATCGTGACGCCGCAGCAGACGACGACGGACGCGAACGGTCAATTCAACATCATCAATCTGCCGAGCTGCGACTGCCAGGTCGCCGTTTCCATTCCGGGGTTCAAAACATCGAGCGCGACCATCCAGCTCAAGGAGAATCAAAGCTTCGATCTCAGAGTCCGTCTCCAGATCGGATCGATCACGGAGATGGTCACGGTGCGCGCCGGGTCACCGAGTAGCGCGCCGATTCCCGGCAATCCGATGCCGTCCACTCTGCGCACGTCGGCCGATTACTACGACGCGGCGAGAATCTACTATCAGCAGGAACGGTTGACCGACGCCGAGGCGATGACCACGCGCGCGGTCGAATTGCTGCAGATCGAAATGCCCGACCCGGCGCCGGCTGGAGCGCAAGCCGAGGTCGTGGTTCGCGTCGGTGGCAACATCCAGGAGCCGCGCAAGATCCGGCACGTCCCGCCGATCTATCCCGCCGATGCACAGGCTGCGAGCGCAGCCGGGTACGTCGTGATCCAGGCGATCATCGCGAAGAACGGCTCCGTCAAAGACGCGCGGGTGATTCAAAGCGTCCCGCTGCTCGACGCGGCCGCGCTCGGCTCCGTCCGGCAATGGCTCTTCACGCCGACGCTGCTGAACAACGTGCCGGTCGAAGTGCTGATGACGGTGACAGTGAGATTCGAGCGGTAGCAGAAGCCTCACGCGCCAGTCGACGTTCGAACTTCGAAGTTGGAACTTCGAAAGCCTGCCGCGCCGAAGCCAAAGGCGAAGGCGGGTTCAGGCCGCGCTTCCCAGCGGCCTGCTAGAATTACCCACCCCCAGCGGACAAATTCAGCCAGATCCTCAGGAGCTTCGCGATGGCCGACCAATCGCTGTCCGCCCGTCACGCAGTCGTCACCGTACGCAGCCTTCCCGAGCCCAGCAAAATCGAAGCGGCGCCGGCCACGGCGGCGGCGAAAGCCGACGTTGACGACGTGGAGCGCGCGCTCCTGATGAACCGCTACCGGCAGCTGCGCGATCGCCTCGAGCAGGAAGCCGCCAAGAGCGGCGACGATGTGATGGTCACGGCGCCGGATCCGGAAGTCTCGATGCTGCAGAGCCGCCTGGCCGAGCTCGCGCTCGAAGGCAAGCCGCTCGGTCCCGGCGGACAGGAAGTCAAGTTCGGCACCGGGTTCGAAGGCCGCGACTGGTTCGGCTGGCTCAAGAGCACGCTCGACTGGGTCGATCGGACGAAGGCGCATCCGTTCACGTGGTCGACCGCCGGTCCGGAAACGATTGGTGACTCATTCAAGATTGCGATGGCGGGCGATTGGGGCACGGGCCTCTACGGCGCGCCGAAGATCGCCCAACAGATCAACGCGACCGGTCCGTTCGATCTGGTGCTCCATCTGGGCGACGTGTACTACTCGGGCACGGCCGACGAGGTGAAAGAGCGTTTTCTCAAGGTCTGGCCGTTCAACGGCGGACGGATGCATCGCGCGATCAACTCCAACCACGAGATGTACTCCGGCGGGTACGCCTACTTCGACATCATCCTGCCGCGCTTCGGGCAGGCCGCCAGCTACTTCGCGCTGCAGAACACCAACTGGATGCTCATCGGGCTCGACACGGCGTACGTCGATCACGACATGGACCCGCAGCAGGTGACGTGGCTCGAGCAGCTCATCGCCGGCAAGGGCCAGCGGAAGGTCGTGCTGTTTTCACACCAGCAGCTCTACTCGCGTCTGAGCGACCAGGGCGTCAAGCTGATCGCCAAGCTCACCGCGCTGCTGTCGGCCAAAACGATCGCCGCGTGGTATTGGGGTCACGAGCACCAGTGTGTGCTGTACGACACGCATGCCGACTGGGGACTGACGGCGCGGTGCCTGGGCAACGGCGGGATTCCGGAGGCGCGCAGCCGCGACGTGCGGAACGCGGCAACGGAGCGGACCGAGGGACCCGTGGTCTGGAAGCGTCTGGAACCAACCGCTCAAACGGCGGGTACGCCCCGTTGCCTCGTGCTCGACGGTCCGAATCCCGACGTGAAGGGGCGCGAGGACGACTTCGTGCCGCACTCCTACATGACGCTGCAGTTCGACGGACCGACGCTGACCGAGCGCGTGATCCTCCCGGACGGCCGGAAGATTTTCGAGAGCACCATTCCGTGAGACGGTATGCCGACGAGCGACGAGAATCTCTTCGGACGCGCCGAGCGCACGTTTGGCCCGCTGAGAATCGACGAAGCGGTGGCCAAAGTGCGTGCCATCGTCGGGCTGCCGAAGGTGCCCGAGGGTGAAAAGCTCGCCCAGTCGGCGCTCGACAAGCTGCGGGCAGGCCGGATGCGGCCATCGGCAGAAGAGCTGGCGGCGCTCGAGTTCGTGATCAGGATGATGCGACCCGCGCCATTGTCGAAACAGGGGCGGCTTCAGCCGCTTCCCGCGAAGCAAGGCAGTAGCGTGTACCAGCCTGAGGTCTCCGGCGCGTGGGATCGGTTCTGCGAGAAAAGCGCGCGCATCCTGTACTCGGTCGGACGGCTGGATCGCACGGCGGGTCCCAATCCTCACATCGGCACCGGATTCCTCGTCGGGCCCCATCTCGTCCTTACCAACCACCACGTCGTCTCCGCGCTGTCGCACGGCGCGGACGAGCTCGATTCCGGCATGGCGGTGATCCGGTTCTACCAGGAGTTCGAAGGGCCTGAGCCCGTCCCGGCGTGCAAGGTCCTGAAAGTGGAAGCGATCCATCCAACGCTCGACATGGCACTCGTGAGAGTCGAGGTTCCCGACACCCGCCCGGTGCTCGAATTCAACACGGCCGCGCTGCCCGCGCACCTCGTGGTGGGAACGATTGGGTATCCGTATCAGGACTCGCGCAATCCGCTCTTCGTGGAGGCGATTTATCAAGGCCAGTACGGCGTCAAGCGCGGCGCCGTCGGCGAGCTGATCAGCGCGCAGGGACAGATGATTTACCACGACTGTTCGACGCTCGGCGGCAATTCCGGATCACCGGTACTGGCGCTCGACACGGCGACGGTCGTCGGCCTCCACTTCACCGGCGACTTCATGTATCGAAACGGCGCCGTCGCGGCCGCCGACGTGGCGGAGTTCGTCGCCGCACATACGTGACCGCCTGAGCGTCTTCCGACATCGTTATGGCCAAACGCGCGTTCATCATCGCGATCGAGAACTACAAGCAGATGCAGGAAGGGCTCGACGGCACGCTGCCCAACACGCACAAGCACACGCTGCTCTTCCACGACTGGCTGACGAAGATCCAGAAGCTGACGGCGCCGGACATCTTTTTCTGCACGGAGGATCCGGCGACGCCTGGCCGCACCAGCGATGCGACGCGATCGGCGATCAAACAGGAGCTGAAGCGCTTCAAGGATTTCGCGAAGGACACGACCGACGATCTGTACTTCTACTTCAGCGGCCACGGCTTTTCGTACGTGGACGTCGACGATGTGCCCACGGCTGATGTCCTGCTGGCCTCGGATTACGTGCGCCGCGAAGATTCCGGCGACGCGTGCCTGAAGCTCGACGAGATTCAGAAGTGGCTGAAGATGTGCCTCGGATCGGTGACGGCAGCCGCCGGCGCGCGGTGCGGCCACTACTACTTCATCGACGCCTGCCGCAACAAGATCACCGAGAAGGAGATCAAAGTCGCGCCGCTCGGCCTGACGTACGACATTTCCGGCAAGAAGAAAGCGCCCGTCTACACGCTGTGCTCGACGACTGTCGGGGCCGTGGCGGGCGTCGCCAGCGGATACACGGAAGCGCTCGTCGACGGCTTGAACGGCAAGGGCCGCGCCAAGCGATTCTTCGAGGGCTCGTTCGCCGTCCTCTTCGATTCGCTGCGCGGGTATGTCGAGCAGCGCCTCGCCGCGGAACTGGATCCGCGATCGGAGGGACCTGACGGCGTTATCCGGAAGCTCGACCCCGGACTCGAGAACATCTGCGAGCTGACCGTGAAGAACGCAAAGGCCGGCGACGAGTTCGAAGTGGAAGTGAAAAACGACATGAATCAGGTCGTCAACACGTTCACGTTCACCGGGCCGGAGCGGAGCTTCAAAGCGCCGCCGGACGATTACCTGGTTCGCGTGCGCGTGAAACCGCCCGGCAATGGCGTCATCGAGCCGAGCGGACCGGTCGCGGCCGATCTGTACGACAACTGCGCCGTGCAATACGAGAAGCTTCCGGGCGCGGTGGGGGTCGGCGTGGGCGGAGGCGGCACCGGAACCGGCGGCGCCGGCGCGGCCGAGACCGTGCGGCGCGGCACGCGAGCGCCAAAACCTCAGCCGCCGGTCACGGCCACCGTCGAGGTCATCGTCCCCGGCGCCGCCGAGGTGATCGTTCGCGGCGGCAAGGACAAGACGGAGACGCTCAAGGCGTCGGCCACGCTCACGCTGCTGCCGGGAACCTACACGTTCGAAACGCGGGACCCGCGCGGCACGACCGTCGATCGGCGGGAAATGGTGGTGACCCCGGGCCCTCACACGATCGATCTGGCTGCGTGGCCAGACAATCCGCTCCGTCACTCTCTGCTCGGCGCGATTCCTTCTGGGCAGGGCGTTGTCGACTTCTCAGAATCGCTCGGGCCGACGCCCGATCAAGGCATGGATCTGTGGCTGGCGCTGATCGGCGGCGCCCGAATCGTCGGTGGGCACGGGGATTTTTCCAAGCTCAGCCCGCTGCCGCTCGCCAACTTCGACACTCCCGGCATCGACACGGCGGTGTACGTGCTCGCCGGGCTGGAGCAAAAGAACGCCACGCTTCGCGCGGTGCTCTCGCCGGACTGGCGCGCGAAGCCGGCGCCGATTGCGCCGCACAAGGACTTCCCCGGTCTCTTCGAGGTCGTCGCGCCAGCGGGGCCTCCCGGATTTCGCTATCTCACCGCGCAAATCGATCAGAACGCGCCAATGACGTTTGGCGTGTGCTCTCTTCCGATGCGCGGCACGCTCGTCACGCTGTCGCAGACCCGCACCGGGGCTCTGCAGATTCAGCAGTTCATCCTGCCCCTGCGCCAGTTCCGGAACCAGCTTCCCGAAGGCAGCGGACTCTGGATTGGCGGCGGCGATCCAGAATTGGAGGACCTCAGCGGACCGCTCGGTCTGATCCGCCGGTGCGTCGACGTCCAGCGAGCGTTCGCGCGAGGACAGGATCTGCGCGCCATCATGACCGCGGACGAGCTCAAATTCCTCCTGTACTTCAAATGGTTCGAGCCCATCGTCGCGCTCCTGGCGGCGTACGAGCTCGTGCGGCGCGGCGACACGAACTTGCTTCCAACGGTCGTCGGCAACCTTCGCAATTTTTTCAAAGGCCTGCCGGACACGGACGCGTTGGCGACGCTCGCCCACCTCCCCCCGGTGGTGCCCGACGTGCCGCCGCTCGTCCTGGAAGGCTTCCAGGCGCTGAATCTCATGAGCGATCACCCTGGTCTGCCGCCGGTCGAGTCGCTCGTGTTTCGCGGTCCGTGGACGATGTGGCGAGGTATTTGACCTCGGGAGTCATTTCCTGCCGCGGTCTTCAGCGAAAATGACTCCCGAGGTCTTAGACAGGCGCCGGCCGCTCGAAGATCGGCGTGAGGATGTTGAGCAGCGTCGAGACCAGCATGGCGCCAAGGGCGGCAATCGCCGACGCCTCATCCTTGAGGTACGGATTTCCCGGCACCGCCAGCGCCCAGACGAAAAATGCGATGGTCGCGGCGCACATCTTCCACCACGGCCACTGCTTCGGCCCGGGCAGGAGCTCGCCAGCCGCCGCCGCTTTGCTCAGATAGATCAGCAACAGCAACACCGGCGTCAGCGCCACGAAGAACCAGAGGATCGTGGCCGCGTCGATTCGATTGAACGTCGCATGCAGTGCGGCTTCGGCCGAAATTGCTGCGACGTAGAGCGTGATGACTTCGGTCGGAATGTATCCGACGAGCGCCGTCAGCGCGTTCGTGACGCGATTGTCTTCCAGCGCCGGCCGGGTGTCATCGCCGCCGGCGCTCTCGAGTCCGCCGGATCGCCGAGTGCGCGCCCAGGGCCCGATGCCTTGCCGGACGAGCTCCTGACTGCTGAGAACATTCAGACTCATACTGGCCTCTACGATGAGTTGTCGGACTTCGGTGATTGAAGTTTAAGGCCGCCAGCTACTGTGCTAGAGTCCGGCGCTGACTCCCCCAAAAACCGAGGACCGTCATGCGAAGAAGGCGATCCCGATCACGTCGTCCGCTACGAGCCCACGGCCGCGAACGACGACATCGACAGGCTGTTCGTCGCGACGCTGCCGGGCGGATCGTCGCAGGAGCACGCCACGTTCGGCGCCGGTGTAGCGCCGAGGCGCTGGCTCGAGCTGAACGGCGCGGCCGACCTGGCGTCCAAGACGAAGTACGTTACGTTCTCGGTGGTGATCCGATATTAGGTTCAGCGAGGTGCACGTCGGATCATGCGCTGCCAGCCTATTGACGCAACGCTTCAGCAGCATTACGGCAACCTGATCACGTTCCTCCTGGACGGCCGCGTGGTGCCGTTCCTCGGCGCCGGGGCGAACCTCTGCGGCCGGCCGCCGAACGTCGCCTGGCCGGACCAGCAGCGGACCTATCTCCCCAGCGGGAGCGAGCTGTCCGCCCACCTGGCAAAAGAGTTCAACCTTCCTGGTGATCCCGATCTTGCGCGGGTGTCGCAGTTCGTCGCGCTCACGACCGGCACCGGCGGGCTATTCGGCTCGCTGCACGACGTCTTTGACCACGACTATCCGACAACCTCGCTCCATCAGCTGCTGGCGGAGTTCCCGTCGGTGCTGCGCGCGAAGGGGTATCCACCGCGCTACCAGCTCATCGTGAGCACCAACTACGACGACGTGCTGGAGCGGGCGTTCCGGACAGCCGGCGAGCCGTACGATCTCGTGACCTATATCTCCGAAGGCGAGACGCGCGGCAAGTTTCTCCACAGCGATCCGGACGGCAACGCGCGGGTGATCGACATTCCCAATCAGTATCGAGATCTCTCGCTCGAACGGCGCACGATCATTCTCAAGATCCATGGGGCGATCAATCGCGCGGTCGCCGACGGCGAAGGGGACAGCTACGTCATCACCGAGGACCACTACATCGATTACCTGACGCGCACCGATCTGGCCAATCTCATCCCGGTCACGCTGACGGCGAAGCTGCGCAAGAGCCACTTCCTGTTTCTCGGCTACGGCCTGCGCGACTGGAACCTGCGGGTCATCCTGCACCGCATCGCCGGCGAGCAGCGGCTCAACTACCAGTCGTGGGCCATCCAGCGGCACCCGACGACGCTCGACGAGAAATTCTGGGGACGGCGGGACGTGGACATTCTGGATATCGATCTGGCGCGTTACGTCGCGGCCGTGCGCGGACGTTTGCGGCTGCTGAAACAGGTCGAGGCGGCGCCACATGGGTGAGTGCCCGTACGCCGGGCTGATGCCGTTCACCGAAGAACAGGCCGACTTCTTCTTCGGACGCGAGGCCGAACGCGAAATCATCACCGCCAACCTGATGGCGTCGCGGCTGACGCTGCTCTACGGTCCGAGCGGCGTCGGCAAGAGTTCGGTGCTGAACGCCGGCGTGGTGCACCACCTGCGCGCGGAGGCGGCGGCCAGCCGCTCCACCGACGGCAAGCCCGAATTCGGCATCGTCACCTTTCGCACGTGGCGCGGAGATCCGCTGGTCGGACTCGAGCACGCGATCGCGGACGAGCTTGGCCGCACAGCGACCGGATCGACGTTTGGGGACCGGCTCAACGACGCGACGACCGCCGTGACCAGTGATCTCCTGGTCATCCTCGATCAGTTCGAGGAGTATTTCCTGTATCACGCGGCGGCCGACGGCGAAGGCACCTTCGCGGTCGAGTTTCCGCGAGCGGTCAACCGGCCGGATCTGCGCGTGAGCTTCCTCGTCTCGATGCGCGAGGACTCGATCGCGAAACTCGATTTCTTCAAGGGCCGGATTCCGAATCTCTTCGACAACTACCTGCGCATCGATCATCTCGAACGCGATCAGGCGCGCGACGCGATCGTCAAGCCCATCGAGCAGTTCAACAAACGGTTGACGGACGGCACGCCGCCGATGCACATCGAGCCGGCGCTCGTCGAGTCCGTGCTCAACCAGGTGACGACCGGACGCGTCGCTCTCGCCGGCACGGGCAAAGGGCGGCTCGGCAAGAGCTCCGATGGGCACCCCGCGGGTGAGCGCGTCGAGACGCCGTACCTGCAGCTCGTGATGACGCGGCTCTGGCAGGACGAAACCGCGGCCGGATCCCACGAGCTGCGGGCCGCGACGCTCGAACAACTGGGCGGCGCCGGCCACATCGTCGCCACGCACCTCGACGCGGCGCTGCAGGCGCTGAGTCCGCAGGAGCAGGAAGCGGCGGCCGCGATCTTTCAGTATCTCGTCACGCCGTCGGGCACGAAGATCGCGCTGGGCCTCGACGATCTGGCGCAGTACGCGAAACGGAAGCGCGAGGAGATTCAACCGCTGCTCGTGCGGCTGTCGAGCGGCGAGAACCGCATCCTCATTCCGGTGGCGCCGCCGCCAGATCAACCGGCGCGCGAGAGCTATCAGATTTTCCACGACGTGCTTGCCGCCGCGGTGCTCGAGTGGCGTAACCGGTACACGGCCGCGGCCGCAAAGCGGGAGGCCGACACCCGGACGGAAGAACAGCGGCTGCGGGCGGAGCGCGAGGCGGAAGCGGCCGCACGGTTGCGCAAGCAGCGCCGGCTCCTGTTCATTCTCCTGACGGCATCGGGCGTGTTGCTCTTCGCGGTGCTCGTGCTGTCGTACTTTGCTTCGCTCCAGCGTCGGCAGCTTCAGGAAACGGCGCTCAAGCTCAATGATCTGCAACAGGAGTTCTTCAAGGCCAATGAGAAGGTCACCAAACTGATGGAAGACTCGAAGGTCGCCCAGAACACGGCCGTCGAAGGCTTCAAGGAAGCGCAGCACCTGTTCGAGGAGGCGGCGGACCTCGCGCGTAAAGGCAATGCGCAGGCGGCCCAGGCGACATTGGCCCGGGCCACCCAGGCGACGCAACGCGCGGAGAAGGCGCAGGACACGTATAACGATCTGAATACGAAGATCGTCCAGGAACAGAAGAAGGCTGACGACGTCAAACAGCAAGCCGAGGACCTGAGCAAGAAGCTGCCGACGGGCGGAGGAACGTACGGAACTGCCGGCGGCACGATCCTCACGCCGCCGCCAAAACAGCCGGAGAACTCGCCGACCCCGACGAAAGAATCACCGGCGCCGAGTCCGGCGCCTGCCGGCAACTACAAAGACACGTTCCGAAAGGCGATGGAGGCCAAGGATCGGCGGCGCTGGCCTCAGGCCCGCGATCTCCTTCAGCAGGCGATTCAGCAGAACGGCACGGAGAGCACCGAGCGGATTAACACCAGCGGCTTCGGCGGGTATACGGAATATTTGCCCAAGTACCAGCTCGGGATCGTGTTCAAGAATCTTGGCGACTGCGCGAGCGCTGTGAAGTCGTGGGCGGACTCAGAAAAAGACGGTGCCGTGCAGCGATTGCCGGACACCTACAAGTCGCTGCAGCGGGAGCGGGATAACTGCGGGAAGGGCAAGTAGTCGCAGCAGAACACGTGGTTCCGAGGTTCCGGAGTTCCGGGGTTCTAAGTTCCGGCACATCGCGAACCGCGGAACCACGGAACCTCGGAACCGCGGAACCCCGGAACCGACAATCGTCAGTTCTTTGATTTCTTCAACGTAAACCGCGGATCACCATAGTGGATGTAGTCAGCCCAGTCGACTGACTCAGTCTTCTGGACCGCCTGCCGGCCGCTGATCAACGCATCGCCGATCTGATTGCCGTCGAGCAAGGCGCTGTAGAAGGCGCGCGCGAAACCCGCTGCCGATTCGTCGCCGACCGGCCAGTAGGTACCGACGTAGTTCATGACGCCGTACCGCATGAAGGCCTCAGCGAACCCGACCGTATCCTCCAGCGTCTTGCGCGCGGCTTTCCGTGATGGCAGCGCACGGCCCGACCGGAGTTTTCGAAGACGGCCGGACTCGCAGGCGTTGAAGAACAGCAGCCCCGGAAGGCTCCGCAAGTTGAGCAAGTCGACGGCCCGGAGGGGACCATCGGCGCAGAGGATTCCGCTCTCGCCGACGGTACGCGGATTGAACTGCGCGTGGCCGGCGTAGTGGATCGCGTCGAAGCGCTCGGATCGGAAGTGCTCGAGCACGGCGTCGCGCGTGGCCTCCTTCTTTGCGAGCGTGGTCACGCGCACGCGGGGATCGGCGGCCGCAAGCTGCCGGATACCCTCGGATTCCGTCACGGCGCCAGGCAGATTGCTCGTCGGATCGACGATCAGGAGCAGCGACAACTCCTTGTCGGTTTCGCGATGCTCGGCCCAGCGGCCGACCGCCAGATTGCTGGCGACGTAGCGACGGCTCATGCCGCCGGTGAGCGCGGGAATCCAGTCCTCGAGCTCGAGGCATTCCCACGGCAGGCGCGCCGCCTCGAGATCGTGCACGACGGCGATGTGGCGCTTTCCCGATTTTCCCAGCTCGGCTCTCACGGACTCCGGTAGCGCGAGCGCCGCAAGCCGCTTCCCCAGCCGCGACAGCGCCGTCGCGCCGAAGCCGTCGTCCTCGATCGTGTCGAGCTCCTTGTCCAGATCTTTGCGCGGGATCGTGCAGACTCCCTCGAGAACCGCCGCCTTGCTGCCTGATGTCAGAACGGCGCAGCGGAGTGTCAGCGCCGCGGCCGTTGTCGCGTCCGTGCGGATCAGCAGATACACCGGCTCCGGCTGCGGCGGTTTGGCGGCGGCCGCCGCCGCTCTTGCGCCACCTGCCGCCGCTGGCGCCGCCGGCATCGCGAGATGCCGCTCGCGGACGACGATATCGACGTCGCGGCAGAAGTCTTCCCGGCACCCCGAGTAGATCTCGTCGCGAATGTTGTTGAACTTCTCTTCGTCGAGCTCGCAGATGGTCAGCCCGCGAAAGCGCTGCTGCGTGTCGACGTCGCGCAGGCTGCCGATGACGCCACGCAGCAGATGCTGCGCGCACTCCCTGACGTCGAATCCCGAGCCGCCCCCGAAGAGCACGGCGGAAAACTCCTCGACATTTCCCCGCACGAGCGTTCGCACAAGATTCGACGCGACGAGCTGTACGGTGCTCGAGTTGAACCGGTCGAACGGCCCAAGGCCGGCGAAAACGACCATCTCCGTCAGGAGTCCCGTGCGCGCCGTCGGCAGGACGAACACCGTCCCGGCTTCCGCCGACACCGTCCGCGATCGCATCAACTCCGTGAGCGCGCCCGAGAGCCGGTTGTCGAGCGCCTTCGCCGCGCCGCCGGGATCGACGTTGCGAAAGAGTCCCAGCACGAGCGCGCGCGTCGGCACGTCGAGAATGCTGCCATGCACCAGCGTGACGTCGAGCCGCCGCTGTCCGCCGCGCGCGACGACGATCGCCTGATCACGGGCGAGCGGCGCGGGTGCAGAAATCACCGGCGCCGGATCTGGTCTTACCTTTCGCGTGCGTTTGGCCATGCTGGTGCCGCATTCTCCCACGCTTCATGCGCGTTGCGGCCACGACAGCGCTTGACTGTTCTTGCTCGGGTGGCTCGCGGACGGGGTGGGGTTGTCCTGCTTCGCTCAGAGTCGCAACCAGGCGCGCACAGATCGCGCGCCGCTCCGACTTCGCGGTGGCTCGCGGACGGGGTGGGGTTGTCCTGCTTCGCTCAGAGTCGCAATCAGGCGCGCACAGATCGCGCGCCGCTCCGACTTCGCGGTGGCTCGCGGACGGGGTGGGGTTGTCCTGCTTCGCTCAGAGTCGCAATCAGGCGCGCACAGATCGCGCGCCGCTCCGACTTCGCTCAGCAGGACAACCCCACCCCGTCCGCTCGCTGTGTTCTCAATTTGTGTTTCTCTCGTGTCGATCGCGTTTGAAATTGACAGGCTTCGAAACCGCGTGCGACACTGCCCTCCCCGCCCAGCTCTGCACGGCCTCGCCCAACCGACACTTCGAAGTTAGGAACAAATGCCCGAAGACACTCTGCTCGGCCGAATCGGAAACTTTCTGCAGAATCGGCGCCCTTGGTACAAGCTGCCGGACCTGCTCGCGATGCCGCGGCTCATCGAGATTCGCAACGAACTGCGCGCCAAGAACCTGCACGATACCGAGGAGCCGGCGCTCGAGAAAAAGTCGATACCTCCCGATCTCGATCCGAAGCTTCGCAACGAACGGACGATCGAGGGCACCTACAACGATCTGCAGTATCCGGCAATGGGGAGCGCCGGCCGGCGCTTCGGGCGCAACGTGCCGCTCGAGCAGGTGTTTCCCGATACGGCCAACCTCCTCGTCCCAAATCCTCGCGTGGTCAGCCGCGAGCTGATGACGCGCGACGAGTTCAAACCGGCCACGATCCTGAACCTGCTGGCGGCATCCTGGATTCAGTTCATGGTGCACGACTGGTTCGTGCACAAGAAATCAGCACCAGCGGACGGGATCGATATTCCGCTGCCCCCCGGTGACGACTGGCCCGGCGGCAAGATGAAGGTCGGACGAAGCGTGCCCGACGCGGCACCGCCCGGATCGAAGCGCCCTCCGGCGTACACGAACGCCAACAGCCACTGGTGGGACGCTTCGCAGGTGTACGGCTGCGAGTCAGCGGTGAGCGCCAGCCTCTGCAGCGGCACCGGCGGCAAGCTCAAGATGGAGGCGTCGAAGCTGCTGCCGGTCGATCCCGCGACCGGCATCGACTGCACCGGCTTCAGCGACAACTGGTGGATCGGGCTCGGGATGCTGCACACGCTCTTCGCGCTCGAGCACAACCACATCTGCGATTTGCTGGCGAAGGAACGCCCGAACTGGGAGGACCGGCAGCTCTACGCGACGGCCAAGCTCATCAACTCGGCGCTCCTCGCGAAGATCCACACCATCGAGTGGACGCCGGCGATTCTTCCCCACCCGCTCATCAAGCTCGCGATGAACACCAACTGGTCGGGTGTGGTCGGCGAAGATCTGCAAGAGGTCTTTCGATTCATTGGCGACGACGAACTGCTCGGAGGCATCGTCGGCTCGCATGCGGACCATCACACGGCCCCGTACTCGCTGACAGAGGAATTCGTCTCTGTCTATCGGATGCATCCGCTCATCCCCGACGAGCTGGTGCTTCGATCGCACGCCACCGGCGCCGAGATCGAGCGTCATCAATTTCCCGACATTGCCGGCCGCAAGACCCGCGCGGTTGCCGAGCGCGTCAAGATGGCGGATCTCTTCTACTCGTTCGGCGTGACGCACCCGGGTGCCATCACGCTTCACAACTATCCCAAGCATCTCCAGAACCTCGTCCGCGACAACGGCGAGCGGTTCGATCTCGCGGCGGTGGACATCCTGCGCGATCGCGAGCGCGGCGTGCCGCGCTACAACCAGTTCCGGCAGCTGGTCCACAAGGATCCGGTGACGTCGTTCGACGAGCTTACGGACAACCCGGAATGGCGGACACAGATCAAGCAGGTCTACAACAACAACATCGAAATGGTCGATTTGATGACCGGGCTCTACGCCGAGCCGCTGCCGGAGGGGTTCGGCTTCAGCGACACGGCGTTCCGCATCTTCGTGCTCATGGCGTCGCGCCGCCTGAAGAGCGATCGCTTCTTCACCGACGACTACGGCGCCAAGCTCTACACGGAGTTCGGCATCGACTACATCCGCAGGACGACGATGCTGTCGATCCTCGAGCGGCATCTGCCGGAAGTGAAACCCGCGCTCGACGGCGTCGACAACGCGTTCAAGCCGTGGAAGAAGCGCGGGTAGTCAGAACAGATCGAGCTGACGCGGACCGCGACGCCGATCGTCAAATACCGTGCGCCCGCCGAGATCGCGCGAGATTGAGCGTTCGTGTCCGATCGCGGCGTCCACCTCCGCGTATGGCGACCGCCGTTCTTCGATCGCGCGGACGAAGCGATCGAGCCGCCGCATCCCATCCAACTTGTCGGTGCGACCGACCTTGGCGCGATCGAGGCCGCGCCTGAGCACGCCGATCGTTTCATCGTAGGTGCGGAGCGGGACGGGGAACGGATGACCGTCCTTGCCGCCGTGCGCGAACGAGAACCGCGCGGGATCCGCGAATCGCGTCGGCGTCCCGTGCACGACCTCGGCGACCAGCGCCAGCGACTGCAGCGTGCGCGGGCCGAGCTGCTCGACGAGCAACAGCGACGCGAAGTCGTGGAGATCGCGCTCGTGGGCGAGCGCCAGCACTGCGCCCAGCCGCTTCGCGTCGACGTTCTCGGCGCGGACGTCGTGATGTGAGGGCAATCGGAGCCGGCGCACCTCGCCGAGCGTGTAATCGACCGGCGCGCGCGCCATCGCCAGCAGCGCGTCCTGCGCCGGCCGCGCCTCGAGATCGACGAGATTCTGAATCACCCCGGCCGACTCGCCGACAATGGCCGTGTGCGGGGCCGCCGTGAAGTCACGGACGGTCGCCGAGTGCCAGTGGTACCGCCGCGCGGTGCGCAGGGATGCGTTGAGCCCCTGCTGCACGACGGCCCATTCGCCCGCGCGCGTGACGACGAAGGAATGAAGATAGATTTGAAAACCGTCGGCGATGGCGTTGTTGTCGATGCGCGCGGTCAGCCGGCTCGTTCGCGCGAGCGCGTCGCCGTCGAGACTGACGCGCGCGGCGACGTCCCGCAGCTCGTCCGGCGTGCGCACCGAATGTCTGCCGCGTCCGCCGCAGACGTACACGCCCAGCTCGGCCGCACGCGGGTTGAGGCCGCGCTTGAGCGCGCCCATCACGGACGTCGTGATGCCGGACGAATGCCAGTCCATGCCCATCACGCATCCGAGCGCCTGGAACCAGAACGGATCGCTCAGGCGCGTGAGGAGCTCCGAAACGCCGTAGTGATGAATGACGGCTTCCGCGATGCCGGTCCCGAGCGTGGTCATGCGCGCGGCCAGCCATGCCGGCACGCGTCCGCCATGGAGCGGCAAATCCGCGACGCCCGAGCGTCTCATGACCGCATTCTGTCACTCAGACACTTCGATCTCCATCGCCGCTCGTCCGGGCCGGCACGTGAACGGCGACATGCGGGGAATCGCCGGGAATCGCGCGCCGTAAGCGTCTGCGCAGCGGGCGGCGAAATCCGTTGCGCCAGCGGCGTCGACGAGCGCCCACACGCTGCCGCCGAATCCTGCGCCAAAGCTCGACGCGGCGAACGCGCCGGCCTCGCGCGCGAGACGGACGAGCGCGATGGTCTCCGGAATCTGATTGCCAAGCAGCATCTCAGCGTCCCGCTGCGACGCATCCGCAAGCTCGCCGATACCGCCCCGATCGCTTCGTCGAAAGGCCTCGAGCGCCTCCGGCACGCGCGCGTCTTCAGCGATGAAGTGCGCAAGGCGCCGGACGAGCGCTTCGCCCTCGAAGCCTCCGGCGCCCTTCGACGCGAGCGCCGCGCTGAACGCCGGGACGACCGCGGCCGCCTCACGGAGCGCGGCCGCCAGGTGCGGATGCGCGCCACTGAACTCCGCATGCCACGCCGAGAGAATTGCCCGCGTGCCGCGCGACGCCCGGTTGTATTGATCGCGAGCCCCGCTGGCTTTGGCCGCCTGGATGCCGCTCTCGAGCACGACAAAGCGCCAGCCGTCCGGCATCTCCGCGTCGCCGTGATGGACGACCGGCAGATAGGAGTACGCGCTGATCTGCCCTGCCCGGCATAACAGAATCGCCGTGTGATCCTCGCTGCCGCCGTCGGTCCCCACACCCGGCGCGCTCGTAAACGACTTGAACGTGAGCCCGTTCTCGACGGCGCCGAGATAGCCGGCGAGATCCTGCGTCGTGGGCAGCGCCTGCGGCCATTCGGGCCGACGTTCGAGATTGCCGCGCCGGATCAGTACCAATGACAACGCGACGACGAGCGCACTCGAGCTGCTGAGCCCGGCGGAGTTTGGAAGATCGCTCGCGAGCGCGATGTCGGCGCCGAGCGCCGCGCCCGGAAAATCCAGCGCGAGCCGGCGCGCGACGACCGCGACGTACCTCGACCACCCGGCCGGTTCCGTGGGATGGGAACCAAGATCGATCGTCGTGCCTTGCCGCCAGCGCGCATCGACGACGCGGACCCGCGTGTCGTCACGCGGACGCGCAACGACGGCGAACCCGCGCGGGACCGTACAGAGGAGCGAGCGGCCACCCGCGTAGTCGGTATGTTTGCCGAAGATTTCGATCCGGCCGGGAACGAACCACGCCCAACGCGGCGGCCCTCCGCCGGCGAGCTGCGCGAGCGCCTGCGCCGACTGCAGCACCAGCCGCGCGCGTCCGTCGGCATCGTCCGCCTCGAAGCCGGCGCCGGCGAACTGCTGTCGAAGGCGATCCGCCTCCAGCCCGCGGGCGCTCACGCGTGGAGGATGGGCAGCGGCGTGCGCGCCCGCCACTTGCCGCGGGTGAAGTCGGGAAATTCCATCGGCCGGCCGTTCTTCGCGACCGACTGACAGCTCAGCTCGACGACGCTGCTGAGCGCGGCCGCGTCGTACACGTCCATGTCGGTCGGCGTGCCCTCACGCAGACACTTGATCAGCCGGTAGTCCTCGATGTAATCCATGCCGCCGTGTCCGGCGCCTTCTGCCTGCGCCGCGATTTCCTTCCAGAGCGGATGCTCAAACTCGGCGAGGAGATCGGCGGCCTGCACCCATTGATCGGCGCGGCCGCGTCCCTCGATGTAGGCACGATGCGGGTAGCCCTGGAACAGGCCCTTGGTGCCCTGGACGAGGTGGATGCGGCTGTACGGGCGCGGGAGATTCGTGGAGTGCTGCACCATGATCGTCCGCCCGCGCGCCGTCTTGATGAGACTGGTGTTCACGTCGCCCAGGATGAACTTCTCTTTCCGCTCCGGCGCGTCGGGCGGAAAGTGATCGACGGCCCAGTTCTGCAGTCCCCGTGACGGCGAACTCACCGACATCAGATAGTCGAATCGATCGCCGCGGTTGATCTCGAGGCAATTCGCAATCGGCCCGAGACCGTGAGTCGGGTACGGATTGCCGTCGAGCTTCATGGACCACGCGCGCCGCCAGAGCCCCTCGTTGCGATTCTCGAACTTGATGCCGCGCAGATCGTGGAGGTAGCCGCCTTCGGCGTGCAGGATCTCGCCGAAAAGTCCTTGGCGGACCATGTTGTAGACCATCATCTCCATGCGGTCGTAGTTGCAGTTTTCCATCAGCACGCAGTGCTTCTTGTGCTTCTCGGCGGCTTCGACGATCGCCCAGCAGTCGTCGAGCGTCATCGCCGCCGGCACTTCCGTGGCCGCGTGCTTGCCGTTTTTCATGGCGGCGAGCATGACCGGCACGTGCCATTCCCACGGCGTCGCCGTGTAGACGAGGTCGAGGTCCTCGGTCTCGCACAGACGCTCGAAATCGCGCGGCCCACGCGTGTACACCGCCGGCGCCGGCTGCCCGGCGTCTGTGAGCGCCTTGGCCGCCCAGTCCGTCCGTTCGGATCGGATGTCGCACACGGCGGTCACGCGGCAGCCGGGAATGCCGATCAGATTCCGGACGTGGCTGGATCCCTGCAAGCCGACGCCCACGTAGCCGATCCGAACCAGCTCGATGGGAGCGGCCTGAAACGGCGCCGCTGACCCCGCGGTCTGTTCGAGGATCGGGGCCGACCGAGCCGCGTCAGCGTCGGCGGCCGTGGCGCCCAGGACGGCGGCGGCGCCACCGATGCGAAGAAAATCGCGACGAGTTGGGTCGGAGGTCATACGACGTTCCACCTGCCGGTGATTATAGGACTCGGGTAGAATCCGAGTCCTCAGCTAACAAGGAGGATTCGATGAGACGCCTCATTCCCTGCCTGGGCGTCGTCGCGGCGCTCGCCGTGCCGACCATGACGGCACAATCACGCGAGACCAGAAAGCTGCAACTCGACGACTTCTTCAATATCGAGAGCGTGTCGAACCCGCGGATCTCGCCGGACGGCACGCAGATCGTCTACACGCGCGGCTGGGTGGACAAGGTCAACGACCGGCGCAGCTCCGCGCTCTGGATCATGACTCCGGACGGATCGAAGAATCGTTTCCTGACGAACGGCTCTGGCGCTATCTGGTCGCCCGACGGCACACGAATCGCCTTCACGCGCGAGGGTGAGCCCAACGGATCGCAAATCTGGGTGAGATGGATGGACGCCGAAGGCGCGACGACTCAGATCACGCATCTCGACCAGAGTCCGTCGAACCTGCAGTGGGCGCCGGACGGCAAGTCGATCGCCTTCACGATGCTCGTGCCCAAACGGGAGACGTGGCCGATTCGGATGCCGGCGCGTCCTGAAGGCGCGAAGTGGATCGAAGCGCCGCGCATCGTCGAAAGCCTGACGTATCGTCAGGACCGGCAGGGGTTCATCGATCAGGGGCTCGATCAGATCTTCCTCGTGCCGGCCGAAGGCGGCACCGAGCGACGGCTGACGGACGGCCAGTTCGACTACGGCGGCGCGTTTCAATTCACGCCCGATGGCAAGGAGGTCGTCTTCTCCGCGGGCCGCGGCCAGAACTGGGAGCGCGAGTACCGGCAAACGGACGTGTACGCGCTGAACGTCGCAACCGGCGCGCTGCGGCAACTGACCAGCCGTAGCGGACCGGACACGAGCCCCGCCATCTCGCCGGACGGACGCTGGATCGCGTACCTGGGCTACGACTACACGACGGACACCTACATCGACAACGAAATGTACGTCATGGGCATCAACGGCAGCGGGATGCGGCACATGACGCCGAAGTTCGATCGATCGCCGCAGGATCTCACGTGGGCGCCGGATTCGAGCGGCATCTACTTCACCGCGGACGACAGCGGATCGCGCAACCTGCACCTGGCGCCGCTCGACGGGCCGATCACGACGGTCACGAAGGGCGTGCACCTCATTACCCTTGGCGACATCAACAAGTCGGGGCAGGCGGTCGGCACGCTGACGAGCTTTCACAAGCCGGGCGACATCATCTCGTTCTCGCTTTCCAATCCTGGACTCCTGAAACAGCTGACGCATGTGAACGACGATGTACTGAGTCAGGTGAAGCTCGGCGACGTCGAGGAGATCTGGTACTCGTCGCTCGACAACTACAAGATCCAGGGCTGGCTGATGAAGCCGCCCGACTTCGATCCGTCGAAGAAGTATCCGCTGATGCTCTCGATCCACGGCGGACCGCACGCGATGTACGGCGTCGGGTTCAACTTCGGGTGGCAGGAGCACGCGGCCAACGGCTACCTCGTGCTGTACGTGAACCCGCGCGGCTCCACCGGCTACGGCAGCGCGTTCGGGAACTCGATCAAATACGCGTACCCGTCGAAGGACTTCGACGATCTCATGAAGGGAGTCGACGCCGCGATCGCCAAGGGCTATGTCGACGACCGCAACCTGTTCGTCTACGGGTGCTCGGGCGGCGGCGTGCTGACGGCGTGGACCGTCGGTCACACCGATCGTTTTGCCGCGGCGGCGTCGCAGTGTCCGGTGATCAACTGGATCTCGTTCGTCGGCAACGTGGACGGCAATCCGCTCCGCTGGTACGACGACTTCGAGAAGTTCCCCTGGGAAGATCCGAGCGAGCACCTGCGCCGCTCACCGCTGATGTACGTCGGCAACGTGAAGACGCCGACGATGCTGATGACCGGCGTGCTCGACATGCGCACGCCCATCAGCCAGACGGAAGAGTTCTATCAGGCGCTCAAAGCCGTCGGCGTGCCGACGGCCATGCTGCGGTTCAACGGCGAGTACCACGGAACCACGTCGCGCCCGTCGAACTTCATCCGCACGCAGCTCTACCTTCGCTACTGGTTCGAGAAGTATTCGAGGAAGGACGTGCCGGCCCAGAAGAAGTAGCGCTTGGGGCCTGAGGCTTGGGGTTGAGGCTTGAGGCTTGAGGAAAGGTAACGCGTGCGTGGTGTCGCTCCTGCTGCTGACGGGCTCAGCCGCAGCGATCCAGGCGCCACCACCGCGCTATCGTGACGCCAAACTGCCTGTCGAGGAGCGTGTGCGCGATCTTCTGGCGCGCATGACGCTCGAGGAAAAGTTCTGGCAGTTGTTCATGATCCCCGGCGATCTCGACACGCCGGGGAACGATTACTCACACGGCATCTTCGGCCTGCAGATCTCGACCGGGACGCAGAGTGCATCCGGCGCGACGTCGGATCCCGGCGCCGCTGCCCGCGCGCACGCCGAGCGCATCAATGCAATCCAGCGCTACTTCGTCGAGAAAACCCGGCTGGGGATCCCGATCATTCCGTTCGAGGAAGCCGTCCATGGTCTCGCACGCGAGGGCGCGACGATGTTCCCGGCCGCCATCGCGCTGGCGGCGACCTGGGATGAAGGGCTCGTCGCGCGGGTCGCCGCCGCGATTGCGCGTGAAACGCGGAGCCGGGGCATTCGTCAGGTGCTCTCTCCCGTCGTCAACATCGCCGACGACGTGCGGTGGGGACGCGTCGAGGAGACGTACGGCGAGGATCCGCTGCTCGCCGCGATCATCGGCCGCGCCTACGTCACCGCATTCGAGCGGTCGGGCGTCGTCGCGACGCCAAAGCATTTCGTGGCGAATGTTGGCGACGGCGGCCGCGACAGCTATCCGATCGATCACAGCGAACGCGCGCTGATCGAACGCTATTTCCCTCCATTCGTCGCCGCCATTGAGGCTGGCGCGCGCTCGATCATGACGGCGTACAACTCGGTCGACGGACTGCCGGCGACACAGAACCGTCGTCTCCTGACCGAAATTCTGAAGCGCGACTGGAGCTTCAACGGGTTCGTCATCTCGGACGCGTCGGCGACAAGCGGCGCGACGGTGCTCCACATGACGGAGGCCACCACGGCCACGGCCGCGACGCACGCGTTCGATGCGGGTCTCGACGTCGTGTTCCAGTCGTCGTACGGCCAGCAGCGGCCCTACCTGGACGCGTTTCAGCGCGGCCTCATTCCCATGGCCGTGATCGACGCGGCCGTGACGCGCGTCCTGCGCGTGAAGTTCGAGTTGAGACTCTTCGAGCAGCCGTACGTCGACGCCGGCGTGGCGACGGCGACGAATGGGAGTGCCGAGCATCGCGCCTTGGCGCGCGAGGCGGCGCAAGCCTCGATCGTCCTGCTCAAGAACGACGCGCATTTGCTGCCGCTCCCAAAAACCGGCAAGTCTGTTGCCGTCATCGGCGCGGATGCTGTCGACGCGCGGCTGGGGGGATACAGCGGGCCCGGCAACGGCAAGGTTTCCATTCTCGACGGCATCCGGCGCGCGCTCGGAGCTTCCGCGACCGTCACGTTCACGCCAGGCCCCGGGCGACTGGTCCGGGACTTCGACGTCGTGCCGGCGTCGGCGCTCTCGACGAGCCAGGACGGTCAACCGGTGCGCGGCCTCGCGGGCGAGTACTTCGACAATCCAACGCTGGAAGGCCCGCCGCGACTCACGCGCGTCGACACGCGAATGGATTTCCGGTGGACGCTCAATTCGCCCGGCCGCGGCATTCCCTTCGACTGGTATTCGGCGCGCTGGACCGGAACCCTCACTGTGCCGCCGGGCCGCGCGGCGCGGATCGCCGTCGAAGGCAACGACGGCTACCGGCTGTACCTCGACGGGCAGCCGGTCATCGACAACTGGAAGAAGCAGTCGTTCGGCCGGCGCGTCGCGGTCGTCGATTTCAAGCCGGGTACCGTTCACCAGATCCGTCTCGAGTACTTCGAGACGACGGGAAATGCCCGCCTGAAGCTGCTCTGGGATGCGGGGGTCGTCGACGATTCGCGCGAAGCGATCGACCGTGCGGTGGACGCGGCCGGAAAGAGCGACGTCGCGGTCATCGTCGCCGGCATCGAAGAAGGGGAATTCCGCGATCGCGCGATGCTCGGGCTGCCGGGCCGCCAGCCGGCGCTCATCGACGCGATCGCGGCCACGGGAAAGCCGGTCGTGGTCGTGCTCATCGGCGGCAGCGCGATCACGATGCCCTGGCTCGATCGCGTCAGTGCCGTGATCGACGCGTGGTATCCGGGCGAAGCGGGCGGCGACGCGGTCGCCGACGTGCTGTTCGGCGACGCCAATCCGGCCGGCCGGTTGCCAATCACCTTCCCGGTTGCTGAGGGCCAGTTGCCGCTCGTCTACAACCACAAGCCAACGGGCCGCGGCGACGACTATGTCGATCTGACCGGACAGCCGCTGTTCCCGTTCGGCTACGGACTGAGCTACACGACATTCGACTACTCGGGTCTTGCCATCGAGCCCGCGGAGATTCCGGTTTCCGGAACGGTGAAGGTCAGCTTCACGGTGGCGAATTCGGGCAGCCGCGCCGGCGACGAAGTCGCCCAACTCTACGTGCGGGACGTGCTGGCGTCGGCCGCCCGCCCCGTCATGGAGTTGAGGAAGTTCCGGCGGATTCACCTCAGTCCGGGTGAGCGGCAGAATGTCGCCGTCGAGCTCGGCGCTGCGGATCTGCGGATGCTCGACCGGGACCTGCGCTGGATCGTCGAGCCCGGCGTGTTCCGCATCATGGTCGGCAGCTCGTCGAAGGACATCCGTCTCCGCGGACAGGTGACCGTCCGCTGACGAGCCACGCCCCGTCGCGACGTTTCCGGACAGAGCGCCACGGGCCCTCGCGGCCGTCCGCGGCCTCTCGCGGGATCCTGAATGCTTGCGCTGTTTTCACGTTCTTTTACGCGTGGTCGGCGTTTTGATTGCCTTCCTCCGTCTACTAAGGCGTGCCTAACCTCATCCGCACGGTCGTCGACCCCTTCCTGATCGAGAACGGGAAGAAGTTCCGCCTGAAGGACATCAAGCCCCGCGACACGCTCGGCTTCAAGCCGACGAAGGCCTGGGCGCGCCAGGTACTTGAGGAAGGGGTCTCGCGTCTGTCGGAGCTGCAGGACAAGCTCTACGCGCAGGACCAGTGGGGTGTCCTGCTCGTGTTTCAGGCGATTGACGCGGCGGGCAAGGACGGCGCCATCCGTCACGTGATGTCCGGCGTCAACCCGCAGGGCTGTCAGGTGTTCTCGTTCAAGGCGCCTTCATCGGAAGAACTCGATCACGACTTTCTCTGGCGGACGTCCCGCCACCTCCCGGAGCGCGGCCGGATCGGCATTTTCAACCGGTCGTACTACGAGGAAGTCGTCGTGGTTCGCGTGCACAAGGAACTGCTGGCCAAGGAAAAGATGCCTCCGTCGCTCGTGACGAAACGCATCTGGCGGGAGCGGTTCGAGGACATCAACGCCTTCGAGCGGTATCTGGCCCGGAACGGCTACGTCATCCGCAAATTCTTCCTCCACATCTCCAGGGATGAGCAACGCCGCCGGTTCCTGAAGCGGCTCGACGAGCCGGAGAAGAACTGGAAGTTCTCCGTCGCCGACGCGCGGGAACGCGAGCGTTGGAACGACTACATGGATGCGTATGAGGACATGATCCGCAATACGGCCACGCCGCATGCGCCGTGGATCGTGGTGCCGGCCAACAAGAAATGGTTTGCCCGCTGGGTGGTGGCCGCCGCTATCATCGACGCCCTCCGCGGCTTGAAGCTCGCATATCCTGCAGTGAGCGCCGAACGGAAACGCGAACTGGCAAAAGCCAGAGCCGCGCTCGAGCGGGATACGTCCGATAAGTGAGCGGCGTGTGAGGTGACACCATGATGACCCGACATTCAGCGACGGAGCTCCCGATGACCCGGCGCTCGCCGACGGACTTTCCTTCTCTGCGGGCCATCCCGTTCATTGCCACGAAGACTGGTGGCGGCGTGACCCGGCTGCTCACCGACCGGCAGCGCCAGGAGTTGGCGACACTGTCCACGCGCATGAACGTGAGCTCGCGGGGGATCGTCTACCGCATGGGCGGTCCGGCGGCCTCCCTGTTCATCTGCGCCGACGGTGCGTTCAAATCGTACCGCGACCTGCCGAGCGGCAGGCGCCGCGTCGCCGCGTTTCTCTTCGCGGACGATCTGTTCGGGCTGGCGCAGGCCGGTAAGTACGTCAACACCGTGCAGGCGATTATGCCGTCGACGTGCTACCGGATTCCCATGGAGAGCCTGACCGCGGTCCTTCGCCACGACGCGGAGCTCGAGTTCCACTTTCTCTGCAAGGTGACGCACGAGCTGCGGGAGTCGCAGCGCCGCTCGTTCATCATCGGGCGGCGCTCGGCCGCCGGCCGCATCGCGATGTTCCTGCACATGCTCGAGAACAACAACGCCCCGGAGGTCACGCCCGACGTGATCCCGCTGCCGATGAGCCGGTCCGACATCGCCAACTATGTCGGGTTGTCACCTGAGGCGATGAGCCGCGCGACGGGTCAGCTCACGCGCGACGGCATCATCAAGTTCGAGGGTGCGCACGCCGTGCGAATTCTCGACCGGGAGCGGTACGATCGGCTCGCCAACGAGTTCTGACGGGCCGTTGAGAAACGCGGCCGCCTTATTGCCGCAGGATGACCAGCACGAGCCCGAGGATCCCGAGGGCTGCAACGAGAATCGCGATCACCTGAGACAGCGACCAATGCAGCACAGCGCCCGATCGCTCGAGCACTGCCCGGCTCCGGCTGTGCTCGATCGTCGCGAGCACCAGGGCGACTAACCCGACGCCGATCATGCTCATCGCGAACGTGCGCGGGCCGAACAGATGAGGCGTCGCGTTGAGCTGATTGCTCGACCTCAGGTAATCGAAGAACTTGTAGATCGTGAACCCGAAGGAAATCATCGCCGTGGCCGTGCGCACCCACGCCATCAGCGTGCGTTCGTACGCCAGCAGGGTGCGTTCGTACGCCAGTTGTGTCGACTGCGACGCCGACGAATCGGTCATGTGGCTTCGCCGACGACCGGCCCTTCCTGCGCGTGCTCGAGATCTTTCTCGAGGAAATAGTTCAAGAACGTCCGGATGACGGCGATCGCCGCAAGCTCCCCGATATCCTGCCAGCTGGGCGAAACGACGCTCCTGACGATGTCGGCCGCCAGCTCGAACTCCAGGCCGAGCAGCAGCCACGTGCCGAAGCGGCGCCACACGTCCTTCCGCGCGCCGTGCGTCGGGCGCCCGACCACCATGAGAAGCCGGAGGAACGCGTCGAGACCGCCGCCGAAGACCACGACAACGGCGATCGCCTCGAGAATCAGCGCCGCATAGGACGTCAGGGTCGCGAGCGCGGATTCCATGGCCCGTCAGCGGGCGGGATGCGTCACGGGCCGGACGATGCAGCGGAATCCGACGTGGCAGGTTGACGTGTCGATCGGCTCGGGGAACCGCGCCGCCGGACGGTACCGCTGACAGTAGTTCGGCGCGCAAAGATGCGACCCGCCCTTCAGCACTTTGCGGGGAATCGTGATCTCGGGCTGACACGGATCGTGGCTGCCGGCTTCGGCCGGACCGAGCGGATTGTGCGGCACGCAGCACGCCGACTTCGTTTCTTCGCGGTGCGTAGCCGCGTACCAGTCGGTCGTCCATTCCCAGACGTTGCCGATCATGTCGTAGAGCCCGTACCCGTTTGGCGGAAACGCGCCCACGGGCGACGTGCCTTCGTAACCGTCGTCGACGAGATTCTCCCAGGGGAATTCCCCCTGCCAGGTGTTGGCCATCTCGCGGCCGTCGGGATGGAACGCGTCTCCCCACGCATAGGCCGCGCCGTCGATCCCGCCGCGCGCCGCGAACTCCCATTCCGCTTCGGTCGGGAGCGCTTTGCCGGCCCAGCGCGCATAGGCAGACGCGTCGTCGAAGGTGACGTGCACGACCGGATGATCCTGAAGGCCGTTCAGCGAGGATCCGGATCCGCGAGGCCGGCGCCAATTCGCGCCGCGCATGAACTGCCACCAGTTTCGAAAGTCGCGCCGATTGACCGGGCCCGTTGGCCTGACGAAGACGAGCGAGCCTGCGTACAGCATTTCCGGTTTCGCGCCCGGATAGTTCTTCGGATCCGGAGGAATCTCCGCAAACGTCACATGCCGCGTGTCGCCGACGAATCGCGCGAAGTCTGCGTTGGTCACGGGACGGCGATCGATCCAGAACCCATCGACCGAGACGCGGTGAACGGGACGCTCTTCGGGATAGTGCGCGTCCGAACCCATTCGGAACGTGCCGCCGGGAATCCAGACCATGTCCGGGAACGGCGCCGGCCCGGGAAGCGACGGGGCGGCCTCGGTGCGCGCGGCCTCAGGCGGGCTCGAATGATTCGCCACACGTGCCTCCATCAGGAAATTCCCCACGGCATGCCGCGGGCGCGCTACTTCACCACCTTGGCAGTCAGGTTGTTCAGGCGCACGGGCTCGCTGGCGTAGTTTTCGAGCTCCATCGTGTTCTTCTTCTTGTCGAACGAAATCTTCGTCGCAATCGCCATCTTGCCTTCGCCCTTGCCCTCGCGGTCGAGGCGCAGCTCCATGAGCGTGAAGGGATAGTCGATCGTTCGCGGCTGGTCGCGTGCTTCGACGAAGCCGATGTAGCGGTCGGTCGCGAGCACGATCCGCTTGCCGCCCTCGGGCAGCGGCGCCTGCCAGGCATAGTGGATGTCGTGCCCGAGCCGCAGTTGGTGAATGTCGGGACCTTGAAAACCAGGAATGTTCCAGCGGCCCACGGTCGGCGCCTTCTGAAGCTCGCGCAGCAGGGCGTCTTCGCCCTTCTCCAGCATCGTCGTGATCAGGCGCTGCCGCACGGCGGCCGTGGACCAGCCGTTGATCCTGATGCGAACGGTCTGGGCGCCGGGAGGGCCGATGTTGCTCATGTTCACGGCGAACGCGGTGATGTCGAGTTTCTCGGTCGGGGTCTGCGCGCGCGTCGGCGCGCCGATGAGCGGCAGGACAGCCGTCATCACAAGAATGAGAGGTCTCGGGACCATCCGTGTCTCCAAGTCTGTGCCCGGTGCTGAGCTTATCGCAGCCGGTTGCGCTGCGGAACGAGCGAAATCGTTGCCAGGCTCGGGCGGGCGAGATCACGGGGTTTTCGCGGCGTTCTGCGATATCCCGCGGGATCGGGCATGTCCGGGCGCGGGTCGCTGCGAAGCGTGCGCGGCAAGGCGCGCAAAACAGTGGGCCGGCCGGCTGGCGCGGAATTTGGGACGCATGGCGGGCATGAAGATCCACGCATTCAACCGCTCATCAGGTGCGTGGCTCACGCTGGCGATCTCTGTGCTCGCCGTGTCGATCCAGTGCGCGCCGCGTGAGCCTCGCACCGACGCCGAACGCGCCGCGCGCGGGCGCGAGTTGATCGAGACCATGAGCAAGAAGCTCAGCGCCACGCCGGCCTTCATCGTCTCAACCACTGAGCGCAGCGAGCGGATCCGCCCCAGCGGCGTCGTCCCTTTCGCCGTGACCCGCGAGACCGTCGTCCGCAAGCCGGACCGGCTCTACTTCAAGACAGCCGGTGACACACAGGTCGAAGGCTGGTACGACGGCATCGGTCTGACCGTCGTGATGCACAAGGACAAGGTGTTTGCTCAGGCGCGCATGCCGGAGACGCTCGACCGTGTGCTCGACACGCTGCACGAACGCTACGGCATCGCGACGCCGATCGGCGATCTCGTCTATTCGAATCCGGCGCATGCGCTCCTCTCCGACACGACGACCGGCGGCTGGGTGGGACGTGAGACGATCAACGGGCAGCCGACCGATCACCTCGCGTTCAAGGACAAGGGCGTGAACTGGGAGGCCTGGCTTGCGACCAGCGATCAATTGCCGCGCAGGAGCCGCGCGGAGTTCACCGAGGACAAACACTTCCGGAAGGTCGAGATCTCGTTCACGAACTGGAATCTCGCGCCCACCATTCCGGGCGACGTGTTTACGCCGAAAGTACCGCCCGACTACGAAGGGATCGCGATGGTGCAGCGGGCCCGCGTCTTGAGGAACCTGCCGCCGGAGCCGGCGCCGGGCGCGATCAAGAAATAGTCAGCGTCCGTGGAGGTTTGAGATGCCGCTGAAAAAACTGATCAGCTGTTTCCTGCTGCTCGTGGCGGGCGCGTGGATCGTCTCGGTGTCGGCGCAAGTTCGGGGCGCGCGCCGGACTGCCGTCGTTCGAGATGGCGAAGGCCATGGCGCCGCCGTCGGCCCGCGGGGCGCGGCGGTCAAGACGGAAGAGGGCTACGCCGCCGCCGGGCGTCACGGCGCGGTCGTGAAAGGCGATGAAGGGTACGCCGCCGTTGGCCGGCACGGCGCCGTGGCGGCCACCGAGAACGGGTACGCGCGGGTTGGCCCGCGCGGCGCCGTCGTCGCCGGCGAAGAGGGATACGCAGCCGTCGGCCGTCACGGCGTCGTGGTGGGCAATCACTACGAGAGTTATGACGCCTGGCGGGCCGTCGCCGGCGTCGGTGCCGCAATCGCCGTCGGCACGATGCTGGCCCGGCCGCCGACGTCTTCGGTCACCATCACCGTCGGCGGCAGCAGCTACTGGTACTCGGGAGGCTCGTACTACACCCGCGTGATGTCCGGCGGAACCGTCGCCTACCAAGTCGTGGCGCCGCCGGCCGGGGCGATCATCACGACGCTGCCCGCCGCCTGCCGCTCGGTCCGAGTCGGCAACGTCGCGTACAGTCAGTGCGGCGCGACGTACTATCAGCGCGTGGGCGCCGGCTACCAGGTGGTCGTGCTGCGCTAACGGAAACCCACTTGACGTGACGTGGTACTCGGATGCTTTTCAGACGGTCGGCGCACCCTACCACGTCAAGTCAAGTGGTTTCCGGGATTGGTCCGATGACCGCCCGATGGCTTCCCGCGACGCTGCTTGGCGTCGTGGCGATCGTGCAGGTCGCGCTCGCGCAGGGCGGCGGACTGACGCCATGGAAGGGCGGCGGGTTCGGCATGTTCTCGACGCTCGACCACGCCGCGTATCGCGATCTGGACGTGGTCATCGACGCGCCCGCGCGATCAGAAACGCTCGAAATCCCGGCATCGCTCGAGGAACTTGCGGCCCGCGCCGCCGCGTATCCCGGCGACGCGCTGCTCCGGCAGTTGGCCGAGGGTGTCGTCGCGCGCGAACGTCGCTACAACCGCCCGGTAACCCGCGTCACGCTGTCAGTCTGGCGGACGGAGTTCGATCCGCTCACGCTCGCCGCAACGGAGCATCCGCTGCGCACGTTCGTGTATGAGGCGCGGTGATCCAGCCGTCTCAAGACGCGGGATCTGAAAGTCCGGCGATCCGCCGATCGCTCGACACGATCCCCCGTTCGCCGCACGCGATTGATCCGTTGCGGCTCGTCGCCGCACAGCCGGCGCGCCCCTCGTGGCTGCGCAGCGCGGCGCCGTCCCACCTCGACACGGCGCTTCGACTGACGGCCATCGCGCTGTTGCTCCGGCCGATGGGTCAGTGGTTCGTGCGCCCGGCGATCCTCGGCGCGGCGGCGCTCCTGCTCATCTCGCCGCGCGCGCTTCGCATGCCGGCGATCTGGCTCGCCCTCGCCTTTGCCGTCGCGGTCCGGATCGCCGATGACTGGCCGCTCGCCGACAACCACATCTACCTGCTCGCGTACTGGTCGCTCGCGATTGCGCTGTCGCTGCGTTCAGCGAAGCCGATCGCGACGCTGGGATTCAACAGCCGCGTCCTGATCGGTTTCGCGTTTGCGTGCGCCGTGCTCTGGAAAGCGCTGCTGGCGCCGGATTTTCTGGATGGACGTTTTTTCCGCGTGACGCTGCTCACCGATCCGCGATTCGGAGAAGCGTCCATGCTCATTGGCGGCCTGACCGCCGACCAACTCCAGGCCAACCGAGGAGCCCTGGAGCCTCTTCCGCACGGCGCAGCGTTGCTGACGCCGCCCGCAGTCGTCGAACCGCCGCGATTGAGACAACTGGCGGCGCTGTCGACGTGGGGCATTCTCGTGCTCGAGACGACCGTGGCGTGTCTGATGCTCCTGCCCTCGCGACGCCGCGTCCCAGTCTTCCGTCACGTGATGCTGCTGACGTTCTGTCTGGTGACGTACGCGTTTGCGCCGGTCGCAGGATTCGGCTGGCTGCTGCTCGTGATGGGCGCCGCGCAGACCGAACCGCATGAACGATGGCTCCAGCGACTCTACGTCATCGCCTTTCTCATCGTCCTCTTCTACGCCGAAGTGCCCTGGACGGGGTTGTTGCTCGATTTTTCCCGAAGCTCGTAACTTTCGAAGTTTGAAGTTCGAAGTTCGAAGTTCGGGCTGCGCAGCATCGTCAGCGCAGCCCGTACGCCTGCTGCAGCTTGGTCGCTGACGTCTGAATCGCGCTCCAGGCGCTGGTCGCGCCGGAGCCGAGCGTGTTCTGCTGGACGATCGTGCCGACTTTGCCCGCCATGATCATCAGGTCGCGGACTTCGGCGGTCGCCGGCTTGGAGTCGGCGGCGCGGGATTTCACCTGCTTGGCCTGATCGATCAATTTGTCGACGTCCTCTTTGATGGCGTCCTTCGCCTCCTTCGTCAGCGAAGCGTCGCTGTTGATCGCCTTCTTGAGCCGGTCGGCGGCCTTGGCGATCTCTTCGGCGGTCTGCGCCGCCTCCGCGTCATTGATCCGGCGCACCGCCGCGCCGTCGGGCAGAGGAAACGTCGTACCGTACGCGTCGGCCAGCCGGCCGAGCTGCTGCGCCATGCGATCCCATTCGCTGCCGCCCTTCATTTCCGCGGGCTGCGCTTTGATGTACCGGTTGATGTCGGTTCCCTGCCGCAGAACGACTTCCGCTTCCTTGCTCGCCGCGTATTTCGGTGTGAATCGCTCCTTCAGCTTCTTCACGTTCTCCTGAAGGTCGTCAAGATACGACCCGACGTTCACTTCGCCGCGCTCGCCGCGCAGAATCGAGGATTTCACTTTGCCGTCCAGCTGATCTTCAAAACGATCCCGAGCCTGATTGACATCGTCGATGATCTGCTTGACGTCCTTGTCCGACAACCGTTCGCCGCTTTGCGTCGACGACGACGTCAGCGGCGCCGAGAGAAACGTCCCGATGAACATGAGAGAGGCGGCGGTCGCCCAGGCGCGCCGGCCCGCCCATGTCGCGAATCTCGAGTGGCTGGTGATGGGGGTCATGAGAGGGACTGATTCAAGATCGACGCCAGTCCGCTCGTCGGGGAGGCTACGAGGATTCCGGAGGACGGCCGCCGCCACCCGCGTGATGTCGCGGAACGGCGGTGGGAACGAAGCCGATCACTTCTTCCAGGTCACCGACAGTCCGACCATGTCGATCCCATTGCGCTCGTCACCTTCGGTCCACACCTTCGTGACGTTCGCAAAGAGCTGCATGGTCTGTTCCGATCCCGGCATGCGGAAATCCATGAGATAGAAGCTGAATCCCCAGGTGAATGCCGGACGGAACATCCACTCTCCGCCGTTCCGCTGGCGGATGAGCATCACGCCCGGCGGACCGTACAGGTAGAGACGGCCGATGTTCGCGATCGCGAGGTGTGTCCCGATGAGCCCGATCTGATCGACGTGATTGGAGGGAGGAATCCACAGCCCGTCGAGGTGCACCCACTTCAGAAATGCCGTGCGCTTCGAGCCTTCCTTCTGCACCGCGGCATCTTTCTCTCCGGAGCCGGCCGACTCGCGAGCGTCACACAGCGGTTCGTCGTGGAACCACGCGTTCACGACTGCGCGAGGGTGAACGAGGGACGCACATGGGACCTCGCGCGGACGCACCGGACTGGATCGCTCTTCTGCCGCAAATGAGCTCCGTCCCAGTGCGAGTGTCAGCGCCGCACAAACCAGCACCCTGCTGATCCGCAGCAGCGCTGGACGGTTTCGCACGTGCATGCGCGTCCCTCGAACGGAACGACTGTTCAAAGAGCGAACCAGCGCCGGGAAGCGCAACATCTGTGACCTCCGCCATCCGGCCGGAACCCGCCCTCGGCATGTCGCGGAGGGCGGTGCGATACCGCGGCTAGATTCTACGCCCGGCGGCGCGTGGCGGCGCGATGGGATTCGGCAGATTCAGCTGCCGGCATCCGACACTTCAGGGGCAGGCGATCGAGAAGCAGCTCGGAAGTCAACCCGTGGCGGAACTTGAAGACTTTTCCGGCTGCTCCGGGCCGCTGGAGGTCCCCGGCGACGAGCTCGACGAGCAGCCGGCGCTCTGCCAGCGAAATCAGGCGGCGGCCGACGACGGTGGCCGGCGAGACGCCGAGCGAGGCGGCGACGGCTTCTGCGGTGAACTGAGGACCGACGGTCGCGGCTGCTTCGAGGATGCAGTACTCGTCCGGCGGCAACTGGTCGATTTGCGAGTGAATCCCGTCAGAGAGACCCATCTGCAGCACGGCGTCGATCCGATCGGGCGGCACTCCCAGCTGCCACCCATCGTGCGTCAAGTGCACGGCGCCCATGCGCACGAGAGCCTGCATGGTCATCACGGAAAGCCGCGGGTTGCCGCCGCCGGCAATGAAGAGCGGGCCGGCGACCACGTCCGCTATTCGCGAGCCCCAGCGTTTCTCGACACACTGGAACAGCTCCTGGTCGGTGAACGCCGCCAGACGAATCACCGAGCAGCTGCGCGATGACGGGAAATCGCGAGACAGCCGATCGAGGTACTCGACCGTGGGCGGCCGCTTGGATGCGCAGAACGTCGCGACGATGCAAACCCGTCCAGGGAACTGCCCGCGCACGATGCTGCGGAGACAGTCGACCGTCGCCGCGTCGGCCCACTGCAGATCTTCGAGAATCAGCAGCAGCGGCACGTCGACGGTGAGCTCATCGAGGACGGCGATGAGCTCCCGGACCAGCCGTTCTTCGTGCGAGTTGTGGTCGGCGTCCTGCGCACGAGCTTCAGGCCAGTCCGGGAACTTGGCGAGCCATCCGGGGGCGCGCCGCGCGAACGCGGCCGGAACGACGTGCGGATACTGGCGCGCCAGGAGCCCGAAGGCATCCGTCAGCACCGCGTATCGTTCCATTGGCCCCCAGACTTCCGCGCCGGTTGCGAGCGAGATCCGGAACCCCTCGCGGCGACGCACGCGATGCGCGAACAGCTCGCACAGCGTGGTCTTGCCGACGCCCCGGTCCCCTTCAACGATCACGAGTTGCGGCTCGCAATGGTCGGTCGCCGCTTCCACGTGCCGTCTCAGAATCTCGAGCTCGCTTCCCCGGCCGATGAACTGTCCTTCAGCCGCCGCCTCCACGTGGTCATCGGAGAAGAGCGGCGGCATGCCGACCGTCACGTCGGCGAAGAACGTATAGCCGCGGCCTGGCTCGGATCGGATGAAGTGCGGAGCCTGGGAGTGATCTCCCAGCACGGTTCTCAATTCGTGGATGACGGTCTTGACGTTCTCAGGCTGGACGTGCGTGTCCGGCCAGACAGCCTGACGGATCCGGTCATGCGAAACGAGCGCCCCCGGCGACACGAGGAGGCAATCGAGCAGTTCCGCCGCCTTCCGGCTGAGACGCACCGGTGATCCAGCGCGCAACAGAACGCCTGTTCGCTCTTCGAACCGAAACGGCGGGAAGTATTTCATCGCTCTCGAACACGGCGACCCGGGCTCTGACCACTCCCGGCGGGCGCCAATTGAGGGGAGTCAATATATTCGGTGGGATCCACCTAGTCCATTGGACCAAAGTCCTTCGAACTGTGGCCTTTGGTCCCATACCCGAGGACGCCGACCTTGGGGGGAGGATGAGCCGAACTGAGCTTGTCGGCCATCCGGACGAGGTCGGGCAGCGACCTGGCCGCCATCTTGTCCATCACGCGAGCGCGTTGGGACTTGACGGTCTTTTCGGTCGTACCGAGATCGGCCGCGGCCTGCTTGTTGGATTTTCCGGCCACCACGAGTGCCATCACCTCGCGTTCACGACTCGTCAAGGTGTCATAGCGTTGCTGGAGCGTTTGCACGTGCTCGCGCTCTTCACGGCGGCGCGCCGCCTGATCGAGCGCCTGCTGGACCGCGTCGATGAATTCCTGATGATCGAAGGGTTTCCCGAACACCTGGACCGCGCCGGCTTTCATCGCGCGAACGACGACGCCGATTTCGGCGTGTCCGGTAATCAAGATCATGGGCGGGTCCGCGCCGCGTTCCATCAGCACGCGCTGCAGCTCGAGTCCGCTCATCTGGGGCATGCGGACATCGAGGACCACACACGCCAGGCGCTGGGGATCGAATCTCGCGAGGAAGGCGTCGGCCGAACCGAAGATCTCCGACTGGATGTCCACCGATCGCAGCAGATGCTGAATCGCCGTACGTACGTCGGCGTCATCGTCGACGATGTAGACGATCGGCTCGAGGGGGGCTGACACGCTCACCTTCCGCAAGGGACTCGCCGGGTGCTGGGTCTCTCTTTCCCGCTTCGGGGTAGGTCGACGCCTTACCGCTGAGCCTGCCAAGTCCGGTCGGTCCTGCCTTTAATGGTAGCCGAGCCTTGAACGACCATGTGGTGCGACCTTCGCGGGGAGCGTGAGGGCGTCTACCACGGCATCTCGCGGCCTGTCGCGGGATCGCACGGTCGTTTCACGCCGTTTTCCGCAGAAACTCACGGACGACGCTCGACCGGCCATACGAAATCCCCCACCGGCGTACGGCAGATGTGTTGCACAGCAGCAGGCCGACACCGCGAATCGAACTGCTATGGTCCTGGCCTGGATCAGCTTTCGTGCGCAGCCTCACAAACGGCCTGAGATCCTCAGTGTCGTCGACGAGATGGTCGAGCGCATGCGCAACTCCGCCGGCTGCGAACGCGGCCGGCTCTTCGCGGACGCCGAGGATCCGAACGCCTTCACCGTGATTTCGGAATGGCGATCGGTCGACGAGGCAGACGCGTTCTTCAGTTCCCGCTGTTTTCAGCTGTTCCGCGGGATCCGGATGCTGCTTCGCGGCGAACCCTTCATCGTCTTCGACGAAGTCCAGCATCGAGTCACGCGGCTGTTCCGGTGACCCGGCGGTCTCACCTCGGGCGCGCGATCCCCAGCTTCAACATCCGGCTCCGCAGCGTGCTCGACTTCAGCGCGAGCATCTGCGCGGCGCCGCCCTGGCCTTCGATGCGCCAGCGGCAGGTTTCGAGGATGTGAAGGATGTGGCGGCGCTCGACTTCGACGAGCGTCGTACCGCCGCCCGACGCGGCTTCGGGCATCCAGGCGTCGCGCAACTCGAGCGTGCTGCCGGGCGACTGGATGATGGCGCGTTGAATGACATTCTCGATCTCCCGCACGTTGCCCGGCCAGTCGTACGACTCGAGCGTCTGCATGACCGTATGCGGAATGGTGTCGATGTGTTTCCGGAGCGCGCGTCCATGACGCTCGACCATATGCCGCACGAGCAGCGGAATGTCGCTCCGCCGATCGCGCAGCGATGGCACCGTGATCGGAAACACGTTGAGGCGATAGAACAGATCGCGCCGGAATCGGCCTTGCCGCACTTCCTCGACAAGCTCCCGGTTCGTCGCCGCAATCAGCCGGACGTCGACCTCGATCGTGCGTGGACTGCCGAGCCGTTCGAGCTGCCCGCTCTGCAGGACGCGCAGCAGCTTGGGCTGCAGTTCCAGCGGCAGCTCGCCCACTTCGTCGAGGAACAGCGTGCCGCGATTCGCGAGCTCGAAGCGGCCGACCTGCGTGGCGTGCGCGCCGGTGAACGCGCCGCGTTCGCGGCCGAACAATTCGCTCTCGATCAGCGAGGCGGGCAGCGCCGCGCAGTTGACAATCACGAACGGGCGGTCGCGTCGGCGGCTCCGCCGGTGCACCGCACGCGCGAGCAGCTCCTTACCTGTGCCGGTCTCGCCGAAGAACAGGACCGTGGCATCGGTGTCTGCAACCTGATCGACGCGCGACATGACGTAGTTCAGGCTGTCGCTTTCGCCGACGATCGCTTCGAAATCGGTCTCACGCCGGCGGTCGCCGAATGGCGTCACCGGCGCTGGGTCGTTATAGTGATGCTGAGTACTGGTGCTGAACATTACGCGCCTTTCCAGGACGGAGGAGAGCGGACGTTGGTCCCGAGCGGGTCATTGTGGCCCGAAGGAAGCCCAGTCAGAAGTACGATCGCGGTAAGAAGCTGGTGAGAAGTACCGGCAGCTAAGAGCGTCACGGCGATATTACGCGACACGAACGTCACAAGTGGTCGATTTGAGGCGCTTTTGTACTATCCTGACTAGTCGATGCTGCGGCGTGTGGGGCGGCGAATGCGTGGCAGCCACCGCGGCACGTCAGCCGAATAACGCCGCCAGTCGTCTGGAAAGTTTCGCGCGAGCCACGGTTCTTCGTACAGCGTCACGCGCGCATGAAACGCGAACGCGAGCACGGCGCCGTAGACGACGAGCGCCGGCGATCCTGAGAACACCGCCCAGCCGCCGACGATCAGCACAACCCCGACGTACATGGGATTCCTGACGACCCGATAGAGTCCGACGCGGACGAACCGCGCCGGCGGATCCCACGGCGCTAGCGTTCCTTTCCCCGCGACGTAGAAGTCGCGCACGCAGCACAGCAGTACCGCGAGCCCCGCCGCGAGCAGGGCGATGCCCGGTCCGAACCAACCGGCGGTCGCGCGGCTGTCGCTCGAGACGATCAACCACGGGATGAGGCCGGCCACCATGCCGGGCAATGCCACGAATGCGACGAGCGCTCGCAGAAAAAGCATGGGCGTTCGCCACGAAGGATAGTCGCTCTCCGCCGCTGATGACGCGGCGACATCGACCGATACATAGCGGGTATGAAGCACATCGTGAGAGAGCTCGGCGACGTTCCCCCGCGGCCTCCCGTGCTCGAACGCCGGCAGGTGCCGGACCGGCGCAAGGTCTGGCGCGGCGGCCGCCGGGACAGTGACTGGAAGAACCGGCCGCTGGGCGCGCTCGATCGGCTCGACGCCGCCAAGATCAAGGTCCGGCTGCTCCGCCGCGCGCTCTCGGCGTTGCACCTCTGGTAAGACGTCAGTTCTTCATTTCGATCACGATCACCTCGATCGGCTTCGGTCCCTCGTTGACGTCGGCGTGGGTCTGGCCGGGCGGATCGGCGTCGAGCCAATAGGCCTTCCCCGTCTCCCACACGACGGTCTTCGATGAGCCGTTGGCCTGCACGATCTTGATCGTGCCGCCGACGAGCGCGACGAGCGTCCGCCCGTGCTCGTGACGATGGAGCGTCAGCGGTTGTTTGGGCTCGATGATGCTCTTCCACACGCGCACGCGATCGTTTTCGAATTGCGGGATGCGGCGCGTGCCGGTCTGCGTGAGGATCGGCGGCGCCGGCGCCGGTGGTTTCGTCTGTGCCCCAAGCTGCGTCACGCACATGAGCGCTGCCGCGATGCCGATCATCTTGCGCATACCGCCCTCCCTGGCTCCGTCCTCCCGATCTCCGCACTCGCGGTTTCGGACTGACGGAACACGAATTCTAGTCCGGTGTGCAACGTGATTCCGTACGCCCGCAAAACCGCTGATTTGGCGGGCGAATTCACTCGGGCCGGCTCTGGTCCGCGGTTTGCAGAAAATGTCGTGGGGACCCCTGCCTCGCTCATGGAGGACAGGCAATGATCAAGAAGTTCGTACACCAATCGCTCGCAGTCGTCGGGATGATGGCGGCGTTGAGCCTCGGCGCATCCGCGCAGGAAAAGAAGGAGAGCGGCAACGTTTTCAAGGACGGATGGATCACGATGAAGATCCACTCGCAGTACATTCCTGAGGACGCGCTCGACGGCAGCAACATCGACGTGGACACGACGAACGGCGTCGTCACGCTCACCGGCACGGTCTCGACCGCGGCCGGACGCTCGCGCGCGGTGGCGATCGCGAAAGCCACCGATGGCGTGAAGAGCGTGAACGACAAACTGCGTGTCGTGCCGCCCGCCGCGGCCAAGCCCGGCGTCGCGCAGAAGACCGGCCGGGCGGTGAACGACGGCTGGATCAAATCGAAGATCTACTCGCAGTTCCTCACCGATTGGAAAACGCTCGAGGACAGTGACATCGACATCGACGTGTCGTCCGGCGTCGTGACGCTCAAGGGAACCGTCAAGACCGATGCGGCGAAAACCCGTGCGGAAGCAATCGCGAAGGGAACCGACGGCGTCAAGGACGTGAAGAACAATCTGAGAGTGGTCGCCAAGTAGAAGGATCGGCATCCACGTAGAGGCCGGGCTGGCTGCCCGGCCTCTACGTTCCCGCCCGAATCCCGCTGAGCAACAAACTGGTCAGAGTGGGTAAACGGGTACCGTCGGGACAAGCCACCGGAGGTATCCTAGAGGGTCCGGATCGACGTCGGCTGGAGACGAACCCGTGCCCATTTTTGACTTCGAATGCCGGGCGTGCCGGCATCAGTTCGAAATGCTCGTGCTGCACAACAGCGTTCCGGAATGTCCCGAGTGTCACAGCCGCGACCTTCGGAAATTGTTGTCGAGCTTCGCCGTGAGCTCCGCGGAGAAGACCAGCGCGGCAGCGACGAAGGCGCGCCGGAAGGCCGCCGCGACCGCGCGCCGCGACAACGCGGCGATGGAACGCGAAATTCAGCATCACCGTGACGAAGATCACTGACGCGGCCCGTTCGCCGGCCGCCAAGTCCGAGACATGCAGGATCTGACGACCGGCTCGGTCACCCGCCACCTCCTCAAGACGACGAGCTTCATGCTCGTGGGGATGGTGTTTCAGACGCTGTACGTGTTGATCGACCTGTACTGGGTCGGGCGCCTCGGCACGGACGCCGTGGCGGCGGTCGGCCTGAGCACCAACCTGATGTTCGCCGTGCTGGCCATCACGCAGATGCTGGGGGTCGGCACGACGACCCTCGTGTCGCATGCCGTGGGACGCAAGGATCGCGAGCACGCGCTCTACGTGTTCAACCAGTCGCAGGTGCTCTCGGTGTTCATCGGTCTCGTGTTCTTTGTCCTGGCGATGGCGTTTCGATCGTCCTACGCGCGTCAGCTCAGCGCGGATGCCGAGACGGCGAAGCTCGTCGGCGACTACCTCGGGTGGTTCATTCCGGCGATGGCGCTCCAGTTCGGGATGGTCGCGATGGGCGCGGCGCTGCGCGGCACGGGACTCTTCAAGCCGAGCATGGTCGTGCAGACGGCGACTGTCATTCTCAACATCATCCTCGCGCCGTTTCTGATTTTCGGGTGGGTCACGGGCTATCCGCTCGGCGTCGGCGGCGCCGCGCTGTCGACGTTCATCGCGATTCTCGTCGGGACGATCATCCTGCTCTTCTACTTCAAGCCGGCGACGTCCTACCTGAAGTTCGTGCCGGCCAATTGGAAACCGTCGCTCTCGGTCTGGGGCCGGATGTTGAAGATCGGCCTGCCCGCGGGTACGGAGTTCGCGCTGATGGCCGCCTACATGATCCTCGTCTACTCGGTCAGCCGGCGGTTCGGGGCGGCGGCACAGGCGGGGTTCGGCATCGGCGGACGGATCGTGCAGGCCTTTTTCCTGCCGATCGTCGCGCTCGGCTTTGCCGTGGCGCCGGTCGCCGGTCAGAATTTCGGGGCGCGGCAGGGGCATCGGGTGCGCGACACGTTCCGATCCGCCGCGCTGATGGCGTCGGCGCTCATGTTCCTCTCGGCGCTGCTCGCCCACGTGGCACCGGAGGCGACGGTCCGCGTCTTCTCGAAGGACCCCGCCGTCGTCGCCACGGGAACCGAGTATCTGAAAATCATTTCGTGGAACTTCATCGCATCGGGAATCGTGTTCGTCAGCTCGAGCATGTTCCAGGCGATGGGCAACACGATTCCGTCGCTGGTCACCTCGTTCACGCGCATCGTGGTCGTTGCCATTCCGGTGCTGTTGCTCGCGCAAGCGCCGGGGTTCGCCTTGCGCTGGGTCTGGTACCTCTCGGTGGTATCGGTCACCCTGCAGATGACCCTGAACCTCCTGTTACTCCGGCGCGAGTTCCGCTTGCGTCTGACATTCGAGCCGGCCGCAGCTCGCGCCAGCTAACGACGGCATGAATCCTGCTTTGACGTATCCGGGGAGCAGACAATGGCCGAACGGACCATCACACGCGAACAACTCGCGAAGAACCTGAACGACGATCTGTCGCGCGAATACCAGGCGATCATTGCCTACGTCGTGTACTCGCAGGTGCTCAAAGGCGCCGAGTACATGAGCATCGCCGGGGAACTCGAACTGCACGCCGCGCAGGAACTGCAGCACGCGCTGACGATCGCCAAGCACATCGACTATCTCGGTGCGATGCCGGTCGCGACACCGAAGCCGGTCAAGCTGTCCGAGGATCCGCGCACCATGCTGCGCGCCGATCTCGAAAACGAGAACGAGACCGTTCGGCAGTATCGCGAGCGCATCGGACAATGTGAAGCGCTGGGCGAATACGCGATCGCGGAAGACATCCGCGAGATCGTCCGCCAGGAACAGGAGCACCAGATCGATCTCGCAAACGCGCTTGGCGAGTCGGTGCCCGATGTCTCGAAACCGGCGAGGAAAGCCCGGGACTGATCTTATTTGAACGGCGTGTCGGGAAAGGTCACCAATGGCGCCCGGCCGCGGTCGAAGCCGTCGAGCCGCAGCAGCCAGCCGCCGATGCCGGCCGCGCCCTGCATCCAGCCCGTCTGCGCGGTGAGATTCGCCGGCTGCACGCGGTTTTCCGCGTGCGTCCACCGCGTGCCGGCGTCGTCGCGCGTCGCTCTTGCCAGGATCTGATCCGTCACGCGCCGCGCGAACGCGAGCGCGCCGGCGTCACGCGTGATCTGGTGGTAGGAGAGAAAGAAATCGGCCACGCTCGCCGATCCGCAGCACTGGCCGACGTTGTTCCAGAAGCCCGGCGACTCGCGCTCCGGAATTCCGCTTTGACGGATGCCGTTCGCCGCGCGCACCAGCCAGGTGTGCCACGTGCGATCGCCGGTTGCGACCGCAAGCTGATGGAACAGCCGGCCGGTGCCGGCTGGACCGTGGCACCACCCGAGATAGAACAGATCGAGGCCATCGGCTTCCGGCTCGTGATGGAAAACCAGACACACGTCGCCGTCCGTCTTGGCTGACTTCACGAGATAGCCCGCGCCAGACAGCGCGGCGTCGAGAAACGCCCGATTGCCGGTCGCGGCATGGAGCTGCGCAAGGAAGTACGCGACGCCCGCCGTCCCGTGCGAGAAGTTGGGATAGAGACGCGTCGGCGAAGCCGGGGTCATGGCCCATTTCGCGCCGCCGTCCGCCGCAATCTGCTGAGTGATGAGTCGCCGGCCCGCTGCGGCGGCCAGGTCTCGCGCGTCGGCGCGGCCGAGATCGCGACTCGCCGAGAGCAGGTACAGACCGATACCCGCCGTGCCGGAAATGATGTCGCTGACCGGTGACCACTCGACGCCGTCGCCAGCCGGCCTGGCCATCTGCTTGAGACGATCGACGACGCGGTTGGCGGCCTCCTTGTAGCGAACGTCCTTCGTCGCTTTCCACGTTTCGGTCAACGTGAACCCGAGCCCCGCGAGTCCGGTATAGAGACCGGCCTGCGATTCCGAGTCGACATTGGTCAGCAGCCAGTCCGCGCCGGCGCGCGCCGTCGCGAGATCGGCCGCGTCGCCCGTGGCGTGATGAAGCTCCAGAAAAAAGAGGACGACGCCCGGCGATCCGGAGTACAGGTTCGCCACCGGCGCGGCGCCGGGTGCGGGCGTGCCCGCCCATGCGAGCGCGCTGCCCCGCGGCAGGGCGACGCCGCGCAGCCATTTCGCCACGCCTCGGGCTTCAGCGAGAAGAGGACGTGCGGAGCCGGACGCCGGCGGTGCAGTCGCTTGCTGGGCCGGTGTGCTGACGATGCCGGCGACGAGGCAGGTAATCAGGCAGAGCGCCCGCCGCATGCGGGCAAGGATACATGAAGGACATGAAGGGGATGAAGGTGATGCCCTTCACCCCCTTCATGATCTTCATGTTCAAACGACGGGAGCGTCGATCGAGGAGGTCTTGGCCCCGGACGGCCGCGCACTCTGAAGGGCATCCCGGCCCGCCGCGAAGGCCCGGCGGCCCTTGGTCGCGACATCGCTGACGGCCTGTGACGCCCCGCCGTACACCTCCCCGGCCTTGCGGCGCAGGCGCCGGGCCGAATCCGTCACGTCGTTGCGGAGCTCGGCTCCGGGCTTTGGCGCGAGGAGCAATCCCGCGAGGGCGCCGACCGCAGCGCCGCAGATCAATCCGATGATGAAAGGATGACCGCTGCCGTTCTCAGCCGGCTGGACATCGGTTTCTGGGTAGGTCTCCATAAGTTCCTCACAGTCGCGCTCGGCATCCCCGAGCCTGATTGGCCGGACGTAGACCGTCTCGCCACGTGCAGCAACGAAGCACGCTGCATGCCAGTCTGGACACCCACGGATCGGTGTGAATCGGCGGCTCAGGCATCGCGCCGGCCGCGACGCGACGTGACTTCTACACGAGTGCGGAATCTTCTACACAGAGAAGCCGTCGCCCTGCCGCGCTTTTCAGCGGCCGGCAGGGTGTGACCCGTCCTGTCAGAGCCAGGCCCTACCCTTCGCATAGACATCTGGCGATATATCCGTCAGGTCCGCGGAGGGGCGCATGGCTCGACACGCCGGAGAGGGCAACGTCATCAATCTGCTGCGATTCCGCGAGTCGCGTCAAAGGGTTCCCCTGCCGCTGTTCGACGACGCGCCCGGGCCACGGCTGGTCCCGATCGCTCCGTTCCGCGTGCTTTCGGCCCGTGAGGTTTCGCACCGCGCCCGAATGCTTCAGCATCTGAGAGCGGTGCCCTCAAAGAACGTGTAAGCCGCTTTCCGGCTTTCCGGCTTTCCGGCTCCGGATCAGACATAAGCTCAGTTCATGAGCAACCTGAACGAGCCGATCCTGCCCGGAACGGCCAAGAGCGATTACGAGCGCTATTTGCGCACGGATGAGCTGCTGTCGCTCCAGAAGACTCCTGACGAGCTACAGCATCGCGACGAGCTGCTGTTCCAGGTCATCCACCAGACCTCAGAGCTCTGGCTGAAGCTCGCCTGCTTCGAAGTCGACACGGCCACGGCCGCGCTCGATCGCGATGAGGTCTGGGACGCCGTGCGCGAGTTGCGGCGCGCGTCTGACGCACTCGATCTCGTTCATGCAAACACGCTCATGCTCGAGCACCTGGCGCCCTGGGATTACCAGGCTTTTCGCCCGGCACTCGGGCACGGCAGCGGATTCGATTCACCCGGATTCCGCGGCACGCACGAGGTCTCCCCGAAACTCGGCGAGGCGTTCGATCGGCTGCTGGCGCGTCGTGGCCTGACGCTTCCGGATCTCTACAAGAATTCCCGGGCCCACGAGGATGTGTTTCAGATCGCCGAACGGCTGCTCGATTGGGATCACCGGCTCATTCTCTGGCGAGAGCTGCATCTGAAGCTCGTCGAACGCATCATCGGCGGCCTCGTCATCGGCACCCAGGGCACGCCGGTGGAAGTGCTCGGCCGGCGGATCGCCGTGCGGTACTTCGAACCGCTGTGGAACGTGAGAAATGTGCTGACCGCGGAAGCGCACACGAGTCCGGAGGTGTCCGGTGACGTGTCGAGGCGATGAGGCCATGAGGCGATGAGGCTCAGGAGGCGCGGAGAGCTAACGCTTTGGTCACCCGACCCGACGCTCGGCGTCTCATCCCAATCTGCTCCAGAGCTGGACGGGTGGACCTGCCCATGGTGTAAAGCAAGACACCAGCAAAACTCTGTGGGCGTCCCGTGGTACGTCAGGGACGGCCACCAAGCGGCGCAGATCCGAGAGCTTCTCAAGTTTGCACAGGCCGATTCCGGAACGTTCCCGATCGAATGCAGGCACTGCAACGGACCAGTGATGGTTCGATTGGTGGAGATGAAACCGGACTCAGAACCAATGCGCCCAGCAACCTGGGTGTGCCCTTACTGTCAAAAGGAGAACGGCGGCGAGTGCCCCGGACGGATCGAATGGGTTCGCAAAGGGAGCGATGAGCCAACTCTAGGATAGTTGTCGCACTTGGAGCGAAGCTCCTCCGGGCCTCGTCGCCTCATCGCCTCATCGCCTCCGCGCCTCCCAGCCTCCGCGCCTCCTAGCCTCATCCAGCTTTCTTGACATTCAGATCCCCCAGCCCGTGGCGGCGATTGCAGACGGGACAGAGCGTCGGCGGATCCGCATTGCTCACGCGGTGCTTCACGGGCGGACGTGATTTGAGGTACGCCCAGATGTCTCGGACGTCGTCGTCCGTCATGTTCCTGAAGAACTCGAACGGCATGATGGGACTCAGCATCCGGCTCGTGACCTGGCCGGTGTGCAGGACCTGCAGGAACAGCGCTTCGTCGTAATGCGCGATGCCGGACGGGTCCTGCGTGATGTTCATGCTGAAGATCGGCTGCATGTTGTTGGTCGGATCGTGGAACAGGCCGCCGCCGCCGAACTCGAGACCGGGGAGCGGGATTCCGCGATCGTCCGTCGGGGTGTGGCAATCCTGACACTGCGCGACGGTGACGAGGTACTTCCCGCGTTCTTCCGGAGTCGCTGACGGATGCGACGGCTGCGGCTGCGTCACCGGCTTCGGAATGGTCTTGACGATGTACTCGAGTGGACCCGGCAGCAGCCGGGCCGGTACCTGATTGCGCACCGGCGGGATCGTGCGCAGGTACACCACGATCGATCCGACATCCTCGTCGTCCATCGCGGCAAAGGTGAGATAGGGCATGACCGGGAACAGCGCGCTGCCATCGCGACTCACACCCTCACGAATCGCGCGGGCGATTTGATCGTCGGTCCAGTTGCCGAGACCGGTCTCGGGATCGGGCGTGATGTTGCGTGCGGCGATGTTGTTGAGCTCGGGGATCGGCATCGACCAGCCGGCGCCTTTTTTCGCCTGGACGATGGGCGCCTCGGGATCCTTGAGATTGTGCTCGCTGTGGCAGTGGAAGCAGGCCGCAGGACCTTCGACGAGGTACTTGCCGCGCGCGAGCCGCGCCTCCGTCGCGTCGAACTTGCGGTCCGTCGTCGGCCGCGCCTTCGGGCCGAGCACGACTTCCCAGCCGACCGCAGTGAGTCCGCCGAGAACGAGCAGCACGACGAGCACGACGAGGCTCAGGAGCACGGTACGCACACGAATTCGCATGGGAAGGGGCGGAATCGTACCACACCGAACACATCGCCGAGACCCTTCGTATGATTACGGCATGAAGAAACGCCTCTCGCCGCTCGTCGCCCTCGTCGGGGCATTGGGCTTCCTGGGTGCGTGCGGGCTCAATATCTCCTCGGGCGTCGAGGCGCGCGACACGTGGAAGCGGACGTACCCGATGACGGCCGGCGCGTCGTTCGAGATCCGCAACACGAACGGCAAGATTCACATCACGCCAGCCGACGGCGACACCGTCGAGCTGCAGGCCGAGCGCATCGTGAAGGCCGCCACGGATGAAGCGGCGAAGACCGCGCTCGCGAAATTCGAAATCGGCGAGACCGTCTCCCCGAAATCAATCGTGATCGACGCGACGTCACCGTCGACCGGATTCTCGATCGGACTCAGCCGCCGGGCTGACTTCGAGGTGCGCGTCCCGCGCTGGGCCGACGTGAAGCTCGACGCCACGAACGGCGACATCGACGTCAGCGGACTGCAGGGAATGTTCCGGGCCGAGACGACCAACGGCAGAGTCAGCGCCTCCGCACTCGAAGGCGGCGCGACGGTCCAGACGACGAACGGCGTGGTCAAGCTGGACTTCTCGAAGATCGGCGACACCGGTGTGAGCTGTGAGACGACCAACGGCATGATCAGCATCACCGTGCCGCGCGACGCCAAAGCGCGCATCTCGGCACACGTCACGAACGGCGCGATCAATACGAGCGATTTGCAGCTCGCAGTCACGGAACAATCGCGCCGGCGTCTGGACGCGTCGATCGGCGGCGGCGGGCCGTCGATCAGACTCGAGACGACCAACGGCGCGATTTCAATCAGGGGTCGTTAGGAACGCTTGTAGGCCGGGGCTTCAGCCCCGGCGCGTCTGCCTACGCGCGCTTTCTGATTTGCGCGACGAGCTTGGTCAGCACGGTTCCGGGACCGGTTTCTTCGAAATCCGTCACACCTTCCCGCAACAAGAACAAGATCGAGTCGAGCCAGCGTACAGAGTTGGCGATCTGCCCAGCCAGCGTCTCGCGGATGGCGTCCGGCGCGTAGGGCGCTGCGCCGAGATTCGAGATCACCGGAATTACCGGTGGACGGAACGAGAGCGACCCCAGAAACCGATCGAACGCGTCCTGGACCGGTTGCATGTAGCGTGAGTGGAACGGTGCGCTCACGTTCAGCGGGATCACGGCGCGGGCTCCCGCCGCGTCGAGGGCGGGCTTGATCTCGGCCAGCGCGGGTTTGGGACCGGCGATGACGGTCTGCTCGAGCGAGTTGTAGTTCGCGACGTCGAGCGCGCGGCCCGCGTCGCTCGCGCCGAGCACTTCCCGAATCCGATCCGGACCCAGGCCAATCACCGCCGACATTCCGGCGCCGCGGACTTCGCCCATCAGCCGGCCGCGTTCCTGGACGAGCCGGACGCCGGTCGGAAAATCGAATACCTCTGCCGCCAGCAGCGCGTTGTATTCACCGAGGCTGTGACCTGCGACGAATGCCGGCGCGGGCTTGCCATCCTCCAGGCGCGCGCGATACGTCATCGCGTTGACGACGAAGAGCGCCGGCTGCGTGAACTCCGTCTGGCCGAGACGGCCCTCGGGATCCTCGAGACACAGGTCGCGCATCGAGTAGCCGAGAATCGTGTTGGCTTCGCGGGTCCAGTCGGCAAATCGATCGAACAGATCGCGTCCCATGCCTTTCGACTGCGAGCCCTGACCGGGAAAGAGACAGGCGACGGACATGTGGGTGGAAGCGACGCGGTCCGCGGAAAGCCGCGCCATACTATCAAAGCGCTTTGAACTCTCCTGAGTCAGGCTGCAGCGCAATCAGCGCAGTGAAAAGACCGTAACTGACTCTGCTACAATAAGATAGCTCGTTCAGCGAGCATCATTACTGACCGATAAGTTGCAGTCAGCACGCTACGGCCGGCGTCAGCTATGCCCAGAATCTTTCTTAACGGCCGCACAATCGATGGCTTGCGACCTACAGACTCTCCAGTTGAGTACTGGGATACGACCCTCGCAGGGTTTGGAATCCGTGTTTCCCGAAAAGGCGTGGACTCTCCTCTATCGATATCGCCGCCGACTGCGCCGTCTCGAACTTGGACGCTACCCTCATGTCAGCCTCTGCGTACGGATCCTGCCAGGCAACCAGCAGCTCGTCGGCACGCGCCTGCGCAACGCTACTCATCGCACCGATCTTTGTTACCGGAGCGGTCTTTCTGGCAAGCTTCGGCCCGGCCAGACGCGCCCAAAAGACAGATCCCGTGTTGCTTCTGCGAGTTGGGTAATGTGGTTGGCTCGTTTGTGGTCCTATTTCACATAGATCGTCGCACTGACTGAAGTGACCGCGAGATTTTGGCGCGGCGCAGTGAATGAAATCCAATCGACCACCCTAGACCGCCCGCCGGTCACCACGGCGTACTTGAGTTCTGCAGCAGTTTCGAGTGGAAATCGGATCTCTGCTCTAAGATGCACCGAGCCTAGATCGAAACGGCCATTGGCATCGGTCTTTCCTTTTGCGAGAATCTCCCTAGAGTGGCTTTCATCCAGCCTAAAAGCATCCCGCATAAGGAGCACTTCGGCTCCGGCAACAGGTCTTAAGTCGTATGGGGGCGCGGGCCGAAAAACCCGTTCGAGTACGGTTCCGGTGATTGGAATTGCTCCGGGATCGTTCTCAGCGCCGATGTGGACGGGAGCAACTGGAAGGATCGCAAGGGCACAACATGTCAGCATCAGGGATCGTCGCAACATGAGATCATGCCCCCTTCTGGTGAAAACAACCCAATGATACGACGTTCGACGATGCACGGCCGGTTTTCTATGCGGAATCCATGTCGCCGCGCTTGCACTCACCGCAGACCGCGATCGCACCTACGGCCGACATTGCCTCTATTGCGCGGTCATGTTCCCCTCTAAGGCCGTAGCAATTAGCTGCGAGTTCGTGATGGGGTCCGATACCCATCGATTGAGATCGGAGATTTGCAAAATCGAGATCATCCTGAATGAGCCCGCATATGATCCAAGAAGTCGCGGGTTATCGCGCAGGCGACCACACTGTCGATTGACTCGCTTTTCACAGAGAATTCTCGATTCTGCCGTCCCGCGCAGACGCATGTAGCTTCCATGTGTCGCCCAAAAGCCAGAACCACTTCGCTGGCTCTTCAGACGCCCTGAACCCGCTCTAGAAGCCTCCAGAACGCCCTGTCAGCCGTCTAAGCGCCGTTTGCGCCACGTTGTTCCGCCGCAACTCCCTGACACGATTCGCTGAGCGATCTTGCTACCAACACGCTTCCGCACCACCCCTCAAACAAGCGATTCGACCAATGTTTATCGTGTTATTTCACGATTCCGAAATCCGCCATACTATCGCAATGCCGCTCCCGGCGTCAGGCCCGGGCCGCGATGAAGTGCGCGTCTGGCACGCGCATGTCGACGACGTGCTCGCCGACGAGACGATCGTCGCCGGCGCGCGATCGACCCTCTCCGGCGCGGAACGGGACCGATACGATCGCTATCGCCTCGACGTCGATCGCCGGATGTTCCTGCTCGGGCGGACGATGTCGCGTGCGCTGGTCGGACGCGCGCTCGATCTGCCGCCCGATGCGTGGGAATGGCGTGAAGGCCCGCACGGCCGTCCGGAGATCGCGCGCCCGGCGACGGCGCTGCGCTTCAACATCGCCCACAGCGCGGGGCTGGTCGTGTGCGCGCTGGCCTGCGAACGCGAGGTCGGCGTCGACGTCGAAGATCTCACGCGGCCGCCGATCGATCAGAAGATGGTCCGCCGCTACTGCGCGCCGGATGAGATCGCCGACATCGACGCGCAAGGCCCAAACTGGCGCGATCGATTTCTCACGTACTGGACGCTGAAGGAAGCCTATTTGAAGGCACGGGGCGTCGGCATTTCCGTGCCGCTCGGCGAGATCAGCTTTTCGCTCCGTCCGGACGGCATCGGCATGCGCTTTCTCGGCTCGCTCGAAGGCACGCCCGGCGACTGGACATTCCACCTCGCGCGTCCGACCGACCGGCACGTCATGGCCGTCGCCGCTTCGTCGACAGACGGCGCACCGCCGTCGATCAGCGTGTCGCGATACGGTTGATGGCTCGCCTGCTCGCGACGGCCGATCTGCATCTGGCCCACAGGGCGAACCGCGACGCCCTCGACACACTTGCCCGTTACCCGGACGACTGGCTGGCCATTGCCGGCGATGTCGGCGAGCGGCCGGAGCATCTCGTCGCGGCGCTTTCGGCCCTGGTCCCACGATTCGCCCGCGTCCTCTGGGTCCCCGGCAACCACGATCTCTGGTGCCCGCGCGATGCGGTCGATCGCACGCGGGGACAGGCACGCTACGACGAACTGGTCAGCATCTGCCGCGAATTCGGCGTCCTGACGCCGGAAGATCCGTATCCCGCCTGGCCGGGCGAGCCGTCGGTCTACCTGGTTCCGATGTTCCTTCTGTTCGACTACAGCTTCCGGCCGGCGGACGTTCCCGAGTCGGACGCGGTGGCCTGGGCGCGTGAGACCGGCGTCGTCAGTACCGACGAGCTCATGCTCGATCCGGATCCGTGGCCGTCGCGCTCCGCCTGGTGTCACGCGCGGTGCGACGCGACCGAGGCGCGCTTGTCGGCGCTCCCACCCGGCTCAGAAACCGTGCTCATCAATCACTGGCCGCTCCGCTACGATCTCGCGCGTCCGCCGCGCGTGCCGCGCTTCTCGATCTGGTGCGGCACGCGGCGCACCGAGGACTGGCCGCTCCGCTTTCGCGCGCGCGTCGTCGTCTCCGGTCATCTGCATCTGCGGACGACGTTGTGGCGGCACGGCGTGCGGTACGAGGAAGTGTCGCTCGGCTATCCGCGCGACTGGCGGCACGAGCACGGCCTCGACTGGTACCTGCGCGAGATTCTCCCCGCGACGTCGGATCACGCCGCGCGATTCGTGCCCGGCCGCGATCCGTACCGGTAGCGCCGATGTATCATTTGCGCGTCGATGCGCAAGCTGCGGGTGCTCGTCTTGATGCACGACTATCAGGTGCCGCCCGCCGACGTCACCGGGCACGACCTCGAGACCGCGCCGTGGCGGACCGAGTTCGACGTGCTGCGCACGCTGCGGGACGAGCTCGGCCACGACGTCCATCCACTCGGCATCAAAGACGATCTCGCCGGCATCCGTCAGACCAACGAGGAGTTCAAGCCGCATATCGCCTTCAACATGCTCGAGGCGTTCCACGAAGTCGGGACGTTCGATCAGAACGTCGTCAGTTACCTGGAACTGCTGCGGTTGTCGTACACCGGCTGCAACCCGCGCGGCATGCTGCTCGCGCGCGACAAGGCGCTCTCGAAGAAGCTGCTCCACTACCATCGCGTCCCGCTGCCGGAATTCACGGTCGTCGCCCGCGGCCGGAAGGCGCGTCTGCCCAAGCGCCTCTCGTTTCCTCTGATCGTCAAGCCGCTCACGCAGGAATCGTCCATCGGCATCGCGCAAGCATCGGTCGTGCCCGACGAGGCGAAGCTGCGCGAGCGCGTGCAGTTCATCCACGAGTCGATCCGGACCGACGCGATCATCGAGCAGTTCGTCGAGGGACGTGAGCTCTACTGCGGCGTCCTCGGCAACCAGCGCGTGCAAATCTTTCCCGTCTGGGAGATGACGTTCGCCAACATGCCGGAAAACCAGCACCGCATCGCGACCGAGCGCGTCAAGTGGAGCAAGAAGTACCAGGACAAGATGGGCATCGACTCCGGGCCCGCGAAGGATCTCGGTAACGGGCTCACCGAGCAGATTCAGCACGTGTCCCGGCGCGTCTACAAGACGCTCGAGCTCAGCGGCTACGCGCGGATCGATCTCCGGCTCGACGCCAACGGCCGCGTGTACGTGCTCGAGGCGAACCCGAATCCGCAGATCGCCCGCACCGAAGACTTCGCTGAATCGGCCGCTCTGGCCGGACTCCCCTACCCGGCGCTGCTGCAGCGCATCCTCACGACGGGGATTCGGTGGGAGCCGGATCGGATGGGGTGAATCGGAACTTCGAACTTCAAACTTCGAACTTCGAACTTTAGAACGCGGCTTCACCACCCTGCTACACTGGATCTCACTGTCATGAGCCGACACCGGCGCGCCTTCACGTTCGCGGTCGCCGGGGTGGTCGCGCTCGCCGTCAGCGGCGTCATCGCGGCAGCCGTCATCGGCGGCCGGCATCAGCCGGTCACGACTCCAGTGCCCGTCATCGTCGAGCTGTTTACCTCCGAAGGGTGCTCGAGCTGTCCACCGGCCGATCAGCTGCTCATCGATCTGACCGCCAAGCAGCCGATCAAAGAGGCGCTCGTCATCGGCCTCGGCGAGCACGTCGACTACTGGGATCATCAGGGCTGGAAGGATCCGTTTTCCGATCACGCGTTCACGGGCAGGCAATCGGCGTACGCCGCCGCGGGCGGGCTGACGGACATCTACACGCCGCAGGTCATCGTCGACGGCGTGGACGAAGCGGTTGGCAACGACCGCGGAGCCGTCGTGGCGGCCATTCGCCGCGCCGCGTCACGGCCGAAGCGATCGATCGCGCTCGCGTGGTCGAGTGGGACCAGCGGAGTGTCGATTGCCATGGATCCGTCTCCGGAAACCGCCAACTCGACCGTCTTTCTCGCCATCACTGAAGATGCGCTCCGGACATCGGTGAAACGAGGCGAGAACGCGGGTCGCACGCTCGACCATACCGCAGTCGCCCGGCGACTCATTCAAGTCGGTAAGACGGACAAAGAGGGCAAGTTCATGTCCGTCGTCCCTGTCTCGATCGATCAGACGTGGAAACGCGAGCACACGCGAGTCATCGTCTTCGTCCAGTCCGACGCAACGCGGCGGATCACTGCCGTTGCGTCGATTGGCCTGTAAGGTCGATCGAAAAGCGCCCCGCAGCATCCGGCGCCAGCGGAATGACAGACCAAAAGCATTCTGCCAAAAGCACACATGAAGAGCATGAAGGTCATGAAGGTTTTTCTTGATCTTCTTCATGTCCTTCATTCCCCTTCATGTCCTTCATGTCTGCTTTTTCCAGTCCTCGACTTTGGAACCAACGCGCGTAGAGATCCGGCCGCCGATCTTTCATGAGAATCCGGCGCGCGTGTGAGCGAGTAGCCTCTTCCAGATCCACGTCCGCGAGAAGAATCGTGTCCGTGCCGCGCGGCGCGCGAGCGCGAACGGAGCCGTCCGGCCCGCAGACGAACGATTCGCCGGCGAACGTCAACCGATCTTCGGCGCCGACGCGGTTGCAGAGCGCGATGAAATAGCCGTTCTGGAACGCGGCGGTGCACAACTCGCCTTCAAATAATCCCGGCGGCCATTCGTCGACAACGCCAGCCTGCGGGACGACGACGAGGTCGGCGCCGCCGAGCGCTAGCGCCCGCATGTATTCGGGAAAGTGGCGGTCGTAGCAGATCGCGACGCCCAGGCGGCCGATTCTCGTCGCGAACACGGGCGCTCCCAGATCACCCGGCCGGTAGTACTGCTGTTCGTGGAAACAGGGGTACTCGGTGATGTGCACCATCCGGGTCCGGCCGAGCACCGAGCCGTCGGCGTCGATGACCGGTGAGCAATCGTAGGTCGCCTCGCCGTCCCGCTCGAACACGTTCAGCACGACCACCACACTCAGTTCGCGCGCCAGCGCGGCAAAGGCGTTCGTGACGGGACCGGGCACCGGTTCCGCCAGCGCACGAAAATCATCGGAGGCCGGATGCTGCGGATAGAACGGCGTGAACGCCAGCTCGGCGAACGTGACCAGTTGCGCCCCGCTCGCCGCGGCCGCGCGCGCATGCTCGAGGCCGCGCCGGACGTTCGCGCGGAGATCGGCCGACGCGTGTTGTTGAATGAGCGCTAGACGCATAAGTGCATTGGTAATGGGTAATTGGTAATGGGTAATTGACGCCCATTACTCAATTACCAATTATCAATTACCCATTTCCCTACGACAGATTCTCTCCCACGCTCCAAGCGGCAGCGTGAGCGGCCAGTATTTCTTCCGGAGCGCGACCACGCGATCGAGATATTCCGGCCTCTCCATGCCGCCCGCGCGAAGCCGATCGCGCATCCGCCGCAGCTCGAAGCGATACAGATCGTTCAGCGCGTCACGCACGACCCGGGGCGGCGTCGAGTCGAGCGGCCGGAGCCCGAACGTCAGCAGCGCCTCGCCGAGCTCGTCCGGATACATCCATCGCTCGGGACTCATGTATGATCCCGCGGCAGTCTACCAACTGCTTCGATCAAGGAGTCTCCCATGATGCGCAGATTGTTCGCGCCGCTGCTGGTGCTGGCGCTCGTCGTCGCATTCCCCGCCGCTCCGCCGCAGGCCGGTGCGCAGGCCCCGGCTGAAAAGATCGATGCGGCGATGAATGCGAAGATCAAAGCCGAAGGCCTCGATCGGTCGCAAATCATGCGCATCGAGCATGTCCTGACCGACGTGTACGGTCCGCGCCTGACGGGCTCGCCCAACTTCGACAACGCGGCGAAGTGGGCGATCAAGGAAATGGAGTCGTGGGGCATGAAGGGTTCCCTCCACTCCTGGGACTGGGGACGCGAAGGCTGGCTGAACGAGAAGGCCGCGGGCCACATCATTTCGCCCGTCAAAGACAACCTCGTGTTTGAAGTCCTGGCGTGGACGCCATCGACGAACGGGACCGTCACCGCGCCGGCAGTTCTGCTCGTGCCGCCGGCCGGACCCGCGGCGCCCGGCGCGCCCGACGCGGCCGGCGGCCGCGGAGCCGGCCCGCCGGCGACACTCGGGCCGACAGAAGCCGAGTTGAACGCGTACTTCGCGAAGATAGCCCCGAAGATCAACGGCGCGATCGTCCTGGTCGGCGAGTCGCGCGTCGCGCCGTTCGTCGAAGTCGAGGGCGCGAAGCGGCGAGACGACGAGACCGCGCGGCGGCAGTACAACCCGGACCCGAACGCGCCTCCCGCCGCCGGACGGGGCGGACGCGGCAACGCGCCGGCAGCCGGCGGCCGCGGCGCGCAGCCGGCCGCTGATCCGAATCAGCCCGCACGCCTGACCACCAATCAGGTCAATCAGCGCGTCGCCGACTTCCTGATGAAGAACGGCGCGGCCGTACGCGTGAACGACGCGGCGCGGCGTCACCAGCAGATCATCGCGTTCAGCGCACCCGGTTACGTCGCCGCCAACACGATTCCCACTGTCGTCCTCGCGAACGAGCACTACGGCCGCATTGCGCGGCTGCTGGGAGACGGCCTGGACGTGACGCTCGAGTTCACCATCGTGAACAAGACGTATCCGGGCAAGACGTCGTACAACGCGATCGCCGAGATTCCAGGGACCGACAAGGCCGACGAGGTGGTGATGCTCGGCGGGCACCTCGACTCGTGGCACTCGTCGACCGGCGCGACGGACAACGCCATCGGCTGCGCGATCATGATGGAGGCCGCGCGGATCCTGACGGCGATCGGCGCCAAGCCGCGCCGCACGATTCGCGTCGCGCTCTGGGGCGGCGAGGAGCAAGGGCTGCTCGGGTCGCAGGCGTACGTGCGCGATACCTTCGGCTTCTTCGAAGATCAGAAGCCCGCGTACTCGAAGTTCAGCGCGTACTGGAACATCGACAGCGGCACCGGCCTCGTCCGCGGCGCCAGCATCTTTGGTCCGCCGGACGCGGCGCGTGTCCTCGCACAGTTCATCAAGCCGTGGGAGGAATTCAAGATCTACGGGGCAACGTCCACGAACAGCCGCAACCGCGGCGGCACCGACAGCACGTCATTCAACGAGGCCGGGCTGCCCGGCATCGGCGGCGGCCAGGACACGATCGAGTACGGCAGCCACACGCACCACACGAATCTCGATTCGTACGAGCGCATCCTGCCGGATGACGTGAAGAAGGACGCGGTGATTACGGCGTCGATCGTCTACCACATCGCGATGCGCGATCAGATCATGCCGCGCTTTGCGGCCGACCAGATGCCGCCGCGGCCGGCGGGTCGAGGCGGGGGAGGACAGTGAGACGTGCATTGGTAATGGGTAATGGGTAATTGTGTAATGGGCTGTCCATTACCCGATTGCCAATTATCAATTACCAATGCTCTTGCTTTTGACCGGACGCCCGGGCATCGGAAAGACGACAGTCGTCCGCGCAGTCGGAGAAAGCTTTCGTAGCGTACGCCCTGCAGGTTTCTATACCGAGGAGATCCGCGAAGGCCGGGTGCGCCGAGGGTTTCGCCTGGTGACGTTTGATGGCGACACCGCAACGATGGCCGACGTCGACTTCCCGCCTCCGCGCGTCGGCAAATATGGCGTCGACGTGCCGACGATTGATCGGTTCGCAGCCATGTTGCCCGAGGCGACCAGGCAATCACCCATTTGCCTCATCGACGAGATTGGCAAGATGGAATGCCTTTCGAAGGTGTTCGTCCGCTCCATGCGTCGCGTCATCGAGAGCGGTCGGACCCTTGTCGCGACCGTCGGTGAGCGCGGCGGTGGCTTCATCCAAGAAGTGAAACGCCATGACGACGCCGAAGTGTGGCAGGTCACCGAGACCACACGTGATCGGCTTCCCGATCGAGTTGTCGAATGGATTGACGAGCACGCTGCCAGGTAGTCCATTCCCCGATTACCAATTACCCATTACCAATGCGCGCGCCACGGCGTCGAGTAATCAGAAGCGCCGTGGCGATCGAGAGCAGGTGGCCGATGCTGACGAGCCGTGCGCTCGCCTGCGGTGCGGTATCGGAGAGGACCCACCAGAAATTGATGAACGAGTGGAGACCGATGGCCGGCCACAGGCTGTCCCATTTCAAGCAGATCCAGGCGAAGGCCAGGCCGCCGGCGGAGAGAAGGATCAAATCCACGATCCCCTGGCCAGGCGTGCCGACGTGAGCCAGCCCGAACAGCGCCGCGCTCGCGACCATCGCGGTCAGCGGCCGCCAGCCGGCATCGCGGAGAAGCCGCCTGAACAGGAAGCCTCGAAAGAGAACTTCCTCCGCGAAAGGCCCCAGCAGAACGCTCCCGACGAGCTCATCGCTGTCCAGTCGCCCGAGGGTGAAGAACACCACGATGATCGCCATCGGCAGCGTCGCCAGGAATCCAAACCGGTACCCGCCGAAACGGGAATTGAGCCCCAGCGTGCGCCAGCTGTCGTGAAGGAAAACGCGATCGGCCGCCATGGTGGCCCCAACGGCCGGCACGACCCACAACAGGATCTTCAGCAGTCCTTCCGACAGGCCGAGCTCGAGCACGGCCCAATGAACCGACCCGGTGGCGCGAAACGCCAGCACCGCGGCGATGACGACGACGAACGTGAAGACGACTCGCACTCTGGACGCTGAGAATTGGTAATGGGTAATTGGTAATGGGTAATTGGATGTTCAATTACCCGATTACCGTTGATCAATGACCAATTCTCTCCGCGTGCCCGGACGGCGCATCGTCAGCGCGACGGCGAGGGCAATTGATGCCACTTGCGCGATGCCGGAGACGTCGAGGCTGAGTCCAACTCGGCTTTCTTCGCCGTGCGCGACCATCCACCACAGGTTGAGAAACGCGTGCAATCCGATCGCCGGCCAGAGACTTCCGGATCGGTGCAGGATCCACGCGAAGAGTGCGCCGCCAGGAGCAAGCATGAGAATGCCCGCGCCGATGCGAACCAGCGTGTTTGGCAACATAGTTTCTTCAAAGCCAAGCCCGAATCTCAAGAGACGGCCGGCAATCTCGATGTCGATGTCACCAAGGTGCGCCACAGCAAACACGACGGCGCTGATCGCAATCGCCGTGGGTACGCGCCAACCCGCGCGACGAACCAGCTGCGTGTAGAGAAATCCACGAAACAAGACTTCTTCCGCAAACGGCCCGAGCATGACACTTCCAATCAGCGCGCCGGCGGCAATCGGGTGAATGGGTCCAAACGGCGCGGCAAGCACCATGGGGATCGTCGCAAGCAGTCCGAACGCCAGCCCGCGCGCTGGATGAGACGCCAACCCAAGGCTCCGTCATGTGTTCTGAAGAGAGAGCCGGTCCATCGCCATCACGATCAAGAGGGATGGCACGACCCAGATCAGGAACTTCAGCAGGCCTTCGACAAACGGAAGATCAAGAATCGGCCACGGTCGATCGGCGATCACCCAGAACAGCCGCGCGGCGATGTATACGAACAGGATGGGCAGCGCCGCCGACCGTCGGGCCATTCAGAGATTTAGACACCGGTAGACCATTACACAATTACCGATTACCCGATTACCAATGCTCTACTGCCCCATCCCCGCCTTCATGCCGTCCGCGACAGACAGATACAGCCCGTTGAAGAAGAACCGGAACGAGCCGTGCGGCTGCGACCGGAAGATCAGCTCGTTGCCAAACAGCAGAACGCGACCCTTGCCGATGGTGGTCTCGGCCATCTCGATCCCTTTGTCGAGATACTTTTGGCCCCACGCCCAGCCGCTCCGCAGCGGTGAGGGACTCGCGAACCACGCGACGGCGCGGACGTCGCCCGTGCCGGTGGCGCGCCAGACCGGATTGTTGTCGAAGAAGACGTCCACTTCCTTGCCGTAGCCGTGCGCGAGCGGATTCGCCGGATCGACCGCCAGGCGCAGGACGGATCCAGGCACGTAGTACTTGTCGCGCCCCAGCGGATTGCCGTTTTCGACCAGATGATTGGCCAGCGGCAGCTTGAATGCCTGGACGAGACTCTCGGCCGAGGCGGCAATGCCGATCACCGTGCCGCCGCCTTCGACGAACTGTCTGACTTTCTCGAGCGTCGCGGCAGTGACAGTGCCTTGCCTCCGCGCGAGTTCCTGCGGGATCGGCTCGGGCGTGAAGCCCGCGCGTCCGCCGCCGCCGCGCCCGCCTTGGGCGCCGCCCGCGCCACGCCCTTCGGCGCCGCCGCGACCCTGAGCTGCGCCGCCGGCGCCCGGATTGTCACCTTCGCCCGCGCCGCGGCCGCCGCCGCGGCCGCCACCGCCGCCGCCGCCGAGCGGCGAGTCGTTGAAGACCAGCACGTCGAACTTCGCATTCAGATTTCCCGCGTCGAGATCCGGCGGGAACACGAGCTCGTAGGGGAATTCGAAGTTTTCGAAGATGAGCCGCGTCCAGCCCGACGGCATCGTGCCGCCGTACTGATCGTAGAGACCGATGCGGAGCTTGCGCAGCTTCGCCGACGGGCCCGCCGGCGCCGTCGCCGCGCCTTCGAAGTTCACGCCAAGATCGGTTGTCGCCTTTTGCAGAATCGCCCGTGTCGTCGGCTTCGACGCGACGTAGAACGTGCCGTACCCCATCGGCCCGTTCCAGAGCCACGACACGTCCTCGCCGGCCGCGAGCAGACGGTTGATGGCGATGAAGCTGTCGTTCGACTTGTGCGAGAAGTAGTAGCCGACCGGCGTTTGTCCGCCGCGAATCGATCCCGCCGGCGGCTTCGCCAGATCGGTCAGCTTCTCGAACGGGCCGTCGAACCCGTCGAGGATCCGATCGAACTGCACGCCCATCTGAAACGCCAGCGTGTAGCCGGTCACGTCGTATGGCGCCGTCGGCGTCGCGCCCGGATACGCGATGTCGTCCGGATGATCCTGCGGCTCGAACATGTCCATGATGTGCGGCCGGAACGCCTGCGCGGTTTTCACCACGTACGATCCCGCCGGATACTGCTTGCCCGCCACGGTGAACGACGCCGTCGCGCGCTGGACGGTGACGCCCGTCTTGATGAGCGTGTTCACGAAGCGAGTCGCCGTGCCGAAGTCGTCCTGATTGGACGGCAGGATGAACCCGCGCGGATCGCGAAGCTCCGGCGTCGTCATCGCCGTGTAGAGCTGCGGATTCGCCCCACCGCCTCCGCGTCCTCCGCCGCCACCGCCTCCGCGTCCTCCGCCGGCTCCCGCTTCGCGTCCGCCTCCGCCGCCTGCGGCGGCTTCGGCGGGACCGAGCTCGGCTTGAATGCGCTGCATCTTGTGCGGCGTGAACGTCCAGTGATCCTCGTTGCCCCACTTAATCCCATCGCGCCCCATCACGTAGATGTTGTAGAGGTTCGTCTCGCGATAGCGCGACGCGAAGTCGAGGATGGCGCGATTGGCCGTCATCGAGTACTCGATCGACTGCCGCATGTGCCACTCGGCCTGCGGCTTGATTGGCCACCAGAGATTCGAGTCGCCAATCTGACGTTCAGGGATGAACGGAATGGGAATCGGCGCCGGGTTGCCGATCGTCTCGGTCAGAATTCCGATGATGTTGTGAAAGTGAGCCGTCGTGCGGATCCCGCCGTTGAACCAGGTCGAGTACGGCGCGCCGCGGCGCTGCGTCACGCCCGGCTTGCCCTCGACGATGAACCGCATCGCCATGTGCGCGCCGACAACGTCGATGCCCGCGACCGCGCCCGGATGAAAGTTGTAGTTGAACGGATCGCGGAACGGCGGCGCGAACATGACCGTGCCCTGCGGCCCGGTCTGATGGTGGTTGTACATGATCTGCGGCACCCACTCGCGGTACATGATCCGATTGATGTTCGTGGATTCCGCGAGCGCCGACATGTAGAAGTCGCGGTTGTCGTCGTGCCCGGCGTAGTGGTTGTAGAGCACGGGGATGGTCATGTTGCCGTGCTTCATGTACCAGTCCGACACGAGATCCATACCGTCCGGGTTGACCAGCACCGTCAGGATGATCACGTCGTCCAGAATCCTCATCGTCTCCGGATCGGTGCGCGACACCATCTGATAGACGAGCTCGAGCAGCTGCTGCGCGCCCAGCGTTTCCGTCGCGTGGAGACCGCCGTCGATCCAGACGACCGACTTGCCTTCGCGCGCGAGCGCGCGCGCCTGGTCGTCGGTGAGCCCCTCGGCGAGCGCCAGGCGCTTCGAGATGTCCTTGTATCGGGCGAGCCGCTGATGGTTGGCCGGCGACGTGATGATCCCCATCAGCATCGGCCGGTTCTCGGAGGTCTTGCCGATCTCCTCGAGCTTGAGGCGCGGCGACTGCTTCTCGAGCTTCCGCCAGTACGCCATCAGCTGCTGGTAGTTGGCGAGGAAGTAGTCGTCGCCGACGTTGTGCCCCCACTCCTCCATGGGCGTCGTGACGCGCGCGGCCGCCGGCGGCGTCTGCGCCGTCTGAGTCGGGTTCGCGGGACGCGGGGCCTGGGCGACGACGGCGGCGCCGATCGCCGCGGCAAGCACGACTGGCAGAACGAGACGAGAGGGCTGACGCATGCCTGATCCTCCGGGAGGTACTCGAACACTAACACGACGGGCCCGGCAGGTTTGTTGCCTGCCGGGCCCGTCAGAAAAACTTCGAACTTCGAACTTCAAACTTCGAACTTAGTTCGAACCTGCTCCTGCCTTCATTCCGTCGGCCACGGACAAATAAAGGCCGTTGAAGAAGAACCTGTAGTTGCCGTGCGGCTGGCTGCGGAAGAGGAGGTCGTTCCCGAATACGAAGACGCGGCCCTTGCCGACGGACGTCTCGACGATCTCGATCCCCTTGTCGAGGTACTTCTGGCCCCAGGCCCAGCCGCTGCGGAGCGGTGTCGCCGACGGGAACCACGCGACCGAGCGCACCTCACCGCTGCCGGCCGACGGGTTGATCCGCCACACGGGACTGTTGTCGAAGAAGATGTCCGCTTCGGTGCCGTACCCGTGCGCGAGCGGATTCTTGGAATCGATGGCGACGCGCAGCACGGATCCCGGCACGTAGAAGTCGGTCCGCTGCACCGCGCTGCCGTCCGGCTTCACGAGGTGATTGCTGAGCGGGAGCTTGAACAGGCTGATCGCGCCTTCGGACGCGCCGCCGATCGCGAGGATCGTGCCGCCGTCCTGCACGAACTGCTTGATCTTCTCGAGCGTCGCCGGCGTCACGTTGCCGCGGCGGCGCGTGAATTCCTCCGGATAGTCCACGAACGGCGCGCGCTTGTCGGCCGGGTCCTTCGCGCCGGTCCCGCCCGCGCCACGGCCGCCCGCGCCGCGGCCGCCGCCGGCACCGGCGCCGGCGCCGCCACCAGCCGGAGGTGCGTCTGCTCCTGGAGTGTCGCCGCCTGCGCCGCGTCCGCCACCACGTCCCCCGCCGCCCGCGCCGAGGCCGGCGTCGTTGAAGACGAGCACGTCGTACTTCTCACGCAGGTTGCCGGTGTCGAGCATCGGCGGGTACACAACCTCGAACGGGAACTCGAAGTTCTCGAGCAGCAGCCGCGTCCAGCCCGACGGCATGCCGCCGCCGTACGTGTCGAAGAGTCCGATGCGAAGCTTGCGCAGCTTCGCCGACGGTCCGGTCGGCGCGGTCGGCGTCCCCTCGAAGCTCACGCCGAGATCCGCCGCGGCCTTCTGCAGGATCGCGCGCGTCGTCGGCTTCGACGCGACGTAGAACGTGCCGTAGCCCATCGGCCCATTCCAGAGCCAGGTCACTTCTTCATTGGCGGCGAGCAGACGGTTGATCGCGATGAAGCTGTCGTTGGACTTGTGCGAGAAGTAGTAACCCACCGGTGTCTGCGCGCCGCGGATCGATCCGGCCGGCGGCTTCGCGAAATCGGTCAGCTTCTCGAACGGGCCATCGAACGGCTCGAGCACGCGATCGAACACGACCCCCATCTGATACGCGAGCGTCCAGCCGGCGATGTCGTACGGCGCCGTCGGCGGCGCGCCCGGGTACGGGATGTCGTCGGGGTGATCCTGCGGCTCGAACATGTCCATGACGTGCGGCCGGAACGCCTGTCCGGTTTTCACGACGAGCGATCCCGCCGGGTACTGTTTGCCGCCGACCGTGAATGACGCAGTCGCGCGGTGAATCGTCACGCCCGATTTGATCAGCGCATTGACGAACCGGACCGAGGTCCCGAAGTCGTCGCCGCCGGCCGGAAGAATGAAGCCGCGCGGATCGCGGTACTCGGGCTTGCGCAACTCGCTCCACAACGCCGGATTCCCGGCACCACCGCGTCCGCCACCACCGCCTCCTCCGCCTCCGCGTCCGCCGGCACGACCTGCGGGCGCTTCGGCGGGACTTTGGCCTGCCATCGACGCCTGGATGCGCTCGAGCTTGTGCGGCGTGTCCGTCCAGTGATCCTCGTTGCCCCATTTGATGTTGTCGGTGCCCATCTTGTAGATGCGGTACAGCAGCGTTTCGCGGTACCGCGAGGCGAGATCGAGAATCGCGCGGTTCGCGGTAATCGAGTAGTCAATCGACTGCCGGAAGTGCCACACCTGCTGCGGCGTGATCGGATACCAGCCGCTCGAGTCAGGAATGAGGAACCGGGTCGTGAACGGGACCTGCGCCGGCGTGGGGTTGCCGATCGTCTCGGTCAGGATGCCGACCTGATTGTGGAAATACGCGGTCGTGCGCAACCCGCCGTTCCACCACGTGGAATAACTCGATCCGTTGCGCGAGACGACGCCCGGCTTGCCTTCGGCGATGAAGCGCGTGTGCATGACCGCGCCCACGAGATCGATGCCGGCCGGAATCAGCGGATGGAAGTTGTAGTTGTGCGGATCGCGGAACGGCGGCGCGAACATCACCGCGCCGGGCGGTCCCGACTGGTGATGGTTGTACATGATCTGCGGGAACCACTCGCGATACATGATGCGGCTCATGTTCGTCGTCTCGGGCAGCGCGTTCATGAACGAATCGCGGTTGTCGTCGTGCCCGGCGTAGTAGTTGTAGAGGCCGGGATGTCCGCCGGTCGTGCCCGTGTGCTTCATGTACGCGTCGGCCACGAGATCCATGCCGTCCGGGTTGGCGCAGACCGCGAGCAGAATCACGTCATTCAGAAATCGCATCGTCTCGTCGTCGGTCCGCGAGACCATTTGATAGACGAGCTCGAGCAGCTGCTGCGCGCCGAGCGATTCTGACGCGTGCAGGCCGCCGTCGATCCACACGACCGCTTTGCCCTCGCGGGCGAGCGCGCGCGCCTGATCGTCCGTGAGCCCTTCGGCGAGCGAGAGCCGCCGCGAGATGTCCTTGTACTTCGCCAGCTGCTTGTGATTTTCCGGCGACGTGATGATCGCCATCAGGTGCGGCTTCTTCATCGCGGTCTGACCGATCTCTTCGATCTTGATCCGCGGCGATTCCTTCTCCAGCTTCCGCCAGTACGCGATGAGCTGCTGGTAGTTGGCGAGGAAGTAGTCGTCGCCGATGTTCTGGCCCCACTCTTCCTTCGGCGCGGTGATTCGTGATGCGGCTTGCGTCCCGGCCGGGCGCGCCTGCGCGACGGCCGCTGGCCGATCGGCCGGCGATGCGAATTGCGCGAGCGGCACCGTCCCGGCGGCCCCGAGCGCGACCACGATCGCCAGCAGAAAATGTCGTTTGAATGTACGCATAGCCCTCTCTCCCCCTCCGGAGACCGAAACGATAGCAGATACCTGTCGCGTGTCCTCTTTGTTTAGTGCTGGGGGGCGCTGCCTTCCAACGTTCCAGCTTTCAGGCTTTCAGGCTTTCAGGCTTTGAACAGCAGTATCCTTCCTGCCGGGGGATCTCATGGAAACCGTCATTGCCAAACTGCTGAAGGACTTCGAAGACGGCAAGATGAATCGGCGGCAGCTCATCCAGAGTCTCGCGCTCGCCGCGGTCGCGGCGACGGGCGCCGGGACGACGGTGGGTGCAGAGACGCAGGCGGCGGCACCCGCGAGCTCGGGTCCGCCGTGGAAGACCGTGTGGCTCGACCACATTTCGTTCCAGGTCACCGACTACAAGAAAAGCGTCGCGTGGTACAAGGACGTGATGGGCTGGGACGTGCAAAACGACAACGGGACCAGTCAGGCGACGCTCGCGATCGGCAACATCGGCGGCATCATCATCCGCAATCGTCGCCAGCCGCAGGCACAGGCGGCCCAGCCTGCCGGCGCGGATCCATCGGCGGCGGCGGCGACACAACAGCGGGCGCCGGTCACCGCGGTCGTCGATCACATCTCGTTCGGCGTCGAGCCGTGGGACACGAACGCAGTCGAAGCCGAGCTGAAGAAGCGTGGCCTGACGCCGCGGGCCGACATGGTTGGCGAGAACTTCAAGAGCTGGCATGTGAAAGATCCGGACGGCTGGGATCTACAGATCAGCAACAAGACAGGAAATCGCTAGCGCTGTCGGTTCCGGGGTTCCGGAGTTCCGAGGTTCCGAGCTCGGCCTTTGCCCTCTGCCCTCACGCTGGCGCGACGTCGCTGTTGTCGAGCGCGCCAGCGTGAACTCCCCTCCAGCTACCTTTTGTACACGCGAAATCTGGCGCGTTTCGGCGCACTTTTGGGGCGATTCCGGGCTGCCAAATGTGTCAGCGCCGACAGCGACGAAATCGTGATTTCTGCCGATAAGTACTTGTGGAATTGGGTTATATTGAACTCAACGCGGAGCGGAAAATTTGATGGCCAGTGCCAGATGGATGTGGGCAAGCGCCGGGAGTCTAGCTGTGGCCCTGGCGGCCACCACTGGTCTGGCTGAACGCGCGCCCACCGCCAGTCCAATTCCCTTCATCAGTTCACACGAGCAAGCCGCTGCTGCACCTGCGAAGCAGGCCCCGGCACCTCCGGCGGCGGGCGCGGCGGCACAACCGCTCGACCAGATCACGTCGAAGTTCTGCATCAACTGTCACAACGAAGAACTGAAGCGCGGCGATCTCTCGCTCGTCAACTTCGATCTGTCGAAGGCCGGTCAGAACGCGGAAGTCGTCGAGAAGATGATTCGCAAGCTGCAGGCCGGCATGATGCCGCCGCCCGGCTCGCGGCGTCCGGACCTGCAGACGTACGCGGCGTTCATCTCGGCGCTCGAATCGAAGGTCGACGCGGCCGCGGTGGCGCATCCGAATCCCGGCGGGCGGGTTTTTCAACGGCTGAACCGCGCCGAATACGCGCGTTCCATCCGCGAGGTCCTCGGGCTGACGGTTGACGCCGGCTCGTGGCTGCCGCTCGATTCGATGAGCGCCAACTTCGACAACATCGCCGACGAGCAGGCGCTCTCGGCGACGCTGCTCGAGGCGTACCTCAACGCCGCGGGCGACATCAGCCGCATGGCCGTGGGCGATCGGCAGGCGCCGACGATCGATCGCACGTACACCAACACGAGCTATCTCTCGCAGCATCCGTGGAATCAGCTCGAAGGCGCGCCGTTCGGCACGCGCGGCGGCATGGTCGTCGATCACGTCTTCCCCGCTGACGCCGAGTACGTCTTCGCCGCGGCGATCATCTCCGGCGACAACACGAGGCTCGAAGATATCGACGTCTCGATCGACGGCGAGCGCGTCGCGCTCATCCGCTACGAGAACGGCCAGCAGCGCGACGCCGACGGCCGCGGCGCGCAGCCCATTCCGACCGAGCCGGTGTTCGTCAAGGCCGGCCAGCACAAGCTTTCGGTGGCGTTCGTGCGCCGCATGGATGGCCCGTACGAGGATCTCATCCGGCCGCACGATTGGTCCTACGCCGGCGGCGGATCGGGCGGTACTGGCATCACGACGCTGCCGCATCTGCGCGATCTGATCGTGAAGGGCCCGTACCGGGTCACCGGCGTCTCCGACACGCCCAGCCGCCGGAAGATCTTCACGTGCCGCCCGACGGGCTCCGCCGAAGAACGGCCGTGCGCCCGCACGATCGTCACCCGCCTCGGCGGCGAGGCGTACCGTCGACCGCTCACCGCGAAGGAAATCGACGGCATCCTGCAGTTCTACGACAAGGGCGCCGCCAAGGGCGGGTTCGAGAACGGCGTGACGACGGCACTCGAGGCGATTCTCGCGAGCCCGTATTTCATCTTCCGGATCGAGCGGCAGCCGGCCAACGTGAAGCCCGGCGCGATCTATCGCGTGAGCGACATCGATCTCGCGTCGCGCGTGTCGTTCTTCCTGTGGGGCGCGCCGCCGGACAAGGACCTGATGAGCCTCGCGGTGCGCAACGAGCTGTCGGCGCCCGGCGTGCTCGAAAAACAGGTCCGCCGGATGCTCGCCGACCCGCGGAGCGAGGCGCTCGGCAGCCGGTTTGCGGCCCAGTGGCTGCGGCTCCAGGACATCGACAAAGTCCATCCGGATCCGAACTTCTTCCCGAACTTCGACGACAACGTCGCCGCCCTGATGCGGAAGGAAACGATCCTGTTCTTCAACAGCCTGGTGCGCGAGGATCGCAGCGTCCTCGACCTGTATCGCGCGGACTTCACGTTCGTGAACGAGCTGCTCGCGCGTCACTATGGATTCCCGGGCATCGCCGGCAACGAGTTCCGGAAAGTGCAGTACCCCGACGATACGCGGCGCGGCGTGCTGGGCCAGGGCACCGTCCTCGTCCAGACGTCCTACGCCAACCGCACGTCGCCCGTCCTCCGCGGCAAGTGGGTCATGGAAGTGCTAATGGGGACGCCGCCTCCGCCGCCGCCGATGGACGGATCGGTCCCACCGCTCGAGGACACGGCCGAGGCCAAGAACGGCAAGATTCTCACGACGCGTGAGCGGCTCGAGCTGCACCGCAAGAATCCGACCTGCAACGCGTGCCACCGGTTCATGGATCCGATCGGCCTCGCGCTCGACAACTTCGACGTGACGGCCAAATGGCGGCAGCGCGAGAACGGCAGCGCGCTCGACACGCGCGGCGACTTCTACGACGGCACGCCGGTGTCGACGCCGGCCGAGCTGTCGGCGGCGCTGCTCAGGCGGCCGGTGCCGCTGGTGCGTACGTTCACGGAAAACCTGCTGGCGTACGCGCTGGGCCGCCGCGCGGAGTATTACGACCAGCCGACGATTCGAGCCATCACCCGAGCCGCGCAGGCGAACGACTACAAGATGTCGTCGTTCATCATGGGCGTGGTCACGAGCGACGCGTTCCGGATGAAACGCGCCGACGACACGAACGAGACGAATTCGAGCAAGACGAGCCCGAGCAAGACCAGTCAGCCGTCCGGGAAACGCTAACGCACGAGCGCTGGGCGGACGTTCGCGTCCGCCGGAGGAGACCGAGTCATGCACTTCATCACTGGAAAGCACATGCCCCGCCGGACGTTCCTTCGAGGTATGGGCGCCACAGTGGCGTTGCCCTTCCTGGATGCGATGGTGCCGGCGAGCGCCTTTGGCAAGACCGCCAAAACGTTCGCGGCCAATCCCACGCGCCTGGTGTGCGTCGAGGAGGTGCACGGGCTCGCAGGCTGCACGGCCTTTGGCGCGAGCAAGTTCCTCTACGCGCCGGAAAAGGTGGGCCGCGACTTCACGCTCGTCCCCGACAACCCGTTCAGCACGCTCGAGCCGTTCCGCGAATACCTCACGATCATCAGCAACACCGACGTGCGGATGGCGGAGGCGTTCGCGGCGCCCGAGATCGGCGGTGATCACTTCCGCTCGAGCGCGGTCTTCCTGACGCAGGCGCATCCCAAACAGACCCAGGGGTCCGACATTCACGCCGGCACCTCGATGGATCAGCTGTACGCGCAGCGCTCCGGTCAGGGCACGCCGCTGCCGTCGATGCAGTTCTGCATCGAGAACCTCGATCAGGCCGGCGGTTGCACCTACAACTACTCGTGCGCCTACACCGACTCGATCAGCTGGGCGTCGCCGAACGAGCCGCTGCCGATGATCCGCGACCCGCGCGTCGCTTTCGACATGCTGTTCGGTTCGGGCGGCACGGCGGAGATTCGCGCCGCGCGCCGCGACACGCGCCGCAGCATCCTCGACTGGATCCAGGGCGAGCTCGTGAGCGTCAAAGGCCAGCTCGGCGCGGCCGATCGGATCCGGCTCGAGCGCTATCTCGACAACGTCAGCGAGGTCGAGCGCCGCATCAAGATGGTCGAGGCGCAGAACCGGAGCGGCGAAGCGCGCGAGCTGCCCGACGCGCCGGCCGGCGTACCGGACTCGTTCTCGGAGCACATGCGGCTCCTCTTCGACCTCCAGGTGCTCGCGCTCCAGACGGATATGACGCGGGTCATCGCGTTCAAGACCGGCCGCGACGCGCAGAACCGCGTGTTCCCGGAGAGCGGCTCCAGCCAGCCGTTCCATCCTGCGTCGCATCACTCGAACAGCGAGCCGCGAATCCTGGAGTTCAACAAGATCTGCAAGTACCGCGTGAGCCAGATGGCGTACTTCCTCGAGAAGATGAAGGCCACCATGGACGGCGACGCGACCTTGCTCGACAAGACGATGATCGTCTGGGGATCGCCGATGGCCGACCCGAACGTGCACAACCATCGCCGCTGCCCGCTCGTGCTGATGGGACATGCCGACGGCCAGCTGAAGGGCGGCCTGCACCTGAAGGCCCCCGACGGCATGCCGATGGCCAACGTGATGCTGACCGTCATGCACAAGCTCGGCATGGACGATGTCAAGAGCTTTGGCGACAGCACCGGCGAGTTCAATGTGACGTCGGTATAGAAGACCTCGGGTGTCTTTTCTTGATGCGGTTCTCAGCAGAGAAGACACCCGAGGTCCTAGGAGACTTGTCATGAGACGCTGCCTGCAGGTTGCGTTCGTGTTGTCACTGGTTCCGGCGCTGGTGGCGGCGCAGTCGGCCGCGCCCGTCGCCGATGCCGCCAGACGCGGCGACATCGAGGCCGCCCGCGCGCTCCTCAAGCAGGGCGCAGACGTCAGCGCGGCGCAGGGCGACGGGATGACCGCGCTGCACTGGGCCGCCGAACGCGGCGATCTCGCGATGACGGAGATGCTGGTGTACGCCGGCGCCAACGTGTCGAGCGTCACGCGCATCGGCGCGTACACGCCGCTCCACCTCGCCGCCAAGTCCGGCAACGGCCCGGTCGTCCGCGCGCTCCTCAAGGCCGGCGCGAACGTCTCGGCGAAATCCACGAACAGCGGCGTGACGCCGCTTCACCTCGCCGCCGCGTCCGGCGGCCTTGACGCGGTCACGGCGCTTCTCGACAAGGGCGCGGACGTCGACGCGCGCGAGAGCGAGTGGCAGCAGACGCCGCTCATCTTCGCCGCGTCCGAAAACCGCGTCGACGTCCTCAATCTCCTGATCAAGCGCGGCGCCGACGTGAAGGCCGTGACGAAGACCGTCGATCTCGGCAAACAGCAGGCGACCGATCGCGCCGCCGTGCAGCTCCAGCGCCGGATTCTCGAGGCGACCGTGGCAAAGGGCCAGGAGCCGACCGTAAGTCAGCAGCAGGCGGCCGTGCAGGCGGCCCGCGAGTTCTACGCGACCGGCAAGATGCCCGATCTGCCGCCGCCGGCGGCGAACGCGGCCGGCGGACGCGGAGGCGGCCGTGGCGGTGGCGGCGGCCGTGGCGCCCCTGCCGGCGATCCCGCAGGCGGCGCGCCGCAGAACGCCGGCACGGGTACGGGCGCGGCTCCGGCGAATCAGCTGAACGAAGACGGACCCGCGCCGGCGATCTCGGCCAAGGGCGGCATGTCGGCGCTGCACCACGCGGCGCGGCAGGGCTACGTCAAGGCCGCGACGGCGCTCCTCGACGCGGGCGCCGACATCAACCAGAAATCCGCGGACGGCAACACGCCGCTGCTCATTGCGCTCATCAACGGACAGTTCGACGTCGCGATGCTCTTCGTCGAGAAGGGCGCCAACGTGAACACCTCGTCGGATGGGCTCGGCATCACGCCGCTCTGGGCGACGATCAACACGCGGTGGCAGCCGCGCACGCGCTTCCCGCAGCCGCAGGAGATGGAGCTGCAGAAGGCGACGTACCTCGACGTCATGAAGGCGCTGCTCGAAGCGGGCGCCGATCCCGACGCGCGCATCAAGGTCCATCCCTGGTACATGGTGTACACCGGCTGCGGCAACGGCAATTGCGGTCTCACGAACACCGTCGGGTCGACCGCGTTCTGGCGCGCGGCCTACGGCACCGACGTCGACGCGATGAAGCTGCTCGTGAAGTACGGCGCCGATCCGAACATCCCGACCATGGCGCCTCCGGCTCGCGGTGGCGGCGCCGGCGGCCGTGGCGGCGGCGCGGCGTTCGGCCGCGGCGGCGGTCCTCCGGGACAGACACCGCCGGGAGGCGGCCCTGACGCGGCCCCTCCGCCTCGTACGGATCCGTCCGGTCTTCCGCCGGTGCCGGCGGGTGGACCTGGCGTCTTCGCCATTCACGCGGCGGCAGGCGTCGAGTACGGCGAAGGATTCGCCGGCAACGCGCATCGCCACGCGCCGGACGGCTGGCTGCCCGCGGTCAAGTACCTCGTCGAAGAGCTCGGCGCCGACGTGAACGTCCGCGACAACGACGGCTACACGGCGCTGCATCACGCAGCGGCGCGCGGCGACAACGAGATGATTCTCTACCTCGTCTCGAAGGGCGCCGACGTCAAGGTCGTGAGCCGCAACGGCCGCACGACGGCGGACATGGCGAACGGCCCGGTCTCGCGCATCTCGCCGTTCCCGGATACGATCGCGCTCCTCGTCAAGCTCGGCGCGATCAACAACAACCGCTGTCAGTCCTGCGTGCCGTAACGTGGCTCGGGCCTGCGGCCCGGCATCAAATCGAGGGCGGCCGATTTTCCGGCCGCCCTTTTTGTTTTCGACGGAGGCAAGACCCGCAATCACGCGGCGATTGTCAAGAGGCTTCGCGCGAGTCTCAAAAGATGATTCTGCGGCTGGAATCCTGCGTGGGAAGTGCTACTCTGACCCCTGACAAGGAGCCGGACGAATCACGATGACGGCGTTGCACCAGCAGTGGGTCGATGCGTACGACCGAGTCAAGAACCTTCCCGACGACGAACTGGTACGGACGATCTACAAGACGAAAATCCGGAACACCCTGATGAAGGCGCGGCAGCGGCGCAACCAGGACCGCGTGCGCGTGATTCTGGTTGCGCGGCGAGGCAAGTCCATCAAGGCGCTGACGAGGCGCGACCGTCGCGTGGCCGAGGCGCTGCACCGGCGCGTGCAGGAGCAGGGCTACCCCACCCACTTCGAAGTCGATTACACGGATGGCGTGGCGTTTATCAGCGTCGAGCTGCGCGCGCTGCGGGTCCCGAAGAAGGGCGAGCCGGCGCCCGAGCCGGATCCCACGACGGATCCCACTGCCGCCGTCCCTCAAGCGCAGACCTAAAGACACGAAGGGCTAGGACCTCGCGTTTCGTAAGCTGGATCTCGACTGTGCGGAACACGTCGACAACGAAACCCGAGGTCCTAACCCGAGGTCTTAGCCCTTGATCCGGAACGTCCCGTCGTCCATGCGCTCGCGATGTTGCGCGTGGCAAGTCGAGCACATGCCCCCGAGGCTCTTGGTAGACGTCTGCACGTCTTCCCACTTGCCCGCGACCGCGGCAGTCTCGATCGCGTCCACGAACTTGTAGGCGTCCTGGGCCCAGCCGGTCGCGTCCGCGGTGCCGCGATTCTTGAAGAACAGCTGCGCTTCCATGAAGTTCTTCTTGAGTATGGTGGTCTGCTGTTTGGTCAGCTCGAGGCTGGACTCGCTGACTCCCTTTTGAAGCGCCGTATTCGCGGCGCTGACGGACTTCATCACCTTGTCGAACGCCTCTTCGGCCGGCGTCATCGGCGGCGGCAGACGCTTGCCGATGTCGGCCAGCTCCGCCGTGATCACCGACGTCGCGATCACCGCCGGTTTGCCGGTGTACTTCGCAACGAGATCGGCCGGGAGATCGAGCGTGTAGTCCTTGACCTTCTTGGCGATCTCGGCCGGATCGAATCTCACGACCTCGCCGACGACGGTGATGTACGTGTTCGGCGTCACGGCCGCGTTGAGCCACGGCGCGATGATGAGCAGCTCCTTGCCGGTGCTCTTGGTCTTGTCCTGGTCCACCGAAAAGGTGGTCTTGGTGAGCGCCTGTTCGACCGCGCCGTTGAGCGACACGTTCTCGCCGTAATGCGCGTCCGGATTGAGAAGGATCGAGCTCGCGGCCATGGGCACCATCGGTCGCGCGGCTGCCTGACCGGCCGGCGCCTGCTGCTGTGCACGAATGCCGATCGACAGCACGAGCGCCGAGACCGCCGCGACCATCACGGCCCCCGCCATCGTCCGCCTGGTTTCGCCGGGTCGTCTCATGGGTCAATCCTCCTGGCAGAAGGCCATTGTAGAAGATTTGGAGCCGTTTTCCGATTGCTAGAGCCTACGAAAAACGGCTTGCGCGGTTTCTTTGTGGATGGTCCCGGCTGAAAGACCTCGGGTTTCGTCAACTGCATCTCGACTGTGAGAAAGCCGTCGACAACGAAACCCGAGGTCTTTCAGGCCAGCAACGGGCCGCAACTGATGGAAGGAAACCGCGCTAGCGCGTCAGCTTCCGGTACTTGATGCGGTGCGGCTGATCGGCGGCGGTGCCGAGCCGGCGGCGGCGATCCGCCTCGTACTCCTGGTAGTTGCCCTCGAACCACTCGACCTGGCTGTCGCCTTCGAAGGCCAGGATGTGGGTCGCGATCCGGTCCAGGAACCACCGGTCGTGCGAGATCACAACGGCGCATCCGGCGAAGTCCAGGAGCGCCTGCTCGAGCGCGCGTAGGGTATCGACGTCGAGGTCGTTGGTCGGCTCGTCGAGCAGCAGCAGGTTGCAGCCGCGCTGCAGGAGCTTGGCAAGATGGACGCGGTTGCGCTCGCCGCCCGAGAGGGTGCCGACCAGCCGCTGCTGATCGCGTCCGCGGAAATTGAACCAGGAGGTGTACGCGCGGGAGTTGATCGTGCGCTTCCCGAGAACCAGCTCATCCTCGCCGCCGGAAATCTCTTCCCAGACGGTCTTGGCGCCTGCGAGCGCCTCGCGTGACTGATCGACGTAGCCAATCTGGACCGTCTCGCCGAGGCGCAGCGTTCCCGCGTCCGGCGACTCCTGTCCCACCAGCATCCGGAACAGCGTCGTCTTGCCTGCGCCGTTCGGGCCGATGACGCCGACGATGCCGCCCTTGGGCAGCGTGAAGTCGAGATCGTCGATCAGCAGCAGGTCGCCGTAGCCTTTGCGCAGGTCGCGGGCTTCGACGACGACGTCGCCGAGCCGGGGACCCGGCGGAATGTAGATCTCGACGCGGTCGATTTTCTCGGCGGTGTCCTCGGACAACAACTGCTCGTAGGCGTTCAGGCGCGCCTTGCCTTTGGCCTGCCGCGCCCGCGGCGACATCCTTATCCACTCGAGCTCGCGTTGCAGCGTCCGCTGCCGCTTGGTCTCCTGTTTCTCTTCCACGGAGAGCCGTTGCTGTTTCTGATCGAGCCAGGACGAGTAGTTGCCTTCCCAGGGATACGCGCGCGTGCGATCGAGCTCGAGAATCCAGCCGGCGACGTTGTCGAGAAAGTAGCGATCGTGGGTGATCGCGACGACGGAGCCGCGATAGTCACGCAGGAAGTGCTCGAGCCACGCGACCGATTCGGCGTCGAGATGGTTCGTCGGCTCGTCGAGCAGCAAGAGATCCGGAGACTGGAGCAGCAGCCGGCACAGCGCCACCCGGCGCCGCTCCCCGCCTGACAGCGTCGCCACCTCCGTGTCCGGCGGCGGCGTACGAAGCGCATCCATCGCCTGCTCGACCCGGGCGTCGAGATCCCAGGCGCCGGCTGCTTCGATCCTGTCCTGCACGTTGGCCTGTTCCTCGAGCACTTTTTCCATCGCCTCGGGCGACAGGTCCTCGGCGAATTTGGCGTTGATCTCGTCGAACCGGGTCAGAAGCGCGCGAATCGGCGCGACGCCCTCTTCGACGTTGCCGAGCACGGTCTTCGACGGGTCGAGCTGCGGTTCCTGCGAGAGGTATCCAACGGTGTAGCCGGCCGAGAGTGTCGCCTCGCCCTGGAAGTTCTTCTCCAGCCCCGCCATGATCTTGAGGAGCGTCGACTTCCCCGCGCCGTTCGCGCCGATGACGCCGATCTTCGCGCCGTAGAGGAACGACAGCCAGATGTCCTGGAAGACGACCGAGTCGGGAGGATAGATCTTCCCGAGCCCCTTCATCGTGTAGATGAACTGCGACAAGTACCCTCCGGGTGCTAGATCTGCGTCGGCCGGACGGACGGCACGGCTGCCGGGCGCGGCGGCTCGGGCGTGAAGTCCTCGCCGGGATTGATGAACCGGTCCCGCTCGAAGTTGTACTGCTTGTCGTACAGCTGGCGGTACCGGCCGCCGCGCGCGAGCAGCGTCTCGTGCGTGCCGCGCTCGATGATTTCGCCGTGCTCGAGCACCAGAATCTGATCCGCGCTCCGGATCGTCGACAGCCGGTGCGCGATGACGAACGTCGTGCGCCCCTGGCGCAGCGATCGCAGGCCGTCCTGGATCAGCATCTCGCTCTCGCTGTCGAGACTCGAGGTCGCCTCGTCGAGGAGCAGCACGCGCGGATCGGCGAGAATCGCCCGCGCGATGGCGACGCGCTGGCGCTGTCCTCCCGACAGCCGGACGCCGCGCTCGCCGACGACGGTGTCGTACTTCTTCTCGAACGTGTTGATGAACTCGTCCGCATGCGCGATCTTGCTCACGCGCTCGATGTCCGTCTGTGTGGCGTGCGGCGTGCCGTAGGCAATGTTCTCGGCCACCGTGCCGTCGAAGAGAAAATTGTCCTGCAGCACCACGCCAAGATGATGACGGTACTCGGCCAGGCGCAGGGACAACAGGTCTCGCCCGTCGACGCGCACGACGCCCGACGTCGGACGGTTGAACGCCATGACGAGGCTGATGAGCGTGCTCTTGCCCGATCCCGACGATCCGACGAGGGCGGTCGTCGTGCCGGCCGGCGCCGTGAACGACACGTGCTTCAGCACGGGCGTGCCCGGGTTGTACTCGAACGAGACGTCCTCGAACTCGATGTCGCCGTGCAGCGCGTCGAGCGGCGCCCGCGACGCGTCCTGCGCGTCCTCGCGTGCCGTGTCCAGGATCTCACGGATGCGGTCGAGGCCGGCAAACGCCTCCGAGATCTGCGTGCCGATCGATGCGATCTGAACGATCGGCAACGCCAGCAGGCCGGTGAAGAAGATGTAGGCGACCAGATCTCCAAGCGTCATCGTGCCGTTCACCAGCGAACGACCGCCGACGATGATCATGACGACGCCGATCGCGCCGATGACGACGTTCGAGAACGCGCCGGTCGCCGACACGCCGGTCATCGACTTCGCGATGTTGCGGAACAGCCGGTGCGCGCCTTTCGTGAAGACCAGGTCCTCACGCCGCTCGGCCGTGTACGTCTTCACGACGCGGACCCCGCCGAGCGCCTGGTTCAGCCGGCCGGTGACCTCGGCCGTGATCTTGCCGCGATCGCGGAACAGGGGCCGCAGTGTCCGGAACGCGTAGCTCATCGCCCCGCCGAACGCCGCCAGGACGCCGATCGTGGCCAGCGTCAGCCGCCAGTTGTAATAGAACAGGAACCCGAGTGCGAAGACGGCGGTGACGATGCTGCCGACGAGCTGCACGAGTCCAGTGCCGACGAGGTTGCGAATCCCGTCGGCGTCGTTCATGACGCGCGAGATGAGGATGCCCGTCTGCGTCGTGTCGAAGTAGCGCACCGGCAACCGCATCACGTGCTCTTCGACGCGGCGACGCATGTCGGTGATCGCCTTCTGCGCGGCGACACCAAGGATCTGCGACAGGGCGAACGACGTGACCGCCTGGATGAGCGTCGCGCCGCCGACGATCCAGGCCAGCCTGGACAGCATGTCGAGCCGTCCCTTCACGACGACATCGTCGATCAGGGACTTCGACGAGAGCGGCAGCGCGAGGCCGGCCACGCGGCTGATGACCATCAGCCCGGCGCCGCCTGCAAGCCGCCATCGGCGAGCCCAGAGCAGCGCGCGTGCCTCGGGCCAGGCTGCGGACCAGCGAATCTTTTTCTTCTTGGGGAGTTCAGCGGCCATGAATGAGGTCGTGGGCCCCGGCGAGCCTCGAGGCCGCCGCGCCCATCTCCCCATTCTGACAGAAGACCTCGGGTTTCGTTTTCGAGCCCGCACCGGGCCTACCACCTCCGCCAAGGCTACGGTGGTCCGCCGTAGCTTCGCGAAGGCGGAAGGGCCGGCCTACATCTTCTTGAGGCTCATCTTCAGCTCGACCATCACCTGGCGCTTCACCACGTCGCCGAAGACGTGCTGCTGCACTTCCTCGTTCGTCAGGTTCACGATCTTCAACGCCGCCGAGTACTTTCCACCGCTGAACTTGTACCCGGCCGTCACGTTCAGCATCGTGTAGGGCTTCGTCGTGCCGTGAAAGCGCGCGTCGAGCACGTCCTGCCAGAACGCTTCGGACGAATGGTTGACAGACACGAGGCCGAACGTCCGCGGTGTCACACACGAGACGCCGATGTTGAAGAGGTGCCGCGCCGGGATGTTGATTTCCTGGAGCGCCTCCTCATGGGTGAAATTCGGGAACTCCGGGTCGGGCTCGGCCTGGAACGAGTAGTTCACGAACGCGCTGACCGAGTTCGTCAGCGATCCATCGACGCCAAGCTCGATGCCCTGGCTCTTGACCTGGCCAAGGTTCCGGTAGCTGTAGTCGGACGGAAAGATGATGCCGTTGTTTCGGAGCTGCTGCCAGATCGCCGACGGCGGAATCGGACCGAGGCCGGGGAATCCGGGTGGCGGCGTCGTCCACGTGCCGGTCGTCGTGAAGAAAATCTGATCCTGGCCGTCGGTGTAGTACCAGGCGGCCGAAACGCTGGCGCGATTGCGGATGTTGCCGGTATAGGCCACCTCATAGGCATCGACGGACTCTTCGACGAGGTCAGGATTCCCGACGGCATGCGTCGGGACCAGGAAGATTTGCGGCGGGTACAGCGGGCTGACGGCCTGGAGCGGCAGCGGTGTGCCCAGGGTGACATCGAGGAAGTTGTTCACCATCGAGGGCGCGCGAAACGCCCGGTTGTAGCTCACGCGAACCGACTGATCCCGACTCGGCTTGATCACCGCGGCGATGCGCGGCGAGAACACCGCATTCTCGATCGAGCTGAACTTGTCGAGGCGCGCGCCCGCGACGACACGAAACTGGTCGCTCAGAAGGATCTCATCCTGGATGTAGCCGCCGCCTTCGTTCCGCGAGTCCTCACCCGGCGCGATCGTCAGGTCGAAGCGGTTGAAGCGCAGATTACCGCCGTACGTCAGCACGTGCTTCGCCGCGAGGATGCTCGTGTTCCCCACCTCGATGTCGAACGTCTTCGTATTGAAGGTGAGGTCGATCGGCACACCCTGCTCGTTGACGCTGACGAGATTGTTCGCCGTGCCGTCGAGCACGTTCATGAAGGCCTGGAGCTTGAAGGCCTTCCGCGTGAAGTTGAACTTCCCGTAGCCCATCGCCGATCCGGAGTGGACGTCGAACGGCCCGATGCCCGAGTGCATGATCCCGTCCGTGCCGGCGTAGCCGCCGGAGAACTGCAGCTTGCGCTCGCCGTCCGGAAAGTCGTAATCAGCCCGCCCGTCGAATTTGGGCTGAGTCGTTCCCTGATTGGCGTACGCCGGGAACGGTGTCGTCCCGCCGTTGGGAACCAGACCGACCGGTCTCGCGAACGCGTCGGAGTTGTAGGTGCCCGCCGAGATCTTGTACGCCCATCGATCGTTCACGACCTGCGAGTGCACGCCGCGGATGTAGTAGAGCCCGCCGTTCGACGCGCCGTTATCGGCAACCTCCCGATCCAGCGTGCCGCCGCCGAGCGTGATCGTCGTGCCGGGGTTCTCGCGCGGGGATTTCGTGATGACGTTGACGACGCCGGTGAGCGCGTTCGCGCCCCAGACGGCGGACGCCGGTCCGCGAATCACCTCGACCCGCTTGATCTCATCGAGATCGTTCGGCATGAAGTCCCACATCGTGAACCCGAAGAAGTCCTGATAAATGCTGCGGCCGTCGACGACCGCGAGCTGGGAGGTGGCGAGCGAGCTCGTCGCGCTGCGGCTCGTGATGTTCACGTCGCGGGCGGAAATCTGCGTGACGTTCACGCCCGGCACGTTGCGCAGCAGATCCGCGTAGTTGTTCGACGGCGCCACCGACAGCGCGCGTGGCCCGATGACGGTCATCGTCGCCGGGGCGTCCACGAGCTGCTGCTCCGTCTTCGACGCCGAGACGACAACCGTCTCCTTGTAGGTCACGTCCTGTGCCGGCGGCGGCTGCTGCTGCGTCTGGGGCGGCGGTGGCTGCGGCGGCGGCGCGGCGGTCTGCGCGAAGGCTCCCGTCGCAAGCGTCAGGACGACGACGAACCCCAGCGCCATCGGACGAATGGCCATGGACCCTCCTGGTGGCTGATTTTTCCGGCCTATGATAAGCGATTCACTCAGACCCCCATGAGCACGCCGGCTCAGACCGACGCGAGCACCCCCCCACGACCCGCCATACGCTCCAATTGGGCGGAGCTCTCCGACACCGAGCTCATGAAGGTGCGGTTGTGCGATCTCGGGTTGGCCATCGAAGGCAGCTGGCTGGAAGCGCGGATCAACGCGCTCTACGACGAGCTGACCGTGCGAGGACTCAGCTTCAAGCCGCACTTCTGGCTGTCCTCGGAGTGGTTCACGCCGGACGGCGTGCCGGGCATCGCCATTCCCTTTTACCTGGCGCATCCGCGGCTGATGCGGCTCGAGAAAGCGCAGATGCTCGAAGTCGAAGGGGGCACACCGGAATGGTGCCTCCAGATTCTTCGCCACGAGGCGGGCCACGTGTTCGACAACGCCTATGACCTGCGGCGCCGGCGCCGGCGTCTGCGCCTGTTCGGACGCCCGTCGACGCCGTATCCGGATTTCTATCTGCCGCGGCCGTATTCGAAGAGCTTCGTCCTGCACCTCGACTCGTGGTACGCGCAGAGCCATCCGGACGAGGACTTCGCTGAGACGTTCGCGGTGTGGCTGACGCCGGAGAGCGACTGGCGCACGCGATACATGGAGTGGCCGGCGCTGAAAAAACTGGAGTACGTCGACGAGGTGATGCGCGAGATCGCCGGGCTGCCGCCGGTGAACGCAACACGCCGCCGTGTCGAGCCGCTGGAACGACTCCGGACGACGCTCGGCCGCCACTACGCGAAAAAACGCGCGCACTACGGCCTCGAGTACCCGACCTTCTACGATCGCGACCTGCAGCGGCTCTTCTCGGCCTCTCCCGACTACAAATCGAATCCGCGCGCCTCGCGATTCATCCACCGCATCCGCCGCGACGTGCGCCGCCTCGTCGCCGAATGGACCGGCTCCTATCAGTACACGATCGATCGCGTCATCGAGGACATGGTCACCCGGTGCGACGAGCTGAACCTGCGGTTGAAGTACCCTGAAGATCGCACCAAGCAGGATTTCACGATCCTGTTGACCGTTCAGACGATGAACTATCTGCACTCGGGACGTCACCGGGTCGCGTTGTAAGAGCATTGGTAATTGATAATTGGAAATGGGTAATTGGGAACGGGAACGGAGACCTTGATGCGCGCCATTCGTCCGGTGGTATTCGTCTTCGTGCTCAGCGCGTTTGGCGTCAGCGCGCAACCGCAGTCAGCTGATTCGTGGATCGAGCCGTACCGCTCGATTGCGCAGCGGATCATCAGCGAGTCTCAGTCGAATGACTTCGCATGGCAGCGGCTGGCGGAGCTGACCGACACGTTCGGGCACCGGCTGTCCGGATCGGAGCCGCTCGAACGCGCGATTGACTGGGCCGTCGCGGCGATGAAAACCGACGGACTCGACAACGTACGCAAGGAACCGGTGATGGTGCCCAAGTGGGTGCGGGGGCGGGAGAGCCTCGAGCTGCTGGAGCCGATCCGGCAGTCGCTGCCGATGCTCGGACTGGGGAATTCAGTCGGCACCCCGCCGGCCGGAATCGAAGGCGACGTCGTCGTCGTGCGTGATTTCGACGATCTGGCGGCGCGCGGCGCGGCGGTGAAGGGCAAGATCGTGCTGTTCAACGTCCCGTTCACGAACTACGGCACGACGGTCGCGTATCGCTCGAGCGGCCCCTCGCGCGCGGCCGCGCTCGGCGCAATCGCGGTCCTTGTCCGGTCGGTCGGACCCACAGGCCTGCGGACGCCGCACACCGGGGCGACGCGGTACGACACCGGCATCGCGCAGATTCCCGCGGCGGCGCTCACCGCGGAAGATGCCGATCGGTTCCAGCGGCTGACGGCGCGCGGCGTCCGGATTCGTGTGAAGCTCGCGATGGAGGCGCGCTTCGAAGCCGACAGCCAGTCGTACAACGTCGTCGGCGAACTGGCCGGCCGGGAGACGCCGCAGGAAGTGGTGCTGGTCGGCGGCCATCTCGATTCGTGGGACGTCGGCGCGGGAGCGAGCGACGATGGCGGCGGCTGCGTCGCGACGTGGGACGCGCTGCGCCTGATGAAAAAGCTGGGCCTGCGGCCGCGCCGGACAATCCGGGTCGTGCTGTTCACGAACGAGGAAAACGGCAGCCGGGGCGGAAACGGCTATCGCGACGCGCACAAAGCCGAACTGGCCAATCACGTGCTGCTGCTCGAATCCGACGGCGGCGTCTTCGACCCGGCGGGATTCGGCTTCAGCGGTCCGGATCCGGCGCGGCGCACGGTCACGACGATTGCGAGCCTCCTCAAGGCGCTCGGGGCCGATCCCATCCTGGCCTCGGGCGGCGGCGCCGATATCGAGCCGTCCGGGCAGGCCGCGAATATCCCGATGATGGCGCACGTCGTGAACGGCGATTACTTCCTGATCCATCACACGCCCGCCGACACCATCGCGCGGATCACGCCGAAGCAGATTGCGAGCAACGCCGCCGCTATCGCGGTGATGAGTTACGTCGTCGCAGATTTGCCGTGGAAGTTGGGGGCGGAAAAATAAGACCTCGGGTGTCTTTTTGACGACTCAAAAACGCGGTTATCGATTCGGGCGTTTTTGAGTCGTCAAAAAGACACCCGAGGTCGTGTAGACGAGATAATCCGCCCGCTTGCGCTCGTTACCGTCGGGCGTGACCGCATCGAGATCTTTGACCGGCAGCACGGACAGCACCACGATTTCCTTGCCGGGGAGACGCCGCTTCGTGCGGGCCGCGGTTCCCTGACCGAAGTCGCTGTGGAAGGCGCCGTTGAAATGCACGACCAGCGGCTTCTTGCCCGTCGCGCCGGCGGCATATGCCTCGGCGATCGACTCCGCCATCGTCTCGTCTTTCAGGCACTGGGCGAAATAGAAGCGTTCGGTCGTTTCACGCTTGGCGGCAACAGCGGTCGCTGTTGTGCCGGGCGCCGCCGGATGATCGCCCATCGCCTCAACGAATCGCTTGAAGTATTCGTCATCGGTCGGACACTGCCGATCCCGCGCAAACCACTTCCGCTCGTCCTCGGACTTGGAGTCGATCGCCGCGAATCCCGCCTTCGAGACTTCTGAGGCGATCGGCCGCGGCACGTTCGCGGCGACCACCGGCCACTGCTTCGACATCGCGAAATCGACGAGCGGCTTGTAGTCGGTCGCATACCGCGGCCACGGCCGGGAGACCTTCAGGAACTCGTCCTCGGTCATGTGGTCCATGAGAAAATGCCCGAGCGGCTCCTGGACGTCGCGCTCGAACATCTCGAGCGAGACGATCACGCCGCTTCGCCGGCGCGCCAGCCCTTCAAGGATCGCCAGCTCGAGACGATGGGTGTTGGGATCGTCGTGCTGCTCGCCGACGAACACGACGCCGGCCTTCGACAGCTCGTGGATCATCGACTCGAAATCCGAGAATCGCTTGTGACCGCTGTCGTAAACGCGTTGCGGCACGTAGCTCGACTGGGCGATGAGAACCGCCGGGAAGAAAATGCCTAGCGACACGAAAGTAAGTAACCGCATTCAGGCTTTCCGGCTCTTAGCCTTTTCTTCCTCGTACGTCTGGTGCAAGTGCACCGGCTGCCCCTTCCTTCGGATCCGGATGTTGACCATCTCGACGAACACCGAGAAGCCCATCGCGAAGTAAATGTATCCCTTTTCGATGTGCCGGCCGAACCCATCGGCGACGAGCGAGATGCCGATCAGCAACAGAAATGACAACGCGAGAATCTTGATGGTCG
>Ga0114129_10000053_pt1 | contig 100477 bp, 104 predicted proteins | sample RhiMetdeltSRZDD1_FD_80071 | JGI IMG/M metagenome (GOLD analysis project Ga0114129, IMG submission 80071) | Populus rhizosphere microbial communities from Tennessee, USA - Rhizosphere MetaG P. deltoides SRZDD1 (version 2) (version 2) | ecosystem: Host-associated > Plants > Roots > Rhizosphere... | reverse complement strand
TCGAATGAGCGACAGCTTGTACGGCGCGTCCTTTTTGTGAATGTCCTTCAGGAGCGCCTCGAACGGCTGGAGCGACGTCATGAGCACGGTGCCATTCGGCACGGTGAGTCGATTGATCGGCTGAAGCCCATACCACGCCCAGGACTCGACACCCTTGGACAGCGTGTCATCGACGCACACGGTGACGTCGACGTGCTTGGGCTCGTAGCGCGCCATGTTCTGCTCGAGCTCTTCCTTGGTATCCGCGACGATCGCGAAGTCCTTGGCGGGGATGCCGTTGCGCTGCGGGCTGTCGCCGTAGCGCCCGAACGCGATACCCCAGCGTCCGGACTTGCGCGCGGAGAGCACGATGCCGCGGCAAATGCGCGCGGCGAGGTTTTTCTGGAAGATCCCGCGATAGACGACTTCGCAGATCAGCGCTGACATACGGCCTCCATAACGGTGGGTACTGGTCGGCTGGTCCGACCAGAGAGTACCCCGCCGCCCCTACCCGCTGTCAAGCTGATGTGGGTCCAGCCTGAGGCACCAGCGGCTTATCGGACGTTCTTGAGGAATTGCTCGAGGGCCTTCGTGAACGCCTCGGGCTGCTCGAGGTTCGACAGATGCGAGGCGGGATCGAGAACGACCAGCTCGGAGCCCTTGATCTGCTGCTTGATGGCCTCCGAGGCGGCGACCGGCGTGCCCATGTCCTGCGCGCCGACGATGATGAGGGTCGGCAGGGTGATCGCCTTGAGTCGGTCTGTGAGATCCAGTGCCTTGATCGCGTGGCAGCAGCCGACGTAGCCCTTCGGCGGCGTGCGGCGGATCATCGTCCGCACCGGCTCGATCGCGTCCTTGCGCGTCTCGATGAACTTCGGCGTGAACCACCGCGCAAGCGTCGGCTCGACCATCGGCTCCATGCCCTTGGCCTCGACGGTGGCGATGCGCTCGTCCCAGAGATGCTTCATGTCGGCCGGGATCCGGCTCGAGGTGTCGCACAGGCTGAGGCTCTGGAGCATCTCCGGCGACGACAGCGCGAGCGTCTGGCCGATCATGCCACCCATGGACAAGCCAATCCAATGCGTGCGCGCGATGCCGAGGGCCCGCAGCAGCGCGCGGGCGTCGTCGGTCAACTGGCTCAGCGTGTACGCGCCAGCCGGCGCCTCGGTGCCGCCGTGGCCGCGCGTGTCGTAGCGCAGCACGCGATAGTGCCGCGCCAGCGCCTTCGCCTGCGGATCCCACATCGACAGATCCGTCGCCAGCGAGTGGCTCATCGTGACCATGGGCGCGTCGGCCGGCCCTTCGAGCGTGTAGTTGACCTGGATACCGTTGGCGCTGATCTTCATCGCTTCGCCTCCTGATCGATCGTCCAGAGCAGCGCTTCGGCCGCGCGCTCGTCGTTGGGACGCCCGCGCTTGCGCAGCTCGTCGGCGATCGTGGCGCGCACGCTCGCCGGGCGGTTCTGCGCCAGCTTGAACTTCGCGCGGCGCGCGCGCACGTCGAGACGGACGGCCGCGATGTGCGCAATGGCGCCGCGATACATCGGCTCATCGGCCGTCACCGGCCGGAAGCCGCCCTCTGGCTGGTACCGCGCGAGCAGCCGCATCTGCTGCGCGGCCAGCTCGGTGGCGTCGTTGCTGACCGTCGCCTCGCAGTCGAACATCACGGTGCGATGGTACGCCGTCGCCATCACCGCGTTGTCGGGATGCACCCAGTAGGACGGAATGGCCGCGAGGACCTCGTCGACCTCGAACATGCACCGCGGCCGTGCCGCGAGGTCGGCGATCTGCTCGTCGCTGCGCACGAGATGAATCTCGAAGGCCGTGCCGTCGTAGGTAAAGGGGTAGAGGCCGATATGGGGTGTGCCGTCGGCGGCGACCGTCACGAGGCGCCCGAGCTCTTGCGCGTGAACGAAACGCTCGATCTCGGCGTCCGGGACGTTGGTGTAGACGTCGTGGAAGATCACGCGGCCGCTCCCGACCGCGCCCTCCGCACCATCTCGCAGAAGTAGTCGTGCACGGTCGAATCGTCGGTGAGCTCGGGATGGAACGTCGCGGCCAGCACGTTGCCCTGGCGCACCATTACCGGTTCCTCACCATGCCGCGCGAGCGTCTCGACACCGGGACCCACGCGCCGGATACGCGGCGCGCGGATGAAGACCATCTCGACCGGCGTCGCCCGGCCATCCAGCGTGGCGCGTCCACCGGCCTCGAACGACTCGCGCTGCCGGCCGTAGGCGTTGCGTTCGACGCCGACGTCGATCAGTCCCAGGGAGAATTGCCGCGGATTGTCGACCTCGCGCGCGAGCAGGATCAGGCCGGCGCACGTGCCGAAGATCGGCCGCCCTTCGGCGTGGAACTTCTCGAGCGCCGGCACGAAGCCCCACGCGTCCATGAGCTTGAGCAGTGTCGTACTCTCGCCGCCCGGCATGATGAGGCCGTCGACGTCCTCGAGCTCCGCGGGCTTGCGAATCTCGACGGCGTGCACGCCGCAGCGTGCCAGCGCCTTGGCGTGCCGGTCGAAATCGCCCTGGAGCGCGAGGACGCCGATGCGCACTACCAGCCTCGGGTCTGCATCAGGTCCTTCTCGGCGAGCTTGCTCGTCTCGATGCCGACCATCGCCTCGCCGAGATCCTCGCTGACGCGCACCAGCACCTCAGGATCCTTGAAGTGCGTGGTGGCCTGCACGATGGCCTTGGCGCGCTTGGCGGGATCGGACGACTTGAAGATCCCTGATCCGACGAAGACAGCCTCAGCGCCCAGCTGCATCATCAGCGCGGCGTCCGCCGGCGTGGCGATGCCGCCCGCCGAGAAGTTCGGCACCGGCAGCTTGCCCGCCTGCGCGACCCAGCGCACGAGGTCGTAGGGCGCGCCGAGGTTCTTGGCTTCGGTCATCAGCTCCTCCGGCGACAGCACGGTGAGCCGCCGGATGCCGGACACGATTGCGCGCATGTGCCGTACGGCCTCGACGATGTTGCCCGAGCCCGCTTCGCCCTTGGTGCGGATCATCGCCGCGCCCTCGCCGATGCGGCGCAGCGCCTCACCGAGATCGCGGCAGCCGCAAACGAACGGCACGCGGAAGGAGAACTTGTCGATGTGGAAATGCTCGTCGGCCGGCGTGAGAACTTCCGACTCGTCGATGAAGTCGATGCCGAGGGCCTCGAGGATCTGCGCCTCGACGAAGTGCCCGATGCGCGCCTTGGCCATGACCGGGATGGTCACCGCCTTCTGGATTTCCTGGATCTTGCGCACAGGCGACATGCGCGCCACGCCGCCGTCCTTGCGGATGTCCGACGGCACGCGCTCGAGCGCCATGACCGACGCCGCGCCGGCGTCCTCGGCAATCTTCGCCTGCTCGGCGTTGGTGACATCCATGATGACGCCGCCCTTGAGCATCTCGGCGAGCCCGATGTGCTTGCGATCCGCGATCCTCAGTCCGTTTGCTTCAGCCATGACGACCCCCTTTATTTGCCGTCGGAGCGCCTTCGCACGGCGCCAACTACCATTTCACCGCTCGCCTCGGCCGTCGAACGGCCTGCGGCTCGCACGGCGGCTCGACGGTCGGCCGTCGAGCACGCGAGTCAGACCTCAAACCAACGGCGCCGCGACGCGCTCGATCGGATGCGCGCTCGGCCGCTTGCGTGCGGCGCGAACGACTTCGCCGAGACGCCGTGCTCCCTCGTCGATCTTCGCCACCGGCACGGACGAGAACGACAGCCGCAGCGTCCGCTCCCCCGTGCCGTCCACCCAGAACGCCGCGCCCGGAGTGTAGGCCACTCCGCGCTCGAGCGCTCGCGGCAGCAGCGCCGCCGCGTCGAGCCCCGCCGGCAGCGTCACCAGCAGCGAGAAGCCGCCCTCGGGCTCCGTCCATGTCACGTCCTCGGGCATGCGGCGCTTGAGCGCGGCCAACAGCGCGTCGCGCCGCCGTCGATACTCGCCAGCGATCCGCGCCACGTGGCGATCGAGCAGCCGCCGCTCGCAGAAGCGGTGTACGGCGGCTTGCAGGAGCGCGCTCGTGTGCAGGTCGGCGAGCTGCTTCGCGGCGCGCAGCCGCTCGGCGAGCGGCGGCGGCGCGACCAGCCAGCCCAGCCGCAGCCCCGGAAACAGGACCTTCGAGAACGTGCCGATGTAGACGACGACACCGTCGCGATCGAGCGCCTTGAGCGGCGCCGGCGGGCGCGCGCCATAGTAGAGGCTTCCGTCGAAGCCGTCCTCGATCACGGGGACTTGATGCCGCGCCGCCGCCGTCAGCAGCCGCGCCGCGACGTCGCGCCGGATCGTGAGCCCCGTGGGATTGTGCGCGCACGGCTGGCAGTAAAAGAGCTTCGGCGCCTGCCGCTCGAGGAGCCGCTCGAACGCGTCCACGCGCGGGCCGCCGGCGTCGCGGTCCACCGCGAGCATCGACGCGCCAAACGAGCGGAACACCTGCATCGCGCGCGGGTACGTCGGCTGCTCGATGGCGACGGCGTCGCCGGGATCGAGCAGCGTGCGCGCGATGAGGTCGAATCCCTGCTGCGAGCCATTGACGATCAGGATGTCGTCGGCGCGCGCCTCGAGCCCGAACCGCAGCAGGTACGTGGCGAGATAGCGTCGCAGCGGCGGGTAGCCGCCGACGGGGTAGTACTGGAGCAGCGACGCGCCCTCCTCGCGGATGACCTCGTTGAGCGCGCGGCGAAACGCGTCCGTGGGAAACAGCCCGCTGTCCGGCATGCCGCCGGCGAACGAGATGACGCCCTCGCGCACGGCGCTCGGCGCCGCGGCGCGTGCGCGCTCGCCGTCGCTCTCCACGATCCGCGCGCTGCGCGACAGGAGTGCGGACCAGTTCAGCGGCTGCGCCGCGGGCTCCGTCGGCGCCGTCGCACCATCGGGCGGGCCGGCCACGAATGTCCCCTGCCCCACGTGCGCGCGCGCCCAGCCAGCGGCGACGAGCTCGTCGTACGCGAGCGCCACCGTCGCACGGTTCACGCCGAGCGACTGCGCGAGCTCGCGCGTGGCGGGCAGCTTGACGCCCGGGGCGAGCAGACGCCCCACGATGAGTCGCTCGAGATGCGCCTGGATCTGACGCGCCAGCGGGACCGGCTTGTCGCGATCGAGCGGTATCTGCACGGCGCCTCCTTACCGGGCCATTTTCGGCCGATGACTGGGGCCGTCAAGTGCCAATTGGCTGGTCCGACACCCGGCCAATCCCGAGCCGGATTTCGGCCCCAAAAACGGGCGGCAGGGAGCCTGGCCGCGGCCCGGGATCACGCATGCGGGACCGCGAATTGCAGTGGCACTGCCCGGGCCGCGGAGGCGGTTCGCCGCCGAACCGCGGTGTACTATCACGCGACGGACAGGAGGACGGAATGGGGGCAGGCGAGGCGCCCATCAAGCAGGCGATCAGGTGGATCGACGATCAGCTGCGGGACAACGCCAAGGCCGATCGTCTCAAGCTGGTCGACGAGGCGGCGCGCCGCTTCGACCTCTCGCCCGTGGACAGCGAATTTCTGTTCCGCCATCTCGCGTCCAAAAGGACGTAACCGGACGACCGGCCCTCAGCGGAGCGTGACGATCGTCGCGCCCTTGCCGCCGCGCTCCTCCGGGGCGTCGGCAAACGCCGCGACCAACGGATGCTCGCGCAGCAGCGACTGCACGATCGCCCGCTGCACGCCGATTCCGCGCCCGTGGATCAGGCGCACCTCACGAAAGCCCTCGGCGTGCGCGGCAATCAGGTACTCGCCGACCACCGACGGGACGTCGCGCGGCTGGAACGAGTGGAGGTCGAGCGAGTCCTCGATCGGAAGCTGAACGGGCTCGTCAGGATCCAGCGCGGCGCCGGCTCAGAGCGCGGGGCCCGCCATCACGTGCTGCTGCCAATGCTGGAAGCTCAGGAGATCCTCCCCCGCAAGCTTGCACTGTCAGAACGTGGCGGCGCGCTCGAAGAACGTGACGTCGACGATGCCGACGCGCTCCGCGCGGGCGCTGTCGGCGACTTTCTGCGTCACCATCTGACGTACGAACGGGATCGGGATACGGCCCAGCCGATGCAGCACCTCCTCGGTGCAGCGCAGGCGCGTGCCGGGCAGCACCGGCCCCTCGGTCACCGCGTCGGCGGCGTCCGCCGGGTGCTCGCACGTCTCGGGCACGAGCTGCTGCAGCCGCAGCGACACGTAGTCCGTGACCCACGCCTGAATTGCGGCTCTGGTCTCGCCGGGCGCGGGCGCGCCGTCCAGTCGCTCGTTGAGGCTGCCGAGCAGATGCTCGAGCCGGCCCAGCCGCGACTCGAGCGCCGCAAGCCGCGCATCGAGATTCGTATCGGTCATCCCCGCTCCTTTCGCGCGGTCACGCTAGCACAGGGCGTCGGGTGTGCCAATCGGTGAGACGCTGGTATGCGTCGGCGACACGGAGCACGGTGGCCTCGTCGAAGGGCCGCCCGATGACTTGCATCCCGATCGGCAGGTCCTGAGTCGAGAACCCGCATGGCACCGCGCACGCCGGATGTCCGGAGAAGTTGAACGGCCGTGTCAGGCGAATGAGCGCGCTCCGCACGTCGCTTGGTCCGTCGCCGAGCGTGGTCTGCCGCTCGTCCAGCCGCGGTGCCGTCAGCGGTGTGGCCGGTGCCAACAGCACGTCGTGACGCACCAGGGCTGCGTCCACTTCGGCGCGGACGAGAGCGCGCACCTGCTGACCGCGCACGTAGTGCGCGCCCGTGATGAACGCGCCGACCTGCAGCCGTCGCCGCACGTCGGGATCGTAGTCGGCGGACCGCCCCTTCAGCCAGCTCGCGTGATACGCCAGCGCCTCGGAGCCGACGACGGCGTATGCCGCGGCGCCGACGTGTCCCACGGCGGGCAGCGCGACGTCGTCGACCAGCGCGCCGGCGTCCTTCAAGGTGGAGGCGGCGCGCTCGACGGCGGCCCGAACGTCGGGCGTCGCCGATTCCAGGAAGAACGCGCGTAGCAGGCCGACGCGCAGGCCCTTCACGTCGCCGTTGAGCGCGGCGAGATAGTCCGGCACCGGCAGCACGCTGGTCGACGCGTCGCCGGGATCGTACCCGGCCATCACCCGCAGCAGCAGGGCCGCGTCGGCCGCCGTCCGAGTCATCGGCCCGACGTGGTCCATCGACCATGCGAGCGGCAGCACCCCGGCGCGGCTCACGCGGCCGTAGGTCGGCTTCAGCCCCGTGATGCCGCAGAGCGACGCCGGAATGCGGATCGAGCCGCCGGTGTCCGAGCCGAGCGCCGCCGGCGCCAGCCCCGCCGCGACCGCGACGCCGGAGCCCGAGGATGACCCACCCGGCATGCGCTCGACCGCGCCGTCCCAGGGATTACGGGGCGCGCCGTGATGCGCATTCAGGCCTTCGGGGCCATACGCGAACTCGACCATGTGCAGCTTGCCCAGGACGACCGCCCCGGCCTCGCGCAGCCGGCGGACGACCGTCGCGTCGGCGTCCGGAACGCGGTCGGCGAGAATCTTCGACCCGGCAGTGGTCCGCACCCCGGCGGTGTCGTAGAGATCCTTCAGCGCGACAGGCACGCCGTGCAGCGGCCCGACGGCACCGCCGGCCATGAGCCCGGCCTCCGCGGCACGCGCCCCGGCCAGTGCTTCGTCGCCGCAGACGGTGATGTAGGCACGCAGCGTAACGTCGAGCGCCGCGATCCGGTCGAGATATGCACGCACGACCTCGACCGGGGAGACCTCCTTGCGTGCGACCATCCGCGCGAGATCGATGACGCCGGTGAACGCGAGGTCGGCGCTCACAGGATCCGGTACTGGGTCGTCGGCTCGACGGCGTCCAGCGGCAGCGCGTCGAGCGTGGCAAGCAGCCGCAGCGACGCTTCGATCGCCGGCTGCAGCCTCGAGAGCTCCTCGTCGGACAGAGCGAAGCCCGCGACGCGGGCCGCGTGTCGCAGCGTCTCGACGTCGAATGCGGCGTCCATGGCGCGCAGTCTAACGCGGTATGCTGGGGACCGAAAGGCCGCGCTCGTGATCCGAGGCCGCACCGTCTGGCTGATCGCGCTGCTCGTCATGCTCACGCTCGCCGCGGCGGGTGTGGCGATCGTGGCGTTCGCCCCGCATATCGTTCGCCAGGCGGCCATCGTGAGGCTCGAAAGCCTCACCGGTCGGCGTGTCTCGATCGATCGCGTCGACGTCAATCTCGCCACCGGACACGTCGCCGTCCATGGCCTGCAGGTCGCCGAGCGTGAGGGGGCGGGAACGCTGGCGACGATCGCGCGGCTGGAGGGGCGACTGCGCCGCCGCTCGCTCCTGCGGCTGCACGTCTGGATCGAGGAGCTGTCGATCACGGGCACCGAGCTCAGGATCATTCGGCTCTCGCCGACACGCTTCAACATCTCCGACTTGCTCGAGCGGCCTGCCGCGCCGGCGACGCGCACGCCCTTGACGATCGACCGGCTGCGCATCACCGACAGCACGCTGTCCTTCGAGGACCGCACGCTCACCCCGGCGCGAACCTGGAAGCTCGAGCGCATCGACGTCGATGGCCGCGCGCTCTCCACGACGAATGCCGGCGGCCGTCTGGAGCTCTCCAGCGTGGCCGCCGGCTCCCCGCTACACGTGCGCGTCGAAGATCTGAGATTGATTCCGCTGCAGCTGCGCGCGCACGTCAGCACCGCCAACGTCGACCTCGGTCTGCTGCGGCTCTACCTGCCGGGCGACGCGGCGGTGCTGCCCGAGCGTGGCGTGCTCGCCGCCGGCGTGACGGTCGTGCACGACGCAAAGAATGGCACGCGCATCAGCGCCGGCGCGCGCGTGCGGGACGTGGTCTTGCACCGTCAGGGCCAGACGGGCGCGCTCGCGACGTCGCCGGAGATCACCGTGACGCTCAACGACCTCGTGGTCGAGGGCGGCCAGTTCTCGGTCGCGCGCGCCGAGGCCGAGGGCGACCTCGCCGTCGTCGAGGCGCTCTACGACCCGCCGATCCGCTATGCCTTCAGTAAGACGCGCGTCGTGACCGAGGACCTCACCTGGCCGTCGCGGCGTCCCGGGCGTCTGAGCTTCTCCGGCGGGCTGCCCGGCGGCGGCCGCCTGGACGTGACCGGCACCCTCACGAGCCAGCCGCTGCGTGCGGACCTTGCGGTGCGAGCGGTGCGGCTGCCGGTGGAGCTGGCGAACCGGTACGCCCGGCTGGTCGGTACGCTCGACGGTGTCGCCGACGTTGACACGCGCGTGGTGGCGTCGCTGGAAGGCAACACCGTGCGCGTCGCAGTCACCGGTGCCGTGGGCGCCAGCCGTCTCGTCGTCACGGATCCCAGACGCCCCGGCGCGGCGCCGCTCGCCGTCGAGCGCCTCGAGGCCAGCCGAATCGACTATCAGTGGCCCTCGCGACTGACCATCGGCGTTCTCGACGTCCGCAAGCCGTCGGCGACGCTGGAGCGTGACGCCGCGGGCGTCTTCACGCTCCGCGAGCTGTTCACGCGACAGCCCGACGCCGGTGAGCCGGCCGCCACCGCCGGCGTGCCGCCGGCGGCCGACGTCCGCATCGGCGAGCTGCGTGTTGCCGACGGCACGCTGACGTTCGTGGACGGCACCGTCACCCGCGCGCCGCGATTTGCCGTCAGCGGGATCGCGCTCAGGATCAGCAACGCGGCCTGGCCCGCGCGGGGTCCGGCGCAGATCGCGCTCGACGCCCGCCTGCCCGGCGGCGGGACCCTCACCGTCGCCGGAAGCGGCGAGCTGGACCAGCGCGTCGTGCGCGTCAACGTCAACGTCAAGAACGTCGACGTCGCGCACGCGCAGCCGTGGCTTCCGTTCCGCGGCCGCGTACAGGGCCGCGTCGAGGCGCAGCTCGACGTGCGCGGCCGGCTCGATCCGCCCCGCATGCGTGTTCGCGGCACGCTCGGCGCGAGCGACGTGGCGCTGACCGACCGCGACCGGCAGCTCCTGACGATCGCTCGCGTCGACGCCACGGGGATCGACTATCGCGCGCCTGCCAAGATCGCGGTCGACGACGTCCGCGTCCTCAAGCCGTGGGCGCTGATCGACCGCGACGACCGCGGCCAGCTGTCGCTCGGCGCCGCGTTGACCGCGACGGCCCGCCCGTCCGCCGCGCCCGGCCCCACCGCAGGTCTCGACCCCGCGCTTCGGCCGGAAGTCCTCGTTCGTCACGCGCTGCTCGAGGACGGCGGCACGAACATCGTGGAAGACTCCGTCGAACCGGCCGCGCGCTTTCAGGTCCGCGGCACCCGGCTGGAAGTCCGCAACGTGACGTGGCCCGTGAAGATGCCTGCCGAGGCGACGCTCGCCACGCCGATGCCGCGCGGCGGACGGCTCGAGGCCAAGGGGACGTTCCAGCTCGACCCCGCGCGCATGGACGCACGCGTCAGCCTCGTAGACGTCGCGCTCTCCCCCGCACAGCCGTATCTGCCCGTGGGCGCGCGCCTCGGCGGCGCGGTCGACGGTGAGGCCCAGATCAGCGCGCGTTTCGAGCCGTTCCAGCTCTCGCTGCGCGGCAACGCGGGGGTCAAACAGCTCACGATCGGCGACGCCAATCGACATCTCCTGACCGCCGGCCGCGCGCGCGCCGAGGGCGTCGACGTTCAGTGGCCCGGCGGCGTGCGCGTCACGCGTGTCGACATCGACAAGCCGTGGCTGCTCTTCGAGCGGGAGGCGACGGGGCGCTTCCCGCTCGTCGACCTGCTGACGCCCAGGGGGCAGCGCGTCGCACGCCCGGCGGGCGGCGCGCGGGAGACGAACGAGCCGCTGCGGTTCTCGCTTGGCACCCTGGCGCTTACCGATGGCTTCGGGCGGTACGTGGATCGCACGACCCAGCCCGACTTCGCCGAGGAGATCTCGGCCGTGAATCTGACGGTGCTCGGGCTCGGTAATACCGCGAGCGACCGCGCGCGGACGGCCGTGCGGGCCACCATCGGGCCGAGCGCGCCGCTGTCCGTCAGCGGCGAGCTGGGCGCGGTCGGCGGGCCGGCGGCGATCGACGTGCTGTTCACCCTCGGCGGCTACGCCGCGCCACGGGCCAACGCCTATCTCGACACGCTGTTCGGCTGGACAGCGCGCGCGGGCATGCTGAGCATCGCCGCGCACTATCGCGTCGAGGGCGACCAGCTGGACGCGACCAACGACGTGGGCGTCGACGGTCTGCAGCTCGTGCGCGCGCCCGCGCAGGCGAAGCCGCCGAAGTGGCCGATCGGGCTGCCCCTCGACACGTTCGTGTCCCTGCTCAAGGATCGGCAGGGCCACGTCGAGATCTCGCTGCCAGTCCAGGGCCGCCTGTCGTCGCCGGAGTTCGACCTCGGCGACGCGATCTGGAGCGCGCTGCGCGGCCTCGCGTTCAAGACGGTCGGTCTGCCCTTCACGCTCATCGGCAAGATGTTCGTCACCCCGGACTCGCGGATCGAGTCGCTGTCCGTGAATCCGGTGACGTTCCAGGCGGGGACGGCGACGCCACAGCCGGAGATGGCCCAGCACCTCGACCGGCTGGCGACATTCCTGCGCGACCGGCCGGCGATTCGCGTGCAGCTGCGCCCGGTGCTCACCGTCGCGGACGCCGAGCCGCTCAAGCTGGAGGCTCTGCGCGAGCGTCTGCGCACGCGCGGCGGTGAGACGGACGCGGCGCTGCGCGAGCAGGCGCTGCGGCAGTTCAAGCGCCGCTTCCCCAAGCGCGAGCCGCCGGCCTCGCTCGACGAGACCCTCGCGGCGCTGGCGGCCGAGACGCGCCCGCCAGCGGCGGCGCAGACCGCGCTCGGCGAGCGCCGGGTGGCCTTCGTGCGCGACGCGCTGGTGGGTCGTGGCATCGACGGCGCGCGTCTTGTCGCCCAGAGCGCGCCGGCCGCCGTCGAAGGCGAGGGCACGGGCCGCGTCGAGTTCGAGATCACGCCGTAGCGCGGCGCGCTCGCGCGCTACAATAACCGCGGATGGCCGTCTCGCTCGTCATCCTGACGACTCCGGACGATTCCCCGATGCGCCGCGAGCTCAGCGTCGCGCCCGGCACCAGCATTCTCAAGGCAGCGCACGCCGGCGGCGTCGACGTCACCGCCACGTGCGGGGGGCGCGGCCGCTGCACCTCCTGCCGCGTCAAGTTCGTCGCGGGCACCATTCCGCCGCCGACGATCATGGACGAGATCCAGCTCGGCGACGACCTCGTGCGCGAAGGGTATCGACTGTCCTGCCAGTGTGCGGTCACGGAGGCGATCACGGTTCAGCTGGCGCCTCCGCTCGAGGAGCAGGCGTTCCAGATCCTCGGCGCGGGACCCGGCGTCGCCGGTCTCGGCATGCGGATCGACGCCGGCATCGTGAAGGAGCTGGTGAAGGTCTCGCTGCCGCGCGAGGAGCACCATCAGACGTCCGACCTCGAACAGCTGGCGGCGGCGGTCGGCGTCGCGCCCGAAACGGTCGCCCCGAGCGTGCTCGTGGGACTGCCGCAGGCGTTGCGCGACGATCCGAGCGGCGTCACGGTGACGACGTTCTCGGGCGCGCGCGCGGGACGCAGCGTGATCGCCGTGGAGCGCGGTGACACGACCGCGATGAAGTTTGGCCTCGCCATCGACGTCGGCACGACGAGCGTCGTCACCACGCTCATCGAGCTTGAATCGGGCGAGCAGCTGGCGTCCATCTCGAGTCTCAATCCCCAGGCCGTCTTCGGCGGCGACCTCATGTCGCGGATCGCCTTCGCGCAGTTCAACCCGACGAACCTCCGCAAGCTGCATACCCGCATCGTCGGGCTCTTGAACCAGCACGTCGCCGAAGTGTGCCGCGCCTCGGGCGTGTTGCCGCAGTGGATCTACAAGGCCGTCGTCGTCGGCAACACGTGCATGCACCACCTCCTGCTGGGCATCGATCCCTCCCACGTCGGGCTCGCCCCGTACGCGCCGGTGATGCGTCACGCGGCCGTGCTCGCCGCGCGCGAGGTCCCGCTGAAGATCGCGCCCGAGGCGCGCGTCTGCCTGCTGCCGCTGGTCGCCGGCTTCGTCGGCGCCGATGCGGTTGCCGTGGCGCTCGCGACGCGGCTCGCGGACTCCCCCGCGCTGCGCATCGCCGTGGACATCGGCACGAACGGCGAGGTTCTGCTCGGCTCGCGCGAGCGGCTGCTCGCCTGCTCCGCCCCGGCCGGCCCCGCGCTCGAGGGGGCGCAGATCCGGCACGGCATGCGCGGCGCACAGGGTGCCATCGATCGCGTGACGATCGATGGCGACGTGCGCGTCCACACGATCGGCGAGACCCCCGCGCTCGGCATCTGCGGCTCGGGACTGATCGACTTGCTCGCCGGGCTGCTCGACGCCCGCGTGATCGACTGGACCGGCCTCATTCGCGTGGAAGCGCGCGACAGCCTGCCGCCCGCGCTGCGCGATCGAGTGACGATGCGCGGCGAAGAGCGCGTCTTCACCGTGCTTCGGCCGGGCGAGGCCGGCGCGCGCGGGGAGATCGTGCTCACGCAGGACGACGTGCGCCAGGTGCAGCTCGCGAAGGGCGCGATCGCCTCGGGCATCGCCATGCTGCTGCACGTCGCCGCGGTGCCGCTCGAGCGCGTCGACGAGCTCATGCTCGCGGGCGTCTTCGGCAACTATCTCTCGATTCCGAGCGCCATCCGCATCGGGCTGATCCCGGCTCTCCCGCTGCCGCGCGTGCGCTACGTCGGCAATGCCGCGTCGCTCGGCGCGCAGCTCTGCCTCTTGTCCGAGGCCGAGCGAGGGCGTGCGGAGGGCGTGGCGGCGCGCATCGAGCACGTCTCGCTGGCCGCTCACCCGGACTTCGAGCAGCTCTTCGTCGACGCGATGAACTTCCCGCGAGGCTCTGCATGACGCTGACACTCGACGCCGTGCGTGTCGGGAGCCTCAAAGTAGGGCCGACCGCCGTGACCGCCGAGGCGCGCTGGCTCATGGCCTACGCCGCCGCGCTCGGCGAGACCGACGCGCGCTACTACGACACGACGGCGCCGGCCGGGCCGGTGGCGCACCCGCTGTTCTCCGTGTGCTACGAGTGGCCGCTGGCGCAGACGCTCCGCGCGAAGGCCATGGACGCCGAGGTCGCACACCGCAGCGTCCACGCCTTCCACAACCTGGTCATCCACCGCCCGCCGCAGGCGGGCGAGCGGCTGCGCGTCAGCGCGAAGGTGAGCGGCGTGCAGAAGGTGCGCGCGGGGACGCTGGTCGTCACGCGCTTCTCCGCCACCGACCGCACCGGCGTCGCCGTCACGACGACCGAGTACGGCTCGATCTATCGGGGCGTGGAGCTCAAGGGCGACGAAATCGCGGCCACACCCAGCGTGCCGGCCGCGACGGCGCCGAATGGCGGCGTGCGCTGGGAAGAGCGCGTCGAGATCGCGCCGCAGACCGCGCACATCTACAGCGAGTGCGCCCGAATCTACAACCCGATCCACACCGACGCCGCGGTGGCGCGCGCCGCCGGCCTTCCCGCGATCATCCTGCACGGCACCGCTACCCTCGCGCTCGCCGTCTCGCGAATCGTTGCGCGCGAGCTCGGCGGCGACCCCGGTCGGGTGCGCGGCGTTGCCGTCCGCTTCAGCGGCATGGTGCGGCTACCCTCGCACATCACCGTGCGCGGACGCGAAGCGGAGGCGGGCGGGATCGCCTTCGACGCGCTGGGTCCCGACGGCGGCGCCGTGCTCAGTCTCGGCCGACTGACCCGATGACGCGGAGGGGCCGCGCGTGAAGCAGATGACCCGGCGCGAGCGCCTCACCGCGGCGATCAACCGCGAGCCGGTCGACCGCGTGCCGTACGCGGTCTGGCGGCATTTCCCGGCGGTCGATCGATCGCCGGCGGGACTGGCCCAGGCGACGCTGCGCTTCCACGACCACTACGGCTCGGACTTTCTGAAGATCACGCCGCGCGGCGGCTACTGCGTGGAGGCGTGGGGCTGCGTGGAGTCCGAGCAGGTGCTGCCAACGGGCCACCGCCCGTGCGCGTCGTGTGGGGTCAAGAGCGCGGAGGACTGGAAGCGCATCCGACCGCTCGATCCCGCCAGCGCGGAGGGCTGGGTCGAGCAGCTCGAGACGATCGTGCGCATGGGATTCGATCGGCGCATCGGGGACGCGCCCGTGCTCGCGACCGTCTTCTCGCCGCTCTCGATCGCGCGCAAGCTGTCGGGCGACCGTCTGGTCGCCGATCTGCGCGAGCGGCCCGACACCGTCGCCGCCGCCGTCGACGCCATCGGCGAGACGGTGCTGCGCTTCAACGAGCTGGCCCTGGCCGAGGGCATCGGCGGCATCTTCTATTCGATCCAGGCCGCGAGCGGCAGCGTAATGGAAGAGGACCTGTACGCGCGCTTCGGCGAGCCGTGGGACCGTCGCGTGCTCGAGGCCCTGCAGTCCCGCGCGTGGCTCACCGTGGTGCACTGCCACGGCGATCGGCTAATGTTCGAGAGGCTCGCGCGTCTGCCCGGACAGCTCTGGAACTGGGACGACCGCCTCGCCGGGCCCGCGCTGCATGCCGCCGCCGCGAAGGTCCCGGGTGCGGTGTGCGGCGGGCTGGATCAGCTGCGGACGCTGCGTGATGCGACGCCCGAGGCGTCGGCCGCCGAGGCCCAGGAAGCCGTCGAGCAGACGAGCGGGCGCGGGCTGGTCGTGGCGCCGGGCTGCGTGTTGATGGCCGACACGCCGGACGCGAACGTGGCGGCGGTGGTCAAAGCCCTCGGCGGTCCGCTCAAGCCGATCCCGGGTCTGAAACCCAGCTAGGCGGCGCGACGCTCCGTCGCCGGACTCGGCGCCTTTGCTTGCCGTCGAATGGGGGTGGCCGCTCGGAGCCGACGCCCTTCTCGCCATCGGTCCACGCACGCGACCGCGCAGCCGAGCACCAGCGCGAACGCGCACGCAGCGAGCACAAATCCAAGACTCATAACCGTAAGCACGGCATGTTCTATGCCAGCTGTCATGGTATTGACGCTGTTTGTAGGAGGCTCGTGTCGCCAGGAAACCGAGTACTAACAGGGGACAAGATTTTCACCAGCCGCCCCCAATGGGTATAGCGGCGGCGCCTATCACTACCGGGCGACGTTGAACCGGAAGTGGCAGATTTCGCCGTCCCGGACGATGTAGTCCTTCCCCTCGAGCCGCAGCTGACCCCGCGCTCTCAGGTCTGCGAACGCGCCGCCGACAGCCACCAGCTCATCGTAGCCGTTCACCTCGGCCCGGATGAACCCGCGCGCGATGTCCGAGTGGACCACGCCCGCCGCGTCTTGCGCGCGCGTTCCCTCGGCAATCGGCCACGCGCGAACCTCGTCCTCGCCGACGGTGAAAAACGAGACGAGGCCGAGCAGCGCGTAGCACTCGCGGAGCACGCGCCGGATGGCCGGCTCCGCGAGGCCGAGATCGGTGAGAAAGGCCTGCTGCGCCTCGCCCTCCAGGCGGGCGATCTCCGTCTCGATGATGGCCGAGACCCAGCCCACCCGTGTGCGCGGCCGCGCCGCAACGTCCGCGAGGCCATACGTCTCCACGACTCGCTCGCCCTCGGCGATCGCTTTTTCGTCGAGGTTGACGATGTGAAAGATCGGCTTCGCCGAAAGAAACGTGAAGCCGCGCAGAAGCTTGTCTTCGTCGGACGTCAGCGTCTCCGCGCGCAGCGGCCGCTCGGCCTCGAGCGCCCCGGCAAGTCGCACGAGGAGGTCGCGCTCCTTGACCTCCGCCTCTTTGCGCTGCTTCTTGATCGAGGCTTCGAGCCGCTCCAGGCGGCGCTCGACGACCTCGAGATCCGCCAGGAGCAGCTCGGTCTCGAGGTCCTCGATGTCACGCTTGGGATGAGGCGCTCCGAGTGCGTCGTCGGGGAACGCCCGTACGACGTGCAGCAGCGCGTCGGCGTTTCTGAACTCTTTCGTCTCGAGTCCCGCGCGCTCGCCTTTGGCGATGCCGGCCAGGTCGACCACCTCGAACGTCGCGTACGTAGTCTTCTTCGGCTTGAACAGTCCCGACAGCACGTCCACCCGCGGATCGGGCACGCGCGCCACGCCGGTGTGCAGCTCCGCACGGCCGGTGTCGTAGCGCGACGTGGCGACGGAGGAGCCGGTGAGCAGGTTGAAGAGCGTCGTCTTGCCGCTCTTCGGCAGACCGATGAGTCCAATTTTCATGCGTTCGATTATAGTGGACCGTCCGTGACCGATCGCCGGGACGTCGACCTTCGCGGCGCGCTGCTGGCGCTGCTGCTCTCGCTCTTCTGGGGCGGCAATCCCGTTGCGATCAAGCTCGGGCTGGCCGACGCGCCGCCGCTGCGACTGGCGTGGATGCGGTTCGTGCTCGGCGGTGCGGTGATCGCGCTCTGGGCGTGGCTCACCGGACGCCTCGCCGGGCTTCGCGTGCGGCGCAGCGAGCTCACGCCGTTGCTCGTCGTCACCGCGCTCTTCGTCGGCCAGATCGGCAGCATGAACATCGGCACCGCGCTCACCAGCGCCGCGCACTCCGCGGTGCTCCTGAACCTCTATGCCGTGCACACGGTCGTGCTCTCGCATTTCCTGATCCCCGGCGATCGGCTCACCGCACGGCGGCTCGCCGGAGTGCTGGTCGCGTATGCCGGCGTCGCTCTGCTGATCGCGCGTCACGCCGCGTCCGAGGCGTCGAGCCTGCTCGGCGACGCGATCATGTTCGGCAGCTCGTTCCTCCTGGCGGAGCGCACCGTGTACCTTGCGCGCGTCGTGCGCGCGCTCGACCCGGCGAAGCTGCTCCTGGCCCAGGCGCTGCTCGGATCGGCCGTGTTCCTCCTCGCCTCGCTCGTGATCGAGACGGCGTCCACGGCCTGGACCGTGCGCCTCGCGCTGTCGCTCGCCTACCAGGGCGGGCTCATCGCCGGCTTCAACTTCGTGGCAAACCTCTGGCTGCTCGGGCGCTATCGGCCGTCGGCGCTGGCCGCGTTCTTCCTGACGCAGCCGATCTTCGGCGTCGCCATCGCGACCGTCATCGCCGGCGATCCCCTGACCGCCGACCTGCTGGTCGCGTGCGTGGCCGTCGCCATCGGCATCGGCCTCGCCGCGCGGTAACGGTACAATCCGGTCATGCCCGCGAAGCCGTCGTCGACGATGGAGGCGGTGCCGAATCCGCACCCCGACCGCGACTACGAAGTCACCATGGCGGTGCCGGAATTCACCTGCCTGTGCCCGATGACCGGCCAGCCTGACTTCGCGACGATCCGCATCCGCTACGTGCCGGACCAGCACCTGGTCGAGCTGAAGTCGCTGAAGCTGTACATGTGGTCGTATCGCGATCGCGGGGCGTTCCATGAGGACGTGACGAACCGGATCCTCAACGATCTGGTGGCCGCGATCCGGCCGCGCTGGGCCGAGATCACCGGTGACTTCAACGTCCGCGGTGGCATCAAGACCGAGGTGCGCGCCGCGTACGGCAAACGCCCCGACATCGGCTGAAGCGCTTCCGCCACGCACCTTTCGTGCTATAACGCTCAGGTGCGTCGGGCGCTCATCTGGCTGCTAGTCGGCCTCCTCCTCGTCGGTTCCGTCCCGCCCCCGGCCCTCTCCCAAACCACCGAGGCGGACGTCTATGTCGCCCAGGCGATCCTCGATTTCGAGGAGAAGAAGTACCAGGACGCGATTCACAACCTCGAGGAAGCGCTGCGGCGCGAGCCCGACCACGTCGAGGCGCTCTACTACATGGGCGTCGTCCACATGGCCCTGCGCCGACCCGAGGAGGCGGTCCGCTACCTCACGCGCGCGCAGGCGAAGTCGCCTCAGGACACCTCGATCGCCTTCCAGCTCGGCCTCGCCTACTTCGCGCAGCAGCGCTACGACGCCGCCGAGCCGCTGTTCGAGCGGGTTTACAAGGCCGATCCCTCGCTAGAGGGTCTCGGGTACTACGTCGGCTTCATCCGCTATCGCAAGAAGGACTACCGCGGCGCACTGGAGGCGTTCCGTCGGGGACGCACGAGCGATCCGCAGCTGCAGCAGCTCACGCGCTTCTACACGGGGCTCTCGCTCGCCGTGCTCGGACTTCCCGCGCAGGCGTCGGCGGAGGTCGAGCAAGCACTGCGCCTGGCTCCCGGCTCACCGTTGACCGGCCCGGCCGAGCGCCTGCGCGACACGATTCGTACCGCCGCGCAGGCGGGACGGCGGCTCAGCGCGTCGCTGACCTTCGGCGTTCTCTACGACGACAACGTCGACGTGCGCCCCAGCCCGAACTCGCACGAGCCGCTCGTGCCCATCCTGAGAGGGCCGAAGCACGACTCGTTCGGCGAGACGGCGAACGCGCGGTTCGACTACACGTGGCTGCGCGGGCCGATCTTCGGCTGGGTCCCGACCGACGGCGACAGCTTCGAGTCCTCGTTCGGCTACGCGTTCTTCGGCACGTACTACAACGACCTGACGTCGTTCAACGTCACGGATCATATGGCCAACGGCGCGTTCGCGTACCGGACGGCGCTGTTCAACTGGCCGGCGCAGTTCGCGGTGTCCTATGCGTGGGACATGCTGTACCTCGACGACAAGGAGTTCTTGCGGCGCAACACGGCCACGCTCTCGGCCGTCCTCGTGGAAAAGGACCCCGGCGCTTCCGATACGCTGGCCAACGCGATCCGCAACGTGGGCCACCTGACCCAGTCGTTCTTCCGCTTCCAGAACAAGGAGTTCTTCGAGTCGAATCTGCGGCCGATCGAGGACGAGTTTCGCGATGCCAACAACTACACCGTCGGCATCCTGCACCTGCTACGCTTCGCCGGCGACAAGCACCTCGTGAAGGCCGGATATCAGGCGGACTGGGAAGACGCCCAGGGACGGAACTATCGCTACTTCGGCCATCGGCTGCTCGCGGGTGTCCAGTACACGCTGGATCTGCCGCCCGCGGTGCGCACGAGCTGGAACCCGACGCCGCAGCTGCGCCTGTTCTACGACGTCGACGTCCACCTCCGCGACTACGGCAACCGCAACTCCGTACTGCCGACCACGAACCCAGGCCGCAAATGGCGACAGGACGAGGAGATCAACAACACGGTCCGCGTGGAGGCGCCGTTCGACGGGCCGACGATCTTCGGCGAGAGCACCAAGCTCTTGCTGGCGTTCACGTATCAGAACACGATCGCGAACTCGAACATTGCGGTGTTCGACTACAGCCGCAACGTCTACTCACTCACGCTGACCTGGTCGTACTGAGTCGCGACGCGGAGGCGTCAGCGCGGCCGCGACGGGCGGCGTGACGTCGTCGTGAGCGTCGGCGTGCTCGGTCCTTGGGACACGCCGGCCCCACTATAGCCGCCGCCGTAACCGCCGCCATACCCGCCGTGTCCTTCACAGTTATCGCCGGGGTTGGCGGGTCGTTCGATTGGCGCGACCACCGGCGGCGCCGCCTGCGGAATGGGCCGGTTTCCGGGCAGGATCGGCGCCGTCGGGACCTTGAGCACGGACGGCGGCGTCACGATGCCGCTAAGGCCCGCTCCCACACCGGTGAACGCACCGACCAGCGCGAGCCCGGCATTGATGCCTTCTTCTTTCGCCTGCTCGTCGGTGCCCGCTGGCGTCGGCAGTTTGGTGGACGACAGCCCGCCGAGGATGTTCGCCATCTGCCCGGGCGCGATGTTGGTGACCGCGCCGCCGCGGAACTGCTGCAGCGCACCGACAAGCACGGGATTACCCGGCTGATTGGTGAGAAACGCCTCGACCACTCCCTGCAACACCCAGAAGGTGCCCGTAAGAGCCCCAACGCCGCCCGCCTGCGCGGAGGCGCTCGAGACTTCGGCGACGACGACGGTGCCGCGGATGCCGGCGATCGCATTTGCGGCGCGGATCTCGATCGACTCGCCGGGTCGCATCTTGTCCTTCGCGACGGCAATGGCGATCTTGCCGGCCGCGAGATCGATCGTCGCCTTGCCGGGCACCTCGGTGATCGTGAGCGCCGAACGCTCGCGCACCGTCACGACCGCCTTGCCGCCGAGCAGCATGCGCGCGAGCGACTGCTCGCCGGTCGTCACCCGGTCGTCGACGAACACGTCGTCCTTGAACTTGAGCGGCTGCGGCGGCACGGCGATGCGCGTGACCGTCACATTGCCCTCGAGCGACGTCACGACACCGGCCTTCGTGGCTTGGGCGGCGGCTGGCGCGGTCGGGACAAGGACGCAGAGAGCGACAGTTGCGATAACCAGGTGGGCGACTCTCAACATGATGCGCTCCGGGCGACGGATTCCGGTCGGCTGACCGGGGGACCCGGCGGCCGGGTCGCGCACGATATTGGCGAAGCAGCCTGCGCCCGTCAATCGGAATTGTCAAAAGCTCAAAGGCGGGGTCTGCAACCGGGCGGATACGCATCTGCGTTCGGAGCCTCACCTCGGACAACCGGTTTCCACGTCCGTCGCCGCGCGACGGCCGCGAGCGAGCCGTAAGATCCTGAAATGATGGTGCGGCACTGGCGTTGCACCCTCGGGCTGTCGGAGGTAATGACAATGCCGCGCCTCTTTACGACCGTGACCCTGGGCCTGTCCCTCGGACTGCTGCTCGGCGCCCCGGCCTGGGTGGTAGCCGGGCCGCCGGCGGAGCAGCTGGCTTCCCAAATCGACCGCGTGCTCGCTGTGCTCGGCGACCCCTCGTTCAAAGGCGACGATCAACTGACGCCGCGGCGGCAAGCCGTGCGGCGCGTCACCGATGAGCTGATCGACTGGCACGAGATGGGCCGCCGCACCCTGGGCGCACACTGGCAGACGCTGCCCGATGGGCAGCGTAGCGCATTCGTCACGCTCTTCAGCGAGCTCTTGAATCGCGCGTATCTCAAGAATCTCGATCGGTACGACGGCGAAAAGATCCTCGTCACCGGCGACTCGATGGACGGCGATCGCGCGCTGGTCCAGGCGCGCGTCGTGAGTCGCGACGGCCAGGGCGGTATGCCGCTCGACTTCGCGATGGTGCGGGATGGCGAGCGCTGGCGCGTATGGGACATCCGCATGCAGGGCACCAGCATGGTCGGAGGCTATCGCGCCCAGTTCGCCCGCCTGCTCCAGAGTGAGTCCTACGACGCGGTCCTGCGGCGTCTGCGCGAGCGCGTGGACGCGCTCGCGCCCTAGCTAGCGGTCAGGCGACCTCCCGCGGTACGCTTATCCGCGGGGAGGTCGCCATGGAGCTCATCAGCCGCATTCTCGACGGCTCGATTCCCGAGAGCCTGCGCGCGTCACTGCCGCCGTCGGGGATGTTCGGCCCCCGCGTCACGCAGGACGACAAGATCGCCCGCCTCGAAGAGGTCGCCCTCCTGGAGGAGTGCTCGCGCAAGCAGCTGAAGGCGGTGGCGAAGATCACCGAGGTGGTCGAGGTGCCGGCCGAGACCGTGCTCGCGCGCCAGGGCCAGCCCGGTAACGAGTTCTACCTCATCATGGACGGCTCGGCGCGCGTGGAATTGTCGACGCGCCGCCGCGCGCAGCTCAAGCCGGGTGATTACTTCGGGGAAATGAGCCTGCTCGACGGCGAGCCACGCTCGGCCACCGTCATCGCCGAGACACCGATGCGGTTGCTCGTGATCAAGCGGCGCGACTTCTCGACCTTGCTGCGAGAGGCGCCGGAGCTGACGCAGAGCATTCTCGCGACGCTGTCGCGACGGATTCGCCAGGCGGAGCAGGCGCTCGGCCGCGCCGAGCGCTGATCGAGGTGAAACGGGAGGCCCGATCGACGGGCCCCCCGTTCGCCACTGTGCCGAAGTCGCTCGATCAGCGCGGCAGCGCTGAGGGCGAGTTCGGCGTGAACGTCATGTCGATCTGAACGCTGTCACCCTTGCGGATGCCCGCCGCCTTGGGATCAGGCATCTTGATCTCGAAGCTGTTGTCCGCCGTCCTCACGCGGATCTCGCTGCGATCCACGTCGGTCACCCGACCCTGGATGGTCTGGCGCACGGCGGGCGTCGTCACCACCGTGCCCGGCGCGGCCACGACGGTGCCAGGCGTCGTCACGACCGGGGCCTGCTGCACGAGCACGTACCGACCGTCGCGCAGCTCGACGAGCTGGGCGCCCGTCGGCACCATCACGCGCGTACCAGGCCGCACCGTGGTCCACGCCACCGGCTGACCGTTCACGTAGACGTACGAGTCCGCCGGCACCTGGTACATCTGACCGTTGTTCAGCACGATCACGCGCTGCGTTGGGTCGACGCGGATCACGTCGCCCTCCGCGAGCGTATTCGACGGCGAGCTGCCACGAAGCTTCGTATCCGGGTCCATCGTCGCGGAGCACCCGGTGAGGCCGAACAAAAGCACTATAGCTACGATCGCTGCGAGTCCACGCATGGCCTACCCTCCTGGGGGTAAGACCGGGAGCAAGGCACTTGCCAACGACGGGACCCCTGCGGCTGTCAAGACGCCAACGCCAGCAGCACCATGCCGATCAGCATCACCACCGCGCCGAGGGCCGACTCTCGCACACGCTGCGCCTCGCCGAACACGAAGACGCCGATGGCCATCGCAAACAGGATCTCGATCTGCTTCACCGCTTCCACGTAGGACGACAGCGTCATCGTGTAGGCCTTGGCCTGCAGAATTGTCGTCAGTGCCGCGAACAGCCCGAGCGAGACGAACTCCTTCCAATAGCGCGGCACGGCGCGAAAGTGCCGCGCCGAGGTCCGCAGCGCGAGCACGGTGACGATGAGACTCGCCGCGACATAGCAGCCGAGCGTCCCCGTTGCGGCGTCGGACGCGAGCGTCGCCTGCTTGATCGTGATGACGCTCGGCGCGTAGAAGAAGGCGGACAGCAGCGTGTAGCGCTGCCCGGGATCGGTGACCAGCACGACGAGCGGCGCCCACGGCGATATGCGCGCCCGGCGGATGTTGAGCAGGTAGACGCCGAGCGCGCTCAGCAGGACGCCGACGATGCCCAGGGCGCTCGGCCGCTCGCCGATCGTCACCCACGCCATGGCGAGCAGGATCAACAGGCTGAGCTTCCACAACGCCGTCACCAGCGAGATCTCCGACAGCTTGAGCGCCTTGGACAAGGCCAGCGTCGCGAGCGTCTGCGTCACGCCGAAGGCCGCGCACCAGAGGTAGAACTCCGGCTTCACGACGGGCAGGCCGCCGACCAGACACGCCACCAGCGCGAACGGCAGCAAGAACGTGAAGCGGCCCCACACGTTGATGTACTCGTCGAGCGCGTGACCCAGCCGCTTCATCGACGTGTTGCGCAGGACCTGAAACAGCGCGGCGGGGACCGCGAGCAGCAGCCACATCAGCGCGTCGCGAGGAATTCGCGCAGCGCGGTGTTGAACGCGTGCGGTTGGTCGGCGTTGGTCGCGTGGCCGGAGTCGGGCACGACGACCCAGCGTGACCCGGCGATCGCGCGCGCCAGCGCCTCCTTCACCTCGAGCGCCACCGTCGCATCATCCGCGCCGGCCACGATCAGCGTCGGACAGCGCACGCGCGCGAGGGCCGCCCGCGCGTCGAAGCGGCCGACCGCGCGGAGTGCGGCGAGATACACGCGCCGCGACGTCCGTCCCAGGCTGCGCGTGGCCGCCCTATAGAGCGCCGCCTGTTCGGGTCGCGGAAAGAGTCCGCGCGCGACCAGCGACGCCGTCGCCGACATCGGTGCCGTCGCCAGCAGGGCGAGACGCAAGGCCAGCCGCGCCGCCGCCGCGGCGCCGGCGGGACGCAGTCGCGCGAAGGCGTTGACGACGGTGAGCGACCGTACGCGCTCCGGCACGCGGAGCGCCAGGGACAAGCCGACGCACCCGCCGAGCGAGAGCCCGACGACGTGCGCGGGCGGCTCGCGGAGCCGGACCAGCAGCGCCGCCACCGCGTCGGCCATGGCGTCGATCGTCAGCGGCCCGGCCGGCAGCGGTGAGCGATAGTGGCCGGGAAGATCGACGAGCAGCAGGCGGTGCTCGCGCTCGAACGCGGGAACCTGCCAGATCCAGTCATCCGCGCACGAGCCGAGGCCGTGCAGAAAGAGGATCGCCGGGGCATCGGCGGCGCCCCCGCCGCGGCGCTCGTAGTAGACGTCAGGCCCCTTCGACCAGGATCACGTCCGTCACGGCGCACTTCATCCGCAGCGCCTTGGGCGCGTGATACTCCTCGGAGTCGTACCAGCGGCGCGCCTCGGCCATCGACGGGAATTCGAGCACCACGAGCCGCGTCGGATTCCACGCGCCCTCGAGCCGTTCGACCCGTCCGCCGCGTACGAGATAGCGGCCGCCGTGCTTCGCGATCGTCGCCGGTACCTGTCGGCGATACTCCTCGAACGCGGCGGCGTCCTGCACGGTGACGTTGGCGATCACGTACGCGGCCATCTGCTCCTCCTCTGCGCTCGTGCGCGGCACGATCCTACCAAACCGATCGGACACCGGCGGCATTCGCGTTAAAATCGTCGGCGCGAAGATGAACACGGTCTACGAAGCGTTCGCGGCCACCGCGAGCGCCGCCCCCGATCACGCGTTTCTGTGCGCACCACCGGCGCCGAATCGACCCTACCACCCGCACGGCATCGAGCTGACCTACGGCGAGGTGCGGACGCAGGTCGAGCGGCGCCGCACCGAGTACGAAGCGGCCGGCTTCGGTCACGGCCACCGCGTCGCCCTCCTGCTCGAAAATCGGCCGGAATTTTTCGTCCACTACCTCGCGCTCAACGCGCTCGGCTGCAGCATCGTGCCGATCAATCCCGATTACCGCCACGACGAGATGCGCTATCTCCTCGAGCACTCGGACGCCGATCTCGCCGTCGTCATCGCCAGCCGCGTGGCCGACGTCGAAGCCGTCGCGCGCGACCGCGAGCACGCGCTGCCCGTCGTCAACGCGGACGACTGGCCCTCGACGCTGCCGATGCCGCGCGTCGCCCCGCGCGGTGGCTCTCCGGGATTGGAGACCGAATGCAGCCTGCTCTACACCTCAGGGACGACCGGCCGGCCGAAGGGCTGCGTCCTCACCAACTTCTACTATCTGAACTCCGGCGCCTGGTATCGCGACATCGGCGGGCTCGTCGCCATCGAGCACGGGCGCGAGCGGATCCTGAATCCGCTGCCGCTCTACCACATGAACTGCCAGGCGCTGACCGCGACGTGCGCGATGCTCACGGCGAACTGCTTGATCCTCCCGGAGCGCTTCAGCTCGACGCGCTGGTGGAAGGACGTCGTCGCCACGCGCGCGACGGTCGTGCACTACCTCGGCGTGATGCCGCCGATGCTGTTGAACCAGCCGGTCGTCTCCGAGGAGCGCCAGCACACCGTGAAGTTCGGCGTTGGCGCGGGCGTCGATCCCGAGTTGCACGAGGCGTTCGAGAAGCGCTTCGGGTTCCCGCTGATCGAGGCGTGGGGCATGACGGAAACAGGGCGCGTGACGATGGTGAACCGTGAGCCACGGATGATCGATACGCGCGCGTTCGGCCGGCCATTTGGCGGCCTCGAGGCCAAGGTCGTCGACGACGCCGACCGGGAGGTCGCGCGCGGCGGCGAGGGCGAGCTGCTCGTGCGCTGGGGCGGGCCCGAAGGGCCGCGCCACGGGTTTTTCTCGGGCTATCTCAAAGACGACCGCGCAACGGAGCAGGCGTGGCGCGACGGCTGGTTCCACACCGGGGACGTCGTGCGGCAAGACCCCGACGGCATGCTGTACTTCGTCGATCGCAAGAAGAACATCATTCGCCGCTCCGGCGAGAACATCGCGGCCGCGGAGGTCGAAGCCGTCATCCAGGCACACGACGCGGTCGCACAGGTCGCCGTGCTGGCCGTGCCGGACGAGGTGCGCGAGGAAGAAGTGATGGCCTGCGTCGTTCCGATGAACGGCGTGAGCGGCAATGCCGCGCTCGGGGATCGGATCTTCGAGTGGTGTCTCGAGCGGCTCGCCTACTTCAAGGCGCCGGGCTTCATCCTGTTCGTGAGCTCGCTGCCCACGACCGGCACCCAGAAGGTGCAAAAGACGCAAATCTTCGCCAGGGGCGAGGATCCGCGCCGCCGCCCGGGCGTGCTCGACCTGCGCGAGCGCAAGCGCAAGCGGCGCTGAGGCGGCGCGTCCCCAACGCCGCTCAGCCCGTCGCGTCCGGCGTGCTGAGCGCGTGCGCGACGTGGCGCAGCACGTCGAGCGCCTGGAACGGCTTGGCGATCACGAAGCTGACGCCGGTGCGCGTGAGGCGCTCGGGATCGAGCTGATCGCCCCACCCCGTGACGAAGCCGATGGGAATCGCCGGAAAGCGTGCGCGCAAACGGGCGGCGACGTCCCAGCCCGACAGGCCGGGCATGGAGATGTCGCTGAGTACGATGTCGACCGGCTCGGCCTCGCAGTGCTCGATGCCGTTGTCGCCGTCCCGCGCAAGGCTGACGACATAGCCGGCCTCGCGGAGCATGTCGGCGAGCACCGCCTGCACCTCCGGCTCGTCCTCGATGATGAGCACGCGCGCCGCGCGCGCGGGCGGCGGCATCGTGACACCTGTCACCACGTCGGGCACCGTCACCGGCACCGGCAGCCGCACGATGAACGTGCTGCCCTCGCCCGGCACGCTGTCGACCTCGATCGTTCCCCCATGGCGCGTGACGATGCCCCACGAGACGGCGAGCCCCAGGCCGGTGCCGCGCGGGCCCTTGGAGGTGAAGAACGGCTCGAAGACACGCCGGCGCATGTCTTCTTCCATGCCGACGCCGGTGTCGCGCACGGAGACGACGGCCCACTCCGGCTCCGCCCCCAGCCGCACGGTGCAGCGGCCGCCGTCGGGCATGGCGTCCACCGCGTTGGTGACGAGATTCGTGAGCACCTCGCGCAGCTCTTCCGGGCGACCGGCCACGGGCGGCGCCACGCCGTCGACGCTGAACTCGTAGCGCACCCCGCGGCTCTGCGCCTCCAGCTCCCAGCGCGGTCGCGTGAGGTCGATCACCTCGCGCGCCACGTCGCCCAGGTCGACGCGCTCGAACGCGCGCGTGCGCCGCGTCCGCGTGAACTCCTGGATGCGACGCACGGTATCCGCGCCGTCCTGGGCGGCACGGCGGACGGCCTCGAGATCGCGCACCATCGCCGGCTCCCGCACACGCCGCAGCATCAGCTCGGCGCGGCCCAGGATCACCGAAAGGAGGTTGTTGAAATCGTGCGCGACGCCGGCCGCCATCTCGCCGAGCGCGCGCAGCCGCTCGGTCTTGACCAGCTGGCCCTGGCTGCGCTCGAGGTTGTCGGCCATCTCCTCGGCCTGTCGGCGGCGCGCCTCGGCGTCCGCGTACAGCTGCGCCTGCACGATGGCGATGGCGGCCTGGTCGGCGAGCAGGCGCACCAGCTCCTTTTCCTCGTCGGTGAACGCGCCGCGCTCGCCGAAGAGCAGCGAGAGGACTCCCATCACGGCGCCTTCCGCGGCAACCAGCGGAATGCCGGCGTAGGCGCGCACGTCGCCGTCGGCGACGATGCGCTGGTTGAGAAAGCGCGGCTCGGTGCGCAAGTCGCGGACGAACAGCGGCTCCCGCGTCGCGAAGACCGTGCCGGTGAGCCCCTGGCCGCGCGCGATCGTCTTGCGCGCCCCGATCTTGTCGGCGAGGGATGGATGCACCGTCACGCCGCCCTGGATGCGAAGCATGCCGCTCGCCGGATCGTGGACCCACACCTGACTGGCGCGTGCGGCGAGGAGACGGATGGCCGCCTGCGCGACGGCGTCGAACACCTCGTGACTGGACGCCGCTCCGGTGATCAGCCGCGTGAGTGCGCTGAGCGTCGTTAGCTTGTCGGCTCGCTCGGAGGCGCGCCGATAGAGGTCGGCGTTCTCGAGCGCGACCGCGGCCTGGGCGGCAAAGACCTGCGTGATGTCGATGTCGTCGTCGGAGAACGGGCCGACCAGGTCGCGATAGACGACGATCGCGCCGAGCGCGCGGTCGCCGGCGAGCAGCGGCACCGACAGCACCGCGCGGTAGCCCTCCGACTCGATGATCGCGCGCGTGGGCGCCGTCAGCTCGAGTGCCGGGTCCGTGAGGATGTCGGCCGTCCACACCGGACGCCGCTCGATGATCGCCATGGGCGTCGTGCCGTCGCGCCAGGTGAGCGGCCGCAGCCGCTGCGCGAATGCGGGCGACAGGCCGCGCACGGCGCGGAACTGGATGGCCGGGCCCGGCTCGCTGGCCTCGAGGACCGCGATGCCCACGCGGCGCGCGCCGAGCAGCAGGCAGGCCTCGTCGACGATGCGGTCGAGCACGCCCTGCAGATCGAGCGAGGCCGTGATGGAGCGCGCCACGTCGACCATCGCCTTGCTCTGCGCGACGCGGCGGCGCAGCTCCTCGGCCGCGCGCTGGTGCTCGTCGCTCCGGCGCTCGGCGCGGGCGGTGCGCAGCAGCGCCCGTGCCATGGCCACGAGCTCCCGTGAGGTCACGGGCTTGATGAGATACGCGTCGGAACCGTCCTCCAGCGCCTGACTGCGGTCGGCGACGTCGGTGAACACCCCGGAGAGCATCAGCACGGGGATGTTGGCCGTCTCGGCGGCCGCCTTGAGCTGGCGACAGACCTCGCGGCCGGAGAGGTCGGGAAGCTCGACGTCGAGGACGATCAGGTCGGGGCGCGCGGCGGCGAGCCGTAAGCCTTCGGCGCCGGCGCCGGTGGCCGTCACCGCGAAGCCGGCGGCGCCGAGCGCGGTCGTGAGGAAGCGTCGCACGCCCGCGTCGTCGTCAACCACCAGGACGCGCGGCGCCTCGCGGTCCGGCATAACCCAGCTACTATAAGCGGTCGGCGGCGATCCGCGCTAATTTCCCGGCGCGCGCGGCCCGGTTCGGTGACGCGGATCACACCGCGCGGCCCGCGGCTGCGTTAGTATCGAAGCGATGGAGCTCGTGCTCGTCGTCGCGCGCAATCGCCCCGAAATCTTCGAGTCCCTCTCACGGCAGTGCGCGGAGATCGAGGGCGTCCGCGTGGTGCTGGATCGCCGCGAGGCCAGTGCGGGGACGCCGCCCGCCGTCGAGCGTCGCACGCGCGCCATCACGCTGGACCTGGAGGCGCTCGGCTTCGCGATCGTGCCCGCGGGGCGGCCCGCGGTGGCGCGCGCCGGCTCCGCCGCCCCCGCGACCATCGCGGTGCTGCGCATGCTGGAGGTGTTCCGGGCGTTCAGCGCCGACGAGATCGAGTCGCTGGCCTCGCGGATGACCTGGCGCGGCCTGCCTGCGGGTCACCTGTTGTTCCGTGAGGGTGACGTGGGCAACGAGATGTATTTCATTCTGTCCGGACGCCTGCTCATCTCGAAATCGGTCGCGCGGAACGTCGACAAGGTGCTCACACGCATGGGGCCGGGCGACTTCTTCGGCGAGATGAACCTGTTCGGCGGGCTCCAGCGCTCGGCGACGGTGCAGGCCGAGGTCGATACCGAGCTCCTGGTGCTGGACCGCGACACGCTGACCTCGGTCGTCGAGCGCAATCCGCAGGCCGGGCTGGCCTTCTTCGGCGCGCTCGTCCGCGAGTTCAGCCAGCGCCTGAGCGCGACGGACGACCTGGTTGGCGAGGTGACGCGCTGGGGGCTCGAAGCCAGCGGCTTCGACCTGAGCGAGGACCGCCGTCCCACGAAGATGGTGGCCGAGCCCTCCCTCGACCCGTCGGCCGAGCCCGACGACGCGCGCCAGCCCTCGTGATCGGCCGCGAACGCCGGCCGGTGCGCCCCTAGCGCTCTCGCAATCCGCCTGGCGCCCGCGTCGCGGCGATATCCGCGTCGACCATCATCTCGATGAGCTCTCGGAACGAGTGCTTGGGCAGCCAGCCAAGCACTCGCCGCGCCTTCGAGGCGTCGCCGATGAGCAGGTCCACCTCGGCGGGCCGCACGTACGCCGGGTCCACGACCACGTGCCGCTCCCACGGCAGGCCGGCGTGCGCGAAGGCGATTTCGCACAGCTCGCGCACGGAGTGCGCCTCGCCCGACGCGACGACGTAGTCGTCGGCCTTGGGCTGCTGCAGCATCAGCCACATCGCCTCGACGTAATCGCCCGCGAAGCCCCAGTCGCGCCGGGCGTCGAGATTGCCGAGCCGCAGCTCCGTGGCGCGGCCAGCCTTGATGCGGCCGACGCCTTCGGTGACTTTCCGGGTCACGAACTGCTTTCCACGGCGCGGCGACTCGTGGTTGAAGAGGATCCCCGAGCACGCGAAGATCCCGTACGACTCGCGGTAGTTGACCGTGATGTAGTGCGCGTAGGTCTTGGCCACGCCGTACGGGCTGCGCGGGTGAAACGGCGTGAGCTCGTTCTGCGGCGTCTCGCGGACCTTGCCGTACATCTCCGACGACGAGGCCTGGTAGAAGCGGATGCTGCGGTCCACGACGCGGATCGCCTCGAGCAGGCGCGTGGCGCCGAGCGCTGTGACCTCGCTCGTGAGGATCGGCTGCTCCCACGACGTAGGCACGAACGACATGGCGGCCAGGTTGTAGACCTCGTGCGGGTCGACGTGATGCAGCAGCGTGATCAGCGAGAGCTGGTCGAGGAGGTCGCCTTCGCGGATCTCGATGCGATCGCGCAGATGGGCGATGCGCTCGAACGACTCCGTGGACGCCCGGCGTACCATGCCTACGACGTGGTATCCCTTTTCGAGGAGGAACTCGGCGAGGTACGAGCCGTCCTGCCCGGTGATGCCAGTGATGAGGGCGCGGCGTTGACGCGGGTTGACCACGGGATGATTCTAGCCGGGGGCGCGAGCTAAGTGACGAATCTTTTTCGACTTCTGTAAAGGAGGCCCATCGTGACGCATACGCTGGAGTCGTTCGCCGCTGCCGCGCATCGCATACTCGCCGCGGACAACAACCCGCAGGGCCGCGAGAAGGTATGCGCGCTGCTGCGCGAGGTGCTCACCGATCAAGCGTTCGTCGCCAAGCATCTGGGCGACGACGTGCCGGATCGCAAGATCCTTTACGAGGATCCCGAGCTCGGCTTCTGCATCCTGGCGCACGTGAACCACGGGGCGAAGGAGAGCCAGCCCCACGATCACGGAAAGTACTGGGCAATCTACGGTCAGGCGGTCGGCGAGACGATCATGAGCGACTGGCAGCTCGTCGAGCCGGCCAGAGACGGCAAAGCGGGCAAGGTGCGCCACGTGCGCGCGTATCCGCTCACGCCCGGCATGGCCAAGCTCTACAACGAGGGCGACATCCACTCACCGCGGCGCGACGGTCCCACGCGGCTCATTCGCATCGAGGGCCGCAACATGGAGGGTCAGCCGCGCGGCACTTTCGAGCAGGTGTGAGCCGCTACCGCCCTCGGCCCGGGTAGACGATGATGAAGTTGTCGCGGTTCGGCATCTTCACCGTCGGCAGCGTCTGCGCGTTCATCTCGTCGGCTTCGCCGATGATGCCGTTGAGGTGCAGCAGATACGCCGTGACCGCGTAGACTTCGTCGTTCGTCAGCGACTGCGGCTGCACGTACGGCATCGAGCGGCGCACATAATCGAAGACCGTCGTTGCGTACGGCCAGTAGCTGCCGACCGTGCGCACGGGCGTCTTGCTCGCCAGCGTGCCGTGACCCCCGACGAGGCGATCGTTCGGCTGGCCGGCGCCTTTCGCGCCGTGACACGCCTGGCATTTCTGCTCGTAGATCGGCGCGCCCTTCAGCGCGGTTCCGCTTCCCGGTGGAAGGCCAACCCCGTCGGGCCCGACGCTGATGTCCCAGCCCGCGATCTCTGCCGCCGTGGCCGCGCGTCCGAGATTCGGGGTTTCCACACGGCCGACGCCGGCACAGCCGGATAGGATCAGCACAAGCGCGGCGCACGCGACCTCACGCATAGACATGCTTCACCTCGCCATTGGCGGCCACGCTCCAGGCCTGGATGACGTTGCAGTGGAAGATCGCGTTGTTGCCGTGCTCGACGATGAACTTCTCGCGCTCCGGCTGGACGTGTCCGGCATCGTCGGTCGCACGCGACTTCAGCACGGTGGCGGCGCCGTCCCAGCGCCACGGCACGCGGAAGCGCGTGAGCGCGCGCGGCCGCACGGGCGCGTCGAGTGCCGCCGTCACCCAGGAGCGCCCGCCGTCGGTGGTGACCTCAACCTTGCGGATGGTCCCCTCGCCCGACCAGGCGAGCCCGGAGATCTGGTAGAGGCCGGACCCCGCCAGCGTCATGCCGTGTGAGGGACGCGTGATGAGCGACTTCACCTCCATTGGGTACGTGAACATGAGCGCCTTGCCGTCGGCCTGCAGATCCGTATACCGCGACGTCTCGTCCTTCGTCATGGTCGGCGCCGACACGACTTTGAGGCGCCGCAGCCACTTCACGCTCATGTTGCCTTCCCAGCCCGGGAGGAACAGACGCAGCGGATAGCCGTTCTCCGGCCGCAGGCGCTCACCGTTCTGAAACAGCGCGAGCATTGCATCGTCCATTGCCTTGGCCATCGGGATGCTCCGGCTCATGGCCGCTGCGTCGGCGCCCTCCGCCAGAATCCACGATCCGCCGCGCTCGACGCCGGCCTCCTCCAGCAGCAGGCGCAGCGGCACGCCGGTCCATTCACTGCACGACACGAGCCCGTGCGTCTGGCCCGCGGTGAGATTCGGCGGATTCGGCTGGTAAAGCAGCTGACTGTTGCCCGCGCACTCGATGAAGTGCACGCGCGAGACCATCGGATAGCGCAGGAGCGCGTCGACGGTGAAGACGAGCGGTCGCTTCACCATCCCGTGGATGAGCAGCCGGTGCTTCGCCGGGTCAATGTCCGGGACGCCGCTGTGGCTGCGCTCGAAGTGCAGGCCGCTCGGCGTGATGGTTCCCTCCAGCGCCTCGAGCGGCGTGCGGATCGCTCCGCTGCCCGTTGTGCCGGCCTGCGATCGCGCCAACGTCCGCGTGACCTTGCTCTCGTACTTCGCGGGCGCGCCGTAGTCGGTGAATCCCGCGCCCGGCGACTTCATCCACGCCGGCACTTCGGGCGGCTCCGCGGCTGCCGCGTCGGTCGTTCGGCGCATGAGCAGCCCGCTTGCCGCTAGCGCGGCCATGGCTCGTCCGAGGAATCGCCGTCTCGCTCTATCCACGGCGGCCTCCTTTGGGTTAGAGGGGTTGTGCGCGTACTCCGTCGAGCGCCTTCCAGTCGAACTCTATGCCGTGACCGGGCCGCTCGGGCGCCACGGCGGCGCCCGCGTCGAGCCGCAGCGGCTCCGCGATGAAGCGATCGAGGCCGAAACCGTGGGCCTCGAGATACGAACGGTTCGGCACCGCGGCCAGCAGGTGCACGGTCACGTCGTGCGCGCCGTGCGACGTCACCGGCAGGTTGAAGGCCTCGGCCAGGTGGCACACCTTGATGAACGCGGTCACGCCGCCGCAGTTGGTGACGTCCGGCTCGGGAAAGGTCACGCCGCCGACGGCGATGAGCGCGCGGAACTCGGCGAGGGTGTGCAGATTCTCGCCCGCGGCGAGCGGCAGTCCGCCCTCGCGGACGATGCGCACGTGGCCCGGCACGTCGTCGGGGTCCGTCGGCTCTTCGAGCCACACCGGGTCGAACTCGCGCAGCGCCCGCGCGGCGCGAATCGCGTCGTCGACGCTCCAGCGCATGTTGGCGTCGACCATCAGCGGGAATTCGGCGCCGAGATGCGCGCGCATCGCTCTCACCCGCTCGACGTCCTCACGCAACGACGCACGGCCGACCTTCATCTTGATCGCGCGGAAGCCGCGGGCGAGGTTGTCCTCCGTCTGGCGCAACAGCGCGTCGACCGACAGGCCGAGATCGATGCCGCCCGCATAGCACGGCACGCGCGGATCGAATCCGCCGAGCACGCGCCACAGCGGCCGCTCCTGCCGACGCGCGCGCAGATCCCAGAGCGCAATGTCGACGGCGGAGATCGCGAGCGCCTGCGCGCCGCCGCGGCCGCCGTAGTGCAGCGCCCACCACATCGCGCGCCAGAGCTCTTCGATGCGCTCCGCGTCGCGGCCGACGAGCAGCGGGGCGAGATCACGTGCGAGCAGCGCGTGCACCGCCGCGCCGCCGGTGCCGACGGTGTAGGTGTAGCCGACGCCGTGCGCGCCGTCGTCGTCGCGCAGCCGGACCGTCAGCAGCTCGAAGGCGCGAATCGTCCCGTGCGTGCTGTCCGACAGCACTGTCGGCAGCGGGATCAGATAATGGTCGGCCTCGACCTGGCGGATGCGCATGGGCCGTTATTCTAAACGACCGCGAAACTCGCGTATGCTACCCGATATGAGCACACCAGGCTTCGAGACGTTGCTGTCCACCCGCGCCCGCTTCACCGTGCCGCTCACCACGCCGCGTGCCTCCATGAATCCCCTCTACGAGTTCGGCGGCGGCTATCCCGATCCCGTCTCGTTCCCCTACGAGGGGATGATCGAGGCCACGGCGAAGATGATGGCCGTCGAGGGCGCGCAGGCGATGACCTACGGCGACCCGCAGGGCTACCCGGGGCTGCGCGAGCTCATTTGCCACAAGTACCAGCTCTTCGAGGCCATGAAGGCCGCGCCGGAGAACATCGTGGTCGCCAACGGCTCAGGGCAGGCGCTGTCGCTGGCCTTCAGCGCCTTCGTCGATCCCGGCGACGCGATCATCTCCGAAGCGCCGACATTCTCGGGCTCGCTCAACACCATCCGGCGCCACGGACCTCAGATTTTCGATGTGCCGGTCGACGACGAGGGCATCGTCACCGGAGCCGTGCGCGCGCGGCTCGAGGAACTGCGGCGCGCGGGACGCCGCTGCAAGCTGATCTACACGATCGTGAACTTCCAGAATCCAGCCGGACCGAGCCAGTCGCTCAAGCGCCGGCAGGAGCTCATCGCGCTCGCCCACGAGTTCGACACGCTGATCCTCGAGGACGACGCCTACGGCGAGCTGCGGTTCGAGGGTCAGACGCTGCCGCCACTCTATGCGCTTGATCGTGGCGGCCGCGTGATCCGCGCGGGGACGCTGTCCAAGATCCTCGGCGCGGGCGTGCGCCTGGGCTGGCTCTGCGCGCCGAAGGCGATGGTGCCCGCGCTGCAGTCGTTCCTCTTCGGCGGCGGCACGAACCCGTTCATGTCGCGCGTCGCGACGTATTACCTCAAGGACAATCTCGCCCCGCACGTGCAGCGGCTCATCGCCGTCTATCGCGCCAAGCGCGACGCGATGCTGCGCGGCCTCGACGAGGTGCTCGGCTCCACCGACGCGGTCATCAGCCGGCCCGAGGGCGGCTTCTTCCTCTGGATCAAGCTGCCGCGCCGGACGGATACGCAGAAGCTGGCCGAGCGCGCGGTCGCCGCGCGCGTCCAGTACACCCCGGGCCCGGTGTTCTATGCCAACGGCGGCGGCGAGGACTACATCCGGCTGGCGTTCTCGTACGAGCAGCCGGACAAGTGCTACGAGGGCGCGCGGCTGCTCGCCAAGGCTATGCTGAACGCCTGAGCGTCGGCGCGTCTTCGCCGGTGGGATTCTTGAAGAAGGTCCCGGTGAAGACCACGGAGTTCGGAAAGACGACGATGCGTCCCGTCGGCTTCGGCGGATCGCCGGCGAGCTCGCGCAGCGTGATCCGAATGAAGCCGATGTCCAGCACTTCGCCGTTGACGTAGCCGAACGGTCCCTGCAGGCTCACATGGTCGCCGACCCGGATGCCGTCGGGTGCCAGCATCGCGAAGTAGCCCGCCAGCGCGAGGATCACGTTTTGCAGCGCGAACGCGATGCCGGCGGCCGCGAAGCCCAGCGCCGTCACCAGCGCCGTGAGCTCGCTCGCGAAGTGGAAGACGATGACGAGCGCGAGCGCGGTCATCACGACGATCGTGCGCAGCGTCAGCAGGAGCCGCCGGCGCGAGCTGTCCGCGATGTAGCGAAGCGTCAGGTATCGCCACACGGCCGCACCGATCAGCACGACGGTGATGACGCCGACCAGACGCAAGAGCTCGAGCCCCAGGCTCTTGAGCACGTCGCCCGTCTCCGCGTCGAGCGCGCGCGCCCAGCCGCCCAGGTCGCCGTCGTAGCGCCGTAGCAGCGACGCCTGCTCGCGCAGGGGGAGCACCACCGCGCCCAGGGCTTTCGCGCGCGCGACGCCGGCGTTGAACTCGCGATCGACGTCGACCGGGGCCTCCGCGTCGGGCGTCTCCGCCAGCGCCGCGAGGCGCGCGCCGAGCGGGCGAAGCTCCTCGCCGATCGCGCGCGTGTCGGCGCTGACCGTCCGGGCGAGCGCCGCGGTGGTGGTCGTCAGCTCGTCCAGGCTCACGCGGCTCTGTCGCAGGCGGATGAAGCGGTTCACGAGCCCCCACGTTCGGGAGCCGCCGTCGCCGGGCGCGGCGGCCGTCCCGGGCTCGCTCGGCGGCGTCGCACCGCGCAGCTCGGGCACGGCCTGCTCCAACGCGTCGATCTGCTGCGACAGGTCTGCCGTGCCGCCGGTGGTGACCGCGCCGTGGAACGTCTGCAGCTGCCGCATCATCTCGAGACGCGCGCGCTCGAGCTCGAGCCGGCGCCGCGTGGCGGCGCGCTCTGCCGCCGGCGCGCGCTTCAACCACTGCTCCTCGGCTTTGATCGCGGTCTCGAGGCCTGCGCGCGCGTCGGTCAGGCGCTGTTGCCCCGCCGGCTTCGGCGTCTCGTCGGGCGACTGTCGCAGCAGCGCCGCGCGCGCGCGGGCGACGGCGAACGCCCGCTGGAGCGCCTGGCGGGCCGTCTCCTGATCCTCAGCCGCGAACAGGGCGCCGGTGCGGTTCACGTCCCGCATCGTGACCCGCGCCTGCCGGTACCATTCGATCGAGGCGTTCAGCGACGCGAGCACTGCCTCCGGCGTCAGCGTTGGCGATGCGGGCTCCGATGCCGAATCGGCAGCGCCGTCGCCGCTGATGAACGCAAGGAAAACGATTGCAAGGACGGCCGAGACCCCGGTGCGCATGAGACGCCCCGCAGGGATAGAGGCAATGCGCGTGCCGCTGGGTCGCCCGACAAAGGCCCTCGCCTCGCGGAGTAGGATGGCGTCATGAGGCGAGCAACGCGGGCTGTATCGCTTGCGACGGTCGTCGTCCTCGGGCTGTCGTGCGTCACCGCGGAGGCTCAGCATCGCCCTCCTGGCGGACGCCCGCATGGGCAACAGCATCCGCATCGCTTCCACCACCGGCCGCTCGGCGCGCGCGTCTTCGTCGCGCCGTTCGTCCCGTTCGTGTCGTACGGGGCGCCAAGCGTCGTCTATGCCGCGCCGCCGATCCTCTACTCTGCGCCGCCGCCCGTCGTGTACCAGGCGCCTCCGTCGTACGGCTCCGCACCCATCTACGCGCCGCCGCCAACGGTCTATGCGCCGCCGTCGGCTCCCGCGTCTGCCCCGGCGGTGCAGCAGGACGTGGAGCTGCTACGGCGGGAGGTCGTCTTCCCGAGCGGGCGTTATGTCCTGCGCGGCGACGGCGTCAGCGCGCCGTACACCTGGGTGTGGATTCCGAATCCGCCGAGTGCGCCGCCGAACGGCTCGCCGGTGAGCGTAGGTGAGGACACTCGTCCGCTGTACGCGTGGACAGATACCAACGGCGTGACCACGTGGACCGATCGTCTGTCGAAAGTGCCGCCCGAGCACCGCGCCGCCGCGCGGCGCACATTTTAGGCCCGACAAGCCCCAGAGCGACGGGCTGCGCTATGGGCCCGCGTACGACGAGTGAGGCACGCTCAGCGCAGCGCTTGCCGCAGCGCTCCGGCGATCAGGGTCACCCCGCGGAACGCGGTGTCGATGAGCCGCCCCATTGGCACGAAGCCGTGGATCATGCCGCCGAAGCACACCGCGTCGACCATCACGCCCGCCTCCCGCATGCGGCGCGCGTACGCCTCGCCCTCGTCGCGCAGTGGATCGTAGCCGGCGGTGATCACGAGCGCCGGTGCCACGCTCGCCAGTGACGGCGCGCGCAGCGGCGAGACGCGCCAGTCGGCGGCGTCCTCTTCCTTGGCGAGATACTGCGCGCGGAACCAGCGCATGCTCTCGCGCGTGAGCATGTAGCCCTCGGCCAGGTCGGCGTAGGACTGGCTCTCGCTCGCGAGGTCGGTCACCGGATAGATCAGGAGCTGGAGCCCGATGCGCGGCGTGCCGGCGTCGCGCGCGAGCAGTGCGACGACGGCCGCAAGATTGCCGCCGGCACTGTCGCCTCCTACGGCGACGCGCTCGGCATCGATGCCGAACTCGGCGGCGTGCGCGACGATCCAGCGCGTCGCCGCCCACGCGTCGTCCACTGCCGCAGGATACTTGTGCTCCGGCGCCAGCCGATAGTCGACGGCCACGACGCAGACGCCCGCCTCGGCCGTCACCTGACGGCAGAGCACGTCGTGAGTCTCGAGATCACCGATCACCCAGCCGCCGCCGTGGAAGTAGATCAGCACCGGAAGCCGCCGGGAGTCCCCGACACCCGCGGGTCGGTACAGACGCAGCGGAATCGGGCCGGAGGAACCCTCCGCCATGAGCTCACGCACCGCGCCGATCTGCGGAGCCGGTGGCGTGGAGGCCGGGCGCGTCTCCCGAAACATCTGCCGCGCGTCCTTCGGCGTCAGCTGGTGATACGGCGGACGCCCGGATTTGATGACGAGGTCGATGACGTTGGCGGCCTGCGGGTCAAGCGCCATTGCGCAGTACCTCCGCCGCCTGCTTCTCCACCACCGTGCCGGCGAAGAAATCGGGGTTCACCTCGCCCCAGAACCGCACCGCGTTGGCGAACATGAAATCGCGGAAGTCCCGGTCGTCGATCAGGCCGTGCTCGACCAGCTCGTACGCCTCGGGGACGACGTCCGACATGTCCGGCACGTCGAAGTGGCCGATGTCCGACGAGAAGATCGCGTTCAGCCGCGCGCCCATCGGATTGGCCTTCGTGTTGAAGGCCCACGCATTGATCGGATCGTCGGCCTCGCAGCCGAAGTAGAAGCGCGGGACGAACAAATTCTTCAGGTCCTGCTTGCCGGTGATCTTGCAACGGAAGTAGTCGTCCACGTCCTCGACACCGCCGGTCATGGCCTGCGTCTCGTCGAGCCCCTCGCCGCGACCGACCGAGGCGACGACCTCCTCGCGCGCGTACTTCTTCGCCAGCTCCAGCAGCCGCCCCCGGTCGAGCTTGGAGGGATGCGTGGACTGAATCGCCTCACCGTTGCGCTTCTCCCAGTGGCCGACGAGGTCCGCGTAGAGCATGCACGCCCAACCCACGCCGCCCTCGAGAAACGCGAAGTTGAGGTCGGGGAAGCGGCGCGTGACGCCGCCGAAGAAGAGTCCCTTGCAGACGGCGTGGCCGGCTGAGGCGAAGTGGCCGATGTGGTTGAAGCAGAAGTTCGACGGCGAGTTCCGGAGCAGGATCGAGCGCGCGCCGTTGTGGAACGAGGGCGCGAGCCGCAGCTCGCGGCACTTCTGCCACACGGGATCGTAGTCATAGTCGCTATCGATGCCGATGACGTCGAACCACTCGGCGTACTTTGCGGCGTCGGGCTGCTCCTGCGCGACCGCTGGCACCGGCCGGCGCATGAGCCCGCCGACCATGATGACCTTGAATCCCAGCTGCTCGGACGCGAACTCGAGCTCCTCGATCGCTTCCTCCGGCGTGTACATCGGGATGATCGCGGCCGGGATGATGCGATCGGCGTACGGGCGGAACTGGTCCGCGGTGAAGACGTTATAGGCGCGACAGATCGCGCGCCGCATCCGCGAATCTTGCAGCCGGTGGTACGAGAGTCCCGAGGTCGGATACACGACAGCGACGTCGATCCCGAGGTCGTCCAGACGCTCGTACATCAGGCGCGGGAACATCGCCGTCGCGCGGTCGAGCACGTTCTCGCTCGGCGACGACCAGAAGCCTTCCATCCCGACGCGCTTGCGGCGGCGGTCGTCCAGCGACATCTTGAGCGCGTTGGGGATTCGCGAGGCGGCCGCGGCGAGCCCCTCCACCGCCGCATCACCCGCGATCTTGCGGAATTGCTCGCGCATGACGGGCAGGTATTCGAGCCAGTGACCGTCGGCGTCGACGATGGGGTGATGCAGTCGAGAACGGAGCTCACGCGCTGTCATGGATGACCTCACTTCTTCCGCGGATCGTCGGCGGGGTTCACGAACGTGATGTCGGTCGGTCCGGTCCCGTGCACCTGGATCAGCGTCTCCTGACTGCCGGCCCAGGCAAAATGCGGGTGCGTGGGAGGGATGCTCACGAAGCCGCCCACCGGCAGCTCCTTGCCAGAGCCCTGATCGAACTTTTCACCCAGGCCGATGAAGAAGCTGCCGGAGAGCACGGTCACGTTCTCGGCCGCCTTGTGGAAGTGCGGCGCGATCTTGTAACTGGCCGGCATCTTCACCCGATAGACGAAGGGCCCTTCCTGGGCGGGGTTACCCTGCACGATAGCGAGCTTCGCACCCGGAAACGTCGGTGGATCGACCCATTTCAGCGTGTCGGGTGTGCTGACCACATGCTGTTGCATCTGCTGGGCAACGACGGGAACCGCCGCGACGAGGGCGGCCGTAAGGACAGCAAAGACACTCCTACGCATGGGACCAATCTCCTCTGCCGCGAGTGCGCCTGGGTGCTGGTGGGCGGAACGATAGAACCGCCGCCGATCGACGTCAAGCGCGGGCGGTCGGGTCAGAGCGTGATCCGGCGGCGCTGGGTTGCGCGCTCCCATTTGCTCGCCGCGTCATCGTCGAAGATCAATGCCTCGTCGGCGGTGACCACGAGCCAGTAGCCGCCGTTGATTTCCGCTTCGAGCTGTCCCGGAGCCCAGCCGGCGTAGCCCGCAGCGAACAGCGCGCGGCGCGGACCGGCGCCGCTGGCGAGCGCCTCGAAGATGCCGGGATCGCTGGTCACGGCCACATCGCCGTGAACCGGGCGGCTCGTGTCGCTCGCCCATTCGCGCGTATGCAGCACGAAGCCGCGTTCGGGATCAACGGGCCCGCCGTAGTGGACTCGGATCTCCCCGGGCGTCTCGGGCGCATGCCGGCCAAACGATTCGAGCACGCGAGCGAACGGTACGCTGCCGAGCGGACGATTCACCACCAGTCCGATCGCGCCGGTGGCGTCGTGGCGCAGCATGTAGACGACCGTGCGGACGAAGCGCGGGTCGCGCAGGTCCTCGGTCGCGACCAGCAACTGGCCCTTCGTGGTGCTGGGCGCGGCACGACGCTCCGGCGCGGCCGGCCGGGCCGCGTGACCCACCGCGGCTGTCACGACGATCAGCAGCGCTGGGACCGCCAGCCGCGTCACAGCGCTACTTTTTAACGCCCTGCCAGTACTTCGCGTCGCTCGGGAAGACGGTCTTGCAGCGCGTGGGCTGCGTCGGCCCGTCGAGCGTGTCGGCCGCCGCGCGCCACGTGGCGTAGTGCGGCGCCTTGCGATGCGCCTCGAGCGCCGCCTCGTCCTTGTAGACTTCGTAGAAGTAATAGATGTTCGGGTCGGCCTCGTCCTGGAGCACGTTGAAGCGGTAGCAGCCGGCCTCGTCGCGCTCGGAGCCAAGCGCGTCCGCCTCGATCGCGGCGAGGAACCGTGAGCGCTCGGCCGGCTTGACGCGGACCTTTACCCAGATCGCGAGCATCGGCTCAGCCCCGGCGCCCGAGTGGCCCGCGCAGGAGCTGCCCCGGCCGGGCGCCGGTCGGCTTGCCGTCGCGCAGGATCGTCTCGCCGTTCACGACCGTGGCTGCGACGCCGCGGCAGCGCTGCACGAGCCGCTTGGCGCCCGCCGGCAGATCCGTCACGACCTCGGGCATCTCCGCGCCGATCGTCTCGGGATCGAAGACGACGAAGTCGGCGGCCATGCCCTCGCGCACGAGCCCACGATCGGCAAACCCCCACAGCGTGGCCGGGACCAGCGTGAGCATCCGCACCGCCTGCTCGAGCGTGAACGCGTGCTTCTTGCGGACCCAGTGGGCGAGCAGGTGCGTCTGCAGTGACGAGTCCATCAACTGCGTGACGTGCGCGCCGGAGTCCGAGAACGTGACGCACGCGCGCGGGTGTCGCATGATCTCGAGCGCCGCATCTTGGTCTTCATTGGCGACCGGCATCAGGAAGAACAGCTCGAGGTCCTTTTCGAGCGCGAGGTCGATCATCGCCTGCGCCGGATGCACGCCGCGCTCGGCGGCCACCTCGGCGACCGAGCGGTGCGGTCCCTCCACCGTGTCGAACACGAAGAGCCACTCGTAGGGCTGCGGGCGTGCCTCGGTCCCGAGCGCCTTCTTGTCAGGCGTCTCGTTGGTGGCCTCGACGAGCTTCTTCTTGAACTCCGGGTCGCGGAGCTTCGCGATCTTCTCGCCGATCGGAAGCTTGCGCAGCTCCTTCCAGAGCGGCAGACGATCGAACGGCATCTGCGTCTTGAAGGACAGCAGCGCGGACAGCGAGCGGCTGTGCGCCTGCGCGAACATGCGCCCTCCCGCCCGCGCCGTCTCGTCCAGCAGCGCGATGTACTTGCGCCAGACGTTCGGCGCGCCGCGGCGGCCGAACACGCCGAACGTGATCGGGCGCCCGCTCTCGACCGCGAGCTCCTTCAGCCGCCGGTGGTAGTCGCCGAGGCCGGGGTTGTCGGCGTCGCGGTCGACGTTCTCCCCCGCGATCTCGAAGATCCCGGCGTTCAGCTCGCCCATCGCGTTGACGAGCCGCCGCACCTCACTCCAGTCGGCGACGCGGCTCGCCACCGGCCGGTGGTCGGGAGTTTCGTGGCTCGGCGAGCGCGACGTCGTGAAGCCCATGGCGCCGGCGCGCAGCGCATCGCGCAGCTCGCGCTCCATGGCGCGCAGCTCGTCCTCGGTCGCTTGCTTGTCGAACGCGCGCTCGCCCATCACGTAAGTGCGCAGCGCCGAGTGCCCGATGTAGCCGGCGTAGTTGATGCCTTTCGGCAGCGCCTCGAGCGTGTCGAGGAATTCGGGGAACGTCGTCCAGCGCCAGTTGATCCCCGCTTCCATCGCCTCGGGCGGAATGTCCTCGGCGCGCTGCAGGTTGCGGACGACGAGGTGCTTGTCCTTGGCCGCGCACGGCGCGAGCGTGAAGCCGCAGTTGCCCATGACGACGGTCGTGATGCCGTGGTAGCAGGAAGATGTCCCGAGCGGGTCCCAGAAGATCTGGGCGTCCATGTGGGTGTGCCCGTCGACGAAGCCAGGCGTCACCACGTGCCCTTCGGCGTCGAGCGTCTCGCGTCCGCGCTCGCGGATCCGTCCGATCGACACGATGCGTCCGTGCCGTACGCCCACGTCCGCCCGAAAGCCAGGCAGGCCGGAGCCGTCGATGACCGTTCCGTTCTTGATCACGAGGTCGTACGGCATGGGCGGTCCTCCCTGCCGGCCGCAGGCGCCGGCGGAAACTGGCCGGCCGTATCGTACCCCACGCGCGCGACGGCTGCGCGCGCATTGGCGGAGGCGGGATTCAGCGCGGAATTCAGCGGCTGGCGGTGGACGGCGTCCAGACGACGGTCACGTCGCTCGCATCGAGCGCGGGCGCCGTCTCGGGCGCCGGCCTCGCCGGCGTGGTCGCGCTCGGTGACGCGGACGGCATGGGCGCGAGCTGGATCACGACCTCGGCGCCGGGCTCGATCTGCGCGAGCGTCAGCCGCTCCGCGCCGCGGTGCACGTTGGTCGAGGCGGCGACGTGCACAACGCTGCCGTCCGTCAGCACCAGCTGCTGTCGCGTCGTATCGACGCGCGCCACGGTGCCCATGCGGATCTCAGGCGCGCGCACGGTGACCGGAGTCGCGCCGCGGACGAGCACGCGATCCCCCGGCTTGAGCGCCTGCACGGTTGTCGGCTGATACACGGCGGTCCGGTCACCCGCGCGCAGCACGCGTCCGTCGCTGAGCGTGATGGTGCCTGATGCCGCGTCGATCGAGGCGACCGTGCCGGTGGCATCGATCGTCCCCGCTGCTCCCGAGGTCGTTGTCGGCGAGGTGCCGCCGATCGGCGGGCTGCCCGGCACCTGGATGTTGTTGACCAGCCCCTTGACGCCCCCGACGGCGCTCGCGATCTGCGCGGCGCGTGACCGCTTCTCAGCCGAGTCCACCGTGCCGCTCAGCGTCACGATGCCGCTCTCGGTCTTGACGTCGATCTTGACGAAGTTCGCGGGCGAATCCGCGGCGAGCCGGGCCATCACCTCGGCGGCGATGCGCGTGTCGTCGATGACTTCGCCCACGCTGCGGGCGTGCGCGGTGACGACGCCGCCGACGGCCAACGCGAGCAGCGAGCCGAGCGCGAGAGAGGCGATCCGAGTCCAAAGCCGTTCCATGCCCGATAGTATTGCAACCGCGTGGCCAACGAGCTAGAGGTAGCCGTACGCCTGCCAGCCGCCGTCGGCCGTGAGCACCGCGCCGGTGACAAACGAGGACTCGTCGCTCGCGAGGAAGACAGCGGCGTCGCCCATCTCCTCCGGCGTCCCCAGGCGTCGCATCGGGGTCCGCGCGGCGAGCTTGGCCGTGTCGACGACGCCCTTCGATGCCAGTCCCTGGATGAACGGTGTCTCGACGTAGCCGGGGGCGAGACAGTTCACGCGCACGCCGTGCGCCGCCCACTCGATGGCGAGAACTTTCGTCAGCATGTTGACGCCAGCCTTCGACACGCAGTACGCGAGCCGCTGGGGGAACGCGACGCTGCCGTTGATCGAGCCCACGTTGATGATCGCGCCGCCCCCGCGCTCGATCATGCGCCGACCGATGATTTGCGCGAGCAGGACATACGCGGTGAGGTTGAGATCCATCGTGTAGCGATAGTCGCCTTCCGGCAGCTCCGTCGACGGCGCCACGCGCGGCTGCCCCGCGTTGTTGACGAGGATGTCGACGCGGCCGTCCATCGCCTCGAGCGCCGCCGCCCCGAGCCGGCGGACCTCCTCGGCTCGCGAGAGATCGGCCGCAATCGGCACGGCGCCGCCGCCAAGCGTCTTGGCGATCGCCTCACACTCCGCAGCGCTGCGGGAGTGAACCACGACCCGCGCGCCCTCACGCGCGAACGCGCGGGCGATGCCGAAACCGATGCCTTTCGTCGATCCGGTGATGAGCGCGGATTTTTCGGCGAGTCTCACGCCGGGCGATTATACGAGGATCGTCACGAGCTCCGGCCGGGCGGCGGCGGCGGCGGCGTGCCGGCCGGCGGCGGTGGAATGTTGGGCGGTGCAGCCGGAGCCGAGTCCGCCGGCGGCGTCGTCATCGGCGGTGGCGGAGGCGGCGGAGTCGAGACGCGGTTCGTCGACGAAGAAAACGGCACCGAGCCGCGCGAGACCGGAATCTGGTGCCCCTTGGCGTACATGCACTGCATGTAGCCGACGTCGAAGCGCCTCTGCACGGAATTCACGTTGGCGTCGGCGTAGCCACCGGCGATCGCGGTGCCACCGAGGAGGCCGGCGCCCGCGCCGGCCGCGGCGCCGATGGCGGGATTGCCCGCCGCCGCGCCGAGCGCCGCGCCGGCCGCGGCACCGATCGCGGTGCCGAGCACCGCACCGGTCACCATCGTGTCGCCGGCCGCCTTCTGCGTCGAGATGCCGGCCGTCTGGAGCCCCCACTGCCGGCACGCCGCGTCGTCGACCTGAAATTGCTCGAACGGCTTGCCGGTGCCCGGCAGCACCATGACGCTGGGCCCCGTGGGAACGGTCGCGCACGCGGACATCAGCAGCGCGACCGGAATGCCGAGGACGACTGCGCGGATCACTGCGCTCTCGGCGGAACCTTGATCCAGGGTTCGGTGCACGTCGCGACGCTGGGATAGTAGGCGCCGGAGGGCTGGCAGTAGTACCAGTACTGCTGCTGCGCCGGCGGGGCCGACGCCGCGGGAGGCGGCGGGGCGACCGGCGTCTGCTGCTCGATATAGACCGGCGGCTGCTGGACGATCACGGTCGGCGGCGAGTACGCATAATACGGCGGCGGGTAATACCATCCCGGGTACCACCACGGCGCGAATCCAAAGCCGAGGAAGACTCTGGGTCCACCGTGCCAGTGGTGACCGCGCCACGCGTCACTTGGCCCCGCGGTCATCAGGAGCAGGACGACGCTCAGAGGTGCAACCAACCACCACTGCTTCATCGTCGAGACCTCCGTTGCCCGGTCGGACGACCGAACCGTGCTTGTTATTCATGCCCATAATACTCTCGTGGTGACCCGCCGGTCCCTTCGGATCCTCGCCCCCATCCTCGTGGCCATCGGCCTCGCGGCTGTCGCCTCGGGTGGCGGCCGCTCGGCGTCCGAGCGCATCACGCTTCCATCGGGATTCGCCCTCGAGGTCTTCGCCGACAACGTCCCAGGTGCGCGCTCGATGGCGCTCTCCCCCTCCGGCACGCTGTTCATCGGAACGCGCGACAAGGGTCATGTGTACGCGATCGCCGGCGCAGCCGGCGCCACGCACGCCGGCAAGGCGGTCCGCGTGGGACACGATCTCACGAGCCCCAACGGCGTGGCCGTCCGCGACGGGGCGCTGTACGTCGGAGAGATCTCGCGGATCATCCGCTTCGACGACATCGAGGCGCGGCTGGAGCGTCCGCCGGCACCGGTGGTGGTGACGTCGCGCTACCCGAGCGATCGGCATCACGGCTGGAAGTTCATCGCCTTCGGTCCCGACGGCTGGCTCTACGTTCCCGTCGGCGCCCCATGCAATGTGTGCCTGCCGCCCGGACCGCTGCACGAGACGATCACCCGCATGAAGCCGGATGGGAGTGCGATCGAGGTCTTCGCGCGAGGGGTTCGCAACAGCGTCGGCTTCGACTGGCGGCCCGGGACGCAGGATCTGTGGTTCACCGACAACGGTCGCGACTGGATGGGCGATGATCGGCCGCCGGACGAGCTGAATCACGCGCCCAAAGCCGGACTGCACTTCGGCTTCCCGCACTGCCACGGACGCGGGCTGGTGGATCCGCAGTTCGGCAAGCCGTGCAGCGAGTTCACGCCGCCCGCCGCCGAGCTCGGTCCGCACGTCGCCGCGCTCGGCATGCGGTTCTATACCGGCACGATGTTCCCCGCGGAGTATCGCGGGCGGGTCTTCATCGCCGAACACGGCTCGTGGAATCGCAGCACGCCGATCGGCTATCGCGTGACGACGGTACAGCTGGACGGCGATCGCGTCGTCGGCTACGAGCCGTTCGCGACCGGCTGGCTCGCGGACAGCGGCATATCAGGACGCCCGGTGGATGTGCAGGTGATGCCGGACGGCGCGCTGCTCGTTTCCGACGACCACGCGGGCGTGATCTACCGCATCACCTACCGGGCGCCGCGCTAGCCGCCCCGCGCGCCGCGCTCGACGTCCGGCGACGGAATCAGCGCCACCTTGATCGCTTCCGGCTCGCGGTGTGCCGCGAACGCGCGCTCGATCTCATCCAGCGCAAACCGGTGTGTGATGAGGGGGCGCGTCCGAACCTGTCCCGCAGCCACCAGACGCATGGCCTCGGCGAATTCATCTTGATAGATCATCGAGCCGATAATCGTGACCTCGCGCCGCACCACCGAGAAAAACCGTACCGGCGTCGCCTCGTGAGGCAGGCCCGTGAGGACGACGCGGCCGCCCGGCCGCACCAGCGCGAGCGCGTGCGCCACCGCCTCCGCGCTGCCCGCGGTCTCCACGACGCAGTCGACGCCCTCGCGGCCCGAGAATTCGCGCGCGACGTCGTCCAGCGCGCGCGTGTCGACGCTGTGCGTCGCCGCGGCGCCGAGCTCGCGGGCCAGCGCAAAGCGCCGCTCACTCCGTGACACGACGAGGACCCGCGCCCCGCGCGCGCGCAACACCTGGAGCGCGAGGAGGCCAAGCGTGCCCGCGCCGACGACGGCCGCCGTCTCCCCCGCCCGCACCGCTCCCCGCGCGACGGCCCGCACAACGACAGCGAGCGGCTCGGTCACCATGAGGTCCTCGTCGGCGACGCCGGCCGGTGCGGCCCAGCAGCAGCGCGCAGGGACGGAGACCAACTCCGCGAAGCAGCCGTCGACGTCGATCCCGACCGCCGTACGTGACAGGCAGAGATTGCGGTTGCCCTCGCGGCAGAGCGGGCACGTGCCGCACGAGTAGTTCGGCTCGATCGCGACGCGATCGCCCGCCCGCGCCGTCGTCACGCCGGCGCCCACCGCTTCGACACGGCCGACGAACTCATGACCCATGACGCGCGGGTAGCCGACGGGACGGTGGCCCGTGAAGATGCTGTAGTCAGTCCCGCACAGCCCGGCGACCGCCACGCGCACCAGGACTTCGCCGGCCGCCGGGTCTGGAGTCGCTGCGGCTTCGATGCGGAGTCTTCGCGGCGCGTGCAGCACGGCTGCTTTCATCGCGCGTGCACTCTATCCCAGTCGTCAGCCGCTCGCCTGGGATTCAGCGGGTTGCCGCACGGATCGTCGCCCGGCGAAAGGCAGCAACTTGCCAATTATTACCATGACTTGTAGGACTGTTGCTTAGTCAACACTCGAAGCAACGCCACGGCGTACCAGCCAGTCGCTCATGCGTTCGGTAATCGGACGGACGTCGGCCGGCAGCCGGTGCGCGAACTTGCGCGCGAAGCGCTCGGTCGCCGCGCGGCGCTGCGCCAGGTCATGGGCCTCGCGATCCGGCTCCGTCGCGAACTGCCGCGTGCGTGTAGCGCCGCCGGCGTGATGGAAGGGCGCGTGCACCACGACGCAGCGGCGACCACTCTCGCGGACCGCGAACGACAGATCGCGGTCGTAGCCGTGGAAGAAGCCGTAGCCTTCGTCGATCCCGCCGATCGCTTCGAGCGTTGGCCGGCGCAGGCACAGACAGACCCCGTCGACGACCGCGACTTCCTCCCACGGCGCACGCACGGTCGGCCCCTCGGCGAGGCTGTGCACGATCGTGCGCCCCGAATAGCGGCCGTCACGGCGGATACGCTTGACGCCGTAGAGACCGCTGAGGCCGATCTCACGCGAGGTCAGCGGCGTGAGCAGCCGCGTGAGCCACGCGGGCTCGAGCATGGTCGTATCGTTGTGCAGCAGACACACGAACTCCGTCGTCGTCAGGCGCCAGGCCTGATTGAACGCTGCCAGCACCGACCCGTTGTCGTCATTGCGCGCGTAGCGCAGCGGCCAGGCGTGGGGGAAGTCGCGAAACCACCGCGGCGTGTCGTCGGTAGAACCGTTGTCGACGACGACGAGGGCGAACGGCTCATCGGTCGCGCGCAGGCTTTCCAGGCACGCCCGCGTCGTCGCGAGCCCGTTGTGCACGACCATGACGACGCTGGCGCGCAGCCGGCTCGTGCCTGCGCTCGGTCCGTCGCCGGCCGGACTCACCGCGACCGGCCGGGCGGGCCGGGCGAGGTCTTCAGCGCGGGGTTCTCACGCTCCAAACAGTTGCCGGTTTCGACGAGCCGGCGATTCTGGCCGTCTTCGAGGTCGCGCACGAACCGTCGCGCCTGCTCGCACTCGTTGTTGTTGGGATAGAGACGCCAGTCACGCCACTCGCTGGTGCCCACCACTTTGTACTGGAAGGTCCACAGGCGCGCGGGTGGGCGACTGGCAAACCCGATGAGGATGCCCCCGCCCACGAGCACCACCACGATCGCCGCGACGAACCCCCAAAGGCCGCGCATGTCAGGCGGCGGTGTGACCGCCGTCGAGGAAGACCGTCTGGCCGGTCATGAAATCCGACCCGGCGGAGGCCAGGAAGACGACGAGCGGGCCGATCTCCTCGAGTCGCCCCGTGCGACGCATCGGGATGTCGCGGGTGAGCCGCTCGTGGATGTGCGGGTCGGCGAACGCCTGTTCGTTCATCTCGGTGACGAACCACCCCGGCGCGATCGCATTCACCTGGATGTTGTGGCGCGCCCACTCGACCCCGAGCGTGCGCGTGAGCGCGATGACGCCGCCCTTGGTGGCCGCATAAAGCGTATAGCCCGCCAGACCCACCGCGCCCAGCACGGAGGCGATGTTGACGACCTTGCCGGCGCGACGTGCGATGAGGTGCGGCGCGGCGGCGCGGCAGCCGTTGAACACACCGGTCAGATTGACGTCAAGGATAGCGCGCCAGTCGTCGGGCGTGGCCTCCGCGAACGGTGTGACGCGGGCGATGCCGGCGTTGTTGACGACGATGTCGAGGCCGCCGAGTTCACGCAGCGCGTGCTCCATCAGCGTTTCGACGTCGGCGTAGCGCGTCACGTCCGTCGGCACGACGAGGGCGTGGCCGCCATCCTGCTCGATCTGGTGCGCGGTCTCCTCCAGGTCGGGCTTCGAGCGCCCGGCGAGCGCGACGGCTGCGCCCGCCTCCGCCAGCGCCCGCGCCATGGCGCGGCCGAGGCCGCGGCTGGCGCCCGTCACGACCGCGACTTTGCCCGCGAGCGAGGTCAGCGGTACAGCCCCTCGATCGTCGTCATGTACTTGTTCGACACGACCTTGCGCTTGACCTTCAGCGTCGGCGTCAGCTCGCCGCCCTCTTGCGTGAAATCGCCGGGCAGCACGGTGAACTTCTTGATCTTCGCGTACGACTGCAGCTGCGAGTTCTTTTCCTCCACGGTGCGCGCGACACGCTCGACGACTTTGGGATGCTTGACCACGACCGCGGGATCGGTGGCGACGATACCCTGCTCGCTCGCGAACTTCGCGAGCTCCTCCGGATTCACCGTGATCAGCGCCACCGGATAGGGCCTGCGGTCGCCGTAGACCATCGCCTGGCTGATGAACGGGTCGGCCTTCAGCATGTTCTCGATGTTCTGCGGCGCGATGTTCATGCCGCCCGCGGTCACGATCAGGTCTTTCTTTCGATCGGTGATGAAGACGAAGCCATCCTCGTCGATGCGGCCGATGTCGCCGGTGTGAAACCAGCCCGACGGCTCGAATACCTCGGCCGTCGCGTCGGCCTGCTTGAAATACCCGCGCGCGATGTGCGGGCCCCGGAACAGGATCTCTCCGTCGGACGCGAGCTTGATGTCGATGCCCGGCAGGACCTGCCCCACCGAGCCGAACTTGAACTTCGTCGGACGATTGAACGTTCCGACCGGACACGTCTCGGTGAGCCCGTAGCCCTCGAGCACGAGGATCCCCGCGGCGTGGAAGAACTCGGCGATGTCGCGCGACAGCGGCGCGCCGCCGGAAATCGCCCACTGCAGCCGGCCGCCAAGCGCGGCGTGCAGCTTCTCGAAGACGAGCTTGTGCGCGATCGCGCGCTTGACCCGCAGCCCCGCGGGCAACGGCTGGCCGCGCTGCTGGTGTCGGCTCACCTCGCGCCCCACGCCGATCGCCCACTGGAAGATCTTCTTCTTCGTCGGCGGGCCCGCCTCGACGCCGGCGAGGATCTTGGCGTAGACCTTCTCGAAGACGCGCGGCACGCTGCAGATGAAGTGCGGCCGCACTTCTCTGAGGTTGTCGCCCACCTTGTCGAGATTCTCTGCGAACGCCGTGCAGAGTCCGCGGTACACGCCGATGAACGACTCGAGTCGCGCGAACGAGTGCGCCAGCGGCAGGAAGAGGAGGTGCACCCAGCCTTCCTGCACCGGCGCGCAGCTCTCGCCCGCCTTTTGCGCCGCGACGTGGTTCGCGTGCGTCTGCATCACGCCTTTCGGCGGTCCCGTCGTGCCAGAGGTGTAGACGATCGACGCAAGGTCCTCGGGCTTGGTGCCCGCGATGCGCTGTTCGAGTGTCTCGGCGTGGCCGCTCGCGTTGTCACGCCCGAGTCGGCGCAGCATCTCCCACGTCATCACCATCTTGGGCGGCTGCGTCGCCTCGTAGCCCGTGATGACGATGATGTGCTGCAGGCCGGGCATCTTCTCGCGGGCCTCGAGCACCTTTGCGAGCTGCGCCGGATCCTCCGCGATGATCGTGCGCGCGCCCGAGTCGTTCACCACATAGGCGATGAGATCGGGCGGATAGGACGGGTACACCGGCACCGTCACACAGCCCGCGCTGAAGATCGCGAAATCGGCTTGCACCCACTCGGCTCGGCTCGCCGACAGCAGCGCGACGGTGTCGCCCGGCTGGCGGCCCAGCGCGACGAGGCCGAGCGCGAGCTCGCGGACGATGTCGCCCACCTCGCGCCACGTCAGCGTCGTCCAAGCCCCGCTCCGCTTGAACATGTGCGCGGGCTGGTCGGCGCTCTTGTCCACCCGGCTCCAGAACATCGTTCCGAGCGTTTCGCTCATCGCGGTTATCCCTTCATTTACGGAGGGTTGCCCGACAGTATCACTCTGTGCATGACGCAACGCGAAAAATCGCTTGACGCTCTTAACGCGACGCGTTAAGCTCTCACCACGAAGGACAGATGTGACACCCGAATGATGCACGTGGCCGTTCGGAAGTGAAAGGAGCAACGGAAATGGAAGGGGCCAAGAAGGCTCAGGACAAGGCTCAAGAGGTCTTCACACAGAGCGCCGGTAAGGCGGTCGAGACCCTGACCGTGTGGGCGGACGCCAACCAGCGCGTTCTCCGCGAGCTGGCGGAGCTGTCGGCGGTAACAGCCAAAGAGAGCGTCCGTCTCTATGGCGAGATCGCGCAGAGCTTCGTTCAGGCGATGAGCGACGCCCAGGCCCAGACGCTGCGGTGGCAGGCTGCCTGGCAGGACGCCCCGAAGGACCCGCTCTCGTGGTACCACCGCGCCCTCAGCGAGACCGTGGACAACGCCCAGAAGGCGTTCCGCCTGCTCGAGGGCAATGCCCACGCCGTGACGAAGTCCGCCGAGCGGCTTTCGACGACGGCGGAGCAGACCGGCAAAGGGATCCAGGAGACGTTCTCGAGCGTGGTCACGAAGATGAAGGAGGTCTACGCCGCGTAAGCGGCGGGACTACTTGCCGTCGGCCTTGCGCTTCTGGAGCCGCTCTTCGAGCGAGCGGAGCCGGTCGCGCAGGGCCGACACCTCCTCGCGCAGCTTCTCGGCCTCGGCGTCGCTGCTCCCCTCGCGCTTCGTCGGCTCGGACGCCGACGGCGTCGTCGTCGCGCTCACCACGGGTCCCCAGCCCGCGCGCGACGACCACTCGCGGAACACGCGCTCCATGTCGCGCTGACTCGACACGAAGCCCTCGAGGCTCGACCGCATCGTGCGCTGCACGAACTCGTGCCATGCCTCGCCGTGCTTGATCAACTGGTGCAAGAACGCCGACGGCAGATTCGCGCGATGGTTCCGCTCATTTTCCAGAATGATCTGCGTCAGCGTCACCGACGTGAGGTCCTCGCCACTCGACGCGTCGACGACGGAGATCTCGCGGCCCGCTCGAATCATTTCCTCGATCTCCTCGAGGGTGACGTAGCGGCTCTCCTGCGTGTCGTAGAGCTTGCGATTCGAGTACCGCTTGATCACGTACGGCATGGTGCGCGCGATGTTAACACTGCGCGTCAATGCTCACAACCAGCGGCGGTGCTAGACTGGCGGCTCGCATTCCCGCTCGCAGGAGGTTGCCCTGCAATGAGGCTCAAGGGTCGCACCGCGCTCGTCACCGGAGGCTCTCGCGGAATCGGACGCGCCATCGCTCTGGCGCTCGGCGAGGAGGGTGCCGACGTCGCCGTCAATTACGTCTCCAGCGAGGGACCCGCGCGTGACGTGGTGGAGAACATCAAGAAGATGGGACGGCGCGCGATGCTCGCCCAGGCCGACGTCGGCGACTATCCCGACACGTTCCGCATGGCGCAAGAGGTGCTCCGCGAGTTCGGCCACCTCGACATCCTCGTCAACAACGCCGGCATCAATTCGGACAAGAGCTTCGTCAAGATGGACCACGCGTCGTGGCGGAAAGTCCTCGCCATCAATCTGGACGGCGTCTTCAACTGCACGAAAGTCTTCATCGACGGGATGCTGAAGCAGAACTACGGCCGCGTCGTGAACATCACCTCGGTCATCGGCCAGATCGGCAACTTCGGCCAGGCCAACTACGCCGCCTCCAAAGCCGGCGTGGCCGCCTTCACCAAGTCGCTCGCCAAGGAGCTCGCCGGGAAGGGCGTGACCGTCAATGCGGTGGCGCCGGGGTTCATCGAAACGGAGATGATCGAGGGCATTCCCGAAAAGGTGCGGCAGAAGCTGCTCGACCAGATCCCGCTCAAGCGGTTCGGTCGCGCCGACGAGGTCGCGCGCTCGGTCGTGTACATCTGCTCGACCGACGGCGACTACATCACCGGGTCCGAGTTGTCGATCAACGGCGGCCTGCTGATGTAGCGAGCGCGGCGCGGCCCTAGAAGCACACGAAGCCGCGCCGCGTCGGGTAGCAGTGAATGGGGTACGCCGCGGAGAGCGCCCACGCGCGATTGATCTCGTCCTGCGCGGCGCGCAGCTCCAGCGCGGCGCGCGCGGCGTCCTCCAGGCTCGCCGCGACGAACGCCCGCGTCTCGTCGGTCGCCGGCTGCGCGCGCAGCAGCGCGAAGGCGCGGTCCGCTTGCGCGCCGAAGCGCGGGTCGGGCTCGATGAGACGCAGCTGCGTCAGACGGTCGGCGGCGACATCGTCTTGACGCTGTCGGAGCGCGAGGAGTCCGCCGTAGAGCAGTGCGGTCCCGCTGTGTGGCTCGCGCGCGAGCACCCGCGAGAACGTCGCCTCGGCGTCGCCGAGCATATCGCTCTTGTACTGCGCCACCCCGAGGCCCTGCAACGCCCGCAGTCGATCCGGATCCTCGGCAAGGGCCTGCTGGAACTCGGTGATGGCGCCGGCGAAGTCGCCGCGAAGGAGCGCCCGCTCACCGCGCCCCTGCGCGCTGATGGCGCAGCCGGCGAGCAGCACGACGAGTGCGACGACGAGACGCCTCACACCCGCACTCTACCGTGAGGACGCGGTGGAGGCGGCGAGCTAGACGCGCCGGGGCGACCCGCTCGTCAGCAGCGCCAAGGACCACGCGCCCCAGAAGGACGCGGCCTGCGCCGCCCACGTCCAGGGCTGCAGCGCCAGGGCGGCCAGCCCCGCGGCGGCGGCGCGCTGCTTGGGCTCGTAGACGACGCGCGTCTTGGACGGCATCACCCACGCCTCGCCGGACAGCACCTCCTCGCCGTGTTGGTTGACGCACACGGTCTGCAGGCGGATGCGATTGCGATCGCGGATGACCTCGGTGATCTCCACGCGCGCGGTGATGCGATCCCCGCTCTTCACCGGCTTCACGAACTTGAGCGACTGCGACAGATAGATGGCGCCCGGGCCCGGCAGCTGCGTGCCGATGACGGCCGAGATGAGGCCCGCGGTGAAGATGCCGGGCGCGATCGGTGCCTTGAACGGGGTCGTGGCGGCGTACGTTGCGTCGCTGTGCACGGGGTTGTAGTCGCCCACGGCATCCACGAACGCTGCGATGTCCCCGTCCTCGACGACGCGCGTCAGCTCCGCCTGGTCCCCGGGTGCCAGCTCCGCGATCGTCTTGCCGATCATTGCGGCTCCTTGCGCTCAAGGCGCCGGAGAATCGCGCCGAGCGCGTCCTCCATCCGCTCCAGTCGCTCCTCCAGCTCGACGATCTGCTTGGCGACCGCCGTGAGCTGGGTACGCGACGCGAGGTTGAGCACCTGCAGGGCCTGATCGATCTGCTGCTCGGCCGCGCGCTTCAGGGGCGCGTTGGCGACGAGCCACTGATCCAGGTACTTGCCCATCATCTGCGCGTAGGCCTCGGTGTTCATCGCCTGCCCGAGCGCCTTCGACCATGCCTCGATCCACTGATCGATGAACTGCTTCCACTGCGCGGCGAGATCGGGGGTGGCGGGCGTCTGCGCAAACAGCCGGGCCCACTGCTCGAGGCCCTGATTGAGCACGGGACGCCAGAAGGCCGTGGGGTCGGCGGGCGCTGACGGCGCCTGGCCCATCATGCGGGTCCATGCGGCGGCCGACTCTTCGAACTGCTTGCGCCACAGCTCGAACATCGGATTCAGCGTCGTGGCGTCCGCCATGGTTGCTTCCTCCCTATGAGCGCGGTCCCAGCCACGCCGAGACCTTCGGCCAGCAGTGCAGCGAGGCGCCGCGGCCCGCGATCAGCGAGATGTGGCCGCCGGGCAGCTCGATGTATTCCTTGTCGCGGCTCGAGACCGCGTCGATGAGCGCGCGTACGCACTCGGGCGGCGCGATGTAGTCCTCTTTCGCCCCCACGACGAACACTGGGCATGAGATGCTGGACAGCCGCGCCGGCCGGCCGCCGAACACCGCGTCGCCGCGAAACAGCTTGTTCTGCTGATAGAAGTCGCCGACCCACTGCCGGAAGAACTCGCCCGGAAACGCGACGTACTCGTTGGCCCAGCGGTTCAGCGCGTTGAAGCCCTCCACGTACTTGTCGTTCCACAGGTTCCACCAGAGATTCAGATTGGTGGACAGATCCATCGTCGGCTTCAGAAGCTTGAAGCCGGCCTTCACCATGTCGGCCGGAACGGCGCCCAGCGTGTCCACGAACCGGTCGACGTTGAAGTACTTCTTGTCGAGCCACAGGCCGAAGAGCCCGATCTTCGAAAAGTCGATGGGCCCGGCCATGTTGATGAAGTTCTTCACCGGCGTCTCGGGATAGGCGGCGAGGAACGACACGGACAGCGGCGCTCCCATGCAGTAGCCGAGCACGGACAAGGACTGCGCGCCGGAGGACTCGAGCACCTTCTGCGTCATCCGCGGCAGGATCTTGGTGACGCAGTCCTCGAACGACAGATCGTTGTCTTCAGGGCCGAACACGCCCCAGTCGAGCAGGTAGAAGTCGAAGCCTTCGCGGGTCATGTGCTCGACGAACGAGCCGCCCGGCATGAGATCGAAGATGTAGGGCCGGCTGATCCCCAGGTTCGGCACGAACAGCAGCGGCGTCGCGTGCGTTCGCTTGGATCGATAGCGGTACAGCCGTGATTTGTTCCGCTTGTAGATCTCCTCGCGGGGAGTCTGACCGACTTTCGGCTCCTGCGGGTCGATGAGCATGCGCTGCAGGTTTGCGGCGCGCCGAACCGCGCGGTCGAGCTCCTGCTGCCATGCCTTCACGCCTTCGTTCCGCGGCTCCACGACACGTCCGTTTCCGTAGCCGTCCGTGTACCGCTCGACGACGTCTGCAAAACGCTCCAGGGCCATCCAGTCGCCTCCCAGCTGGGGTCGCTGCTGTAATTAGTATGACACCGAATGACGCTAGGCGGCATGGCGATTTCGCGATGCGTCAGGATTGGCGCGCGCTGGAATCATCGGTGGCGCGGCCAGCCACGACACCAGCCAGCCTACCGTCCCGGCCAGGACGATCGCGCCCGACCAGAGCGGCAGCGACCACCAGACCCCGCGCGTCAGGGCGATGTTTCCGAAGTACAGCGCAAAGTAGACCGCCGGAACCACGAGCGCAAACCAGCGCGCAGAGGCCACGTTGGTGGCGGAGGGCGCCAGCACTCGGAGGAGCACGTCCGCAGCAACACCCGCGACCAGCGCCCCGGGCAACAGGTGCAACTGATCGCGCGCGGCGCCGATCAGCAAGGCGTTCAGGCCGAACACCATGGTCAGGGCACCCGTAGGCAGCTCGGAACCCCATCGCCGGATCGCGAGCAGGATGATGCCCGAGAGCACAGCGGCCTGCAGAAGCACCGAGGCGACGCCGAGACCGTGCGCCACGTACAGGTTCTGGATCTCCGCATTCCGGAACAACGGGTCTGACGCTACGGTGGCGAAGACGGCCGCCGTCGGACGATTGCCTGCGGCCGGCCAGGGGCGCCCGAAGTGGTGCACGTACTGGGTGAAGAACGAAAAGACCGATAAGAGGAGTGCGAGCGAGACCATCGCCGGCCAGGACGCCGCCGCGTCGTCGCGACGCCATGCCGCCCGCAGCGGTCCGGTGAGAAAGAGCGCTGAGCCCGCGGCGAGGACGAGGTGGCTTGGGGACAACAGCGCTTCGACGTCGGCCTCGACACCGAACGCGACGTGCCACAGCATGTCGAGGACGCCGCCGAGTGCGAAGACGAGCACGCCGATCAGACTCAGGTCATAGCCGTCCGGCAGCATCGCCAACCGGCTCGTTCCCGGCTCCCGCCGCAACAGCAACGGCGCCACGGTCACCGCAGTAACGCTCAGGAACCCGGCGTAGAACACGGCGTGCCATGGCGTGAAGAATGTCTCGAGCTCGGGCACGTGCACGTGAGCCCAAACGTCCAGATATGCGCCGCCAAGGAACCCGACTCCCAGGCCGGCGACGAGCGCATCGTAGCGGACGCCGCCGACCCTCGACATCGCACGACGTCGATCGGCGTCCGCGACAACGGCGCTCACATCGAGAACATCGAGCCGAGCTTCATGGCCAGGCCCATGTCTCCCTTGACCTTGAGCTTGCCGGACATGAAGAGCATCTGGCCGGACTGCTTGCCCGAGATCATGTCGAGCCAGTCCTGCGCGCCGATCGAGAGTGTCAGGTTTGGATTGCTGGCGGTGCCGGGCGTCACCGTGCACGTACCGTCCTTGATGACGGCATTCCACGTGCCGCCGCCCTCACCGCTGATGTCGTACTGGATGGTCGCGTTGGTCCCCGAGGCCTTGTCGGGCCGGAATCGGCTGCCCATGTTGGTGAACGTTTCCTGGACTGTCGCCATCGTGTCCTCCTTATCAGAACGTGAAGAGGTCCATGCCTCCCGTCACCGTCAGCACCGCGCCCGTGATATAGCGAGCCCGCTCCGAGCAGAGGAACGTCACCGCCGCGGCCACGTCCTCGGGCTCGCCCTCTTTTTGCATCGCCACACGCTTCACCATCCGGTCGTACAGCGGCGACAACGACGCGTTCGGTGCGATGATTCCGGGTGCGATCGCATTGCACGTGACGTTGTACCGCGCGCCCTCGAGCGCGACCGATTTGGCGAATCCCACCACCCCGATCTTCGACGTCGAATAGGCCGTCTGCCCGAAGCCGCCCATGATCCCCGCGATCGAGGCCATGCACACGATACGGCCCCAGCGCCGCTCGCGCATCCCGGGAAAGACCGCCCGCGTCACCTTGAACGTGCCGGTGACGTTGACGGCCAGGTTCAGCTCCCAGTCCTCGTCGCGCATGTCTTTGAGCTGCCCGACCGTATAGATGAGGCCGGCATTGTTGACGCAGATGTCCACGGACCCGAGATCCCGCTCGATCGCCGCCATCGTGTCCGTCACCTGCGCCGTCTCGCGGATGTCGCAGGCGTACCCGCGTGCAGCGCCGCCGTCGGCGAGAATCTGCTTCGCGACGCCATCGGCGCCGTCGGCGTCGAGGTCCAGCACCGCGACCTTGCAGCCCTCGGCGGCGAGGGCGAGACAATCGGCTTTACCGAGGCTCCGGGCGCCGCCGGTGACCAGCGCGACCTTGCCGCGGATACCGAGGTCCACTATCGGCCCTTGAACTGCGCCTCGCGCTTGCCGAAGAAGGCCTGGATGCCTTCGGCGGCGTCCTCGCTGCGGAGCGTCGGCAAGAACGCCTCGAGCTCGATGTCGATCGACTTCGCCATCGGCGTTTCGAGTCCCTCGTCGACGGCCTTGATGATGGCGGCGGTCGCGAGCGGCGCGCGCTTGCCGAGCTGGCGCGCGAGCGCCTTGGCGTCGCTCAGCGTCTCGCCGTCCTTGCAGAGCCGGTTGACGAGCCGCAGCTGCAGACACTCCGCCGCCGGGATCTGGGTGCCGAGGATGAGAAACTCGAGCGCTTTCGTGCGGCCGATCAACCGCGGCAGGCGCTGCGTGCCGCCGTATCCGGGAATGATGCCGAGGTTGGATTCCGTCTGTCCCATGCGCGCGCCGTCTTTCATGAGACGGAAGTGACACGCCATCGCGATCTCCATGCCGCCGCCCATCGCGTGGCCGTTGATCGCCGCGATGACGGGCTTGGGAAAGCGCTCGATCTTCCGCATCACGGAGTTGCCGAAGCGGATGAACGCCTCGACGTCGCCGCCCGAGAACGCCGAGCCGAGATCGGCGCCGCCGCAGAAGATCTTGTCGCCGGCCCCGGTGACGATCACCGACCGCACGCTGTCGTCGTCGCGCACCGCGTTCAGCGCGTCGTTGAGCTCACGGATCAGCGGCTCGCTGATGGCATTCGCCGGCGGGCGGTTCAGCGTGACGATCGCGTACGATTCCTCGCGCGCGAGCACGAGCGTCTCAAATGCCATCGCGACGGACTCCTTTGAGGAAAATGATGGCCACGGGCTCCGCGGCGTCCGCGAGCCGGTAACCTCGCTTGCCGAGCACCCACGACGTCGTCACCTGATCCATGGCGCCAAAGAGCATCTTCGTGGCGACCTTGACGGGCAGATCTGATCGGAACACGCCGGCCGCGACGCCCTCCTGCAGCACGGCACCGATGAGGTCGAAGTACGCGGACACCTCGTGCGCGGAAGCCCCCCGGAAGAACTTCTGGCCCTGGCGCAATTCGACCTGGACGACCTCGGCCAGGTCGGGGTGCGCTTCGAGCGTCTCGAAGTGCAGCCGCACCAGACGGCGCAGCTTGGCCACGGCATCCGGCTCGTCCGCGATCGCCTTGCGCGCGCCGTCGACGAAGCCCGCCATCTTCTCGCGGAACAGCGTGACGAGGATGTCGTCCTTCGTCTTGAAGTAGAGATAGATCGTGCCGCTCGCGATGCCCGCCTCGCGCGCGATGTCCGAGACGCGCGAGTTGTAGAAGCCGGTGCGCGCGAACACGCGCACGGCCGCGTCGAGGATTTGCTGGGGCTTGTCGGGATCGCGCATGCCGATGGCTGAACCGCGGTTCATTCTACAAAGATGGTAGAGTGCGCGCAATGCAGATCAAGTATCGGCTCGGCGTGATGCCGGGCCCGTGGCCCGCCGGCCCGGACGGTGCGGCGTTCCTGTGGCGGCTCGTCGATTTGTGCGAAACGACCGAGATCGACTCGCTCTGGTTTTCCGAGCGGCTCTCCTCGCCACTGCCCGTGCCCGAGCCGATGACCACGCTGGCCGCGGTCGCTGCGCGTACGCGGCGTTTGAAGTTCGGTCCGAGCGTATTCATCACGCCGTTTCGCAATCCGGTCACCGCCGCGCGCGAGATCGCGATGATCGACTATCTGTCCGGCGGCCGCATGCTGCCCGCGTTCGGCATCGGCGTCGAGCAGGAGCGCGAGTTCCATGCCGCCGGCGTACCCTTCAAGGAGCGCGGGCGGCGCACCGACGAGGCGCTGGCGATCATGCGCCGCTGCTGGAGCGAGGACGAGGTCACCTTCGAGGGTGAGTTCTGGCGGCTCGACAAGATCACCGTGCTGCCGCGGCCGATTCAGCAGCCGATGCCAGCATGGATCGGAGGCAACAGCGAGGCGGCCATGCGGCGCGCGGGACGATTCGGCGATGGCTGGATCCCGTCCTTCATCCCCCCCGACCGCTTCGCCGCCGGGGTGGCCCAGACGCAGCGCTTCGCGGCCGAAGCCGGGCGCGAGGTGCCTGCCGATCACTTCGGCACGCTCATCAACTTCTGCTTCGCGCCCGACCGCGCGCGCGCCCGTGCCGTCGCGGCTCCGTTCATCCCGCGCAATCGCGTCGACGACGCGACCCTCGAGCGCTGCACGGCGTTCGGCCCCGCGGCTGTGCTGCGCGAACGGCTCGAGGAGTACGTCGCCGGTGGCGGATCGAAGTTCATCGCGCGACCGATGTGTCCGCCCGACATGATGCTCGACCAGCTGCGCCAGCTGGCCGAGGACGTCGTCCCGGCCTTCCACCGCCGCTGAAGCGCGTCGCGGGGTTGGTGCCGCGATGGTCACCGTCGAGATCGAGCCCACGTTCGACAGCTGGCAGGGGACGGCGCGCGCGCTGCTCAGCGATGGCGTCAGCCCGGGTGACGTCCAGTGGCGCGAGCGGCCTGGCGCGCCACCCGCGCCCGCGGCGTCGAAGTTCTTCCGGGTGCCGCCGCGGTTCCTCGAGCTCGCGCGCCGCGCAGCCGCCGCGAACAATCCCGCGCGCTGGGCCACGCTCTACGACGTGCTGTGGCGGATTATCAACGAGCGCCGCGATCTGTTCGAGGATCGCGCTGACCCCGCCGTCCGCCGACTTCACGGTCTCGCGGCGCAGGGACGGCGCGAGGGGGAGCGCGCCGAGCAGCAGGAGGTCCTGCGCCTGCAGGCCGAGGGCGGCGGCGCCGCCTCGTTCGTGCCGGCCGGCGGCGACCTCCCAGCGCTGGCGGCGGCGGCCAAGCGCTGCGAGGGCTGTCCGCTCCATCGCGACGCCACCCAGACGGTGTTCGGCCGCGGACGCGCCGATGCGCGCATCGTGCTTGTCGGCGAGCAGCCCGGCGACCAGGAGGATCTGCGCGACGCACCGTTCGTCGGACCGGCGGGTGAGGTACTCGATCGCGCGCTCGCCGAAGTCCGCCTGGACCGCGACGCACTCTACGTCACGAACGCGGTGAAGCACTTCAAGTTCGTGATGCGCGGCAAGCGCCGCATCCATCAGACGCCGCGCCTGTCGGAGATCTCCGCCTGTCGGCCGTGGGTCGAGGCCGAGCTCGCGCTCATCAAGCCCGACACGCTCGTGTGCCTCGGAGCGACGGCCGCCCGTGCCCTGCTCGGCGACGGCTTCCGGCTCATGCGCGATCGCGGCCGGGTGGTCGCCACGCGCTGGGCGCCCCATACGCTCGCGACGCTTCATCCCTCGGCGGTGCTGCGCGGCGAGGACGACGCGGCGCAGAAGCGTCTGTACCGCATGCTGGTGGACGACTTGAGCCTCGCCGCCCAGACGGGCGGCGGCGCGGTACGCCCGCCGTAACGTCAGGCCGTCAGAATCTCGCCGAGCACCTCGGGATCGACGTTGCCACCCGAGAGCACCACGCCGACCCGCGCCCCCGCGGGCAGCGGCACGCGTCCGAACAGCACTGCCGCCGCGGCGACAGCGCCGGTGGGCTCCGCGACGACGTGCGCGCGCAGCGCGAGGAACCGCACGGCTTCGCGCACCTCGTCGTCGCTCACGAGGAGCACGCCGTCCACGCTGGCCTTGACGATGGGAAACGTGAGCGCTCCGGGTGTGGTCAGCCGGATCCCGTCGGCGATCGTGGGCGGGGGCGGAATCGTCACGCGCTCGCCCTTGCGGAGCGACAGGTAGGTGTCGTTGGCGCTCTCCGTCTCGACGCCGAAGATCCTGATGCCGGGAAAGAGAGCGCGCGCGACCGTCGCGCAGCCCGCCATCAGCCCACCGCCCCCCACCGGCGTCAGCACGGCGTCGAGCGACGGCACGTCCTGAAAGAGCTCCAGCGCAACCGTGCCCTGCCCGGCCATGATCGCGTAGTCGTCGAACGGCGGCACCAGCACGCGATCTGTCTTCTCGGCGATGCCGCGGGCCACCGCCTCGCGATCGTCGCGCTGCCGATCGTAGAAGACGACCTCGGCGCCGTAGCGCCGGGTCGCCTCGACCTTGAGCTTCGGCGCATCCGACGGCATGCAGATGATCGCCGTCGTCCCGGTCAGCTGCGCGGCGAGTGCGACCCCCTGCGCGTGGTTCCCGGACGAGAACGCGACGACGCCGCGCCGCCGGTCGTCGTCACTCAGCGTGAGGAGCTTGTTCAGCGCGCCGCGGATCTTGAACGCGCCGGCCCGCTGGAGATTCTCGCACTTCAGAAAGACCGCGAAGCCGGTCCGGTCGTCCAGCGATTGGCACGAGAGCACCGGGGTGCGGTGGATCCGCTCGCGCAGGCGTCGCGCCGCGGCGTGCACGTCGTCGATGGAGAGGCTCATGGGCGGCTAGTATACTGGCCGCCATGCTGCGCGTGACCGCGCTCGCGCTAGCGCTCGCGACGCTCACCGCGTGCTCGGTGCTCTCGGTGGACCTCACGCCGCGCATCCGGCCGCTCGAAGAGGAGGTCGTCGAGGGCCGCGGCGAGACGAAGATCCTCTTGATGGACATCTCCGGCTTCATCACGGACGAGGCGCCCTCGGGCGGGCTCGGCCTGGGTCCCTCGCCCGTACGCGTGCCGATGCTGGTGCGCATCCGCGAGGAGCTGAAGAAGGCGGCGAAGGACGAGCGCCTGAAGGCGCTCGTGCTGCGCATCAATACGCCGGGCGGCACGGTCACCGCGTCCGACATCGTCTATCGCGAGATCACGCTCTTCCGCGAGCAGACCAAGGTTCCCGTCGTCGCCGTGCTCATGGACGTGGCGGCGTCGGGCGGCTACTACATCGCGCTGGCCGCCGACCGAATCATTGCGCACCCGACCACGGTCACGGGCTCGATCGGCACGATCATGCTCACCGCCAACGTCGAAGGTCTCCTCGGCAAGATCGGGGTCGCCACGAACACCATCAAGTCCGCCGAGCACAAGGACATGGGCAGTCCGTTCCGCACGCTGACACCGGAAGAGCGCGCGATCTTCCAGTCGGTGATCGACGAGCTGCAGCGGCAGTTCGTGGCCAAGGTCGTGGAGCGCCGGCGGCTGCCCGAGGACGTCGCGCGCGGGCTGGCCGACGGACGCATCTTCACCGCGCCGCAGGCGCTCGAGCGCCGTCTCATCGACGCGATCGGCTACATGCCGGACGCGCTGGCCGCTGCGCGCAGCGCGATGGGTGTCGACGAGGCCAAGGTCATCGTCTACAAGCGGCCGCGCGAGTACCAGGCGACGTATTACGCGCAAACCCGAAACCAGGCCGCCGCGCTCGAGACGACTCTGGAACGGCTCGCGACGCTGACGGGCGCCGGACCGCGGTTTTTGTATCTCTGGGCGCCGTGATGCTCGCTTCTCCGCGTGAGCATCGGAGCACCGCATCGTTGACAGCCACCGCCGCCCGGTCCTAGACTCCGCGCCAACCACAAGGAGTCATTTCATGACGCGATCACCGCTCGTCTCCCGGCGCCACTTCCTGAAAGCCACCACCGTCGCCGCCGCCGGCTCGACGCTGCTGTCGCGCGCGCCGGCCGCGCTGGGCCAGCAGGTGCGCGAGCTAAACGTGTGGCACACGGAGGTCGAGCCGCAGACCGTCAAGACGATCCAGGACACCTCCATCGCCGAATTCGAGCGAAAGTTCCCCGGCTTCAAGGTGAAGCAGCAGGCGCTCGGCTGGGGCGACCTCAACACCAAGCTGCTCGCGTCGCTCGCCGCCGGAAGCCCGCCGGACCTCACCCATCTCAACCCGTTCATGACGGCCTCGCTCTACGTCAAGCAGCTCCTGCGGCCGATGGACGAGCTCATCCGCGCGCTGGGCGAGAACGACATCCACGAAGCGACGCTGAAGCTGCAGTACTTCGACGGCAAGTACTACGGCGTCACCCACGCCATGGGGGCCACGTACGTCTGCGAACGCCGCGACCTCCGAGACAAAAAGGGCATCAAGTCGCCGGAGACGTTCGACGACATGCTCAAGCTCTGCGCGGCGCTGAACGAGGACGGCCGACACGCGTTGCAGCTGCCGGGCGAGAAGCTCTACATCGGCTTCGTACACCCGGCGGAGTGGCTGGCGTCGAATGGCGGCACATGGGTGGACGCAAACACGTGGCGGCCGCAGCTCAACGGCAAGGCCATGCTCGAGATCCTGGACTATCTGCAGAAGCTCAACCGCTTCCAGCCCGCAGGGTGGTCCGGGCAGAAGTACCTCGACACCCTCGCCGCGCTCTCGACGGGCAAGATCGCGATGGCGCACCTCTCCGGCGCCCGCACCATCGGATACATCGAGAAGTACGCGCCGGAAAACTTGCGCGACCCCGAGCACTTCGCGCCGCTGCTGCGCCCGCGCGGACCGTCCGGCAAGACCGGCATGACGACGCTCGACGGGGAGAACTGGGCGGTGTTCTCGCAGTCGAAGTATCCGAACGAGGCGTTCGAGTTCCTGCGGCTCTTCTACAAGAAAGAGCACTACATGGCGTACTGCCACTCGGTGCCCATCCATCTCACGCCGATCTTCAAGTCCATGCTGGGCGACGCGGAGTATCTGTCCCATCCGCGCATCAAGAAGTGGCGCCCCTGGCACGACGTGATGATCACGGCGCTGCGCGACAAGCGGCTGCTGCCGCTCGGGTTCACCCGCGCCGAGGACAACGCGCTCCCCTTCCTGGCCGAGCTCGACGGCTCGAGCATCGTCGCCGACATGGTCGTCGAGGTCATGGTCGGCCAGAAGCCGCCGAAGGCCGAGGCCGATCGCGCGCAACGGCGCGCCGAGGAGCTGCTCACGCAGCTCGGTCACAAGCGCTGGTCGTAAGCGCGGGCGCGAGGTCGGGCGAGTGAGGCCCAACGCACTCGCCGGCTGGCTGCTGCTGGCCCCCGCCCTGCTGCTGCTGGGCGGCCTCGTCGTCTTTCCCGTCCTGTACAACGCGTGGCTGAGCCTGTTCGACAAGCACGCGTTCCTGCCGGTGCAGCGCTTCGTCGGGCTCGGCCATTACGTCTACTTCGCCCACGACGAGGAGTTCTGGAACAGCTTCGCGCACGGCCTCGTGTATGCGGGCGCCACGCTGGTGCTGCAGCTCGCCGTCGGCATTCCGACCGCGCTGCTGCTGAACGAGGGCTTCCGCGGCCGCAACCTGCTGCGCGGCGTCGTGTTGTTCCCCTACGTCATCCCGACCATCGTCGCGGTGATTCTCTGGAAGTGGCTGCTGAACGACGCATACGGCCTCGTCAACCACCTCCTGGTCGCGAGCGGCGTCGTGCGCGCGCCGGTGGCCTGGCTCGGCAAGGATTGGATCATGACCTCGCTCGTGATCACGAGCGTGTGGCAGTTCTTTCCGTTCGTCGTCGTCACCTATCTGGCCCGGCTGCAGACGATCCCGCCCGAGCTCTACGAGGCCGCCACCGTCGACGGAGCGGGCGCGTGGCGGCGCTTCCGCCACGTCACGCTGCCTCAGACACGCAGCGTGCTGTTCGTCATCGTCCTGCTGCGCTCGATCTGGATGTTCACCAAGTTCGACACGGTCTGGCTGATGGCCGGCGACGGCGGCGTGAGCCGCTACATCCGGACGCTGCCCGTCTATGCCTACGCGCGCAGCTTCACCTACCTGCAGGCCGGCATGGGGGCGGCGCTGGCCGTCATCATGTTCGTCATGCTCATCGTCGCCACCGCGGTCTACTTCCGTGTCTTCGAGCGGCAGGAGGCCATGTCGTGAGGCGGGGGCACGCGGGCCGCGCGGGGCTGCTCTATACCGGGGGCGCCATCTTATTGACCGTCGGCGCGTTCCCGCTGTTCTGGATGCTGTCGACGTCGCTGAAGCCGTCCGCCGAGATCTTCGCCACGCCGCCACGCCTGATCCCGGCGCATCCGACGCTGGAAAACTTCGCCCGGCTCTTCGGCGAGACGGCGTTCGTGACGTTCTTCCGAAACAGCGCACTGGTCTCGCTGGCGACGGTGGCCCTCACGCTGAGCGTCTCGGCGCTCGGCGCCTACGGCCTGACGCGCTTCAGCTTCGCGGGACGCGAGAAGGTCGCCGGCCTCATCCTCACCACCTACATGTTCGCGCCGGTGATGATCATCATCCCCTTCTACATCCTGGTGAAGCAGCTCGGCATCGTGAACACGCGCCTGGCGCTGGTGTTGTCCTACACGACGTTCTGCCTGCCGTTCTGCTTGTGGCTGCTCCGAGCATTCTTCGAGTCGATCCCGCTCGAGCTGGAGGAGGCCGCGCTGGTCGACGGCGCCGGCCGCGGGCGCGCCGTGTGGCACGTCGTCCTGCCACTCGCCCTGCCGGGGCTGATCGCCGCCGCGATCTTCACGTTCATCCTCGCCTACAACGATTTCCTCTTTGCCCTCGTGCTGATCACCTCCGAGGAGCTCAAGACATTGCCGGTCGGCGTCAACGACCTCTTCAACGCCACCATCGTGGACTGGGGCATGATCATGGCGGCCGGTGTGATGATCACCGTACCCGCCGTCGTGTTCTTCGCCGCCGTCCAGCGCTACCTCGTGCAGGGCTGGGGCGCGGGAGGCGTGAAGGGCTAGTCGCGCTGCCCGGCGGTGTCCGCTGGCGGCTCGTCCGTCGGTTGGAACCCGGCGCACCGCAGCACCGGCAGCCGGGGATACTTGGCGAAGCGCGGATCGTCCGCGCTCCGGGCGCACAGCCAGAACACCGACCCCTTCGCGGACTCTACCCGCCGTGCGTGCCGACACGCGCCGCACAGACCCGCCGCCTCGCGGGCGTCACGCGTCATCGGCGGCGTCAGGGCGCGGTGACGATGGCGAGGTAGTCGCGCAGGATGCGCGCGGTGGCGCCCCAGATCGTATCCCCCGCGTAGTCATAGAAATAGACGGCGCGCGTGACGCCGTCGCGCGTCCAGTGCTCGATGCGCGCATTCGCGGGCTCCAGCAGCGCCGCGAACGGCACCTCGATCACCCGCTCGATCTCGCGCCCGTCGGGTCGCCAGAGGACGGGATCGCGCACGAGGCCGACCCACGGCGTAATGATGAACTGCGTGGCGACGGTCTCCTGGTCGTCGAGCGCGCCAAGCGGCTCGACGCTCTCCGGCGACAGTCCCACCTCCTCGTGCGCCTCGCGCAGCGCCGCCTCGAGAAAGCCGGCGTCGGTGGGATCGACCCGGCCCCCGGGAAACGAGATCTGACCGGCGTGCTGGCCGACGCTGTCCGTGCGCTTCGCGAACACCAGATAGGGCTCGCCGCGATCGAGGATCGGAAGCAGCACGGCCGCCTTGATCAGCGGCCCGCCGACGACCACCCGCCGTTCACGCGCGGCCAGGCGCGCGCGCGTGAGCGCGACCAGCTCGGCGGTCGTCACTACGACATCACGAAGCCGCCGTCCACGTTCAGCGCCTGTCCGGTGATGCCGGCCGCCTCGGGCGAGGCGAGAAAGACGGCGACGCTGGCGATCTCCTCCGGCTCCATCATCCTCCGCTGAGGGACGTGCCGCTTGTAGTAGCGCTCGAAGATTTCCTCGCCGGAGCGCGGCCCCGCCTTGGTGGACTGCACGGCGATGCCCATGCCGGCGCGCGTGTAGCCGGGACAGATCGCGTTGACGGTGATGCCGGGATAACCTTGCGAGCCGAGCTCGGCGGCGAGCGCGCGCGTGATGCCGATCACGCCGTGCTTGGAGGCGACATACGCACTCACGTAGCCGTAGCCGCCCGTCTTGCCGAGCACGGACGCGATCGTGACGATGCGGCCGCGGCCCTGCGCCATCATCCGCGGCAGCGCCGCGCGGATGGCGCGATAGGTGCCGTTCAGATTGACGTCGATGACGCGCAGCCAGTCGGTCTCGTCCTGCTCGGCGAGCAAGCCGCTCAGGCCCAGGCCCGCACAGGTGACGAGCACGTCGAGTCGGCCGTGCTCGTGCTCGGCGAGCTCCATGAGCGCCTGCACGTCGGCGGTGCGCGTCACGTCGGCGCGCGCGGCGATCGCGCGACCGCCGTCGGCCCGGATGGCCGCCGCGATGCGCTCGGCGCTGTCGCCGACGTCCGCAACGACAACGCCCGCGCCCTCCGCGGCGAACGCGCGCGCGATGGCACCGCCGATCCCGCCACCGCCGCCCGTCACGACGAGAGATTGTCGCGAGAGCCGCGAGTTCGGATCGACTCGCGGGTGGCCGGCGCTAGGCACGCGTGGCTCCGCTCGCCCGAGTCGCGCGCTCAAACATGCGGGCGCCGGTCAGCTGAATCTGACGCTCACGGAGCCCAGGCGCGTGAAGGTCGCGCGCACGCCGTCACCGGCCTTGACCGTCAGGATCTTCGAGACCGAGCCGGTCATGACGACGTCGCCCGCGCGCAGGCCGAGGCCACGCCCCCCGAGGTGGTTCGCGATCCACGCGAGCGAGTTGAGCGGGTTGCCCATGACCTCGTACGCGGTGCTCGTCGCCACCACGCTGCCGCTCTGCTCGTAGACCACGCCTTCGAGTGCCAAATCGATGCCCGTCACCGGCGTGAGCGCTCCGCCGAGCACGATGGCCTTGGCGTACACGCCGTCGGCAACGGCGTCGGTGCCAACGGCCTTGCCGCTGTGGCGAAAGTCGATCAGCTCGAGCGCCGGCACGGCGCCTTCGACGGCCTGCAGCGCACGCGGCGCGGTGACGCCGGGCCCCGCGAGATCGTGCTTGAGCACGAAGGCGACCTCCGCCTCGACGCCCGGCTTCACGAAGCGGGTGGCGGCGATCTCGCCGCCGCTCGACAGCACGCCGCTGGCGAGGAGGAACGCGCACACCGGCTCGGCGACCTGCCACGCCTCTTGGCCCGCCTTGTTGGTGAAGCCAGCTTTCCAGCCCGCGACCCGCTCGCCGCGCGCGACGAGCGCCTCGCGCAGGCGGTCCTGAACCGCGTACGCCTCGGTGAGACTCAGTCGCTTCGTCTCGCTCGGCGGACGATGCGGGCGCGGCTCATCGCGCGCCGCCACACATTCTTTGACGAGATCGTCGTGCCTCATGTGCTTCTCGGCGGGTCGATCACGAGCGCGGTCGCCGCCGCCGCTTGGGCTGCCGCGGATGTCGTGACGCCGGCTTCCGCGGAGGGTGGGCGGTCCTCCCCGCCCGTGAGGCCGGTCCGCGAGATTTCGGTCCCGCTGCGCGCGGCTTCGGCGGCCGCTTGCCGCGGTGGCCGTCGGTGGGACGTACGTGGGGCTCGTTGCGGCGGCCGACGTCGCCGCGGACGGCCGGGGCGGCGGAGATCGCGCGGATCCACGCGTCGAGGTCGCGCGCGAGCTCGGGGTAACAGTTGTCGCGATAGGCGGCGAGCGCGCGCAATGCGGCCGGATCCTTCCATGGCTTGAGCACGAAGACGCCCTCGCGATCTTCGACGTCGAAGGGCGCCGCGGTGGCGAGGGTCATCACGACGTAGCGCCGCGTCAGCTCGGACATGCGTGCCTCCCGGTCAGGCTGGGCGTGGTCGATGGACGGCGCACGCGCCGTCGTAGGGTATCACGCGGTCGCGGGGGGCGGCGCCATCCGACGCAGCCACGCCAGGCACAGCGCGAACAGCAGCACGCACGCCAGCGCGACGACGGCGTTGGTGGCGCGGTCGTGTATGGTCAGGCGGAAGGCGACCTGCAGCGTGTAGAGGACGTTGTTCACGATATGACAGGCGATCGCGGGCAGCACGCTGCCGGTGTGTTCCACAACGAAGCCGAGATAGAGTCCCACCGCGAACGCGTGCACGACGTGCACACCGGACAGGTCGAAGTGCAGCATGCCGAAGCATACGGCGGTCACCACGACCGCGCGCGTGCGGCTCCAGCTCTGTGCCAGTCGCGTCTGCATGTAGCCGCGGAAGAACAGCTCCTCGGCGATTCCCGCCACGACACCTAAGACGAGGACTGCGGCGAAGAGTTCGGGCCCCACCGCGCCTTCGAGCACGCGCCTCACGAACACCAGCGAGCCGCGGTCGGCAAGGCCCGCCAGCCACGTCAACGAGTCGAGGGTTTGTCCGAGCGCAAGCATACCGAGAATCATGACGACGAGCGTGCGGTCTGTTTCCCAGCCCGGCGCCAACCGTAGCGCTGCGGGCGTCGCCGGTTGGACGATCACGAGCAGCGTGAACAGCAGCGCAAACGACGAGGCGAGGATGCCGGCAAGCAGGCCAGGTAGCGATTGCAACAACACCTGATCGGGCGTGTCGGGAAACGCTGATTTCAACGTGAGAATTGCGACACCCGAAGTCACCAGAATGACCACGACCGCCGCGATGTACGTCCCGAACACCCGCCACACATCGCGCATCACGCGTGCGGGCTCTCCTCGTCGATCGCGCGTCGCGTGGACATATAGTGCGCGATGCTACCATGCGCCCATGGCTCGCGTCGTGATTGCGCTCCTCGTCGCGCTCCTCGCCGCGGCACTGCACGCGCCGGTGTCGGCACAGTCGACACCGTGCGCGCCGACGGCGCCCGACATGCTCGGCCCCTTCTATAAGCCCGACGCGCCCGAGCGCTCGGTCACCGGTCACGGCCTCGTCGTGCGCGGCACGGTACGCTCGGCGAAGGGGTGCACACCGCTCCCCGGCGCGCGGCTGGAGTGGTGGTCGGCCGACACGCGCGGCGAGTACCAGGACGAGCTGCGCGCGACGCAGCGCACGGGCACCGATGGCGCGTTCACCTACGAAACCGTCGCGCCCGGCCGCTATCCCGGACGCCCGCCACACGTCCACGTCAAGATCAGCGCGCCGGGCCACCGGACGCTGGTCACGCAGCTGTATCCGCGCGACGGCCAGCGCGCGATCGCGACGGACTTCGTCCTACTCTCCGAGTAGCGTCTCGCCGCTCGCGAGTGCCCGCTGCAGCGGCGCGCGCAGCCGGTTGGGTGTCGCCTGCTGCAGCGTCACGTCGCGGGCGCCGACGAACGTCGCGAGCGAGCGCAGCGCGTCGGCGAGGCCCGCCAGCGCGGCGTCACGCTCGACCACGCCGCCGGCGATCGGTGCCGGCCGTCCCGCCGCGAACCACGGCTCGAAATGCACGCTCACGATATCGAGGCGACCGGCGGCCCGCAGCGTTTTGGCGTCCACGCGGCCGATGAGATGACCATCGTGCAGGATCGGCAGCGTGTAGTAGCCGTGCAGCCGCTTGGCGCTCGGGGTGTAGACCTGGATTCGGTAGTCGAAGCCGAAGAGGCGCGCGATGCGCTCGCGGTACCAGAGCAGCGAGTCGAACGGTGAGAGCAGGGTCGTCCCCGCCGACGCCGCCGGGCGACCGGCGGCGCGCGTGAGTGCCGGCACGTCGCGTGTGAGCACGAGCCACGGGATGCTTCCGCCCTCGACCGTCACCTCGCTGATCTCGCCGCTCGCGCGCATGGCGGCCAGGGCCGGTCGGCGACCCTGCGGCCCGAAGCGCGGGAACGTCATGTAGCCGGCGATATCGCCGACCGTGGCCGCGCCGAGCGCGTGCAGCGTCCGCTCGAGGTGCCAGCGCCGGAACTCCTCGGCCGATACCGGCGCCACCGCCACCGCCTCGGGCAGCGCGCGCTCGAGGAGATCGAAGCGCTTGTGAAAGTGACGCCGCGAGTGGATCGTAAGCGCGCCGCTCATCCACAGGTAGTGGAGGGCGTGCTGCACCGGCTTCCAGTTCCACCAACCGGCGGCGCCGCGCGGGCGGCGCCCCTCGAAGTCGGCGTTGGCCATGGGGCCGTTCTCCGCGATCGCCTCCCGCACCTGGCGCAGCGTGCGCGTGTTGCTCCGCAGCCAGTCGGACCAGCCGGTGTGGCGCACGCGGTAGTCGAGCATCGCGCGGCGCCACCACGGCATGGCGGACGTAGGCACGAGGCACGCCGCGTGGGCCCAGTATTCGAACAGGACACGGCGCCGGTAAACCAGCGTGTCGAGGCGCGCGCGATCGTACGGCCCGAAGCGGCTCCAGAGCGTGAGATAGTGCGCGCGCTCAACTACGTTGATCGAGTCCAGCTGCACGCCCCCGACGTCCTCGGCGAAGCGACGCAGGCGCGCCGCGGTCAGCGGACGCGTTCGCGGGCGCGCGAGGTGCTGGCGCTCGAGGAACAGCGTCCGAACTGCGTGCAGCGGGACGACGGTCAGCGGGCGCCGCTCTCAGCGCGCCGCGCGGCTGCGCCAATCCGTGATCTGCGCGGCGTGCTCGCGATAGTGCGCGATGGACACGCCGTCGACGAGGCCTCGGGCGGTCGTGCCGTCCGCGAGATCCGCGTCGTCCAGGCGCTCGACCGTGCGCAAGAAGTCACGGTGCGAGCCGTCCATGTCGTGGACCAGGTCGCGCGTGGCGACGTCCTTGCGCGCGTCGACGAAGCGTGCGTTCCAGCGGTCGAAGTCGTCGTACGTCCCTTCCGCATAGGGCGGCTCGCCGCGCGCCAGGCGCTCGAGCGCCGGAATCATCTCGCGGTGCCAGCCCGCGATGTGGGCCACGATCTCACGCACGCCCCACGTGCCCAGCCAGACCTCGCGCATGGTCGGTTCGTCGAGGCCGTGCACGGCGGCGCGGAGCGTCGCATATTCCTGCTCGGCGGCCTGGATGATATCTCGCTTCGCACTCATCGCCCACCTCCTGGTGGATGGCTCCTGTCGTGCCAAGAACACCGGTCGGCGTGGCGTGTGAAACGAAACGACGATGGCGTCGGGGCGGAGCGCGCGCTCCGCCCCGGTGCGTGGACTACTTCTTGGCGGCGGGAGCCTTCGCGGTGTCCTGCTTGGCGATGATCTGATCCTTGATCTTTTCGTACGTCGCCCGCGGCAACACCTTCTTGGAGACCAGCTCGTCCTTGCGGGCATAGGGCCGGTTGTCGATGATCTTCTTCGACAGGGCGTCGCCGATGCCCGACAGCTGTTTGAGCTCGTCCTCGCTCGCGCTGTTGATGTCGAGCTGCTTCTTCATCGGCTTGGCGGCGCCACCCCGCGCTTCGGGGGTGTCACTCTTGGCCGCCGGGGGCTTGGTGGTCGTGCCCGCCGCGTCGGCGATCGGTACCGATACCGTGCCGAGCGCGAACAGCAGCGCCACCAGAATCGCGATGAGTCTGCTCATGGCTTGGCCTCCTCGCAAAGGTCGATCCTTCTAGATCCTAACAGACGCTCGTGTGGATATTCGTCAACGTTCGCCGCCTCCTGGCGTCGGCGGCGTGTCCTTGAGGCGCCCGAGCGTGGTTTCCACGACGCTCTCGCGGCCGGCGCGAGCGACGCGGAGGTTCACTTTCGTCTCCGGTGGCGTGCCGGCCACGCGACGCGTCAGGTCGTGCGGGTTCTGGATCGGCTCGTTCTGAAACGCGACGATGATGTCGCCGGGCTTGAGCCCGGCCGCCGACGCCGGTGAGCCGGGCGCCGTCTCGGCCACGAGCGCGCCGCGCGCATGCGCGAGGCCAGCGGCCCGTTGCGCCTCCGGCGTGACCGGCATGACCGAGACGCCCAGGTAGCCGCGGACCACTTCGCCGCGGTCCTTGAGCTGGCGCAACACATCCTTGGCCAGGTTCACGGGAATCGCGAAGCCGATGCCCACCGAGCCGCCGGTCTGGGAGAAGATCGCCGTGTTGATGCCGACCAGCGTGCCGCGCGTGTCCACGAGCGGTCCGCCGGAGTTCCCCGGATTGATCGAGGCGTCGGTCTGGATGAAGTCGTCGTATGGCCCGCTACCGATGAATCGCTCTTTGGCGCTGACGATGCCGGTCGTGACGGTCTGCTCGAGGCCGAACGGGTTGCCGATCGCCATCACCGGCTCACCGACCTGCAGCTTGTCCGAGTCGCCGAACGGCAGCGCGGGCAGATTGCGCGCGTCGATCTTCAGCAGCGCCAGGTCCGTGCGCGCATCGACGCCGACCAGTTTCGCCTTGTGCTCGCTGTGGTCGCTGAGCCGTACGACGATCTCGTCGGCGTCCGCGACGACGTGTCCGTTTGTGACGATGTAGCCGTCGCCCGACGCGATGACGCCCGAGCCCAGACTCTGGCGTCCGCGCGGCGGCTCGCCGTTGCGCGGGCCGCGGTCGAAGAAGCGGCGGAAGAAGTCCTCCGGCAGCGGGCCGCGCCCCCGCACGCGCTGCGTAGTCGACACATTCACGGCCGCCGGACGCGTGGAACGCGCGAGCTCCACCCAGATGCCGAGCACCCCTGGGAGCGGCGCCTCGCCGCTCTTCTCCTGCCAGAACGGCGAGGCGCTCACGGAATGTGTCGTCGGTGGGTTCACCGTGACCTGGACGACACCCGTCGCCCACAGGGCGACGCCGACGAGGGCCAGGATCACGATGAAGGCCGCCGAGCGGCGCATCACGCGGCTCGGCGCTGCTCGCCCTCGGCCATGCTCTGCATCTGTTCGCCGAGCATCTGCAGCCTGTCCTTGCCGAGCTTCTTCTCCGCCATGGGGAAGAGCTCCCCCTCCTCCTCCTCGACGTGATGCTCGATCAGCTCGGACAACACGGTCATCTTCGCGTCGAACCGCTCGTCCTCGGGATCGACCCGCGGCAGCTCGGCCAGCACGAGATCGACGACGTGATGCTCTTCGAACGCCTCGTCGATCATCTCCTCGGCCTTGGACGTGCCGAGCTCGCGCACGGCCGGGTAGAAGATCTCTTCCTCGATCTTCGTGTGGATCTTGAGCTCGTTGGCGATCTGGTCCATGAGCTGCCGCCGCTGGCGGCCGCCCTCCGTGTTTTTGACCTTCTTGAATAGAGCTTTGACGTTCTTGTGCTGCTTCTTGAGCAGGTCGGTCGCCTTCATATGCCACCCTCCACGGCCCCGATCTCAGCAAGAAATTTGCCGCTCAGTTTTGACCTTCGAGGGCGAGACGCGCCAGGCCGGCTCGGTCATGCTTACACTGGCAGCCAACGCCGATGCCACACCCGGTCCCGCGTCCAATGCTCGCCTCGCTAGACGAGGCCCCGCTGACCGACTCGCGCCTGGCCTACGAGCCGAAGTACGACGGTATCCGGACGCTCGCGGCCGTCCGGGCCGGCGGCGGCCCCGACGCCGTGAAGCTCTGGTCGCGCCTGGGCAACGACAAGACCGCACAGTTCCCCGAGATCGCCCGCGCCCTCGCCGTCTTCGCCCGCAGGCTCAAGGCCGACGTCCTGCTGGACGGCGAGGTCGTCGCGCTGGACGAGCACGGTGAGCCGGCGGGTTTTCAGCGCCTTCAAGGCCGCATCCACCTCACCTCGGAGCGCGAGATCAGCGGCCGAGAGGGCACCGAGCCCGTGGCGTTCCTGGCCTTCGACGTCCTCCGCGATGGCGACCGCGATGTGCGGGCGCTGCCGCTGACGGCGCGGCGCGCACGCCTCGAGCGCATCTTCGGCAACACCGGTACCACGCTGCTTCGCCTCTCGGATTTCCGCCCGGGCAACGGGCGCGGGCTCTACCGCGACGCGCTCGCACACGGATGGGAAGGGCTCGTCGCCAAGCACCTCGACTCGCCGTACCAGTCCGGCCGGCGCAGCCCCACCTGGCGAAAGATCAAAGTCCTGCGCCGTCAGGAGTGCGTCGTCGGCGGCTGGACCGAGGGGCGCGGCAGCCGGCCGCATTTCGGCGCGCTGCTGCTGGGCGTGTGGGAGGGTCGCGAGCTCGTGTACGTCGCCCACGCGGGCACGGGCTTCACTGAGCGCGAGCTCGACCGCGTGGCCGCGCTTTTGCGTCCGCTCGAGACAGCGACGTGTCCGTTCGCGACGCGGCCGGTCGCCAACGAGCGGCCGCACTGGGTGCGGCCGGACGTCGTGGTGGAAGTCGCGTTCGCGGAATGGACAGCGGACGGCAAGATGCGGCACCCCAAGTATCTCGGTCTCAGGGACGACGTGGATCCCCGCGAGGTTCGACGTGAGCCGGTCATCCGGGTGCGCGCGCCGCGCGGCATCGCCACCGTTCCCACACGCGATCAAGCCGCTGGCGGTCGCAGAGCGCGTGACGTCGAGCCGTGGCCGCGCGCTTCAGGATCCGCCGGCCGTCTGATTGCCATGCTCGCCGAGATCGAAAGCCGCGGCGGCGAAGCCGTCGTGGAGATGCCGGGCGGCGATGTCCTCGCCGTGAGTCATTTGGACAAAGTGTTCTGGCCCGGCCTTGGTCTCACCAAGGGGGCGCTCCTCCGCTATTACGCGTGGGCCGCGCCGTTGCTGCTGCCGGCGGTGGCGGATCGTCCGCTCGTCATGCGCCGCTTTCCCGACGGCGTGCGCGGCAAGGCGTTCTATCAGCAGCGCGCGCCGGCCGACGCGCCGGCGGGCGTGCGCATCGAAACGCTGCCGGTCGACACGGAGGTGCCGAGCCGGCTCATCGGCGGCAGTCTCACGACGCTGCTCTCCATGGCGCAGATCGCGGCGATCTCGCAGGATCCGTGGTTCTCGCGTGTCGGCTCTCTGGACGACGCCGACCACGTCGTGCTCGATCTCGATCCGATGCCCGGCGTGCCGTTTGCGACCGTCGTGGACGTCGCGCGGTGGATCCACGACGAGCTCGAGCGCATCGGCACACCCTCGGTGCCCAAGACCTCCGGCGCGACTGGCATGCACGTGTACGTTCCGCTGCCGCCGCGAACGTCGTACGAGACGGGGCGCATCTTCTGCGAGATCGTTGCCACGCTGGTCGCCGAGCGGCACCCGCGCGTCGCGACCGTCGAGCGTGCCGTGGATGCGCGCGGCCGGCGCGTCTACGTCGACTACATGCAGAACTTTCGGGGCAAGACGTTGGCGACGGCGTACAGCGCGCGGGGCTCGGAGTTCGCCGGCATCTCGACGCCACTCACCTGGCGCGAGGTGCGTGCGGGGATGGACGCGCGCGATTTCACGCTGACCTCGCTGCCCGAGCGCGTGCGCCGTGTGGGCGATCTGTGGGCTCCGTTGCGTGACTCTCCGGGCGCCGATCTCTCCGCGATCTTGCAGACGACGGAAGGCCGCCACCCTGCGCGTGCGCGGCGCCACGCCCATCTCGTTCGGCCCACCCGCGGTTCGACCCGACCGCCGCGCTCCGATAAGCGCAGCCACGGCCGCCTCGTTCAGGCCACCCGCGGTGCGAGGCGACCTCCGCGCTCCGATAACAAGAAGCGCGCATGACGGACGCCTGGGGCATCGCGGACGGCTACCACAACGCGTTCGGCGAGTGGCGCGTGCCCTCGGCAGCGACGCGTGGGGCGCTGCTGCGCGCGATGGGCGCCGAGGGCCACGCGCCGCCGCCGGCGCCCGTGATCGTGCGGCAGACCGGCGAGCGAATCGACATCCCCGCGGCCGCGCGGCTCGTGCTCGAGGACGGCTCCGAGCTCGAGTTCGATGGTGCGCTGTCCGCCGACATCCCGCCTGGCTATCACGAGCTGCGCCCTGGCGACGACGGGCCACCGATCCGTGTGATCGTCAGCCCCGGTCGCTGTCCTGTGCCGGCACGGCGCAGCTGGGGGTGGGCCGCTCAGCTCTACGCCGTGCGCTCGACCGAATCGTGGGGGATTGGGGATCTCGCAGATCTGCGCCGGCTGGGCAGATGGGCGGCGACCCTCGGCGCAAGCACGATCCTCATCAATCCGCTCTCCGCGCCGCTGCCGCTGCGCGCGCAGCAGCCCAGTCCGTATTACCCTTCGAGTCGCCGCTTCGTGAACCCGCTCTATCTCCGCGTCGAAGAAGCCCCCGGCGCCTGGGCCCTCGGCGCGGATCTCGAGGCACTCGCGGCGCAGGGCAAGGCGCTGGACGCCGAGCGCGTGATCGACCGCGCCCGCGTCTTCGACCTCAAGATGGACGCACTGGAGCGGCTCTGGGCCAAGGGCAACGCCGCCGGCGCAGACTTCGAGCGCTGGATCAATGAGCGCGGCGCGAGTCTCCGCGAATTCGCAGTTTTCTGCGTGCTCGCCGAGCATCACCGCAGCGGCTGGCACGGCTGGCCCTCTGAGCACCGGCGCCCCGGCTCGCCCGCGGTCGCGCGCTTCGCGGAGGCGCACGCGCCGCGCGTGCGCTTCCATCAGTGGCTGCAGTGGCTCGCCGAGCGGCAGTTCGCGGCCGCGGCGGCGGAGATCGGCATCATGCAGGACCTGCCAATCGGTGTGGATCCAGACGGCGCCGACGCCTGGGCCTGGCAGGACAGCCTCGCGACGGGCGCGTCGGTCGGCGCGCCGCCCGATCGCTTCGTGACACGCGGCCAGGACTGGGGCCTGCCTCCGTTCGTACCGCACCGGCTGCGCACGCTGGGCTATGGGCCCTTCATCGAGACGATTCGCGCGTCGCTGCGTCTCGGCGGCGGTCTGCGCATCGACCACGTGATGGGTTTGTTCCGGCTGTTCTGGATCCCGCACGGCCTGCCGCCGTCCGAGGGCGCGTATGTGCGCTATCCGGCCGACGAGCTGCTCGCCGTCGTCGCGGTGGAGAGCCATCGCGCCGGTGCCACGGTGGTCGGCGAGGATCTCGGGACCGTCGAGGAAGGTGTGCGCGAGCGGCTCGCCGCGCAGGGGATTCTCTCGTATCGCGTGGCATGGTTCGAGGAGCGGCCGCCCGCACAATATCCCGAGCTCGCGATGGCGGCCGTGACGACACACGATTTGCCGACGATCAGCGGGCTGTGGACGGGCGCCGACGTCGCCGAGCAGCGGCGGCTCGGCCTCGTCGACAACGACGCCGCGCTCGATTCGACGCGCGCACGCCTCTCGCAGCTGGCCGATGTGCCCGACGGCGCGCCCGTCGACGACGTCATCGCGGCGGCGCACGGGCGGCTGGCCGAGGCGCCCTCGCTGCTGGTGACCGCGACGCTGGAGGACGCGCTCGCGGTGTCCGAGCGGCCGAACGTGCCGGGAACGTCGTTCGAGCGGCCGAACTGGTCGATTGCCCTGCCGGTCACGCTCGAAGCGCTCGAGACGACGCCGCTTCCCCGGCGCATCGCCGCGGCGTTGACCAACGGCCGGGCCTGACCGCCGGCCGCGACGTCAGCCTCAGCGCGCGAGCGCAACGCAGACGACGCCCGCCAGCACGATCGTCGCCGCCGCCAGGCGCGGCGTGACGCGCCCCTCGCCCATCCACAGGGTGCCGATGAGCGCCGAGAGCACGATCGACAGCTCGCGCGCGGCGACGACGTAGCCCGCCTTCGACAAGCGGAACGCGAGCAGCACGAGCGTGTAACCGGCGGCGCTCATCACGCCGACCGCGAGGATCGCGCGCCAGTTCGTCGTCCACTCAATGCGCACCGCCTCTCGCCGCGTGAGGAGCGCGGCGGGAAGCAGGATCAGGCCGCAGCCCGCTTCCATCAAGAGCATGTAGGGCACGGGGTGCAGTCGCATCACGCCCGCCTTGTCGTTGAGCGAGTACGACGCGATGCTCAGCCCGGTAATCACCGCCCAGAGCGTCGCCGCGCCGAGGCGGCCGCCGGTGGCGATCGCGTGGCGGTGACCCACCTGGTGCAGCGCTAGCACGCCGAGTACGACGAAGACGATGCCCGTGACGCCGACGGGCGACAGCCGCTCGTCCAGCAGGGCATACGCGCCGATCGGAACGAGCGCGACGCCGAGCCCGCGAGCGATTGGGTACACGATCGAGTAGGCGCCGGTGGCGTACGCTCGCCCAAGCGCGTAGAAGTACACGACGTGCAGGGCGATCGTGCCGAGGACAAACGGTAGCGCACGCGCGGGAACCCCGTCCCGCCAGAGGATGGGCGTAGCGAGCGGCAGCAAGACCGGCGCAGCCACGCACGAGCAGAGCGCCAGAAACGCGAGGGGATCGCGGCCGCGCTTGGCCAACGCATTCCAGCCGGCGTGAAGGACTGCGGCCGCGAGAACGAGCGCCAGCGCGCCCGCCGTCATGTCGAACGTGGGAGGCCCCGAAATGGCCCCCCAAATTGTTCGCGCGAGGGGGCGTAGCCCCCTCGCGTGGCCTCAACCACTCGTGGAGACGCCGAGCTCGGCGAAGGCGGAGGCGAATGCTTGGACGACACCCGCCATGTTCTCCGGCGTGAGCGTTCCCATGTTGGCGACGCGGAACGCGTAGCGCCGCAGGTCGCCCTGGCCCGCATAGATGACGTAGCCGCGCCGCTTCAGCGCGTCGTGGAGCGCCTCGTACGTGAGGCCGGGCGGCAGGCGGAACGTCGTCAGGATGTTCGAGCGTCCTTCGGGCGCGACCAGGACCGCGAGGCCCAGGCGCTCGAGTCCCTCCCGCAGCACGCGCGCGTTGTCGGCGTAACGGGCGATGCGCTGCTTGACGCCTTCCTGCGCGAGCTCAGTCAGCGCCTGCTCCATCGCGTGCATCACCTGCACCGCCGGCGTGAACGGCGTATTGTCCTGCTCCTGCGTCGTGAAGTGCGCGTGGAGATCCAGGTAGACGGAGCGCGGCGGCCGCCCGCGCAGCGCCTCGAGCGCGGAGCGCCGCGCCAGCACGAACGACACGCCGGGCACGCCCTGCAGGCACTTGTTGGCGCTGGCGGTGACGAAGTCCAGCGGTTCCTGCGCGACGTCGAGCGACTCGCCGAAGAGGCTCGACATGGCGTCGACGATCAGGCGGCGGCCGAGCCGCTGCGCGACGCGCGCGACGTCGGCGACGGGATTGAGCAGGCCGGTCGTCGTCTCGTGATGAACGAGCGCCACGTGGCTCACGTCCGCATGTGCGGTCAGGGCCGCCTCGACGTCGGCCGCGCGCACCGGCGTAAAGATGTCCGTGCGCACGGCGTGGGCGGTGATGCCATGGGCGCGCGCGATGCGGAGCATGCGGTCGCCGTACACGCCGTTGTCGACGACGAGCAACGCGCGGTCGGCCGGCACGGCCGAGCAGATCGCGGCCTCGACGGCGGCCGTGCCCGAGCCGGTGAAGAGCACGCTCGTCCAATCGTCCCCGCAGCCGGCCAGGCGCGTGAGCTCGGCGCGGCAGCGCCGCATCATGTCGAAGTACTCCGGCTCGCGATGGCAGAGATCCGGCATCACGAGTGCCGCGCGAACCGTGGGCGTGGTGTTGGCCGGACCGGGATTGAGCAGGATCCACTCGCGCTCGGACATTCAGCGCCTCACACGCGCGCCGTCGGGCCGGGGCTCACGCGACGCGATTGAGCGCCAGGTCGAAGGCGTCGAAGTTGCGCACGCGCGCCTGGGGGTCGAGGCGCGCGCGGCGATTGAGCACGACGGGCACGCGCTGCTCGGACAGCCCACCGTGCGAGCGCAGCGGTGCGTCCAGTCCGGAGAGATCGTGGCGCGCGGCGGAGGTCCCGAGCACCGTATGGCGCTCGCTGACCACCACGATGTCGCCGATCCGGTCCTCCGGCAGCTCGAAGCGGCGGCACGCCTCTTTGCGGTCCAGCACCGCCTCGAGATCCGGCCGGCGGGCCAGGCGCTCGACGATGTCCTCCACGGAGCCGTCCGGCGGCAGGTAGATCGTTGCAAACGATCCGAGGGCGCCGTGATGCACAACGTAGGGGTCGGTGATCGGCAGAATCACGCGCGCGCGGCCCGATCCGACCCACGCGTCGAGCAGCTCTTGCAGATAGACGATGCGTGGGCGTCCCGCCGCGTCCGTCTTGGCGTTCATCCCGTGATCCGCGGTCAGGGCGATCGTCGCACCGAGCGCATCCAGCCGTGCGAGATAGGCGTCCATCATCCGGTAGAAGCCGTCGGCGGCCGGCGTGCCGGGTGCGTGCTTGTGCTGCACGTAGTCGGTCGTCGACAGATACATCACGTCCGGGCGTCGCGTCTCCATCAGCCGCACGCCCGCCGCGAACACGAATTCGCTCAGCTCCGCGCTGTACACCGAGGGCAGCGGCCGGCCCACGAAGCCGAGCGCGTCGGCGATACCGTGCTCCGCCTGGGTCGTCTCGTTGGCCTTCTCCGACGAAAAGCAGATGCCGCGCATGCCGTGGCCGAGGAGCCGTCGCAGCTTGTCCTTGGCGGTGACGACGGCGACGGCGGCGCCGGCGTCGGCGAGCCGCGCCAGGATCGTCTCGGCTCGCAGGTACTTCGGGTCGTTCATCATCACCTCGACCCCCGCCTGCGGATCCCAGAAGTAGTTTCCGGAGATGCCGTGCACCGAGGGCGGCGCGCCGGTCACGATCGACAGATTGTTGGGATTCGTGAAGGACGGCATCACGCAGTCGCCGACGAGCGCGGTGCCGCCCGTGCGTGCCGCGCCGAGCCAGGGCATTGCCCCGTGCTCGACGGCCGCGTCGAGATAGGCGGGCTCGCAGCCGTCCACGCACACGACGACGACAGGGCCGCGCGGCGCCGCATACCGGCGGCCGTTGACCTCGATGGCCGAGGCACCGATCATGGGCCCTCATCGTATACTCTTTCCGTCTTCGAGGAAGCCATGCGTCACCTCGCGGTCCTCGAGCTCGTGAGCGATCTCTCGATCGCCTTGGCCTGCGCGGCGATTGCGGCGACGCTCGTCCACTTCGCGCGCCGCGCGCGCGGGCTGCCGTACGCGCGCGTCTTCGTCGCCTCCGCCGTGTTCGCCATCGCCGCCGGCATCACGCACGTGGCCGGCGTGTGGACGGTGTGGCAGCCGAGCGGCTGGCCGGCGGTCACGCTGAAGCTCGCGACGGCCGTGGCGTCAGTGGTGGTGGCGCTGCTGGTGCCGCTCCTCGCGCACGAGGCGCTCGCCCGCGGCGGCGGCGGCCTGCTGGACGCCGCGCCCGACGCGATCGTGCTCGTCGACGAGCGCGGCGACATCCGTCTGGTCAACGAGCGCGCCGCGCGGCTGTTCGGCTACGCGCGGCGGGACCTCGTTGGACGCCCCGCGACGGCGGTGCTGTCGCACGACATCCGGGCCGTGCGCGAGCCGCCGCGGGACGTCCACGGCGTGCGACGCGACGGCAGCCGCTTCGCCGCGGAGCTGAGTCTCAGCCGGGTCGACACCGACGGCGACGAGCTCGTCACCGCCGTGGTCCGTGACGTCAGCCGACGCGACGGCGAGGACGAGCGTACCGAGCGCGGACGCGCGGAGATGGCGCGCATGCAGGCCGAAGAGATGGGCCGGCGCGCGTCGTTCCTCGCCGAGGCCAGCCGTGTGCTCGCCGCGTCGCTGGACTACGAGGCCACGCTGCGCAGCGTCGCGCGCGTCGCCATCCCCTATCTCGCGGATTACGTGCTCGTCGACGTGCTGGAAGCGCCCGGCCGCCTGCGACGGCTGGCCGCCGCGCACTTCGATCCCGTCGTCGAAGAGCGCCTGGCGAGCCTGGCCCCGCCCGCGCCCGCGGCCGGTGCGGCGAGCGCGGTCGACGGCGTCCTCGATCACGGTGAGCCGACCCTCGTCCGGGACGTGAGCGAGGAATGGCTCGCCGCGCGCGGGCGCGACGCGGAGCATCTGGGCGTGGGCACAGGGACACAGCCGACCTCGCTCATGCTGGTGCCGCTGCGCGCGCGCGGACGCACGCTGGGTGTCGTCTCGTTCGCGGTGGCCAACGGCAACCGCCACTACACGCTGGCCGATCTCACGGTGGCCGAGGACCTGGCCCAGCGCGCCGCCCTCGCCGCCGACAACGCGCGTCTCTATCGCGAAGCGCAGGACGCCAGCCGCGCCAAGGACGAGTTCCTCGCCGTGCTTTCCCATGAGCTGCGGACACCGCTGACGCCCGTGCTCGGCTGGGTGCGGATGCTGCGCTCCGGCACGCTGGCGCCGGAAGCCACCGAGCGCGCGCTCGACACCGTCGAGCGCAACACGCGCCTACAGGCGCAGCTCGTCGAAGACCTGCTCGACGTTTCGCGGATCATCGCCGGCAAGCTGAGCCTCGACCTGCGGCCCGTGCCGCTCGCTCCGATCATCGACGCCGTCGTCGAGAGCACGGCGGCCGCCGCGGCCGCGAAGTCGATCGCGGTGAACCGTCAGATCGAGGAGGATCTGCCCCGGATCTCGGCGGACGCCAACCGCCTGCAGCAGGTCGTCGCCAACTTGTTGTCGAATGCCGTGAAGTTCACGCCGCAGGGCGGCCGCGTCGATGTCGCTGTCCGGCGCGCAGGCGATTCGGTGTGCCTTACCGTCGCCGACACGGGCGACGGCCTGGCGCCGGACGTCGCGCCCCACATCTTCGATCGCTTCCGTCAGGCGGACAGCACGATCACGCGCCAGTACGGCGGCCTCGGCCTGGGACTCTCGATCGTGCGTCACATCGTCGAGCGCCACGGCGGCAGCGTGCAGGCGACCAGCGAAGGCGTCGGGCGCGGGACGACCTTCACCGTGACGCTGCCGATCGGTGGGCCCGTCTCCGACGCGCCGATCGCCGGCGCGCCGACGCCAGGCCCGGCGGCCAAGGACCTGCTCACGGGGCTGCGCATCCTCGTCGTCGAGGACGAGCCCGACACGCGCGAGCTGGTCACCGTCGTGCTGAAGGCCGCCGGCGCGGACGTCGCCGGCGCCGGCTCGACCGACGAAGCGCTGCGGCACGCCGACGAGCGCGCGCCCGACGTGGTGGTGAGCGATCTCGCGATGCCCGCGCGCGACGGCTATGCGCTCCTCCGCGCGCTCCACGGGAGGGGGCTGGCGCGCGGGGTCGTGACGATTGCGCTGACGGCGCACGCCCGGCGCGAGGATCGCGAGCGCGCGCTCGGGGCCGGCTACGACGCGTACGTGACCAAACCGGTCGAGCCGGCCGCACTCGCGGCGCTCGTCAGGGAGCTCGTGGAGAAGCGCCGGCGATCGGCCTAGACCGGGCGCGCGACGGAGCACCGGCGACCGGCTGGATTTCGGTGAGCACGCGCGCGGTCTGCTCGATCAGCTCGGTCGACGTCGAGGAGTCGCGGCCGATCCAGCCCTTGCGTATGAACATCATGACCCGTGTGAGCGCGGGCGTCACCGGCTCGAGCTTCACGGTGATGTGACGGTCGCGGGCTTCCGCGGCGACACGCATGCGCCCGTCGTCGAGCAGCACGTCTTCGGTGACATTGAGCTCGAGCTCCTGGAAGGACTGCAGCACCGCCGAGTGCACCACGGTGAGCGGCGCGGTGAACGTGCGATACGTGGCGCCGCCCAGCGTGTGGTCGACGCCCGCCTTCGCCGCACCGCCCGCGGCGTCGCTCATCGCTGCGAGTCCGAGCGCAGGCAGGGCCGCGGCGGCGATGCACCCCGTCATGCTCAGAGTGATGACGAGGAGGCCGAAGAGACGTGCGTACACGTCCGGGGGAGGCTTGCAAGCACGGTGCCGCGAACTTGCGATCAGGAGGCGAGGCCGGCGTTGCCGGCGACGCCGCGCAGGGTCGGAACGTTGGGAGCGAGCGGCGGCAGCGTCTTGCGATCGCGCAGATAGCGCGCAACGACGTCCCAGATCGGCTCGCCTCCGGCGGCACGCGCCTCATCGGACACGGGGGCCCAGGCCGCGACGCGATAGGTGCGGCTCGCGTCGAGGGGACGGTTGCCGATGCGCAGATTCGTGATGCGTCGGCCCGCGCGTGCGGTCGGATCACACGTGTAGGTCAGCCCGCCGACCCGAACCATGTCACCGCCTTGCTGGTAATACGGATCAGGATTGAAGAGGTTGTCACAGACGTCCTCGAGCACGCGCTTCAGCGTTTCGCCGGTCATGTCGGTCAGCGTTGTTTGCGGATACGTCAGCGCGGTCTGACTCATGACGTCTTCGACGGTGATCGTCGCTCCAGGCAAGAGCGTCGACCCCCAGCGGAATCCCGGGGACAAGGCGACCTCCGCGCCCTTCACCGCCATGAGCGCCTCCACGATCAGCTGATCCCACGTGCCGCTGAAGTTCCCGCGCCGATAGAGCAGACCCTCCGTCACCGCAAGGGGCTCGGCAAGCCGCGCCTGCCAGGGTGCGCGCAGCCGCGCGATCAGCGCGCTCATCTCCGGATCGGCGGGCAGGAGATTGGCGAAGATCGGCAGCAACCGATAGCGAGCGCCCACGACACCGCGCGCGCCGACGTCCAGGTCGAGCACGGCGAGGAACTTGCCGCTGGTGCCCGCATTCGTCACGAGCGTGCGGCCGCCGGCGTTGTCGACGACCAGCGGGCGCGGCAGCGCGTCGTGCGTGTGGCCACCGAGGATCGCATCGAGCCCGCGCACGCGTGAGGCGAGCTTGAGATCGACGTCGGTGCCGTTGTGCGAGAGCAGCACGACGGCACGCGCCCCGCGACCCCGCGCCTGGTCGATGGTCGTTTGCAGGCTGTCCTCCTGGATGCCGAACGTCCAGTCCGGCACCAGCGACCGCGGGTTCGCGATCGGCGTATACGGAAACGCCTGGCCGATCACCGCCACCAGGACGCCGCCGACCTCGCGCAGCGCGTACGGCGCAAACACGGGGTCGCCGAAGTCGAGAGTCTTGACGTTGTGCGCGACGAAGTCGACGTGGCCCTTGAGGTCGCGCTCGACGATCTCGCGCACGCGCTCGGCGCCGTGGGTGAACTCCCAGTGCCCGGTCATGACGTCGACGCCGAGCATGCGCGCCGCCTCCACCATGTCCGCTCCGCGCGTCCACAGCGCGGTGGCCGAGCCCTGCCACGTATCCCCCGCGTCCAGCAGCAGCGCGCCGGGCCGGCTCGCGCGCAGGCGCTTCACCAGCGTCGACAGATGCGCGAAGCCGCCGACATGTCCGTAGGTGCCGGCCGCCGCGACGAAGTCGACGTGCGTGAGCGCGTGAGCCTCGCGCGTGCGCGGCGCCACGCCGAAGTGGCGTAGCAGCCGCGCCCCGACCAGGTGCGGCGGCCGATTCGCCGCCGCGCCCACGCCGATATTCACACTGGGCTCGCGGTAGTAGATCGGCATGAGCTGCGCGTGGCAATCGCTGATGTGCAGGAGGCTCACGTTGCCGAAGCGCGGCGGATCGTACAGTGCGTCGACCGCCGCTGCGGCGTGACGCGCGTCGGGCGCGAAGCCCGCGGCGGCGGCGGCGGCGAGCACACGAACGAACTCGCGTCGAGTCATGCGTGCGCGCGCGGCGGTCTACGCGACGCGTCGTCGCGAATGCCACCGCGACACCCACGCGTCAGCCGGCCGACGGCCATGCGGGGCGTCATCCTGGCGAATTGCGCGACATTGCGCGCGCGCGGCACTGGCCCTCCACTTGCGTGGTCGTCACACGGTCACTGCGGTCCGGCGACCGTCGCTGGAGGCTCGCGACGAAAGGATGGTCACCATGCGATGTGCGCGCGTAGAGTACCAGCTCGATCTGCGAGCGCCGGAGCGGCCGCTGCCGCTCGGCGTGATCGTGCTGAGCAACGGCATCGAGCCCGTGCAGAGCGTGCTCGCCGGTAAGGCGCCGCGCGCCGGCTTCATGCCGGAAGAGCTGCGGACGGTCGGCCCTCTCGGCCGCTCGCAGCTCGAAGGCTGGGTCGCGACCATGGCCAAAGATCTGTTGGCCGCGCTCGAAAAGCGTGAGGATCCGCTCGAGACGCTGGTGTCGATCTGGTGCTGGAACCTGCGCGTCGTCGTCGAGGCCGACGCCGAGCCGCGGCCGGGGCTGACCGTGCGCGACGTCGCCGCCGGTCTCTACGCGCGGCACCTCGGCGCACCGCTGCCGAACGGTCCCGCCGACGGCAACGGCGATTGGTGCGTCACCGAGGTCGCCTACCGTACGACCTAAGCCTGGCGCGGCGCGAAGATCCGCGCCTTGATCCGTCGCGGCACCCAGATCGCCAGCAGCCGCGCCGCGCGCGCCAGCGTGTCGAGCGAGGCGGGCGAGCCGGGCCAGTAGCGGAGGACCACCGCGCGGTCGACGAAGTTCAGGATGCCGTCGAGCACGACCGCGGCGAGCAGCGCGTCGTCGAGATAGCCGAGGAAGGGCACGAAGTCCGGAATGAGGTCGATCGGCGACATCAGATAGACGACGGCGGCGGCCAGCGCGAGCTTCGCCGGCCGCGGCAGCACGGGGTCGCCGGCGAGACGGCTCACGAGGCGCACGACGTCGGGTAGCGCACGGAGCAGCGCTTTCACTCGAGGCTTTCCGCGACCAGCTCGCCGATGTCCTTCACGGCCAGACGCTCCTCGGCGCCGGCGACCTTGCGGCCGAGGTCGAGCATGGCCAGGCAGAACGGGCACGCGGTGGCCACCGTCTGTGCGCCGGTCGCGAGTAGCTCTTCGGTCCGGATGAGGTTGACGCGCTTTTCCGACTTGATCTCCATCCACATGTGACCGCCGCCCCCGCCGCAGCAGAGCCCGCGCTCGCGCGCTCGAGGCGGATCGACGACGGAGAGCCCGGGCACCGCGGCCGCGGCGCGTCGCGGCGCATCCATCACGCCGTTATAGCGGCCGAGATAGCACGAGTCGTGGAACACGACGCTGCCGTTGAGTGGCTTGATCGGCTTGATGCGCCCGCTGCGAACGAGGTCGTCGATCACCTGCGAGTGATGAAGCACCGGGTAGCTGCCGCCGAACTGCGGATACTCGTTCTTGATCGTGTTGAAGCAGTGCGGGCAGTGCGTGATGACCTTCTCGAACGTGTAGCGCGCCATCGCCTCGACGTTCTCCGCCTGGACCGTCTGGTAGAGGTATTCCTCGCCCAATCGGCGACCGACCTCCGCGTGGCAGCGCTCCTCGGGCATCACGCCGAACGACACGCCCGCCTTCTTGAGAATGGCCACCACGGAGCGCGCGATCGCCTGGTTACGCTTGTCGTACGAGGCCGAGCAGCCGACCCAGTAGAGATACTCGACCGGCTTGCCGGGCTCCATCAGCGGCACGTCGAGGCCCTGCGCCCACGCGAGGCGCTCGCCGCCGGGCAGTCCCCACGGATTGCCGGCGCGCTGCATGTTCTGCAGCGACTGCGGCGCGGTCGACGGCAGCGCACCCTCGGACAGCGTGAGGTAGCGACGCAGGTCGATGATCGTGTCGACGATGTCGATGAACGCCGGACACTCCTCGACGCACGCCATGCACGTCGTGCACGCCCAGAGCTCGTCCGGCTTGATCAGCTCGCCGTGGATCGGGCCCGGCGCCTGCCCGTACATGTGGCGCTTGAGCTTGACGATGATCTGTTTGGGCGACAGGGCGGTGCCCGCCATGTAGGCGGGACACGCCGCCTGACACCGCCCGCACTCCACGCACGCCGCAAAGTCGAGGCGCCGCTTCCAGGAAAACTCCTCGAGCTTACTGATGCCGAGCGATTCCGCTTCCTCGATATTGTCGATCTTGCGGATCTCGCCGCGCGGCGTGAGCTTCGAAAAGAAGATGTTGAGCGGCGTGGTGATGAGGTGGACGAAATACGAGTACGGGATCACGGCGATGAAGAACAGGGAGACGGCCGCGTGGCCGAGCCACACCGTCAGGTGTGTGGCACGCAGCGCGGTGTCGCCGAGACCGGCGGCGAGCATTCCTCGGCCAAGTGCCCAGCCCACCGGCGACCACGGCGCCCACCACGGCTGCGTCACCGCGAGCCGGCACGCCTCGATCACGAAGCCCGAGAGGTTGATGACGAACAGCAGCAGAAGCACGTTCGCGAAGCGCGCGGTCGGGTCGATGCGCGCCGGTCTGACGACGAACCGCCGCCACACCGCCATGCCGAGCCCGATCACGAAGAACAGGCCGAAGAGGTCGAGCACCGTCTCGTAGAACAGATAGAAGCGGCCCTTCAAGAGCTTGTAGCCCAGCGGTAGCGTGATGTCGTAGTCGATCGTGGCGAGGACGGTGCCCATGAACAGCGCGAGGAATCCCCAGAACATGATCGCGTGCATGATGCCGGGATAGGCCTGCGCCAGCGTGCGCGCCTGGCCGAGCGCGTGTTTGGCGACGAGCTTCATCCGCTGCGGCAGATGATCGAAGCGGTTCTCGGGCAACCCGGCGCGCCACAGGCGCACGTGGCGGTACACGCCCCACGCGAAGATCGCCACGGCGATTACACCGCCGAGGTAGAGCGCGACCTGCGCGAACGGCGGGACGTTCCAGAACGTATCGCGGAATGGGACGCCGGCGGGCGTCATGAGGACTCCAACGATATCACGGGCAGAATGGCCGCCGCGGCGGAGTACGGGTCGCGCGTGCCCGCGACGACCTCGTCGAACACGGCCTTGACGCTGCCGCTGTGCAGCGCGCGGTCCACGCGGCCGCGGAAGGCGTCGACGAGCAATCCCTCGAGCTCGGCGCGCGCCCGTTCCCGGCGGCGCGCGGCGAACGCGCCGCTCGCCTCCAGCGCGGCGCGATGCCGCCGGACCTCGGCGAGCAGCTCGGGCACGCCGACGCCGTGCTGCGCCTGCAGCGACAGCACCGGGGTCTCCCAGTCGACGTCGCGGCGGGACGCCGTGCTGGACCGATGCAGGTGCGCCGCGAACTTCAGCTCGGCCATCAGCGCGGGCGCGCCGGCGCGATCCGCCTTGTTCACGACGAACACGTCGGCGACCTCCATGAGCCCCGCCTTCATGGTCTGGATCGCGTCACCGGACTCCGGCACCAGCACGACGATCGTCGTGTCGGCGATCTTCATAACGTCGAGCTCCGTCTGTCCCACGCCGACGGTCTCGATCAAGACCCAGCGATAGCCGGCGGCGCCCAGGAGCTTGATGGCTTCCCCGGTCGCGCGCGCGAGTCCACCGAGCGAGCCGCGCGTCGCCATGCTGCGGATGAACACGCCGGGATCGAGCGCGTGTGCCTGCATACGGATGCGATCCCCCAGCACGGCGCCGCCGCTGAACGGGCTGGAGGGATCGACGGCCACGGTGCCGACCGTGTCGCCCTCGGCGCGCAGCACCGCGGTGAGCCGGTCCACCACGGTGGACTTGCCGGCCCCCGGTGGACCGGTGACACCGAGGACGTAGCCGTCGCGGGCGCGCGCGTGGATCGCCTGCATGATCGCGGGCACCGCGGTGCTGCGGTTCTCGACGTGGGTGATGAGACGGGCGAGGGCGAGACGATCTCCGCCCAGCATGCGCTCGACGAGCGCGGCGGGGTCGGCGCGGCGGGGGGTCGCTTCGGTTCCGGCCATCGGCGAGCGGCCGAATTTTAGCACTGCCGTAGTGCGAGCCGCAGGAGGTCGTGGGGCTGGGGGCCCACCGTCCGAGGCGAGCCTATGAACAAGTCCGAGCCGCAGGAGGTCGTGGGGCTGGGGCCCCACCGTCCGAGGCGAGCCTATGAACAAGTGCGAGCCGCAGGAGGTCGTGGGGCTGGGGCCCACCGTCCGAGGCGAGCCTATGAAAGGGAGGGCGGGCGGCCGCCCTCCCCGCGCGCGTTACTGCTGTCGGACGAAGACGAGATCGGCCACCAGCTGGAGCTCGTCGGCGACCTTGAGGAACAACAGCTGTGGCACCTGCATGCCGTGCTCGGTGAAGGTCGTCGTCAGCTTGGCCTTCACCTTCACGTTGTCGCTCGTGAATCCGAAGCGCTTCTGCTGCTCGACCTGCTCCGGCGCGAGCTTGATGTACATCACCGTCGCGTCGGCGACCTTGGGCACCGTCTTCTGTTTGATCGTGAGCAGCCCGTGGACCTTCGCCGGCATCTCTTTGCCCGGCGTCAGCGGCCCGGCCATCTCCACCTTCTGGACTTCGAAGGTCACCCAGCGGTTGGCATCCACCTCGGTGTCGAGATAGGTCTTGCTCCGCATGTCGGCGTCACGCTTCTCGATGCCGGTCGTGACGCGGTTCATGTCGAGCTTCACCGTGCCCTTGGCCTCCTGCGGCTTGGCCGGGTCGGCCGTCAGCGTGCCCTGGATCGCCTCCAGGGCCGACGTGCCGACGAACGTCTCGAGCGGCGCGTCGCTGCGGAAGCTGGCCTGAGAGTAATTGGTGAGCAGTTTGAAATTCAGCGTGTCAGCGCTCACCGCCGGAGCGAGCGCGAGCGTCGCGACCAGCACGACCGGAAGCGTCCGCATCCTCACGACTTCTTGATCTCCGGGCCGCGGAAGGCGTTGTGGCAGGCGCCGCACGTCGTGCGGCCCATGTCGGTCGCCGCGGTGTTGAGGGCCTGAGCGTTCGCGCCGCCCTTGGCCGACGACTCGAGCTGCGACGCCTTCGCCTCGAGCGATTTCGCGTACGTCTCGAAATCCGACCACTTCTGCCAGATCTCGGGCTTGGCGCGCGAGACCTTCGGGTCGACGGAGCCTTCCGGGAACATCTTCGGAATCTGCTTGGACGTCTCCACCAGCTTGTGAGCCTCGGCGGCGACGTTAGTGTCGCCCGCCTTCAGCTTGTCCTGCAGCGACTTCATCGCCGCGCCCTGGTCCTTCATCAATTGCTGGCGGGCGGGGATCGCGTCCTCGGCCTTCATCTTGCCGATGCCGAGTTTTGCGCACCCCACCGCCGCGGCCGCAACCATCACGGCAACACCCGCTGCTGCGAAGGCTCGGTTCATGGTCCTCTCCTCTCGCGTGCGCCGCGCCGCTGGCCGCGGCGCGGTCTGACAAGCGCCTCTACTTCGTGATCACGATCTTGTTCCGGACCGGCGGCAGCGTCTTCAAGTACTGTGCGATCGCGGTCCGATCCGCGCGCGTCAGATCCTTGTAGCCCGCCAGTGTGCCGTCGATCACCTCGCCCATCAACCCACCGGCAACGTCGCCGTCGGACTTGTTGCCGGTGCCGAGAAACTCCGCAATCTCCTCCACCGACCACTTGCCGATGCCGGTGTCGGGATCCGGGGTGATGTTCGGCATCGCCTGGTCCTCCGGACCCTTGGGGTTTCCGGCGAGGAACCGGCTGTTGTCGGTCGCCATGGTCATCGTGCGGGGCGTATGGCATTCGCCGCAGTGCGCGACCGCGCGCACGAGGTACTCGCCGCGCGGCACGCCCGTGGTCGGCGCCGAGGGCGGCGGCGTCTCGCGCGGCGCGAACGCGGCCAGCCAGGTCGGCAGGAAGACCGACTCGAAGAGCGGCACCGTGATGCGCTTGGGTTGATTGGCGCGCTTCACCGGCCGAACGCTTCGAAGAAAGGCGACCAGCGCCTTCAGATCGTCCGCCGCCATGCCGTTGAAGACGGGGTACGGATGCACGGGTAGGAGCCGCTCCCCGTTCGGACGCCGTCCCGCGCGTGTGGCGGTGATGATCTGTTCGTCCGTCCATCCGCCGATACCCGTCTCCCGCTCTGGCGTGATGTTGCTTGAATAGACCGTGCCGAAGGGCCCGTCGTACTTGCGACCGCCGGAATTCACCGGCTGGCCCTTCGCCGTGTGGCAGCCGCACCCGCCCGTGGCGCCGAACACATAGCGGCCGCGTGCGATGTCTTGCTGGCTGGCCTGCGCCGCCGCGGGCTGGGGCCGTCCACCGGCCAGCGCCGCCGCGGCGATGGCGCAGACGATCAACGTAACGCGGACGCGGGCGAAGCCCACCGGCCTACAAACCCGCTAGCCGGCACGCTGGTTCCCGCCGGCGGCGGGAGACACCGCGGCCAAACGCGTCTCCATCACGAGCGCGTCCTCCCCCGTGTCGTAGTAGTACCCGCGCCGGCGACCCGTCACGCGGAAGTTGAACGACTCGTACAGCGCGATGGCCTGGTGGTTGCTCGGCCGGACTTCGAGCACGATCATACGCAGATCGCGCGTCCGCGCGTCGGCGATGAGGCGGTTCAGCAGCTCCCGGGCAATGCCGCGCCGGCGGTGCGCGGGGTGGATCGCGATGTTGGTCACGTGGACCTCGTCCGCGATCTCCCAGATGCAGAGGTAGCCGATGATGACGTCGCCCTCGCGGACGACGAGGCAGCGCGCCACCCGGTTCTGCTCGATCTCGTACAGAAACGCGCCGCGGGACCATGGCATCGTGAACGATGCGCGCTCGATGGCGAGGACCTCGTCGAGGTCCCCCGGGCGCATGAGGTCAACCGAGCGTGGCGGCACGGCGGCGAAGCTCGGCTTGGGACGGACGCACGTAGAGTGGCGTGAGCTCGGCGGCGCCGACGCGCTCGCCGAGAGCCAGCCGCTCGCGGCCGAGAATGGCGACGCACGCGGGGGATGGCACGCGACGCGGCGGTGGGAGCCGCCGAGCATGCGGCGAGTCGACGGCGCCGGCGGCGTCGCCGACGAGCAGTGTCGGCTCGGTCAGCCGCGCGCCGAGCTCGGCGGGCGGCAGCGCGAGATAGTCCCACTCGCGGCGCAGCTCGTCGCCGTCGTGGCGGTAGAGGCATGCGTAGACTTCGTCGCGGCGCGCCTGCAGTACCGTGCAGACAGGCAGCGCCGCCCACGGCACCGCGGCCGCCATCGCATCGAGGGTCGGCACTGCGGCGATCGGCACACCGAGTGCCCACGCCAGCCCCTTGGCGGTGCTCACGCCGATCCGCAGCCCGGTGAACGAGCCGGGGCCGATCGACACCGCGAGACCTTCCAGATCGCGCGGGGCCCAGCGCGCGTCGGCAAGCACGCGATCCACCGCCGCCAGCAAGCGCTCGGAGTGCGTGACGCTCACGTCGAGGACGTATTCGGCAACGAGTCGCTCGCCGTCCACGAGCGCCACGCCACCCGCCAGCGTGGAAGTCTCGAGGGCCAGCACGCGCATAGCCGGGAGTCTAGCACGCGCTCTGAGACGGCTCAGGGACCCGTGCGATAATGGCCGCCGGGAGGATTCCGATGAGCGCCGCGCCAGCGCCGAAAAAGGATCCCGCCGCCGTCGAAGCCGAGGTTCGCGAGAAGATCCACCTGGAGATCCTCAAGCGCACCGGCGCGTATCACGCGAACGATCACGTCCTCCTGCCCTCCGGCCAGCACACGAGCGAATACATCGAAAAGACGCTGGTTACGACCGAGCCGTCGTTCACCGAGGGCCTGGGTGCAGTGATCGCCAAGCACTTTGCCCAGTGGCCGGTGGACATCGTGCTGTCGACGGGCCCCGGCGCGCTGATCCTCTCGCACTGCGTGGCGCGCGCCCACCCCTCGCGCCCGGTCGTCGTCTACGGGACGAAGGGATTGTCGGGCGGCAAACGGCGCGTCAGCCTGCCGGTCGAGTTCCATCGGCTGCTGCGTCCCGGCACCAAGGTCCTCCTGGTGGAAGACCTCGTCTCGACGGGCAGCACCCTGAATCTCCTCATCGAGCTGGTCGAGCAGCTGGGCGCGCAGATCGTGGGTGTCGGCTGCCTCTGGCGGCGCACCTCGGTGGACCTCGGCGGCCGCCCGGTCTTCAGTCTGGTAAGCAGGGACTTTCCCACCTACAGCCCTGACGAGTGCCCTCTCTGTCGCAAGGGTGTTCCACTCAATGAGGAGTTCGTGCGGCGTCGGACGCATCGAAAACCCTCGGCCGTACAGGAGCCGCATCCCTCCTGATCCGCGGCATGAGCTTTGCTCTGCTGAATCCTGAGCCCGGCTGGGTAGCACGGGTTCAGGAGGCCACGCCCCATGAAGTCCCTCGCCCTCGCCGCCTGTGCCCTGGCGCTCGCCTCGACGTCGCCCGCGTTCGCTGAGCCGGTTTCCGTCAAGTTCACCGAGGGCCTCGGCCGTGGCTTCCCCGTCCTCCGATCCGTCGGAGGCGAAAAGCTCGCCCAGGGTGAGCTGATCCAGATCCCGCGCGGCGACCTCGTCGAGAATAGGCTGACGTTCCGCTTCCGTGACGGCTCCCTCTACGACGAGCGCGTGGTGTTCTCGCAGAAGGACACGTTCACGCTGATGTCGTATCAGATCGTGCAGAAGGGTCCGTCCTTCCCGGAGTCGATCGACGCGAAAGTCGACCGCGTGACGGGCCGCTACGAGGTCCGCTATAAGGCCGAAGAGGACGCACCGGAAGAAATCGTCAAGGGCAAGATCGAGCTGCCGAACGATGTGTACAACGGTCTGCTGGGCATGCTCATGAAGAACATGCCGGCGGACACGGCCACCACGGTGCAGATCATCGCGTTCACGCCCAAGCCGCGTCTGGTGAAGATGCTGCTGACTCCGGCGGGCAGCGACACCGTGATGATGGGCGAGATGGCCGTGCCGTCCACTCGCTTCCTCGTCAAGCCGCAGCTCGGCCTGTTCGCCTCGCTGCTCGTGACGGACCTGCCCGACGTGAAGGTGTGGATTCTCGGCGGCGAGGCGCCAGCGTTCCTCCGGTTCGAGGGCCCGTTGTTCTTCATGGGCCCGATCTGGAAGATCGACTGGAGTTGAGGCGTTCAGGACCGCCCCGGCAAACCCGGGGCGGTCCTCTAAACCGGGTCGATCAGGCGGTCTCCCACAGACCTTCGGCGACGCCTGCGGACTTGTAGGCGGTTCGGATCGCGTCCAGGTTGCGGGTGACCAGCAGTCCGATCTTGGCGAACGGCTCGAAGACGGGGCCCTGCCCGTCCACGAGCGGGAACGCAACACGCGGCAGCCGCTCCCACTGCGCTTGCAGCCCGTCGGTGACCGACGCGAGCTTGGTGTAGAACTCCTCGCGGCCGAGCTCGGCGCGCTTGACGATCGGCGTGATGACGCAGTCGAGCGTTTGCCGTGCCGCCGCCGTCGCGTTCTCCACCGCGGCGGTGGCATTCTCCATGGCGGCCTCGGCCAGCGGCACCACCGTCACTCCGAGCTCGCCCAGGAAACGCTCAAGCAGCTGCCCGATCTTTTCCTGGAGCAAAAGCGCCGGCACACCGATCGTGCGCACGGGCCCGCCCAGCGCGCGTGCCTCGCTGCTCTCGCCGTAGAGCTGGCTGCGCAACCAGTCCACGTACGCGCTGTTTTCGTCGTCCTTCCACCACTGGCGCAGCATCCGCTTGCCCCACAGCCGGATCACCGCGTAGTAGAGGTCGCGCTTGGCGAGCTTGCTGACGATGCCGCCCCACGAATAGAACTTCTGCATCGCGCGGATGGTCCCCATCTGCAGCTCGTACGGGCTCATGCGACGCGGTTGGTGCACGACGTGGTGGCCGTCGTAAAAGGACCAGTTGCGGTTGATCACGTACTTGTCGCCCTTGGCGTAGAGCGTGTCCCAGTCCGGCGACCCCGGAATGGGGGTCAGGATCATGAACTGGATCGAGTCGATGTCGTGCTTGCGCGCAAAGGCGGCGGTGGCATCGAGCGTCTCGAGATCGTCTTCGTCGGAGCCGACCACGAACATGCCGTGGATGCGGATCTTGTGGGCATGGAAGCGCTCGATGGAGCGCTCGATCTTCGCCAGGTCCTGCTTCTTCTGGAACAGCTTCAGCGTGCGGGGGTTGATGGACTCGAAGCCGACGTACACGTTGAAGCAGTTAGAGTCGCGCATGAGCTGCAGCAGCTCGGGGTCGTCGACCGTCTCGGTGCGCACCTGCGCGCCCCACTGCGGCGTGAGGTCGCGCTGGATCATCCCGCGCAGCAGCTCCTTGCAGCGCTTCTTGTTCGCGGTGAAGATGTCGTCGGCGAAGAACGTGTAGAGGTTGCCCCTGTGTAGCTCCAGCTCTTGAAGCACGCGCTCGATCGAGTGCGTGCGGAACGCGTGGCCGTACATACCGGGGACGGAGCAGAAGGTGCACGAGAACGGGCAGCCCCTCGACGTCGCGACGGAGATCACGCCGCCCGGCTTCCAGCCCTCGATCAGGTGGTAGTCCGGGATCGGATTGACGTCGAGGTTTGGGATCTTCGGCCGCTCGGGGTTGTGCACGAGCGCGCCGTCGGCTCCGCGATAGGTCAGGTTCTGGATCTGGGCGAAGCCGTCGCCGCGCTGGATCGCATCGACCAGTTCCTGAAAAGCGAACTCGCCCTCGCCGCGCACGACGAAATCCGCGTGCTCCATACCCTCGTCCGGCAGGAAGCTGGTGTGGGTGCCTCCCATCACGGCGATGGCTCCGGCGGCTCGGACCTGGTCGGAGAGCCGGTACGACTGCGGCGCCGTCGACGTGATGGCGGAGATCGCCACCAGATCCGCGGACAGCACCTCGTTCATGTCGAGGTCGTGGATGTCCTCGATATAGACACGGACGTCGTAGCCCTTCGCACGCATCAGCGTGCCCAGCAGCACGGACCCGAGCCGCGGAATGCACACACGGCTGTACACGTGCAGATGGGTGGACTTGGGCTCGACGAACACGAGCTTCTTCAGCGAACGCTTCATAGGGCGGGCTCCCGTGGCGCAGCGGGTTGTGTTCGTGAAAGGTGAAGGTGTTCGCAAACCGTACCCTTGGCTCCGGTCGAAGTCAACGCGGCATCCGGCCGCGCGGAATCCAAGATGTAGCGACTGGCGACACGCGGACCCCAAGATGTAGGCTTTTCTCCTTGAGAGCGCCTGGGGCCGTTCCTAGCATGCCGACAGCATGCGATGGAAAGGAGGTGAATCGGTGAAGAAAAAGGCGGCGAAGGCCGGCGTTACTTCTTCGTAAGGGCCGGCTTGGGCCTGGGCGCCAGCGGCACCTTGGTCTTGTCGTCCTTCAGCAGGCCCTTCACCTCGTCCATGAACTGATTGATGTCCTTGAACTGCCGATAGACCGAGGCGAAGCGCACGTAGGCGACCTGGTCGAGCTTCTGCAGGTGCTCCATGACCATGTCGCCGAGCTCCAGGCTGGAGATCTCCTTCTCGGCGCGCTCGTGCAGCCGCGCCTCGATGTCGGCGACGACGTCGTCCACCGCCTGGACCCCCACGGAGCGCTTTTCGCAGGCCTTGAGGATCGAGCCGCGCAGCTTCTGCCGATCGAAGGGCTCGCGCCGGTTGTCACGCTTCACCACGTGCGGCAGCACATCTTCGATGTACTCGTAGGTCGTGTAGCGCCGATGGCACTTGAGGCACTCGCGACGACGGCGAATGAACTCGCCGTCGCGTCCGACCCGCGAGTCGACGACTCGATCCTCCGTGTGGCCGCAGAACGGACACTTCATCGGGTGCCCCTCATTTTGTCCGATCGGGATACAGCGGGAAGCGCGCCGTCAGCTCCTGGACTTCGCCCCGCACCGCGGCCTCGACGGAGCCGGAGCCGAGATCCGCCAGCACCCGATCGATCAGGCGCGCGATTTCCGCCATCTCGGGCTCCTTCATCCCGCGCGTGGTGACGGCGGGCGTACCGACGCGGATGCCGCTCGTGACCATCGGGCTCTTCGTCTCGAACGGGATCGTGTTCTTGTT
>Ga0114129_10000051_pt1 | contig 101583 bp, 88 predicted proteins | sample RhiMetdeltSRZDD1_FD_80071 | JGI IMG/M metagenome (GOLD analysis project Ga0114129, IMG submission 80071) | Populus rhizosphere microbial communities from Tennessee, USA - Rhizosphere MetaG P. deltoides SRZDD1 (version 2) (version 2) | ecosystem: Host-associated > Plants > Roots > Rhizosphere >... | reverse complement strand
CGGCGCGAACGCCAGATTGTCGCCGAGCGCGCAGTCGATCGGACCGTTACAGACGTTGGCGTACGCCGGTGACCCGATCAGCAGGACCAGTCCGGCGGCGCCGACGGCCGCTGTAACGCGATACATCACGCTGGAATCGCCGGAGGCAACCTCGCCCTCCCAGCGATCCCGATGCCGGCCCGGCGCACCGGGAAACGCGCTCGACGGTGGCCGGGAGTCCCATATCGGCGGGCCGGGCAGCAGCAGGACGGCGACGACCAGCGACAGGACGAGCACGACGACCAGCGGCGTGAAGGACTGGCCGCCGCGCCGCACCGCCGGTTCGGCGATCACCGCGCTCAGCCCCCAGCTCGCGACGGCACACACCACGATGCGCAGTAACAGCGGGATCCGGCGCAGCAGCCGGGCGTACCCGGGGACCATCGGCATGACGACGGTCCGGATGGCCAGGATGCCCAGGATCATCAGGAAGAACACGGCGCCCAGTAATGCGTTGGCGATCAGCCCGGACAGCAGCACCGTGATGAGAAGAGCCTGGAGCGGCACCGCCGCGATCCGCCGGGCGGTGGTGAGTTCGCGGGGCGGTGATGGCGTGGTCATCCGCCCGTTCGGGTTCCCGGCGGCGATCGCGGCGACCACGATCCGAGCCAGCGCCGCCACGCCGACGAGGATCGCCAGTAGAACGGTGTTGTCTTGTAACGGCTGGAGCGCTTCGGGTTCGGGCGTACCGCCACTGAACGTCCACAGTGGCCGGATCATGACCGGCACCGCCTGCGCCCACCCGTACGCCAGCCCGGCGAGCACGATGACGTAGACGGCGCCGCCCGCTGCGGCGGCCAGATCCCGGCGGGATCCTCCGACATACGACTCGGCTCGGGCCGCGAACGACCGCGCGATCAGCGGCGCGAGCACGAGCAGGCCGAACAGCAGCGCATAGGCCAACCCCAGCGGTATGTAACCGTGTGTTACACGGCTCCAGAACGTCTCGCTGACCGACGGGTGGAAGCCCGGCAGCCCCGAGCGGTCGGTGAAGACGAGGTCGGCGACGACGAATCCGGTCCACGTGGCGAAGCCGATCCCGGCGCCCAGCGCCGCGAGAACGGCCATGAGCACGATCACGAGCAGCGAGAAACTGTAGAGCGCACCGTCGGTGATCGCGTTGTAAACGGCGCCGAGAAACAGGCCGAGGGCAGCGCCGGCGATCGGCATTAGCACCGCGACCGGCGCCCACGCCCGCAGGTATCCGCCGTCGGTGAAGGCCATGCTGAGCGTCAGGGAGAACCGGCGTAGCGCCGCGGGGATGCGGGCCCACAGCAGCTCGGCGAAGCTTCTCATGCCGCACTCCTACCGCATCCGGCGCGCGACCGCATCCCCCGACCGGCGGCTCAGCCCCGGGCGAGCCGGATCGTCGCGATCTGCCACGCCCGCAACGGCACCCGGACCGGCACCGCCAGCTCCTGTAACACGCGCCCGCGCAGGTCCACCAGCCACGCCGCCCGCACGTCACCGGCCTGCACGACCGCTTCGGTGTCCGCCGGCGTCTGCGCCACCACGCGTACCTCCACCATGCTGTCGCGCGGCCGCACGCTGGTCGTCACCACGCCGTCACCCGCCACGGATACGCCCAGCGAGGCGGTCGGCAGCGCGGTGTCGATCGGGGCGGAGCCAGGAAACGCCAGGAACTCGTGGCGGTAGTCCTCCGCGGCGGCGAGCACACCCGCCTCGTGCCACTCGCCCGAGAACGGCATCAGCGCGACGTCGAACGTCTGCATCCCGTGGCACTGGGCTTCCGGCGTCGGCAGCTGCGGTCCGGCGGGCTCGTCGCGCAGGGCGTGCCGGTTGCGCGACAGCATCCCGATGGAGCGCAGGAGCGTCAAGCCGAGTCCCCGGCCGTCCGCGTCCACTTCGTACTCGGTGGGCTGGGTCAGCAGCGCAGCGAGGTGGCCGGCGGTGACGAACCCCGACGCGGGGAACGTCGGCAACGGGTACTCGACGCCGCCGCCCTCGGCGGTCAGACCCCGTTCCACGACGGCGAACTGGCCCTCGGCGTACGACGATGAAACCGGCTCCGGCAACGGTAACTGAAGGCGTACGCGGTGATCGTCGTGGCGGTTGTCGAAGGTGATCCGCAGCCGGGCGAACTTCTCCTGAGCCCGCAGTTCGACGCGGGTTGTGACGGTCACGGGCAGCGTGTCCGCGCTTCGCCAGCCGCCGTCCACGTACGCCCGCCGCGGCCACGTGTAATCCCGTTCGATCTCCAGCGCGCCCAGCAGCGGCCCGGCGGCCACCGTGGTGACCCGCACAGCGTCCGGCTGCTCGACGACGGTGTCGGTGGCCGGCGGGGCGTAGTTGTAACTGTCGCCGACATCGCCGCCGTCCACGATGCGGCCGAGCCCGGCCAGGTGGACGCCGCCGCCGCTAAGGGTGAAGGTGCCGTCTTCGGCGATCTCCAGCCGCACGCGGCCGTTGTCCAGAACCCAGCCCGACGCCGTTACACCGCCGGCCCGCTCGGCTACTTCAGCGACCGGGCGCACGGCGGTCGTTCCCAGAGCCGGGACATCCACCAGCGCGGCCACGGTGACGCGGGGTGCCGCCTCGATGCGTACGCGCCACGGTCCGGAGTGGTCGACAACGTCGATGGCGCGGTGGACCTGTTCCACGGCAAAGTCGGGATCGCCGTGCCGAGCGACGTGAAACGTGAGGTTTCCCGGTTTCAGGCTCCACGACGCGATGTTCTGCCCGTAAAGCTCCGTTCCATGGATGCGCCGCAACGCGGTGGCCAGATCGGCGGCCGCGAACTCGTCGTCGGCGAGCAGCGTGGGCGCCTGCTCCAGCATCTGCACGGGCAGCAGGTCACCATCGCCGGTCCGCAATGCCTGGCCGGGATCCATCTCGACGGTCACCAGCCCGGTACGCGCAGCGGGGCTGGGATTGAAGACGGCATACCCGTCGCGGGGAACATCCGCTGCGAGGCGGGCTCCGGCGAGATCGCAGACCGCCCGGCCGAGCTGGTCGGCCTCGGCCAGCCGGGCGGCCACCTGCACGGCCGTTTCATCGCAGCCGCACCCGGTCACCGAGTCGTGGCACGACGAGTCGATCAGCCGGGACCACGCCATGTCGAGGAAGCCGTCGAGCCGTGGGTTGCCGTCGTGCCACAGCGCGGCCAGGGGTTCGGCGTACCGTTCGACCATCCGCTCGGCCCGGCCCATCGCCCGTTTCAAGTGCGTACGCACGGAGATGACGCCGGGCAGGATGTTGGCCCGCGCATGCGAGCGCAGCTCCCCTTCGATCCGCGGCAATCCGTCCACATCGGACGGCTGCGGCGCGAAATACTCGGCCAGAGTGCCGAGGCGGATGGGCGTACCTGCCTCGCTAGCCGCGCCGGCGAGCAGATCGGGCAGCTGCGCATCGGGCGCGGTGTGGTCGGAGCCGTACATCGCCAGCATCGGTCCCGTTTCACCGAGCCGCCGCCACGACGACAGGAACTCGGTGAGATCGGCGGCGCGGCGTGCGATCTGGCCGGGCGCCTGCACCAGCGCGGCCGCGTTGCCATAGCCGCCGGGCAGGTACTCGGTGCGGATCGCAGTGCCGTCGGGCGCGATCCAGGCGAAGGCGTGGCGCCGCATCCGCCACGGTACGCCCCGGAAGACGCAGGCGTGTTCCAGCCCGGCACCGGCCAGGATCTGCGGCATCTGCGCGATGTGGCCGAACATGTCGGGCAGGTAGCCGACCGGAAGGGCCGCACCCAGCTCCTCGGCTCGCCGCAGGCCCTTCTCCAGGTTGCGGACGATGTTCTCACCGGAGCACAGGAACTCGTCGAGCAGGATCTGCCACGGCCCGACCGACAGCTGCCCGGTGCGGACCAGCTTTTCGACCTGGGCGCGCCGGTGCGGGCGTACTTCGAGGTAGTCGTCGACCGCGGCCATCTGCCCGTCGAGGGTGAACCGCTGGCGCGGATCGGCCACCATGCGGTCGAACACGTCGTCGAGCAGCGCCACCAGGCGCAGGCGGAACCGCTGGAACGGCTCGTACCATTCGCGATCCCAGTGGGTGTGCGGGACGAGGACGATCTCGGTACCGGTCATGCGGTGGCCGCCTCTCCGCCGGCGGCGCGGCCCGCCAGCTCGCCGTGCCGGCGGACGATGCGCTGGCTGGTCAGCAGGTCTTCGACGCCGCCGGCCACACCGGTGAGCGGGGGCGCGCCGGCGGTCACCATCGCGTGGAACGCCACCAGCTCCTGCTCGAACGCCTCGACGACGCTACGGTACTGCGACCGGCGCTCGGCTCCGCCGTATCCGTCCACTATGGTCAGTGTCGTCGGCGCGTTCATCAGGTACGGCGACGGGAACACAAGTTCCAGCGAGCCGGTCGCGTGGTGGATCGTCACCGTCTCCCGGTACGCCGGATAGCCGGCCAGATAATGCCAGCGGACAGCGTATCGGCCGGGGCCGGCGAGGTGCCCGCTGACCTCCACCGAAGGCTCGCCTCCGCTCGACGTACGCCACGTGACGACGTGATCGGCCGTGGCCGGGGATCCGGTGAACAGGCGCAGCAGCGACAGGTCGTGGCTCACGCTGTTGACGAGGATCCGGTAGAGCGCGTGGTGGCCGGGATCGTCGCCGACCGCCGCGCGGACCAGAGCGTCGTCGGCTCGGCGTACCTCATGAAGGGTTTCGGTGGGAACATCCGGCGGCGGCCGCAGGTGGGCGAAGGCGAGCTGGCGGTCACCGTCCGGATGCAACACGGTGATGTCGACGGCGTGGACCGCATCGGGCCCGCCCGCGGCCTTGAGCGCGGCTTCGGCCTGGACCACCGCCGGATCGTACTGTTTCATGTAGCCGACCATGAGGTCGCCGTGCAGCGCCGCCGCTTCGGCCCGGGTGTAGGCGAGCGGCTTCTCGCAGAAGACCGGCAACCCGGCCTGAAGTGCTTGCGCCGCAAGTGCTCCATGCGATCCGGAGGTGAGGAGCAGGACGGCGTCGAAGCCGCCCGCGGCGATCATCGCGGCCGCGTCGGTGTAACGCGCTGTTTCCGGTACGCCCACCCGCTGCCCCACCTCCGCGACCGCCGACCGCGACAGATCGCTGACCGCGGCCACGGTGAACAGGTCGTTTCTGCGTTCCAGCATCGGCAGGTGCGCCAGGCGGGCGATCGTGCCGAGTCCCGCGACGGCGACCCGGATGCGGTGCGGCGACGCCATCGCGGTCACGCTCCGAACACGCTGAGCCGGGCCCGGTTGGCCGCCTGGTCGTCGAGGATGCGGCCGACGTCCTGCCCGGTCGCCGGGGCGTCCTGCTCGACGACGAGCCAGCCGGCGTACCCGATGCGGGCGAGCGCGGCGAGGACGGCCTTGACGTTGACGTCGCCGTGGCCGACCGCGCAGAACCCGCCCGCGGCGACGATCCCGGCGAGGTCGGCGCCCTCGGCCCGGCCCCGGCGGTGCACGGCGAGGTCGGCGTCCTTGATGTGGACTTGGCGGATCCGCCGGCCCCACTTGTCCACGGCCGCCACCGGATCACCGCCGGCCAGGGCCAGGTGGCCGGTGTCGAGGCAGATCGAGATGTCGGTCGCGGCCAGCAGCCGGTCCGCCTCGGCCTCGGTCTCGATCAGCGTGCCGAGATGGTAGTGGAACACGGGTTCGAGGCCGCGGGACCGGCACCGGTCGGCCGCCTGCTGGACCCGGGCCGCGAAGCCGGGCCACTGCTCATCGGGGAGCCCGGCCTCACTCGGTACGCCCGGCCGCGCGGACCGGCACGGGTCGCCGGGCAGCGCCAGGGTCGGGCGCGGTGCGAACCGGCGATCGCCGGCGGGCACGGCGGTGAACACGTCGAGGGCGGCGTCAAGGGCGGCGAGGTCGGCGGCGAACCCGTCCGGATCGGTAAAACGCAGGTCGACCCAGCCACCGGCGAGGCCCATGCCGTGGCGCGCCAGCCGGTCGACGAGGCCGGTGCCGGTGCCGAGGTAGCCGATCGGCCCGGAGTCGACCCCGGCGTACCCCTGCGCGGCCAGGCGGGCGAGCATCTCGTCGGGGCCGATCACCGGGTCGTCCAGCGAGTAGACGCCGAAGTTGCAGGGCGCGTTGGCGACCCGCCAGTTCGTTACAGACACAGCGCCACCACCTCCATGCGGTAGGTCTCCAGCAGATGCAGTCCCGATTGGCTCGCGGGCAGCCGGACGCGATCGCCCCGCACGACGCGCTGGGATCCGTCGGGGGCGGTCAGGAGGGTGCCGTCGGCGTCCAGGGCGAGCAGCTCGTCGCCGATGCGCAGCAGCACCGGCTCGCCGGGGCCGGCCGACACCGCCACCTGGCCGGAACGCAGCCCATCCAGGAGGCCGCGTTCCGGCTCGGCGGCGGGATCCGTGAGGACCCACGTCGTCGGCGATCCGGGAAGACCGTCGTGCCCGGGCCGGTGGTAGTCGCTGCCACCGACCGGGACGGTGTCGGGTCGCCAGGCCTGTGCCCACGCCATTGGGGCGCCCCAGGTCCGGTCGAACCAGCCCGAGTGCCAGACCTCGGCCAGTCGCGGCCGGACCGGCAACGGCTGCCGCCACGCGCAGTCACCACCGAGCGGGTGGTTGATCGACAGCAGGCCGCCGTCTCGTTCGACCGCCCTGACCCATTCGGCGGCCGGTTCCCGAAAGTCTACCCAGCTGATCGAGCCGAGCGCGTTCGCGTGTCCTCGATCCGTAGTGACTTCCTGACCGGGCAGCAGCGCGATGGCGTACGCGGCCCCGGCCGACGGCAGCTCGGCATGGTGACTGATGGTGTTGTGATCGGTGACGGCCAGGAAGTCCAGGCCCCGCCCGGCCCCCAGCGCGGCCAGTTCGGCCACCGTGGACACGCCGTCGCTGTGCAGCGTATGGGAGTGCAGATCGCCCGCGAGCCACCGCCGGCCGTCCACGTCCGGGATCGCCCGGCGCGGTGGGCGCGGCGGCACCGGCGGCGCCACCGGCGGGTCCGGCCGGCTCGGCGCCCGGTCGGCGACGGTCGCCGTGACCTCGTAGTCCAGCCCGTCGGGCGGGATGCGGTGCAGGCGCAGCAGGACGTGCCACCGCCCGGGTTCCAGCTCGCCGGTCAGGTAGCCGGGCGTCGCCCAGTCCGCGCTGATCGTGAACCGCCGCCGGGCGCCGCCCGACCAGCCCCGAAAGCCGCCCGGCCCGGCGCAGCCGAGATCGAGGACGCCCACTCCGGCGGCGTACTGCAGCTCCACGGTCAGCTCCGCGGTGCCGGGCGGAACGTCGACAGGCAGCTCCCGCATGATGCCCTCGACCCGGTCGGCCAGGCTCCACCGGCCCCGGTGGACGGTCACGATGCCACCCCCACGGCCGGCGTACGCTCCGCCGACGCGGCGCCGACGAGGTCGCCGTCGCGGTAGAGCAGCGCCCGGCCCGGCTTGGGCAGCAGCCAGCCGCGATCGCCCGGTTCGGGTTCGGCCCCTTCCGGCACGACGACTTGGGCCGAGCCCGCGCCATCGCGCAGATCCAGGGAGACCAGTGACGAGCTGCCGAGGTTCTCCACCACGACCACCTCGCCCGGTACCGAGCCGCCGATCTGATCGGTCCGAAACTCCAGATACTCCGGGCGTACGCCGAAAGTCACGTCGTCACCGTCGTTGACGAGACCGGCGGCCGACTCCGGCATCGGGATGCTCACCCCGGCGACGGATATCCGGCCGCCCTGCACCACGGCGTCCAGAAGATTCATCGGCGTGGAACCGATGAACCCGGCGACGAACGTGTTGGCCGGGCGGCGGAACACCTCGACGGGCGTACCGACCTGCCGGATGCGCCCGCCCTGCATCACCGCGATGCGGTCGGCCAGCGCCAGCGCCTCGGCCTGGTCATGCGTGACGAAGACCGTCGTGACACCGAGGTCGCGCTGCAATCGCTTCAGGAACGTCCGCGCCTCCAGCCGCAGCCGAGCATCCAGATTGGACAGCGGCTCGTCGAGCAAGAACGCCTGTGGCGTGTACGCCATGGCCCGAGCCAGCGCCACCCGCTGCTGCTGACCACCGGACAGCTGAGCGGGCCGCCGTTCGAGCAGCTCCGCCAGGCCCAGCGACGACGCGGTGCCGGCCGCCTTCTCGGTCCGCGTGCGCCGGTCGACCCGCTTGATGCGCAGCGGATAGGCGATGTTGTCGCGCACGTTCATATGCGGGAACAGGGCGTAGTCCTGGAACACCATGGCGACGTCGCGCCGGCCGGGCGCCATGCCGGTGACGTCCCGGTCGCCGATGGAGACCGAACCGCCGGTGGCGATCTCCAGCCCGGCGATCGTGCGCAGCAGCGTCGTCTTGCCGCATCCGGACGGGCCGAGCAGGGCGAAGAACTCGCCGTCGGCGATGTCCAGGTCGAGCGCGTCCAGCGCCCGGACCCCGCCCGGGTAGACCTTGGTCAGCGCCCGCATGGTGATGGCGGCCATCAGCGTTTGATCCCTCCGTGGAAGCGGAAGCCGTAGCGGGTGCTGACGAAGACGAACATGAGCACCACGGGCAGCGAGTACAGCAGCGAGAAGGTCGACAGCAGGGCCAGGTTGGCCTGGCCGCCCTCGGTGTAGAGGGTGTACATGATGACCGCCGCCGGCGCCTTGTCCGGGCTGCGCAGCAGCAGGAACGGGACGAGGAAGTTGCCCCACACGTTGGCCACCGCCCAGACCGCCACCGTGGCCAGGCCCGGCCGCACGACCGGGGTCACGATCTGCCACATGATCCGCAGCGGGCCGGCCCCGAAGACCCGGGCCGACTCCTCGTACGAGGTCGGCGTGGAGTCCATGAAGTCCTTGAGAATGAAGATCGCGGCCGGCAGCAGGCCACCGGACAGGATGAGGATCACGCCCAGCCGCGAGTCGATCAGGTTGAGCCGGAACGCCAGCTCGAACAGCGGCACCATCGTCGCCGTACCGGTCACGATCGACGACAGCAGCAGCAGGCCGTAGAGCAACGCATCCCGGCCCGGTACGCGCACCCGGCTGAGCGCGTACGCCGCCAGGGCCGCCAGGACGACGACGAGAATGGCGGTGCCGCCGGCCAGGTAGACGGAGTTGAGCAGCGAACCGAGCGCGTACGGGTTGTCCATCAAGGTACGGAAGTTGTCCAGCGCGAAGTCCGGCATCGACGTCGTGATCTTCGGCGTACGATCGAACGGCGCGGTCGCCAGCCACAGCAGCGGTATGGCGAAAAACCCCAGCACGAGGCCGAGGAAGACATAGCGCAGGATGCGCGTCAGGACGAACGACACGGTGCTCATGCCGCCCCGCCTTCCCCTCTGAACCCCCGCCCGGCGCGGTTGCGCCGGCCCAGCAGCCGCAAGTAGATCAGCGCGATCACGCCTCCTCCCCCCTCAACCCCCGCCCGGCGCGGTTGCGCCGGCCCAGCAGCCGCAGGTAGATCAGCGCGATCACGAGGTTGATCAGCAGCATGAGGAACGAGATGGCGGAGCCGAACCCCAGCTGCCCGCCCGACAGCGCGACCTTGTAGACGTACACGGCGAGGATCTCCGAGCGCTGCTCGGGCCCGCCCGCGGTGATCAGGAACGGCGTGAAGTCGTTGAACGTCCACAGGCTGATCAGCAGCAGGTTGGTCAGGACGTGCCCGCGGATCAGCGGGAACACCACGTCGCGCAGCTGCTGCCAGGTGTTCGCACCGGCCAGGCGGGCGGTCTCCAGATGCGACGGCGGCACGTTGTCCAGGGCCGCGCTGTAGAGCATCATCGAAAACGCCGTTCCCCGCCACGTATTGAAAACGATGATGCACGCCATCGGGTGGTCGAGCAGCCAGGCCGTGCCGGGCGTCTGTAGCAGGGCGTTGAGCGTACCGCCGTCGCGGTCGAGCAGGGCGATCCATAGGAACGCCACCACCGAGCTGGGCAGGATCCAGGCCAGCAGCACGAACGCCTCGACGATCCGGCGCATCGGGCCGCGCCGCTCGCGCAGCGACCAGGCGATGGCGAACCCCAGCCCGGCCTGGCCGATCACCGCCGAGCCGAGGACGAACTGCAGCGTCAGCCACAGGGAGGTGTGAAACCGGCCGTCGCCCAGCGCATTGGTGTAGTTGTCGATGCCGACGATCTCCGGGTGCGCGGCGGCCAGGCCGGTCAAGCGGTAGTTGGTGACACCGAGGTAGATCGTCCACGCCGCCGGCAACACCAGGAACAGCAGGATGAGAAGCAGGCTCGGTGCGACGAACCCGGCGGCGCGCGTACGCCCGAGACCGGCCGCGTCCGCCGCCGTGCCCGAGGGCGCACGCTGGTCCGCGTACGCCCTCGGTGCCGCCTCGTCAGGACGAGACGTTAGCTGCACCACCGACCAGGCCCTCCACCTTCTTCTGATACTCGGCGGCGGCGTCAGCCGGCGACTTGCCGGCCACGACGGCCGCGGTGGCCTCCTGCAACGCGACCGACACCTGCGGGTAGACGGCCAGCGGCGGCCGGTACGCCGTCAGCGGGATCACCTTCTGCGCCACGAAGCTGAGCATCGGGTCGGCGGACAGCACGTCCTTGTTCACGTCGTCGCGGGCGGTGATCCGGGCGGCGCCGGCCAGCTCCGACTTGACCGCCTCGGCCGACGACATGAACGTCAGCAGCTCCCACGCCTGGGCCGGGAACTTGGAGTTGGGGTTGAGGACGCGTACGCCGCCGCCGGACATGCTCACGAAGTCCTGGCCGCGGATGCCGGCACCGGGCTGCTTGGCCGGGATCAGGGCGTAGCCGACGGACTGGTCCCGGTCGGCCACCTTGGCGATGCCGTTCTTGGGCTCGACGACGCTGCGCCAGAAGTAGTCACCCTCGCCGAGGATGCCGATCTTGCCCTCGGCGAACATCTGGAACGACTTGTCGCGGCCCTTCGCCTCCTGCTGGAGCTTGGGGTCGCCCAGACCCGTGCTGTAGATCTGGGAGTAGAAGCCGAGCATGTCCTTGACCGCCGCGGTGGCGCCGGACCACTTGCCGTCCTTCCAGACCTCGCCGCCCGCACCGACGAGCAGCGGCAGCGCGCCCTGCATCGCGGTCGCCTCGCCCATCGCCGTGCCGGCGTTGATCTGGATCGGCGTCACGCCGGGCAGCATCTTGAGCTTGGTACCGGCGTCGATGATCTCCTGCCAGCTCTTGGGCTGCCAGTCGGCGGGCAGGCCGGCCTGGGCGAACAGCTTCTTGTTGAAGTAGAGAACGCGGCCGTCGGTGCCCTGCGGTACGCCGTACTTCTTGTCTTCGAACGTGCCCAGGCCCTGCACGGACTTCGGAATCTGCGACCAGCCCTCCCACGAGTCCACAGTGGATCCGGCCACGTCGGCCAGCGGCTTGATGTAGCCGGCCTGGGCGAACTCGCCGACCCAGATGCCGTCGATCGCGATGACGTCCGGGCCGGCCTTGCTGCGCAGGTCGAGCGCGAGCTTGGTCTTGTACTGCTCGTCGTCGACGCCGCTGGGCACGAAGGTCACCTTGGCCGTGACGCCCTTGGCCTTCTGCGCCTCGATGAACTTGGGGATGACCCAGTCTTGGATCCACTGTGCACCGGCGGAGTTCTTGCCGCCGACGATGGCATTGGAGGCGATGGTGAGGGTGAACTCTTTGGCATCGGAAGCGGCGGGCTTGTCGCTGCCGCAGGCGGTGAGGGTCAAGGTCAGCGCGGCGAGCGCGGCGAGCGCGCCCGGCACGGATCGGGGCTTGGCTGACATGGTTGCTTCCCTTCGGAAGAGGGCTTCCCAAAGCTCGCGTTGATCAGAATGTCATGACAGCAGGACGACGTAAATACCTGATGTGAAACGTTCACGTAACGGCGGCCGAAGGCCCGGTCACAAGTAAGTTCGCTGCTCCAGCCGGGCCTTGTCGTACGCCGCCCGAGCGTCGCGGGTGGCGTCCAGTTCGGAGACTTCGGCGACCGGAACGTCCCACCACGCATCCGATCCGGGCGCCGCAGTGAACGGATCGGTACGCACGACGATCGCCGTCGTCCGCTCCGCCGCCCGAGCCGAGGCCAGCGCGGCGGTCAGGGATTCCAGAGTGGAGACACCGATGACGTCCGCACCGAGGCTGGCCGCGTTGGCGGCGAGGTCGGTGGGCAGATCGCCGCCGTCGAACAGCCCGGTGTCCGGATCGCGGTGGCGGTACCACGTGCCGAAACGGGGTGCGCCGACGGTATCCGACAGGCCGCCGATGGACGCGAAGCCACGGTTGTCGACGATCACGACGATCAGCTTCGCGTCCTCGGCGACGGCGGTGGCGATCTCCGCCGACATCATCAGGTACGAGCCGTCGCCGACGAGGGCGTACACGTCGCGATCGGGGGCGGCGAGCTTGACGCCGAGCGCACCGGCGATCTCGTAACCCATGCACGAGTAGCCGTATTCGACGTGATACTGCTTGGGATCACGCGGGCGCCACAGCCGGTGCAGCTCGCCCGGCATCGAGCCGGCCGCGCAGACCACGACACCGCGCTCGCCCGCGGCCGCGTTCACCGCCCCGATCACCTGCGGCTGGGTCAGCAACCCCGCCGCCACCTCGGAAGCCGGACCAGTCGCCACGTCGACCGCCGCGTCCCACTCGGCGGCGAGGGTGCGAGCATTGTCCGCATAGGACGGTTTCACTCGCCAGCCGCTCAGCGCCAACCGCAGAGCCGACAGCGCCTCGCGAGCGTCGGCGACGACCGCGATTCCCTGATGTTTCACGGCATCCACCGCGGCCACGTTGACGTTGACGAACCGCGTACCCGGTGCGAAGAGGGTCCGCGACGCGGTGGTGAAATCGCTGTAACGAGTACCGATGCCGATCACCACATCGGCCTCCCGCGCCAGCGCATTGGCTGCCGTCGTACCGGTGACACCGATCGCGCCGACCGCACCGGGCCGGCCGAACGCCAGCGCGCCCTTGCCCGCCTGGGTCTCGGCGACCGCAATCCCGGTGGCATCGACGAAGGCGGCCAGCTCGTCACACGCCCCGGAGTAAATGACGCCGCCACCCGCGACGATCAGCGGCCGCTGCGAAGCCCGGATCGCCTCTGCCGCCGGCGCCAGCGCGGACGGCGCCGGGATGGCGCGGGGAATCGGCCAGACGCGCTCGGCCAGGAACTCCTCGGGCCAGTCGTACGCCTCGGCCTGCACGTCCTGCGGCAACGCCAAGGTGACCGCACCGGTCTCGGCCGGATCGGTCAGTACGCGCATCGCCCGCAGGGCCGCGTCGACGAGCTGCTCGGGCCGGTGTACGCGATCGAAGTAGCGCGACACCGGCCGCAGGCAGTCGTTGACCGACACGTCACCGGCGTACGGGACTTCCAGTTGCTGCAACACCGGGTCGGCGACGCGAGTCGCGAAGGTGTCGCCGGGCAGCAGCAGCACCGGCAGCCGGTTGATGGTCGCACCGGCCGCACCGGTCACCATGTTGGTCGCGCCGGGCCCGATCGACGTCGTACACGCGAAGGTCGACAGGCGGTCGGTCATCCGGGCGTACGCCGCGGCGGTGTGCACCATCGCCTGCTCGTTGCGGGCCTGGTGATACCGCAGCAGATCCGAGTGCTGCATCAGGGCCTGGCCCAGCCCGGCGACATTGCCGTGGCCGAAGATGCCGAAGCAGCCGGCGATGAGGCGGTGGCGTACGCCATCGCGCTCGCTGTATTGGACGGCGAGGAACCGGACGAGCGCCTGGGCGACGGTGAGACGAGGCATGATCACGCTCCCGGAGGCGGCGATGTAAGGGGCAGCCGCGGATCGACCGGGCGGCCGGCCCACGATGCGCGGATCCCGTCATAGGCCGGGTCGTCGACGAAGCGCCACGCGCGTTCGGCGTGCGGACCGGCCATGACGTTGAGGTAGTACAGGTCGAATCCGGGCGAGGCCATCGACGGGCCGTGCCAGCCGTGCGGCACGTTCACCACATCGCCGGTCCGCACCGGCACCAGCACGTCGATCGGCCGCGCAGCGGTTCCGTAGACGCGCTGGTAGCCGACGCCGCCCCGGTCGACCTCGAAGTAGTAGATCTCCTCCAGCTCCGACTCCACCGCCGTGTGCTCGTCGTGCTTGTGCGGCGGGTAGCTGGACCAGTTGCCGCCGGGGGTGAGCACCTCAACCACCATGAGGCGCTCGCACTCGAAGCCGCCCGCGGCCGCGATGTTGTTCACCTGCCGGCTGCACATGCCGGCGCCGCGCAGTTCGACCGCGACGTCCTGGGCCCGGCCGTACCGGATCGGCAGGCCACCGGACGCGGGCGCGCTGGCCACCGCGAACCGGCCGCCGTCCACAGTGGACAATTTCGCGGTCGATCCCGGTGGGAGGTAGCAGAAGTCGCTGACGGCCGCGAAGACCGACGGCCGACCGGTCAGCGCGATCCGCTGGTCCGCACAGGACACCACGCCGGACCCCGCCAGCGGCAGCACGATCGCCTCCCGGTCGCCGAACGCGACTTCGGCCGTACCCGCGGCCGGCAGATCCAGCACCCGCAACGCCGGGTAGCGCAGGCCCGTCACAACAACCCCGCCGCGATGTCGACCGCCGCTGCCACGTCGTCGTCCGGCGGGTACAGCAACGCCCGGCCCACCACCAGGCCGCGTACTGTCGGCAGGCGCAGCGCCGCTTGCCAGGCGGCGTACGTCTCGTCCGGCGCGCCCTCCGGGTCGCCGCCCAACAGCAGCGCCGGCAGCGTCGACGCCTGCATCACCCGCGCCATCTCCGCGACCACCGGGACCTTCAGCCAGGTGTACGCCGAGGTCCGGCCGAGTCCCTGGGCCACGGCGATGGCCCGCATCATGGCGTCGGGCGATAGGTCCACCCGCCCGTTGCCGTCGGAGGCGTCCCGCAGCCAGAAGGGCTCGATCATCGCGACCAGCTTCCGTTGCGCCAGCGCCGAAACGGCGTTGCCACAGGCTTCGAGGACGCGCGCGGTGGCGGGATCGGCGGGATCGATGCGCAGCAGCATCTTCCCGCCGTCGAAGCCCATCTGCGCCACCGCTTCGGCGTCGTACGCCGTGAACCGGTCGTCGACCTCGAAAGCGGTGCCGGAGATGCCACCCCGGTTCATCGAGCCGATGACCACCTTGCCGTCCAGTGCTCCCAGCAACAGCAGGTCCTCCAGCACGTCGGGCGTACCCAGGACACCGTGGACACCCGGGCGGGACAGCGCGACGAGCAGGCGGTCCAGCAGGTCGACGCGGTCGGCCATCGCGCCGGGGCGCCCGCCCGCGCCCAGCGAGCCCCGAGCCGGATGATCCGCGGCGATGATCATCAGCCCGCTCGGGACCTCGCTCAGCGGGCGGCACGTGCGCTGCTGCGCGGCGAGGGCGATCTGATGCGGCCGCACGGCCCGGGTCTCGACGAGCCGCCGCCGGTCCGCGTCAAGCATCGGCCGTTCCTCTCCCCTGCTGCAGCAGCTGTTCGACCTCGTCGGGGTAGGGCATCGCCGACGAGCAGGCCAGCCGGGTCGCCACCAGGGCACCGGCGGCGTTGGCGTACTCGATCGTGCGGCGCAGCGGCCATCCGGCGAGCAGTCCGTGGCACAACGCACCACCGAAGGCGTCACCGGCACCGAGCCCGTTGACGACGTCGACGTCCAGCGCCGCCACCTCGATCGACTCGGTGGCGCTGCGAGCCAGTACGCCCTCCGGCCCGCGTTTGACGACCGCCAGCCGCAGTCCCTTCGCCAGCAAGGAATCGGCGGCGCGGTCGGGGTCGCGCGTACCGACCGCGATCTCGCATTCGTCCACATTGCCGACGGCCACGGTGACCCACGCCAGCGTCGTCTGGAGTTCGCGGGTGGCGTCGGCGGCGGACGCCCACAGGGCCGGCCGGTAATCCAGGTCGAGCACGGTCGGGCGATCCGGGTCGCGCGCCACCAGCGCCGCCCGGTGCGCATCGAGGCTGGGCCGGTCGGACAGCCCGGTGCCGGTCAGCCACAGTACGCCGGCCGCCTCGATCGCGGCGAGATCGAGGTCGCCGGGTTCGATGTGCAGGTCGGGTGCCTTCGGCCGGCGGTAGAAGTAGATGGGAAACCGGTCCGGTGGGAAGATCTCGCAGAAGGTGATGGGAGTTTGCGTACCGTCCACTTCGGTCACCCAGCGGGCGTCGACCGAGAACGCCGCCAGCTCGCGCCGCAGGTAGCCGCCGAACGGGTCGGCGCCGACGCGGCTGACGAGGGCCACCGACCGGCCCAGCCGGGCCGCCGCGACGGCGACGTTGGCCGCGCTGCCGCCCAGGTACTTGTGGAAGGTCTCCACGTCGGCCAGGCCGACCCCGGACTGCTGCGGGTAGAGGTCGACGCCGAGCCGCCCGATCGCGATCACGTCGAAGCCGCTCACCGTGCCTCCTCGCGAGGGCACCACCACGGTGCCGGTGTCATCGACTGTTCTAACACCGGCCCATCCGACTGGTCAATAATTGTTAGGACATAAGGACGTTCGGATCTCCCGGCATGATGGCGCATAATGACGGGAACTATCGCCGTGTGCGGACAGGAGCGCAGGTGGACGGGCTCGCTCAGCTGATCAGGATCGACCGGTCCAGCCCGGTCCCGCTCTACTTCCAGGTGGCCCAGCGGCTGCAGGAGCTCATCGAGTCGGCCCAGATGCCACCGGGCTCGCGGCTGGACAACGAGATCGCCCTCGCCGACCAGCTCGGCCTGTCCCGGCCGACGATGCGCCAGGCCATCCAGCACCTGGTCGACAAGGGACTGCTGGTCCGCAAGCGCGGCGTCGGCACCCAGGTCGCCCACTCGCGCGTACGCCGCCAGGTCGAGCTGACCAGCCTCTACGACGATCTGAACCGGGCACAGCGGCAGCCTCGCACCGACGTGCTGTCGTTCGGGATCGTCGCCGCGCCACCGGATGTGGCCGTGGCCCTGAATCTGGCCGCCGGCACCGACGTGATGGCCATCGAGCGCCTCCGGTACGCCGAGGACGAACCCCTCGCCCTGATGCACAACTACCTGCCGGCGGGGCTGGCCGACATCACGCCGCAGAAGCTGGCCGACCGGGGCCTCTATCAACTGCTGCGCGAAGCGGGCGTACAAATGAGGATCGCCGACCAGACGATCGGCGCACGCAAGGCGACGGCGACCGAGTCCCGCCTGCTGGACGAGCCGCGCGGCGCGCCCCTGCTGACGATGGCGCGTACGGCCTACGACCACGCGGGCCACGCGGTGGAGTACGGGTCGCATGTGTACCGGGCGTCGCGATACACCTTCGAGCTGACGTTGCTGGCGCGCTAGATATCCGACACTTGGCAACCCAATCCCCGTCGACAGGTGTCGAAGTATGTATGGCCGGCAATCTGGCCGGCTGGTACGCGCCCAATCTGTCGAAAGGGGAACAACGTGCACCTGCAACCACGGCTGATTCGCCGCGGTGCCGCCGCTGTACTGGCGGCGGGCCTGGTGGTGTTCTCGGCGGCGCCCGCGCACGCGGCGGTGCCCGCCAACGACACCATCGGCGGAGCGGTGGCGATCGCAGCACTGCCGTTCAGCACGACGCTCGACACGACCGAGGCGACCACCGAAGCGAGCGACGCCGAGGCCAACCCGCCCGAGTGCGGCGCACCGGCGACCGACGCCTCCGTCTGGTACGACCTGACCCTGCCCACCAGCGGCGCGGTCCTCGTGGACGTCTCGGCCTCCAGCTACTCCGCCGGCGTCCTGGTGGTCTCCGGCGACCCGGGCTCGTTCGTCTTCGTCACCTGCGGACCGGGTGCCGTCGCGTTCGCGACCGAGCCCGGCGTCACGTACCACATGATGATCATCGACGACCAGCTCGACGGTACCGGCAACGGTGGCACCCTCGTGCTGGACGTCCAGGAAGCACCACCGCCGCCGGAGCTGAACCTGACCGTGTCGCCGAGCGGCTCCTTCAACCCGGCGAACGGCTCGGCCATCATCCACGGCACCGTCACCTGCACGGGCATCGTGGACTTCGCCTTCCTGTCGACCGAGGTCATCCAGAAGGTCGGCCGCGGCGTGGTCTACGGCTTCGGCGACCTCGAACTGTTCTGCGACGGCAAGACCCAGAACTGGAGCGTCGAGGTCTTCCCGCAGCTGGGCACCAAGTTCGCCGGTGGCAAGGCGGCCACGGTGACCTTCACGTTCGCCTGCGGCCCGGTCTTCTGCGCTGACAGCTTCCAGGAGTTCCGGGTCACGCTCAAGCGCAACGGCTGAGACCCGACCGGGGCGCGGCTCACATCGGCCGCGCCCCGGTGTAACGGCCTGTTACGAGCCTTCGGGGCGAGCTTCTGCTAGGGCGTCCAGGGTGAGCTGACGACCCAGCTCACGTCGGCCGCGAAGTTCGCCGTCGCGTCGAAGGCGTTGGATCCGCCGTTGCTGGCGATGTACAGCGTGTTGTTGAAGTGCCGCAGGAACCGCGTCGGGAAGTTCAGCGACGCGAACGAGGTGCCCTGCCCGCTCAGCCCGGCCCGCGGGCAGAACGTCGCGTCCTGGCGGAACAGCGCCGACCCGTTCATCGGCTGGCGGAACACCTGGAAGTTCTGGTGCCGCAGGAAGTCACCCGGGAAGTTGCGCGACTCGAACGACACGCACGAGTTGTTGGCCAGGCCCCGGCGGACGATCCAGGTCGAGTCGTTTTTGTCCACAGTAGAGCTGCCGGAGCTGACGACCGACGTGACCGCATTGTTGTTCTGGTGCCGGATATACCGCGTCGTGCAGCACGCCGTCGTGGCTCTCAGCGAGATCGTGGAGCCGGGGTTGAGCGTACCGGGGGCGACCGGGCTGGGGCCGCCGTAGCCGACCGCGACGATGTTCGCCTGCACGGCGTTCTCCGCGGCATCGCTCGGTACGCCCTGCGTCATGACGCCCTCGAAGAACGAGCCGATGGCCGAGTTGCTGTTGTCGCCGCCGATACCGAGGATGATCGCGCCCTCCAGGTGCATCGGCGAGTAGCCGGAACGGAACGGCGGCACCGGCAGTGCGCCGGAGAACCGGGTGGCCAGGCCGCCGGACTGCGCGTTGCCGTCCTTGATGGCGAAGAAGTTCACGCCGTTGTTCTTCAGCGTCGCGGTGACGTACGGGTTGCGGTTGCCGGTGTAGGAGGCGTTCTGGCTGCCGCCGGTGTTCGACTGGAACAGGCCGTTCTCCAGGTCGGCCATCACCCACGGGCCGGCGCCGTTGCACGGCGAGAACCAGCAGAGCGTGCCGAAGTAGACCGCGTCCATGTGGCCGTTGCCGTTGTCGAGGTTGTTGGTCTCGGCGTTGCCGTAGTCGAAACAGCATCCGCCGTTGAAGTGCGTACCCGAAGTGACCATGTACATGCCCTCGGGCTGGCTCCCGGTGGCGATGCCGGACGTCGAGTTGTCGCGGTACCCCATGACACCGGAGAAGGACAGGCCGTAGACAAGGCGCCCGCCCGCGGTCACCGGCAGCGCGTCGGCCGGCACCGGGTTGTCCTGGCCGCCGACCCCGCCGGGCGGTGCCGGGGTCAGATCGTTGTGCCTCGCCGTCTGGTCGAAGACGATCGAGACGACGCAGGTCGTGTTCGCACAGAACGAATCCTGGGACGCGGAGTTGGCGTACCCGCCCGCTTCCAGGACACCGATGTTGCGCGTCGTGTTGTCCGACGCCCGCCGCACCTGATACAGGTTCCCCGTGTACGCCTGGAACAGCGCCCGCGTCGAGCTGTGGGCCGCGACGCAGGGCGTACCGGAGCTCGCGTAGATGTCGCACGGCTGCGGGCCGGCCGCCTGCGACGGGGTCTGGAGGGCGACGAGGGCCGTCGCGGTGAACGCCACGGCCGCCATCCCGGCCAGCAGCTTTCTTCTCATGGTGTCCTCCCGGGCAAAGATGACAGTCGATGCCGAGTGTGACCGTTCACATTGATGAGTGTCAAGGACTGCCGGGGATCGAGCACGGGCCTGTGATCGCTCACATTGCCTCGCCGGGCCGCCGTCGGGCCGCCGTCGGGCCGCTGTCGGTCGTTTCGGCGCCAGATCACGGTCATCACCGCCAATTCGCGGTCAACCACGATCGAGCGCGGACCGGCGCAGTCGGCCCACCTCGGCTCCTGGGTCGGTCAAGCGGCCAACGGGCGGGGTGTGGACCACATTCTGTTCCGGACCCCTCACCGACTCGCCACGCTAGGCTCAGCGGGTGATGATCACCGAGTTCGACCTGACGCTCGACGACGGCCACACCCTGCATGCTTATGACACCGGCAGCGGGAGCCTGGCGGTGTTCTGGCACCACGGGACGCCGAATCTCGGCACGCCGCCCAAACCGTTGTTCGCCGCATCCGAGCGCCTCGGCATCCGGTGGGTCTCCTACGACCGGCCAGCGTACGGTGGCTCCACTGCGAAGCGCGGCCGGACCATCGGCTCGGCCGCCGAGTACGTCACCGCGGTCGCCGATCGCCTGGGCATCGAACGGTTCGCGGTCATGGGCCACTCCGGCGGCGGCTCGCACGCCCTCGCCTGCGCCGCGCTGCTGCCCGACCGGGTTCAGGCCGCGATCAGCGCCGCCGGGCTCGCGCCCTTCACCATGCCCGACTGGTACGCCGGAATGTGCGCCTCGGGCGTGAAATCCCTGACGACGGCGGCCCAAGGCCGCGAGGCGAAGGCGGCCTGGGAATCGTCCGGAGTGGACTACGACCCCGAGTTCACACCCAACGACATCGCGGCGTTGCACGGAGACTGGGCCTGGTTCGACGAGATCGTCGGCCCCGCCGTCGTCGACGGGCCCGAGGGGCTCATCGACGACGACGTGGCGTACGTGCTGCCGTGGGGTGCCGACCCGGCCCGGATCACGGCGCCGGTCCTGCTCCTGCACGGTGATCAGGATCGGGTCGTGCCCGCCGCCCACGGCCGGTGGCTGGCCGAGGTCATCGCCGGGGCGCAGTTGCGCGTACTCCCCGGCGAGGGGCACATTTCCGTCCTCAATGGCGCGGTGGCGGCGCTGGAGTGGCTTCGCGAACAGTGATCGTGAGCGCCTCGTTGCCGAACTGCGGCCACACGACCGCCGTGAGTACGGCCATCCCGGCCGCCGCCAGCCAGAACGGCGTAACGAGATCGGTCGCCCGCGCCACGAAGCCACCGATGAGCGTACCCACGGCTGCACCGCCCAAGTTGAGGAGCGAGAACACGCTGCCGATGCGGCCACGCAGCCGATCCGGAACGAGCCGCTGGCGTAGCGAGACGATCAGGACGCCCCACACCATCGTGTGTACGCCGAACAGCACCAGGATGGCGGCCGCCACGGTGGGCGTACGCGTGAAGGCGAGCACGGCGTGAGTGACGGCTTCGAGGACGAGACCCGCGCGCAGCAGCGTCCCGGAGCCGAACCGGGCCCGCAAGCGGGGCGCCAGCAGGGTGCCCGCGAGCCCACCCGCGGCCCAGATCGACAGCAGAGTGCCGAAGCCGACCTCGGTCAGCCCCAAGCGGTCGCGGCAGTAGAGCACGAAGGACGCGAACGCGGCGCAGAACAGCACGTTGCCGGCGCACAGGCACAGCGCCATGGTCCGCAGGATCGGCCGGGACCACAGGCCGCGCAGCCCTTCGGCGATCTCGCGAGGCAGATTCCGGCGCGGCGACGGGGCATGCGGCGACGGAGCCACCGGCAGCCGGAGCGCCGCCATGAGCAGTGCGGCGATGAGGAAGCTCACGGCGTCGACGCCGAACGGGATCGCCGCACCGGCGACGAACAGGTACGCCCCCAGCGGCTTGGCCGCCATCTGATTGCCGACGAGGAACGGGACCATCAGCCAGGAGTTCGCCCGTTCCAACTGGGCGTCGGCGACGATCGCGGGCAGGATCGCCTCCGACGCGCTGTCGACGAGCGTCTCCAGGCATCCGAGCAGGAAGCCGGCCAGGTAAAGCAGCGGAATCGAGACGGTGCCCGTAGCCACGGCGGCCGCGAGCCCGGCCAGGATCGCACAGCGCAGGCCGTTGACGCTGACGATGACGCGGCGGCGATCCCAGCGGTCCGCGTACGCCCCGCTGATAAGGGCGAACAGCAGCCACGGAAGCTGGGTGACGAACACCGCCCCGGCGACCAGACCGGGATCGGAGGTCAGCGATGCGACGAGCAACGGGGTCGCCACCGCGGTGACGCCGTCGCCGATGTTGGAAACGGTGGTGGCCAGCCACAGACGCCGGAAACCGGCACCGAGCGCAGGCGTACGCCGGCGCGAAAGCAGGGAAGACAACGATTCTCCTTGAGAACGCGAAAGTCACGGCGCACTCGGTCGCCGGTAAAGGGGGAAGCCGCGTCGCGTCGAGGAGAAGCCGGCGGTCAGGCCGTACGGATTCCGGACGGACGGGCGAGTGCAGTCACGTTGTCGAGGCACACCGCTGTCATGATCGACCTCCTCGGGTCGGGGCGTCCGGTTCTTCCCGTGGATCGCGACCTTACCGGATCACCCGCATTGGAGCACCAGCCAGACCCGGTCGAACCGGCCGGCGTTCAGATCCTCCTCGCGGATCCAGTAATAGATGCGGCCGACGTCGCCCCACATCCAGCCCACGCCGTCATCGGAGTCGATCTGCAGCAACAGGCGCCAGTCGGCGGCGCCGTCGCGCAGGTCCGCAACGCGCGGGTCACGGTAGCCGTCGGGACGGCCGACGTAGATCCCGTTCGATGCGAGCTGGCACTCCAGCTGCATCGGGTTCTGGATCAGGTCGGGCCAGCCGAACATCCGGTGGACCGGGTCGCCAGACGAGGCTTCGTCGACTGCTTGCCAGTACTCCCGCGCCACGTCCCAATCCGGCTCGAAGAGGTGCGCCACCACCGGTTCGCTGAGATCCGGCAGCGTCGTGCCGGCCGCTGGAGCCAATCCGTGCGGCGCGAACTCCTCCGCACCTGCGGGCGCCGGTGCCGCCACCGCCGACCCGGGATCGACCGCGACCACGCGGCAGCCGCCCGCGTGGGCCGGATCGTAGCCCCACGGCTGCTCCTCCAGGTCGTAGAAGAACGCGAGCAGGCCGATCCCCGGACGCCCGACCTCGTCCATCCGGATCTGGCCGAGGAAGCTCAGCGGCTGCCCGTCGCGGTGCGGCCAGGACATTCCGGGCGGCAACAGCGCGTGGCCGCCGAACCGGGAGCCGGTGCTGTCGGGGTCGACCGGACCGGTGACCGTCAACCGCACCGACGGCTGGCTCTGCGCCAGCACGGCCTCGGCGTTGGCGCCGAGGTGTTCGCGTACGAGCTGAAACTGATCCACGGCGCACACGTTGCCACGGGACTACGACAATTTCCCTGTCCACGCCCGGCTCGGTTGGCCGCATCGCCATAAGCCCCGCATGATGGTGGCTCGGCTCGCCGCGTACCGATCGCGCGTGCGCAGGCAGCAACGGAAGGAAGGCCGGTGGGACCGCACCACTCCCCTGCCCCGGGAGACGACGACCGCCCCGGACGGCACTCTGCTCGCGTGATCGCCGCGGTTCTGCTGCCCGTCGCCGCCGTGCTCACCGTGCTGCTGATCTGGTTGTGGCCGAACTCACCGCAGCGTACGGCCGGCGACGACGACCGGCGCTTCGGCGGCCGGGTCACCGCCGTGCACGAAGTGCCGTGCCCGCCCATCTCCCCCGACGATCCGGGGTACGCCGAAGCCGTCGGCACGATCGATCGGGTCTGCGGCACCGCCGAAGTCGCCGTGGCCGCCGGGCCGGACAGGGGGCGTACCGTCACCGTCGACCTGCCGAGCGGGCCGGGCGTACCGGTCGTCGCGGGCGGGGACGACGTCGTGCTGATCTACCTGCCCGACACCCCGGGCGGCGCCGGGTACCAGCTCGCCGATCATCAGCGGGGTACGCAGCTGTGGATCCTGGCCGCCGCGCTGGCCCTGGCGATCATCGCTTTCGGGCGGCTGCGGGGTCTCGCGGCGCTGGCCGGTCTGGCCGTCACGTTCGGCGTACTGCTGTGGTTCATCGTGCCGGCGATCCTCGACGGGCGCTCACCACTGCTCGTCGCCATCGTCGGAGCCGCTGCGATCATGTTCGTCGTCCTGTACCTGACTCACGGCGTACGCCGGTCGACCAGCGTCGCGGTCGCCGGCACCCTGATCAGCCTGACCCTCACCGGCCTGCTCGGCTGGGCGTCGGTGGCCGGTGCGCACCTGACCGGATACGGCACCGAGGATGCCTTCTACACCGGGCTCACCATGCGGGTGAACATGCAGGGCCTGCTGCTGGCCGGGATCGTCATCGGGGCGCTGGGCGTACTCGACGATGTGACCGTGACCCAGGCCGTCGCCGTCGATGAACTGGCCCGGGCCAATCCGGCGTACGGCTTCGGCGACCTGTACCGCTCGGCGGCCCGGGTCGGCCGCGCCCACATCGCTTCCGTCGTCAACACGATCATCCTGGCGTACGCCGGCGCATCGCTGCCGTTGCTGCTGCTGATCGCCACCAGCGACCAGCCGGCCGGGCAGATCCTGACCAACCAGGCGCTCGCCGAGGAGCTCGTACGCGGCATGGTCGGCACCATCGGCTTGATCGCCGCTGTGCCCATCACCACGGCGCTGGCCGCCTTCGTCACCGTCCGGGCCCGGCGTGCGCGTGCGAGCCGGCCGGCGATCCCGGCCGCCGCCGAGGAAGCGGCCTGGGATCCCGTCCGCTGACCGTCAGCGATCGCCCCACTGGGGCGGATGTCATCCCCGATCCGCTACTGATCGCTTGATGTCGATCAATCCCGCCGCTATGGTGGTGAAGATTTTCTTCGCCCCTTCCGCGACCGGGCAGCGGATTGTCCCGGAAGGACGCTCGCCATGCATCAGCGTGCGCGTCTCTGGGCGGCCGGGTTCGCCGCCCTCCTCACCTTCACCTTCGCCTTCGGTGTCTCGCAGGCGACCGCCCAGGTCGAAGCCGCCGCCCCGGACGGGCACGACCACGCTAGCCACGCCCATCCCCTCGATGGCGTACCGCCCAACGATCCCGCGCGCGGGCTCATCTACGACGGGCTGATCGCCGCCAAGACCGGCCCCTGCGTCGGCCTGTACCAGATCGTCAATGTCAGTCCGGCGATGTGCACGCACGGCCCCGACGCGTTCTCGTCCGCTCTGATGCAGCCGGTCCAGCTCGCCGCGGTCGGCCTGCCGGTCTGCGAAGGCGACGGCGTCTCCGGCCGCCGGGTCGAGGTGCTCTACATCCACGGCAGCACCAGCCGGTACGCCACGGTACTGGAGCAACTGCGGGTCGCGGCCGAGGGCGTCGACGCCATCTACAACGCCAGCGCCCAGGAGACCGGCGGAACCCGGCACGTCCGGTTCGTCACCGAACAGGTCAACGGCGTGTGCCGGCCGGTCGTACGCGACGTGCAGATCTCTGACACGGCGCTCAACGCCAACGACTGGGCGCCGCTGCTCAACGCCGTACGCGCGGCCGGTTACACGCGTACCGACCGCCTGTACCTGGAGTTCGTCGACGCCAACGTGTTCTGCGGCATCGGCGGCTTCCGGGGCGACACGACGAAGAGCGATTCCAACCGCTCCAACAGCGGGCCCGAGTACGCCCGCGCCGACAACCGGTGCTGGTCGCCGGGTGTGGCCGCCCACGAGCTGGGTCACACCATCGGAGCCGTGAACAACAACGCCCCCAACGGTTCCGGCCTGGCCCACTGCACCGACGAATGGGACGTCATGTGCTACAAGGACGGTCCCAACACGGTGATCCGGACCGTCTGCGCCGACCAGGCGCACGACAACCGCCTCGACTGCAACCACGACGACTACTACAACACCAACCCGGCGCCCGGCTCCTACCTGGCCAACTTCTGGAACACGGCGGACAGCCTGTTCCTCATCAAGGGATCGGGCAGCAGCCCGTCGCCCACCGCGACGTCGTCTCCGCCGCCGGGCACCACGTTCCGGCTGCGCAACCAGGCGTCGTCGTCCTGTATGGACGATCCCAACAGCAACACCACCAACGGTACGCAGCTGATCATCTGGACCTGCGGCACCGGGGCGAACCAGGTCGTGACCCGCAACGCCGCGGCGCTGTCGATCCTGGGCAAGTGCCTGGACGCCTTCGGGCAGGGTACGGCCAACGGAACCCGGGTCATCCTGTGGACCTGCAACGGGCAGACCAACCAGCAGTGGACGATCCAGTCCGACGGCACCATCCGCGGTACGCAGAGCGGCCGGTGCATCGCACCGCTCAACGGCGCTACGGCGAACAACACCGGCCTGGTGCTGATCGACTGCGGCGGCGAGGCGTACAAGCGGTGGGCGATCGCCTAGGCGCTCACCACGACCCCGAGCCGCGGCGGTTACCGGCGGCTCGGGGTCACCGAACGCTAAGGCCGCGTGAAGATCCGCCGCGTGGCCGTTAAGAACACGTCTAGATCATCGACGCTGGCACCCGGCCGCCGTTGACTGGAGAGGTGTTCGAATGGATGAAGCGGCTCGTGGTCGGCCGTCCCCTGCGCAGCGACCGGCTCACCGAGCAGCTGCTGCCCAAGCGGATCGCGCTGCCGGTGTTCGCCAGCGACCCGCTGTCGTCGGTGGCGTACGCCACCCAGGAGATCCTGCTCGTGCTGGCGCTGGGCGGGATGGCGTACCTGTATCTGGCGCCGTGGATCGGGCTGGGCGTCATCGTCCTGCTGGCCGTTGTCGTGCTGTCCTACCGGCAGGTCGTGCGGGCGTATCCGAGCGGCGGCGGCTCCTACGAGGTGGCCAGCGTCAACCTCGGCCCCTCGGCCGGGCTCGTGGTCGCGGCGGCACTGTTGGTGGACTACGTCATGACCGTCGCGGTGTCGGTCGCGGCCGGCGTCGACAACATCATCTCGGCGTTCCCGGCGCTCAACCCGTGGCGGGTGCTGATCAACCTCGGCTTCGTCGCGCTGCTGACGGCCATGAACCTGCGCGGCGTACGCGAGTCCGGCCGCGTCTTCGCCGTGCCCACATATCTGTTCGTGGGCGTGGTGCTGGCGATGGTGGCGGTCGGGTTCGGCGAGTGGATGTTCGGCGACGGTCCGGTGGCGTCGAGCGCCGGTTACGGCATCGAACCCGAACCCGGCCACCTCGGCCTGGGCGGCTTGGCACTGCTGTTCCTCGCGTTGCGCGCATTCTCGTCCGGCTGCACCGCGCTGACCGGCGCCGAGGCGATCTCCAATGGCGTACCGGCGTTCAAGGCGCCCAAGGGTGAGAACGCGGCCCGCACGATGGCGGCGATGGGCATCCTGTCGATCGTCATGTTCGGCGGCATCACCGCCCTGGCTCTCGTCGCCGACGTGCATTACGTGGAGAACATGTGTGACCTCACCGGGTACGCCGGAAACTGCGCGAGCGACGCCCAGCCGACCGTCATCGCCCAACTCGCTGCGGCGATCTTCGGCGGCACCGGTTCGCCGATGTTCTTCGTCATCCAGGCGGCCACCGCCCTGATCCTCATTCTGGCGGCGAACACGGCGTTCAACGGCTTCCCGTTGCTGGGCTCGATCCTGGCCGAGCACCGCTACCTGCCCCGCCAGTTGCATACCCGGGGCGACCGGCTGGCGTTCTCCAACGGCATCGTGTTGCTGGCGCTGATCGCGGGCGTGCTCATCTACGCGTACAAGGGGTCGGTCACCAGCCTGATCCAGCTCTACATCCTCGGCGTGTTCACGTCGTTCACGCTGTCGCAGACGGGAATGGTGCGGCACTGGAACCGGCTGCTGCGGGCCGAGCGCGATCCGGCGCAACGAGCCAGGATGCACCGAGCCCGGCTCATCAACGCGTTCGGCGCCTGTTTCACGGGTCTCGTGCTGGTCATCGTGACGATCACCAAGTTCACGCATGGGGCGTACCTCGTGGTCATCGCGATCCCGGTGCTGTATGCCATGATGCGGGCCGTACGCCGGCACTACGACCGGGTGGCCGCGGAGCTGGCACCGGACCCGGGCGGCATGACCCTGCCCAGCCGCATCCACGCGGTCGTGCTGGTGTCGAGACTGCACCGGCCGACGATCCAAGCCCTGGCGTACGCCCGCGCGACGCGCCCCGACACGCTGACGGCGCTGACCGTGGCGATCACCCCGGAGGAGGTACGCCGCCTCCAAACGGAGTGGGACGCGCACGACATTCCAGTGCCGCTGACGATCCTGGACTCCCCCTACCGCGACATCACCGGCTCGGTCCTGACCTACACCGCCGAGCTGCGCCGCGACCACCCCCGCGATCTGGTCGTCGTGTTCATCCCGGAGTACGTCGTCGGCCGCTGGTGGGAGCATCTGCTGCACAACCAGTCGGCGCTGCGGCTCAAGGCACGGCTGCTCTTCCAGCGCGGCGTGATGGTCACCAGCGTGCCCTGGCAGCTGGAGTCGAGCCACGCCGAGATGCAGCGAGCCGAGCACGTACGCACCCCGGCCGGCAGGAGCGGCTAACTTCGCAGTTATGCATCCACGCACCACCGGACGGCGCCTGCTCATCGGAGTCGTCTTGGGCGCGGCCGGGCTGGTCCTGCTGACCGGCCTCCTGGTCCAGTTCCGTACGACGCTCTCCCTCGCCAGCGTCGTGCTGCTCTATCTGCTGGTGGTCGTCGCGACCGCAGTCGCCGGCGGGCTGGCCGCGGCCCTGGCCGCCGCCGTCGCCTCCGATCTCGTCGTCAACTTCTTCTTCGTGCCGCCGTACCACACGCTGACCGTGGAAAGCCGCGACCATGTCATCACGTTGGTCGTGTATGTGGCCGTGGCCGCGACGGTCAGCCTCGCCATGGATCTGGCCGCCCGGCAGCGCGCGGCCGCTGCGCGTACCGACCTCGAAGCGGCTCTGCTGGCCCGCATCTCGGCCGAACCGATCCGCGAAGGCTCGGTCGGCGCCATGCTCGGCCACGTCCGCGAGATCCTCCACATGGACAGCGCCGCGCTCGTCGAGGACGACGGCGTGGTGGTCGCCCTCGACGGCCGGGCCCTCACCGGCGACCCGGTCCTGTCCGTACCCGCCGGACCCGGCCTGACGCTCGTCGTCGAGGGATCCCCGATCTTCGCGCCCGACCCGCGGTTCCTGTCGCGTCTGGCCACCGCTGCCGCGCGTACGCTGCAAGCCGAGCGGGTCGCCGCGCAAGCCGCCCGCGCCCGCGAACTCGCTGAGGTCGACAAGGTGCGGTCCGCGCTCCTCGCCGCCGTTGGCCACGATTTGCGTACGCCGTTAGCCGGCATCAAGGCTTCGGTGTCGAGCCTGCGCGACCCCGGTCTGGACCTGCCCGCGGCCGCGCAGACCGAACTGCTGGAAACCATCGAGGTCTCCGCCGACCGGATGGCGGATCTGGTCGAGAATCTCCTCGCGATGAGCCGCCTGCGAGCCGGAGCGCTCAGTGTCCACTTGCGACCCGTGGCGCTGGACGAGGTCGTCGCGGCCGCCCTGACCCACTCCCCACCGATGCGCGTGACGGTCGGCGTCCCCGACGACCTCCCGCTCGCCCAGGCCGACCCCGGTCTGCTCGAACGCGTCGTCGCCAACCTCGTCACCAACGCGTACCAGGCCGCCCCGGCCGGTACGCCCATCCTCATCACCGGCCGGCCCACCGGCGACGGTCTCGAACTGAGCATCGCCGACCACGGACCGGGCCTCGCCGACGCCGACCGCGAGCGCATGTTCGCACCGTTCCAGCGCCTCGGCGACCACACCGCCGACGGCGGGCTCGGTCTGGGCCTGGCCATCGCCCGCGGCTTCACCGAAGCCATGAACGGCACCCTGACCGCGAGCGACACCCCCGGCGGAGGACTCACCATGACCGTCACCCTCCCGGCCGCGCCGCGATGAACCGCATCCTCGTCATCGACGACGACCGCCAGCTGCTTCGCGCCCTGCGTATCGCCCTGGCCGCCCGCGGCTACGACGTCACCCTGGCCCACGACGGCGCTTCCGGCCTGGCCCTGGCCGAACACACGCCGCCGGACCTCATCCTGGTGGACCTCGGACTGCCCGACATCGACGGGGTCGGCGTCGTGCAAGCCCTGCGCGGCTGGTCGACCGCACCGATCATCGTCTTGTCCGCCCGCCTGACCGAGCAGTCCAAAATCAACGCCCTCGACGCCGGCGCCGACGACTACGTGACCAAGCCCTTCGCCATGGGCGAACTCCTCGCCCGCATCCGCGCCGGCCTGCGCCGCGGTACGCCCGCCGCCGACCAGGCACCGCTGGTGACCACCGAAGCGTTCACAGTGGACCTCGGCGCCAAGCGAGTGACCACGGCCGCCGGCGAGGTACGCCTGACCCCGACCGAGTGGAACCTGCTGGAAATGCTGGTCCGCAACCCCGACCGGCTCATCACGCACCAGCAGCTGCTGAGCGAGGTCTGGGGACCGCAGTACGCCGCCGCGACTAACTATCTGCGCGTACACGTGGCCAACCTGCGCCGCAAACTCGAACCGGACCCGAGCCGGCCGCGCTATCTGCGTACCGACCCGGGCCTCGGCTACCGCTTCACCCCCTGACGCTTCGACCGCTGCGACTCGGCGCGCGGAACGGGAGTGCCGCCACACCCCGTAGAGCGTCCTAGGAAAGTTCCAGCCGCCCGGCGAGCGCCCGCAGCCACACCTGGAACCCCTCCACGCCGTGGATGACCTCGCTGGCCAGGTCCGTTATCGCGGCCGGCGTCTCGCCGCCGTGGTGTACCAGGAGGGCGTACCCGCCGATCTCCCGGACCGCGCGCAGGGCCGGCTCGTCGGCCTCGTCGTCGCCGGCGTACACCACGAGCCGCAGGTCGTGGCGAGCGGCGAAGGCCCGCAGGGCGGTTCCTTTGTCGACGGCCAACGGCGGCCGCAGTTCCAGGACCAGCTTGCCGCCGACCGGTTCCAGGCCCGTGTCCGCCGCGATCCGCGTCACGGCCGTGGTTATGTCCGCCTCGGCCCAGGCCCGGTCCGGCGCCATCCGCCAGTGCACGGACACGCCGACCGGCTTGGTTTCCACGAGTACGCCCACCGCGCCGGCAAAGATCTGTTGCAGCGAGTCCGTGGCCAAAGCGATCTGCGGCAACCAGGACTGTGCTTCCGGAGCGTCTTCCAGCCCGTAGGAGCCGATCAGCGAGATGCCGTTCGCGCGTACGCGGTCGCGGAGGAAGGCGGTCGGGCGGCCGGACAGCACGGCGACGGCCCGCAGCCGGCGGGCGATCCGCTCCAGCAGTTCCGCGTTGCCCGGCAGGATCCGGGCGTCGCCGGCGCGGTCGATGATGGGCGACAGTACCCCGTCGAAGTCCAGGAGCAGTCCCGCGTCCACCGCCTCGGCGGCCAGGTGGGTGAGGGCCGTCGGGCTGGGATCGGTCATGGATCCAGCCTAGGCCCGGCGGGCCTGGCGCCGGCCGCAACCGGCGCCAGGCGGGCGCGTCACCGGGGCGGGTTACGCCACATCGGATACATCGGCGGGCCGCCGGTGCCGACCGGGAACGGTTCGCCGTAAGGCTGGTAGCCGTGGCGCCGGTACAGGCTGCCGTTGCGCTCGTTGGCGGCTTCCAGGTAGGCCGGGATGCCCAGCTCGTCCAGGCGCCGGTGCTGGTGGCGCAGCAACGCCGTACCGATGCCGTGGCTCTGGCTCCTCGGCAGGACGGCCAGGAACGCCAGGTGCCAGTGCGGCGGCTCGGGATGGTGGCTGTGCATAGCGTCGTCCAGGCTGGCGAAACGGTCCAGGGCCGGACCGCAGATGCGGGCCAGATCCGAGTCGTAGTCCGGTATCGGTGGCACGTCGCTGGGGAACCACACCGCCACGCCGGACGAGTCGGCCGTGGTGTGCACCTGGCCGTACTCGATGGCATGGCGGACGAGCAGGCCGAACTGGCCGGCCTGGGTCCGTAGCCGCTCGTCGCGATCGGCCACGAGCCACCGGCTGATGGCCAGATCGTGGAACGACGTGGCGATCAGGCTGCCGAGCATCTCGGCCTGGCCGGGTACGGCCGCCATGATCGGTATCGTCATCGCGGTCATCGCCGTACCCCGCCCACCGGCACACCGCTGGTGACTTCGAGGTCGTCGGACGACGTGTTGACCCCGCGGCCGATGCCTTCGTACACGTCGCGGCGGGTACCGGCCAGGATCAGGGCCCAGCCGGCGCCGATCGCCGCGGCGACGGCGTACGCCGTCGGCAGCGCCCACGCCCACACCGTGCCCGGCTCGACACCGAGCAGCGTCGAGTAGTTCGTCAGCGTCCACCAGATGACGACGGCGAGGGCGACGGTGGCGATGGCCGGTGCGATGATCTTCTGCCACACGGATTCGGCCCCGCCGACTCGGGCGAAGTACGCGATCACCGCGGCCGACGTGGCGGTCAGCGCCAGCAGGATGCCGAGCGCTCCGGTCGTGCCGCCCCAGAAGAACAGCTGCACCATCGGGTTCCAGCCAGCCAGGGCGTACACGAGGATCACGCCGAGCCCGGTCACCGACTGCACGACCGATGCCGTGATCGGCGCGCTGGTCCGCAGGGCCGTACGCCCGAAGCCCCGCCACAGCACCTGTTCGCGGCCGAGCGCGAAGGCGTAGCGGGCCACGGCGTTGTGGTACGCCAGAAGCCCGGCGAACATGCTGGAGATGAACAGGATCGCGCCGATGGTGCCGATGTTGTCGCCCAGGTGCGGTGCGGCCAGGAAGAACATCAGGTCGGTCGGGTGCTCCCGGGCGGCGTCCACGATGGCGTCCGGCCCGGCGGTCACCGACATCGCCCAGCTCGCACCGGCGTACAACACGGTCATGAGGGCGAGGGCCGCGTAGGTCGCGATCGGTACCGTCCGGCGCGGATTGCGCGACTCCTCGGCGTACACCGGCGCTTGTTCGAAGCCGATGAAGCCGGTGACGGCGATGGCGAGGGCCACCGCGGACCCGGCCGTGATGAGGTTGGACGGCGCGAGCGTCGAGAAGCTGAGGTTGCCGCCGGCCGGGTTGGCCAGGCCCACGACGGTGATCACTACGACGAGGAGGACTTCGGCGGTGAGCAGGATGGCGAGGATGCGGCTGTTGAGGTCGACCCGCAGAACGCCGAGGATCGCCACGAGGGCCCACGCGGTCAGCGAGTAGACCCACCACGACAGGTTCCAGCCGAACTGCGTGTGCATCAGGTCGGCGGTGACCGGGCCGAGGGCGCCGTAGAGGCCGACCTGCAGCGCCGAGTACGCCAGCAGCGTGACCGTCGCGGTGGCGAGCCCGGCCGGGCGGCCGAGGCCGGCGGCGACGTAGGTGTAGAGGGCGCCGGCGTTGACGATGCGCCGGGCCATGGCGAGGTAGCCGACGGCGAAGATGGCGAAGATCGCGGCCAGCGCGATGAACCCGGCCGGGATGCCGGTCACGCCGGTGACCGCCCAGCCGGTGGTGACGAGACCGGCGACGACCAGCAGCGGCGCCGCGGCGGTCAGGGCGAACTGGGCGACTCCGCCGGCGCCTAGTCGATCCTTGGCTAGCGCCGAATTCACGATGCTGTGCTCGGAGTTCGTGGCCATGAAGGGGCTCCGTTCGATGAGGAAATGCAAGGGGGGTTTCAGCGGCGGTTGGTCATCGCGCGAGCCGCCGCGGCCTGGGCGATCGCGGTGAACAGGTGGGGCAGGCCGGGACTGGAGTCCAGCTGTTCGATAAGCCATTGCATGTAGTGCCGAGCGGCGTCGTCGGCGTCACGCAGCAGCAGCCGGGTCAGGCCGGTGGCGTTGGTCAGGCCGACCAGGACGCAGTCGGACCACTCGGTGATGGCCTGATCCTCGATCAGCTTGGTGACCCGCGCCGAGCGCCAGAAGACCTGGGACGGATCGACCGCGGGATACGTGACGACACCCGGGCGCAGCAGCAGCGTGCGGGTCTCCTCGCGGCGGATGAGACGATCGCGGACCAGCCGCTCGGCCGTCTTCTCGACCGCGTCGCGGGCCAGAAACGTGACCCACGTACGCAGGCTGTGCTGCGGCTCGGCGGCCAGCAGCTCCATGATCGCGTGCGTGACGGAGTCCGGTGGTGACGCTCGTGGACGGACAGTCACCCGCTCGGGCGACAACACGATGGTGCCGGCGAGGACGAGTTCCGCCAGCATCGCGCCGCCGAGCCCGAGACCCAGCGTCCCCGCTTCCAGCCGGAAACGACCGGTCCGGTCGTCCAGGGCGATGAGGAAGAGGTCGTCAGCCAGGCGCACCGCGTCCTCCGGATAAGGCGACACGGGCGACCGCGGCCGCTAACCAGCGGTCCCATGTGGATGGCACCCGGACAGCCAACCATAAGAACTGTTAAATCTCTAGATATTGGCGTGTGTCCAAGTTACTGACTGCGCGGTAAGTAACTCAATGTGACTCGCGGGCTACCCTATCGCCGCTCGCCCCGACAAGGAAGTCCAGATCTGCGCCGCTGTCGGCGCCCTGGACGGTCTCGACGTAGAGCTTCTCCCAGCCGCGCCGGGGCTTGGCCAGGGCACCGGCCATGGCCGGCGCGGGCGGGCGTACGGCCAGCTCCTCATCGGGCACTTCGACGTCGATGCGCCGGTTTGGCACATCGAGCACGATCCAGTCCCCCGTCCGGATCCGGCCCAGCGGTCCACCGGCGGCCGCCTCCGGCGCCACGTGCAGCACGACCGTCCCGTACGCCGTACCGCTCATCCGGCCGTCGCAGATCCGGACCATGTCGCGTACGCCCTGCTCCAGCAGTTTCGGCGGCAGCGGCAGGTTGGCGACCTCGGGCATGCCGGGGTACCCCTTCGGTCCGCAGCCGCGCAGCACCAGCACCGTGGCGGCATCCACGTCGAGGCTGGGATCGTCGATGCGGGCGTGGAAGTCCTCGACCGAGTCGAACACCAGGGCCCGGCCCCGATGGCGCAGCAACTCCGGCGACGCCGCCGCGGGCTTGACGATGGCGCCGTCGGGCGCCAGATTGCCGTAGAGCACCGCGATGCCCGCCGACGGCTGCAACGGCTCATCGCGTACGCGGATCACCTCGCGGTCCCAGATCTGGGCGGCGGCAAGGCTTTCCACGAACGGCGACCCGGTGACCGTGACGGCGTCGTGGTCGAGCAGATCCACCACTTCCCGCAGGACCGCAGCGAGCCCGCCGGCGCGGTGGAAGTCTTCCATGAGATGCCGCCCGGCCGGTTGCAGGTCGACCAGCAGCGGCACCGGCGCGCCGACGCGGTCGAAGTCGCGCAGCGACAAGGGCAGGCCGAGCCGGCCCGCGATGGCCAGCAGGTGCACGACGGCGTTGGTGGAACCACCGATCGCAGCCAGCGTCACGATCGCGTTGTGGAACGACCCGAGCGTCATCACCTGGCTGGGCCGGCGGCCGGCGTGGACCATCTCGACGATCAGGCGGCCGGTCTCATGCGACCCGGTCAGCAGGCGGCTGTCGGGCGCCGGGATGCCGGCGGTGCCGGGCAGCGTCATGCCGAGCGCCTCGGCCAGCAGGCCCATCGTCGAGGCGGTGCCCATCGTGTTGCAGTGACCGCGGCTGCGGATCATCGACGCCTCCGACCGCAGGAACGCCTCCTCCGACAGCGTTCCCGCGCGTACCTCCTCCGACAGGCGCCACACGTCGGTGCCGCAGCCCAGCGGTGCACCCCGGAAGGTGCCGGTCAGCATCGGGCCGCCGGGCACCACGACCGCGGGCAGGTCGACCGAGGCCGCCGCCATCAACAGCGACGGAATCGTCTTGTCGCAGCCGCCGAGCAGCACGACGCCGTCGATCGGGTTGGCGCGCAGCATCTCCTCGATCGCCATTGCCGCCATGTTGCGCCACAGCATCGCGGTCGGGCGTACCTGGGTCTCGCCGATGGACACCACCGGCAGGTTCAGCGGTACGCCGCCGCTCTCCCACACCCCGCGCGCGACATGCTCGGCGACCTCGTTCAGGTGGCTGTTGCACGGCGTCAGGTCCGACGCGGTGTTGGCGATCGCGATCTGCGGCCGCCCCTGGAACGCCGCGTCCGGCAACCCGCGGCGCATCCACGCCCGGTGGAGGTACGCGTTCCGGTCGTCACCGGCGTACCAGGAATCGCTGCGCAAAGCCGCCACCCTGCCGGCCTCCTCTCCTCTTCGAGGAACCTACCGCCGCCTCGATCGCAAGGGAACGGGCCGCATGAGAGCGTTCGTCGTCACCGGACCCTTCGCCGGCGCGGCGGTCGTCGCGGCACACCGAAGATCCACATCGATCCGCGGCGCTGACTAGTGCGTCGTGGTCCTCAAACGGCGCGGGATCCAGCCCTTGCTCACCACCCCGATCAGCGGCGGCGGGGTGGACTTGCGCGCCATCGCTTTGAAGACGAGGTACATCGCGATCAGGACCGCCCAGCGAAACAGCTGCCCGAGCCCGCTCACCCCGGCGTTGTCGCAGTCCAGCGTGGCGGACATGTCGTTGGCCGAGTGGATCACCATCACCAGCAGGATCGCGCCGATCGTGGCGGGCGTACGGTGGCGGCCGTAGAGATGCCACAGGCGCCAGGCGACGGCCGTGGCGATACCGGTCCACAGCCAATGCAGCGGCGAGACGCCGACGATCCGGTACGCCTGCGCCTGAATCACCTCGGCCACGGTCGGTACGCCCGCCGCGGCACCGCAGAGGTCCGGCCCCGACGCGTTCGCAGTCGTGTACGCGTACTTCGTGGTCTCGGTGATCGCAAAGCCGAATCCAGCGGCGAGCCCGATGGCGATGCCGGCGCGGGGATCGCGGTAGCGGCCGATCAGGAACAGCCCGATCGGGATGAGCAGCTTGGTGCCCTCTTCCACGAAGCCGACCGCAGCGGTCGCGGTACGCACACCGCCCGCGTCGAGGATCGCCCTATTCGCGTGAGCCGCGACGAGCAGCACGACACCGGCGGTCGCAACGGCGACGGCGATCACCGCGGGCCAGCCGATCACGTCGTCGAGCGCGAGCTGCCGGGCGGTGAACCGGTAGAACGCCCAGCCGGCGCCGGTCATCGCCAGGAAGCTGGCCGCCGCCATCACGTGCACCGATCCGGTGGCGGCGTACGCGACGCTGCCCGCGGCGAAGACGGCGACCGCACCCAGTACCAGCCACGCCCAGGAGCCCCGGAACCGGCCGTGGAAGCGCCGGCCCCGATCGGCCGCGAAGTCGGCCGGCCGGACCCGCGCCGTCCAGGCTCGCGAGTCCCACCATCGCGACTGGGGAAAGTACTCCGATGGATCAGGGTGCCAGGCCGCGGTGGGCGTACCCGGGCGCTCCCGGCCCGCCCGCCAGGCGGCACCGAATCCCGCGACGAGCAGCACGGCTCCCAGAACGTTCAGCGCCACCACACCTGACAGGGTCGCAGAAGCGCCCGCACGGTGCGCCCACTTCGCCGTCCGCCCCGGCTACTGCGTCAGAACCGCGACGCCGTCGACCCGGCCGCCGGCGAGGTCGGCCAGCGCCTGGTCCGCTTCGCCGAACGGATAGGGCTGCACCGCGACGGCGAGCCGGTGCCGGGCGGCCAGCGCCAGGAACTCGCGGCCGTCCTCGCGCGTATTGGCGGTGACACTGCGCAGGTCTCGCTCCCCGAACAGTTGCCGCTCGTAGTTCAGGCTCGGGATGTCCGACAGGTGCACACCGGCCACGCTCAGCACCCCACCCCGGCCGAGGGCGGCCAGCGCGACCGGCACGACCGGACCCGCCGGTGCGAAGACGATTCCGGCGTCCAGCGCTTCGGGCAGCGGCTCGTCCGGCTCCCCCGCCGATGCCGCGCCCAGCTCCAGCGCCAGCCGCTGCGCCGCCGCGGAGCGCGTACGCACATGGACGCGGGCGCCCTGCGCCACAGCGATCTGCAACGTCAGGTGCGCCGAGGCGCCGAAGCCGTAGATGCCCAGCGCACCACCGTCGGGCAGGTCGCAGCGCTTCAGGGCTCGGTAGCCGATGATTCCGGCGCACAGCAGCGGCGCGACCTGGTCGTCCGGGTAGCCTTCGGGCAGCTGATAGGCGTACGCCGCGGGCGCGGCCGCATATTGCGCGTACCCGCCGTCGGCGTCCCAGCCGGTGTACCGCGAGTCCCAGCAGAGGTTCTCCGAACCGCGGCGGCAGTAGCGGCACTGCCCACACGTCGAGCGCAGCCACGCCATCCCGGCCCGGTCGCCGAGGGCGAAACCGTCCACATCGGACCCAACCCCGGCGACCTCGCCGACGATCTGGTGCCCGGGGACGATCGGAGAGCGGTGCGGTTCGAGGTCGCCCTCGGCGATGTGCAGATCGGTGCGGCACACCGCACATGCGCGTACGCGAAGAAGGATCTCACCGCGGGCCGGTACGGGCACCGGGCGGTCGGCGCGGCGCAACGGCCGGGACGCGATCGGGCCCGGCGCTGCGATCTCCCAGGCCGCCATGGTCGGCATGACTCGATCCTGCCCCATCGCCGCGGCTATTCGAGCAGTTCCGCGCCGTATTGCACGAACAATTCGCGCAGGTCGCCGCGGTTGGGCGCGTGGATCGCCTGGATCAGTTCATAGGTGCGCACGCCCATGACGAGCAGGTACCGAGCCGGTTCGGGGCCGGGATTCCAGTACGTGTGCGCGGTTCCGCCCGGGACGATCGCCGCCCCACCGGCGGGCACCTCGACCACGTCGTCCCCGATCCGCACCCGCAGTACGCCGGCCAGGACGTACCACGCCTCGTCGTCTTCGTGCCGGTGCAGCGGCGCTTGGTAGAGGGGCTGCGGGCCGTCGCCCGCTTCAGCGGTCCACTCCGCGATGACGACGTTCGATCCGGCCGGAGCCAGCACTTTTCCGGCCAGCTGAACGGCCGCCAGGTCGGCAGACATGCCGCGAACCCTACACCGCCGTGGCCGCGCGCACCGATCACGTCTGACGCCGCCGGATCAGGCGAGCCAGCTCGGTGAAGCCGACCGGGTCGCGCCGCCGCGCGCCTTCGAGGATCTCCTCGTCCAGGCCCTCCCGGCCGAGACCGTGCGCGGCCATCGGTCCACAGAGGAGGACCAGCTGGATCGCGCGCCCGCGCTCCATACGGTTGAGCGCCCGCACCGCACCACCCAGATCGCGGTCCAGGACCATCGCGAACACCTCGCGGTCCGTGGCCTGCGGGCCGGTGCCCATCAGCTCGCGGATCCGGTCCGCTTCCGGCCCGCGCCCCATCATCTCCAGCAGTTGTACGCCCACCGCACGCGCCTCGCGGAGTTCCTCGCGATGGCTGTCGTCCCCGCGGCCGTGGTAGTACATACAGGCTTCGATGACGGCGGTCAGCCCCTCGTCCAGCCGTTCACCGGCGTCCACACTGGCCCAGGCCAGCGCCACGAACGCGGCCGCGAGATCGGCCCAGCGATCGGGGTACACGGTGGACAGGCGGCGGCGCAACCCGATGACTTCGGCGTACAGGGGCAGGGCGGCCGCGGTGTCTGCGGATCGGCGTACGTGGCCCAACAGCGAGAACGCTTCGGCGAGCGGGGCGAGGTACTGGATCCGCTGCTCCCCTAGCGCCCGGTACATCGTGATCGCCTGCTGAAGGTCCGACTCCGCCTCGGCCAGCCGTCCGGCTTGCCAGTGTGCGCGCCCGCGCATCAGGAGCACCTCGGCGTACGCCGGGCCGCACCGCGGATCGGAATCGTAAAGGTCCTGCCACATCGGCACCGCCTCACCGGCCCGGAATGCGGCGTCTAGATGCGATCCCCGCTTCAGGTACCGGGCGGCCAGATCGGACAGGGAAGCGGCCAGCTCCGCGACCGGAACAGCATCGCTCGCGGCGAGCGTACGCAGCAGGCGCGTCGCGTACTGGCGGGCCGCGAACGCCTCCCGATCGCTGTCGAGGCCGTCGAACACGGAACACAGCGTCTGGTAGCACCGCGCTACCGCGAGGTCGTAGCCGAAGTACGCCTCCCGGCGCAGCCGCAGCCAGATCCGCAGCGCCTCCTGCAACGACTTCAGGGCGTCGCTCCACCGGTGCAGTTCGCACTGTGCGGTGCCGAGCTGCGCCATCGACGCGGCCAGCTCCGCCCGGCGGGTCATCGCGTCGCGCCGAGCCAGTTCGCGGCGCAGATCCACCGCGTGGGCGTACGCATCGGCAGCCTCCTGGTGATAGCCGGGCTGGAGCAGCCGGGCACCGAGGCGGTCGTACAACGCCGCCCGCTCCTGTGAATCGCGCGTACGCCGCAGCAGTTCGCCGATGAGCCGCCGGGCGATCACGGCCGCGCCCACCTCGTCCGCGCCGTCCCCGGCCAGCTGGGTGTCCAGCGACCGCAGCAGGTCGACGCCGATCGCTGGCAGCCCGGCCAGCGTCTCCAGGGTGGCGCCGGTGGCGTCCCGGACGATCTCCGGTCGATTGCGCAGCAACGGAAAGAGTTCGCTCTCGGCCAGCTCCGGCCGGGCGGCGGCGGCATCCACGAGGTCGGCGAACGCCAGATCGGCGGGCTTCGCGGCGGCGATCTCCGGTGCTACGGCGGCCAGCGCGGCTTGGTGGATCGCCAGCACCGAAGCCAGCGCGTCCAGCCCGTCCGGGAAACTGATCTCACCGTCCTGCCGCTGGCCGAGCACATCGGCGAACCGGCCGTACGCCTGGAGGAACAGCAGCTCCCGTTCGGCGGTGCGAATCGCGAGCGGCTCCAGCCGCAGCCGTGTGCACGGCACGCCAGCGGTCTGTTGCATGCGCGCGGCGAGCGTACGCCACCAGCCGCCGGCCGTACGCGAAATCAACAGGAACCGCGTCGCGGCGGGGGCGTACAGCCGGGCGTCCGTCAGCAGATCCAGCAGAACACCCGTCGGCCAGCGGTCGGCTCGATCCACGATCACCAAGTGACCGGCCCGGTCGGCCAGGCTCGGCAGCTGCGGGGAGTCGACCGCCTCCGAGACGTGCCAGCCGTCGGCAGTGGACAGTTCGGCCAGCCGATCCGCCAGCCGGGTCTTGCCCTCGCCGGCCGGGGCGTACAGCAGGAGAACCCGGGCACCGGTGCCGTCTCGCCAGCCGGTCAGCTCCCGAAGCTCGCCGTGCCGCCCGGTGAACCCGGCGATCCGGTGGCGGGGATCCAGCAGCCGATCCGCGCGCGGGTCCGGCGTACCGGACGGGCGTTGCCACGGCCGGACGCCCGGACGGCCGCTGGCTCGCCCGGCGCCCGCTGGAGATCGTGATTCGCCGATACCCACATGGGATCAGGCCCCCGCAACCCCCGCATCCCGGCGGCCGACCATTCCGGTCGGTCGATCAATCCAGGGCGAGGAGGAAGTACTCCCGTTCGTCCTCGCTGATCTTCTCGACGGTCCGGAACCCGCACCGCGTCAGCAGGCGGATCGAGGCGGCGTTGTTCACATCGACCGTTGCCGTCAGCGGCCGCCCTGCCTCTTGTTGCAGGAACAAGGTCAGCGCCCGCGTACCGATGCCGCGCCCCCAGTACTCGCGGCCGAGCCAGTAGCCGACCTCGCGCCGGCCCTCCTGCCACCAGGCCACGACGTTGCCGGCGACCGCGGTCCCGGCCAGAACGGTCTGGGCCCGGACCGTCTGCGCGGCCAGGATGTTGCGCTCCCAGTGGTCGACGAACGCCGGCCGATCGCGGGCCGGAAAGTTCGCCCGGCGTAACGCTTCCGGATCGCACTCCTGCTCGAAGAAGATGTCGACGTCGGCGCGGGCCACGTCGCGCAGGCTCACCGCGGTGTCCGGCCCCTCGGCTTCCATGGCGGCGAGTCTGCCACGCCCGGCGATCGTGCGTACGCCTCAGGGACGCCAGCCGGCCGGTGGGTCCTCGCCGACCCGGCCGTCGACGGCTTCGCGCAGGAGGTCGGCGTGCCCAGTGTGCCGGGAGTACTCCTCGATCAGGTCGAACAGCAGACGCCGCAGGCTCATCCGGCGGCCGTCCGGCCAGCCCGTGTGGATGAGCTGATCGAGGCCGCCGGTGGCGAGCGCCTTCTCCACGCGTACGCGCGCCCGCTCGACCGCGCCGTCCCACAGCGCGTACAGCTGCTCCGGGGTGTCCTCGGCGGCGGAGCTGAATTCCCAATCGTTGCTGCCGTCCCAGCCGAAGTCCTCCCACGGCTGGCCGAGCGGCTCACCTGTGATCTTGACCGTGGAGTTGTAGTCCTCCTGGGCCGCCAGATGCTTGAGCAACCCGCCGAGCGTCAGCGTCGAAGCGCCGATGCGCGCTCGCAGCCCGGCCGAGTCCAGCCCGGCGGCCTTCCAGCGGAAGGTCCAGCGCTGGCGGTCCAGCGCACCGAGGATGTGCTCGATCTCCGTACCGGCGAGCGGCGGCTCCCACGGATATTCGGGTTTCTTGTCGGTCATGACGTCACCGTAACCGCGATTCCCGACATCTTCTGTCGTAAACCTCTTCGCTGTTTCCTGTCGCCCAAACGCGGCCGACCTTGATCAAGTACCGTGACGGCGCCGGCGGGCGGACCGGCCGGGATCGGATAGATTGGCGTTAATCGAGCGCCGAAGGGTGATGCGGGCATGAACGAGGTCACCAAGTACCTGACCGAGGAAGTCGTCATCGACTACGGCGACGGCCTGATCCCGCGCCGTGAAGCGATGCGCCGCCTGGCCCTGCTGGGCGTCGGCGCCGCCGTAGCCGAGCCGCTGCTGGCGGCCTGCGACGCGGCCCGCGACACGGACCGCAACGCCGGTGGTGCGACACCGTCGGCACCCGCGTCGGGCGGCCAGTCACCGGCGGGACCGTCCGCACAGCCCGCCGAGATGACCACTTTCGCGGGTCCGCAGGGCCGTACGCTCATGGCCGCGTGGGCAGCGGCCGCCACTGCGAAGGGTTCGGTGCTCGTCATTCACGAGAACCGCGGACTGACCGACCACATTCGCTCGGTCGCGGGCCGCTTCGCGGCCAGCGGTTTCTCCACGCTCGCCGTGGACCTGCTGTCGGAAGAGGGCGGCACGGCGAAGTTCAGCGACTCGGCTCAGGCCACGGCCGCGCTCGGAGCCGCCCCGCCGGCCCGTTTCGTCGAGGACATGAAGGCTTCGGTCGGCGAGCTGCAGCGGCGCGTACCGGGGAGCAAAGTGGGCGCGATCGGCTTCTGTTTCGGTGGTGGCCAGGTGTGGTCGCTGCTGGCCGCCGGCGAACCCCGGTTGTACGCCGCCGCACCGTTCTACGGCCCGCTGCCGGCCGGCGCCGATTTCGCCGGCTCCAGCAACGCCAAGGTCCTAGCCGTGTACGCCGAACGCGACCAGCGCGTCAACGCGAGCCGGGACGAGGCCGAGGCGGCATTGAAGAAGGCCGGCCTGACCCACGAGATCGTCACCTTCCCCGGTGTGGATCACGCGTTCTTCAACGACACCGGCGGCCGCTATGACGCGCCCACCGCCGCGACGGCGTACCAGCGGGTCATCGACTGGTTCACGCAGCACCTGGCCTGACGCCCAGCCCGAACCGCCGTCGCAGAAAATCCGATCGGATTTGCGAGACCGGGGCCTACCGTTGGTGCTCCAGCCATCGACCAAGATGGAACGCTGACGGGGAGGCGAACGTGAGCACGACTGAGCTTCCGGCGTTGCGCAGCGCGTGGTGGGAGATCGGCCTGCAGGCCCGCATCGACGCGGGACTACGGGGCGTCGCACAGGCGCTGCCGCGGCTCGTCGCGGCCGCTTTCCGGCGGGCGTACGCCGCCGACCGGTTCGGCACCCTGGCGACGGTTGCGGTGACGGTGGCCGGCGGTGTGATGTCGACGCTGGGACTGCTCACCACGCAGCGCGTACTCGTGCAGGTTTTCGCACAGGGGCCGACACCGCAGCGCATCGCCGCCGCGCTGCCGGCGTTGCTCGTGCTGGTCGCGGTGACCGCAGTCCGCGGCGGTCTGGGCATTGCCTCGGGCTGGACGCAGACGCGGCTGGAGCCGAGGCTGCGCCAGCAGGCCGAGCGGACGCTGTTCGAGGCGACGACCGCGGTGCGCCTCGGCGCCTTCGACAGCGACGGGTTCACCGACGACCTGGAGCGCGGCAGCGGCCGGGGCATCGACGCGGTCTGGACGATCGTCCGCGACGCCATCAACCTGCTGGCCGGGCTGATCGGCGTCCTCGCCGCCGGTACGGCGCTGGCCCTGCTGCATCCGCTGCTGCCGCTGGCCCTCCTGGTCGCCAGTGTGCCGCAGGCCTGGGCCGCACTGATCGCGGGCGGCCAGCGGTACCGCGAATACCTGAGGGGCTCGGTACGCCGCCGGCGCCTGTGGCTGCTGTCCACATTGATGGCTCGCCGGGAGTCGGCCGCGGAGCTGCGGGCGTACCATCTGCGCGACTTCCTGCTCGGTCAGTACGACGTCGTCATGGGTACGGAGACCGACGCGCAGCTGCGCCTGGCCCGCAGGGTCACCATGACCACTACGATCGGCGCGCTCGTCTCCGGTGTCTGCAACGCCGGTGTGTACGCCCTCCTGGCCTGGCTGCTCGTGGCCGGGCACCTGCCGCTCGCCGCCGCGGCCACGGCGGTCGTCGCGCTGCAGTCCGCCCGCAGCTCGCTCGCGACCGCGACGATGTACATCAACGAGCTGTACGCCGACGGCCGCCATGTCCGGGATCTGGACGCCTTCCTGGACCGGGCCTGGTCGATGCTGCCCAGCACGGGTGCGGGCCTCAGGCCGCAACCATTCCAGACGCTGCGCCTGGACGCTGTGACCCTGACCTACGCCGACCGCGACCGGCCGGCCGTCGACGCGGTGAGCCTGACCATCACCGCCGGGCAGACGGTGGCCTTCGTCGGCGAGAACGGCAGCGGAAAGACGACGCTGGCGGCGATCCTCACCGGCCTGCGCGAGCCCGACTCCGGCGTGGTCTGGTGGGACGATCACCGCCTCGACTCGCTCGACCCGGCCGCCGTCCGGGCCCGGATCGCCGCGGTGACCCAGGATCACTGGCACTGGCCGTTCACCGCCGAGACGAACATCCGCCTCGGCGCGCTCGACCGCGCGGACCGCCCCGTCGAGGTCGCCGCGCGGGCCGCGGTCGCGCACGAGATGATCCTCGACCTTCCCTTCGGGTACGCCACGCTGCTGGACCGCAACTTCGAAGGCGGCCAGGAGCTGTCGGGCGGCCAATGGCAGCGGGTCGCGGCGGCCCGCGGCTTCTTCAAGGAGGCCGACCTGCTGATCATGGATGAGCCGTCGTCGGCGCTGGATGCTCGGGCGGAGGCCGCGCTGTTCGCCGCGGTCCACGCTCGCCGGGGAACGAAGACGACGGTGCTGATCACGCACCGGCTGGCCAATGTCCGCACTGCCGACCGCATCTTCGTGTTGCACGAGGGCCGCCTGGTCGACGCGGGTACGCACGGCGAGCTGATCGCCCGGGGTGGCCTCTACCGGATGTGGTACGACCTCCAGAAGATCGGCTACACCGACGCGTGAAATTGGCCATTTGCGGCGGACCACGACCGGGCGGCTCACCTGCTAGGCTCGGTCGGTGCCCAAGATCTTTTCTCTGCTGATAGCGGCTCTGGTTGTTCTGTCCGGCTGCTCGGCATCGCAGGGCGAGGACTTCGACACCAAGGAGAAGCCGGGTATCAGCGTGTTCCTCCGGCCGGACGTGACCCAGCCGCAGCGCGACGCCGTCGAGGCCGCGATCCGGGCCCAGTCCGGGATCGACACCGTCACCTTCGAGTCGCCGGAGCAGGCGTACGCGAACTACAAGTCGCTCACGGAGGGCAGTTCCGCCTGGGACCCGTCCCTCAAGCCGGAGTCCTTCCCGTCGTCGGTGCGCTTCACGACCAAGGATCTGGCGGCGTACAACAAGATCCGGGAAGGCTCGTTCTCCGCGGACCTGGAGAAGATGCCGGGGGTGAGCCAAGTCGTGATCCAATGCGCGACGCTGGCCGAATGCAAGGCGAAGCTGACCTCCCCGCCGGCGCGCACGTGAGCCGGTGACGCTGCCGTGGGCCTGGACCTGTATGTGTGGCACGAAGCCGAGCCGATCTCGGCCGACGGCGCCCGCGCGAAGCTCGACCGGTGGGCCGACGGTGACACCACGGTCTTCGCTCACCGCGGCGAGGTGACCCGCTTCCGCGACGCGCTCCTGCAGCGCTATCCGGCCCTGGAGGATCTGCCCGACCCGCGCGGCGGCGTATGGAGTGTGACCCCGGCGCGGTCCGATCAGGTCGTCGTGGCCTCGTGCGGGTGGCTGAGCGCGGCGGACGTCTCCGCGGCGGTCATCGACCTGGCCACCGAGTACGGCCTGGTCTGCTACGAACCGGGATCGCGGATCCTTCATCCGAACGCGCCGGGCTATGTGGCCGAGTTCGTCCTGACCGGGGCCGGCGTACCGACGATTCCGGACCCCGACGCGAAACGGCTCGACTGGGCGGTACGCCGCCTCAACGACAAGAACTACTTCGCCATTCTGGACCGCGCCGACGGCGGGTACGCCCAGATCGGCTACGGCTCGGCAGCGGGCGTAATGGCCGGGACCTGGGTGCTGGAGTATTGGGAGGACGGCAGCAGCTTCCGCACCGAAACACGCGACGTGGCCGAAGCGGTCGGCTTCCTTCAGGAGTACCTGGCCGGCGAGGACCCGTGGAAGCGGCGTCACCGGTGGCTTCGGCGGAACCTCGATGAGCACCAGCCGACCGGGGCGATCGAGCTGATGTCCTGGCCGGATCCGGCGCCGGCCCTGCCCCTCACCCTGATGCGGACGACGCCCGACCGCGAGGCGTTGCTGCGTAAGCGAATGCCGGAGCCGGGCCCGAGCGCTTTGCAGACCGCGGTCGACGTCCTGCACTGGGCTCACACCAGCAGTCACGACTCGGGCGAGGATGCGGCCAGCGCCCTGACCCAGGCGCTCAATGCCGTCGGCATCCCGGCGCGCGGGGTCGGCACGACACATCACATCACCGAGGCGTGGATCGACGACCTGGGCCGGTGGGTGGTGCTGGACGGACACAACGGTGCACTATGGACAGACGGCGAGCTTGAGGGCGCCCTGGGCGCGGCCGAGTTGCATCGCCGGTTCCTCGCCGGTGATCCGCCACCCCGGCTGGCCGGCTTGGCGTACCCGGATCTCGGGCAGGTCGCGATCGGTGTCGGCGGCTCCGCAACCGAACCGCACATCACGCTGACGTCAGCGCACCCGTACGCGCAGGGCTTCGCCGTGGAATGCGACGGTACGCCTACCGACGTGGCTCTCGACGATCCCCGGTGGCTGATCGACCGTACGCCGGGCGAGCACACCGCATCGATCCGGCTTGTGACGCCCTACGGCGAGCACCCAGCGGGCACGGTCACCTACGTCGCACGGTGAGTACGCCGGGCGCGGCGACACCACGCCCGGCTGGTCGGGGTCAGATGCCGCAGTTGGGGGCGGACCAGGTCTGGCTGGACTTGTTGGCGACGTGCGTGTGGTCGTTGTGGTCGGGGAAGCCGGGGCCGAGGATCTCCCGGAATCCGTGGTTGCGAGCCCGCTGCGCGAGCGTGCACAGCGACGGTGCGCCGACGAGGTCGGCCGCGTCGCCGTACAAGTGCCGGCTGGTGGAGGATCCGCCGACGGCGCTGTTGCAGGCGAAGCTGCGGAAGGCGCTGCTGATGTAGATCGGCTGGCCGAGCGCCTTGCGCATGGCCTGCAGCTTCCACATCGTGACCAGGGCGTTGAACTTGGCCTGGCTGGCCGAGACCGCGCCGCCGGACCAGTCCGAGTTGCACTTGTTCATCTCCGCATAGGAGAAGTTGACCGGAGTGCAGTCGGCGTCCTGCAGCTCGTAGATCTTCGAGAAGGTCTGCGGTCCGGCGATGCCGTCGGCCGCGAGCCCGTACGCCGACTGGAAACGCTGTACGGCCGCGGCGGTGGCCGGACCGTAGGCGCCGTCGAGCGCGATGACGCTGCCGAAGCCGGGGTAGCCGGAGACGCGGATCTGCAGCTGCCGCACGTCTTCGCCGGACATGCCCTGGGCCAGCGTCCGGCCCCAGGTGAAGCAGGCGTCGGCGTGGGCGGGCGTAGCCGTGGCGAGGAGGCCGACCACCGCCATCGCGGCGGTCATGGCGAGGGTGGCCAGCATCCGGAGGGTGGTTCTGAGCATCGGTGACTCCTCTTCCGTGGGGGTTGCGGGCGGAGCCGCCGACCGTCCTCAGTGGACGGCCTCGGCGGGATGTTTCAACCGATAGCCAAACATTGAAGATTATCGTCATCTCCACGTCAAGACCGCTCCGGAAACTCCTGCGGAAAATCTCGCTTCCGGCCGCGGAAAAATCTTGCTTCCGGCCGCGGAAAATCTTGCTTTCGGGCCGATGAGTCCGGCGCGGCTGCTAAGTCTTAGGGGCATGAGACTGACACTGACGGAATTCGTGACCCTGGACGGCGTCTACCAGGGGCCGGGCGGCCCCACCGAGGACACGTCGGACGGCTTCCAGCACGGCGGCTGGCTGGTGCCCTTCTTCGACGACGAACTCGGCCAGTTCATGGTCGGAGTCTTCGACGAGGTCGACGGCTTCGTGCTGGGGCGGCGTACTTATGAGATCTTCGCCGGAAGCTGGCCGAAGGTGACCGACCCCGCCGACCCGATCGCCTCGCGCCTGAACAACCTGCCGAAGTACGTCGCGTCACGCTCGCTGGCGCAGGCGGAGTGGACCAACAGCACGGTCCTGGCCGGCGACGTCGCGGCCGAGATCGCCAAGCTCAAGGAGCAGCCGGGGCGGGAGCTGCAAATCCATGGCAGCGGCGCGCTCGCGCAGACGCTGTTCGACGCCGGGCTGATCGACACGATCCGGCTGATCGTGTTCCCGGTCGTCCTCGGCACCGGCAAGCGCCTGTTCGCCGAGGGGCGTACGCCGTCCAGCTTCCGGCTGGCCGATGTGCGGTCGACGCCGGCCGGCGTAACGATCCAGACCTTGGAACTGACCGGCCCGCCGCGGTACGGCGAGGTCGAGCTGTAGACGCGGACATCCTAAAGACGCGGACACTGTCGCCGAGGTCAACCGCGTCACCGACGTCCACGGCACGGAACGTGGCTAGCGCCGCGACGCACCGGCTCGTACCGTGGGAGCGTGCCCACGAACCTCGGGAGATGCGCCGCCGCCGTGCTGGCGGCCGGGTTCGCCGCGACGTCGGTCCTCGTACCCGCGACGCCGGCGGCAGCGGCGCCCACCATCAGCTGCCTGTACAAGTTCACGGCCTGGCCCAACGGTTTCATCGCCGACCTGTACATCACCAACTACGGTCCGGTCATCAACGGCTGGACGGCCCGCTGGACCTTCAACGAATCGATCGCGAACCTCGCGGTGTGGCAAGCCATCATGACGGTCCGCAACGGCCATGAGGCGATCGCGACCAACATGCCGTTCAACGCGACCATCCAAACTGGACAAACGGCCATGTTCGGCTGGAGTGCGACGACGTTCACGCCGGCGTCCACGCCGACGGACATCACCGTCAACGGCGTACCGTGCTGATCCGGGCGGCCAGCCGTTCGCGTACCCGGTCCGCCTCCGGTACGCCCAGCCGCGTGTAGATCGCCAGCGCCTGCCGCCACTGGTCGACCGCATGATCGGCGGCACCCGTCGCATCGAGAGCCGCCGCGACGCCGTCGAGGGATCGGGCGTGTTCGAACCGGTCTCCGGTCTGTTCGGTGATGGCTCGGGCCGCCCGGTGCTCGGCGAGCGCCGCGGCCGGGTGCCCGACGGCGTACAGCGTCTCGCCCAAGGTGTTGAGTGTCTCGGTTTCCAGGCTGCGATCCCCCGTCTCCCGGCTGATCTCCAGCGCCCGGCGCAGATGGTCGAGGGCGTCGGCGTGGCGGCCTTGCCGGGCCCGGACCGCGCCGATGGTCGCGACCGCGCTGCCTTCACCACCCCGGTCCCCCGCTTCCCGGCAGTACGCCAGCGCCCGCTCCAGGTGAACGAGCGCCTCGTCGTGGTGGCCGATGATGCTCACGACCATGCCGAGGTTGCCCAGGGCGTACCCCTCCAGGCGGCGCTCGCCGAGGTCGGCGAAGAGCTGCGCTGCGTGGCGGTGCTGCTCGGCCGCGGCTTCGACCTGTCCGAGTCGTCTGTGGACGGTGCCGAGGTTGATCAGCTGAGCGCCCTCGCCGTGCCGGTCGCCCGTACGCCGGTAGATGGCGAGGGCGTTCTCCATCTGGGCAACGGCGTCGCGGTACTGCCCGAGGCGTTCGTGGACCAGCCCGAGGCGCGCGGCGGCCCGTGCTTCGCCGGCGTCGTCGGCGTTCGACCGGTGCTCGGCGAGCGACCGTTGGAGGCAGTCCCGGGCCTGCTGGTGGTCACCGAGCCACCAGTGCACGCCGCCCAGATTCGCCAGCGCGACCGCATGGCCGGGTTCACCCACCGGGGCCGCTTCCACGGCGTACGTGTGCACGGCCAGCGCTTCCTGATAGTGGCCGCCGACCTCGAAGTAGCGCCACAACGCTCGCGACAGCGCGACGCAGTGCCGGGGCCGGCCGTGCTTCGCCGCGAAGGCGGCCGCAGCGACGAGGTTCGGGCGCTGCTGATCCAGCCACCGCGCCGCGGCACCGGCGTCGTCTACCGGGGCGGTCAACAGTCCACAGTCGACTGTCGCGGCGGCGTCGTGCGGGTACAGCTTCCCGGTGGCCGTCGCGGCGGTGGCGGCGTAAAGGTCGAGCAGGCGAGTTTGAGCCGCCCGCACCTCGTCGGCCGTGCACGTCGCCTCGGCCCGCTCGCGGGCGTACGCACGCAGCAAGTCGTGCATCGTGTACAGACCGGAAACGGTGCGCTGGACCAGATGCGACCGGGCCAGCTCGTCGGTCGCCGACCGGGCGCGGCGGACGTCGATGCCCGCGAGCGCGGCCACGGCGTACACGTCGATCTCTTGACCGGGATGCAGGCCGAGCAGGCCGAAAGCCCGCGCGGCGAGCGGGCGGAGATGGTGGTACGACCACGAGAAGACCGAGCGGACCGCGGTCTGCGGATCGCCGATGTCGAACATGTCGAGCGGGCGATCGGCCAGCAGATCGGCCAGGCTCACGCCCGGCTGGGCCGTCGCCAGCTCGCCGGCGATGCGCAGGGCCAGCGGCAGGCGGGCACAGGCATCGGCCAGGGCTCGCGCGGCCTGCGGCTCGGCGTCGACCCGGCCGCCGATCAGCGACCGCAGCAGCGCGACCGCTTCCGCAGTGGACAAGACGTCGAGGTCGATGCGGCGAGCGCCGTCGCGGGCGATCAGCCCGGACAGCTTGTCCCGGCTGGTCACCACCACGAAACAGCGCGACGTTCCGGGCAGCAGCGGCCGGACCTGGTCGGCGCCGGAAGCGTTGTCCAGCACCACAAGCAGCCGCCGCTGCGCGACCTCGGTACGGTAGCGGGCGGCCCGCTCGTCGACGTCCGCGGGGATGTGCGCGGGATCGAGGCCGAGGCTGCGCAGGAACCCGGCCAGCGCCTCGGCCGGCGCCAGCGGCGGTGCCGGCCCGTAGCCCCGCAGGTCCACATAGAGCTGCCCGTCGGGGAACCGGTCCACCACCTGGTGCGCCCACCGCAGCGCCAGCGCCGTCTTGCCCACGCCCGCGGTCCCGGCCACGGCCGAGATCACGACGGCCGGCCGCCCGGCGCCGGCCAGCATGGCGTCCAGCTCTTCCAGATGACGGGTACGCCCAGTGAAGGCGTACACGTCGAAAGGAAGCTGGCGCGGCACGGCGGAGCCCGGGGCGGGACGCCGCCGTGCCTCTTCGATCCGGTCCCGGGCGGTGGCCAGCGCGCCCTGTTCGGCCGGGGTGGCGCCGAGGAGCCGGACCAGGACGTCGAACCGGTCGGTCGGGGGCAGGACCCGGCCGGCCAGGTACTCACCCACGATCCCGTGTGACCATCCGGTGGCCGCGGCCAGGTCGCGATAGGACAGTTGCGTGCCGCCCGTGGTCCGCGCGTGCCGGCGCCGCAGGGCTCGCAGGACCCGGCCGAGGTCCGCCAGGCTGCGTACGTCGGTCGCATGCCACCGGGACCGGACGGCCGGATCGTCCGGCCCGCCGGCCGCGTCTGGGCGTACGCGACTGTCGATGCGTCACAGCGTAGCCATCGCTCAGGCGGCGGCGCAGGGGCGGCCGTCCAGGGTGAAATCGGTGGGCACGATCACCGTCGGGCCACCGCCGCCGGAGAACCCGACCGACAGCTGCCCGCCCGGCCCGATGACGGCCGACCAGACGAACGGCGTGATCGTTCCGCCGGTCGCGTCGCGTACCAGGCTGCCGTTGAACGCCGGTCCGGTGCCGACCGCCGAGGGCAGCGTGAACCGGATGGTCCAGCCGTTCATGGTGGCCACGGTGGTGTTGATCATCGTGACGATCGCCTGGAAGCCGGTGCCGTACGTGATCAGCTGCAGCCGGCAGGTCGGGTACGCCGTGGCCGGAAGAGTCGTCACGGTACCGGGGTTGGACCGCGCCGACTGATTGCCCTTGGCGTCGAAGGCGATCGCGGCGAAGCTGTAGGACGTGCCGGCGCTGAGGCCGCGGATGGTCTGGAAGCGTTCGCCGGGGCCGACCGTGCGGGTCGTCGTCCACACGCCGTTCACGAGCTGCTGGAGGTAGTAGCCGGTGACTTGGACATTGTCGGTCGCCTCGCCCCAGTAGACGTTGACCACTGCCGTGGTGATGCCACTGAAGATCGGTGCGGGCGGCGGCGACGGCGCTACGCTGTCCGGTCCGGACAGCGTGGTGAACGACACCGGCGCCGAACGCGGGCTCGTGCTGTAGCCGAGCCCTTCGACCGGAATCGAGTACACCCGGAACGTGTAAGTGGTCGCCGGAGTCAGCCCGGTCAGGGCCAGCGAACCGAAGAGGCCGCGGGCGTACTCGCGCCACGCGCCGTTGACATAGCGCTCGACGACGTCCTGCGCGGACGCACCGTTGCGCAGCCACCAGAGATCCGCGCTCGTGTCGGCGACGTGTACGGCTTGCACGTCCGTCGGCGCGGGCAGCGGAGTGAGCGCGTACGCCGGAGCCGGCGCGAGGGCCAGCCCACCGGCGATGGCCATGACGGCCAGGATTCGTCTCATCGGGCACCTTCCGTGTCACGTCACCCGCGGGCGGGTGACATCCGTGGATGGTGCTGATGGTCGGCGATCACCGGGGCGGCCCGAGCCGATCCTGGACACGGTTGGACAGCGTTGGATGTCAGTGATATTGGTGCACGACGGCGTGGCCGCGCCCGCGCCCGATCATCCACCGGTTCAGCGGTGTGGCCGCTGTGGTCCATGGCAGCCTCCTTCACAGCGGCGTACTATATACCCCCTAGGGGTACCGCTGTTGGATGCCCGACATTGACGGCGACATGATCCGGTCGAGGACCTACCGTATCCAACCAGGTCCTCGCCACTGCCCCTCGCTCCCCTCCCCAGGAGGCGTGATGTCCTCGCCGTTCGCCATCACCGCGCCCACCACGTCGGTGTATCTCGCCGAGAACCGGATGGGCAAGATGCCGTTCACGGTCGCGAACATGACCGACCAGCCGCGGAAGGCGAAGTCGGCGGTGGTACCGCTGGATTCCGCGCCCCCGGACTGGTTCAAGGTAGTCCGCGGTGGCGAGCTGACCCTGCCGCCCCGCAGCTCCGGCCAGGTGCTGGTGCAGATCGATCCGCCGCTGGGCGTGGACGCCTCGACTCAGCAGTTCCGCATCGACGTCGACGACCCGGCCGATCCCGAGGACGCACCGGTACCCGGGCCGTCGTGCGAGTTCATCGTGCCGCCCTCGAAGAAGAAGTTCGACCCCACCACGCCGCGCGGCTACCTGGCCACCCTGATCGGCTCCTCGGTCGGCGGCGCGCTCGGCGAGCTGGCCATCCTGCTCACCTTCCGGCTGCCCGAGCGCGACTGCGGCGCCGACCTCGACTGCGCCGTCGGCGGCATCTTCGCCGACTTCATCCTCCTCATCATTGCGTTCCTGTCCGGGCTGTTCCTGCTCTGGGTCGGCTCGACCATGGGTGCGTGGACGGGGTTGCGCGTACGCAACTATCTCGGGTCGAAGACGACCGCGCTGTTCCTGGCCATCCTCATGGTCCCGTGGACGCTCGCGATGATGTGGCTGCTCAGCAAGATCACCGACAACCTCGTGGTGCTGCTGATCCTGGCTCCGATCCTGCTGACCGCCGTGCCCGGAGTGCTGGCCCGCGGCGCCGTGCTGCTGATGCGGACCAAGCACATCTAGCGACCGCAGGGCGTACGCGCGGGGCGTCGCGGACCGGGGCGCGTCCCTACTATGTGCGGCATGGAGGAGGATCGCATCTGGATCATCGATCCGGACCCGCCCTTCGACCCCCGGCTGTACGCCACCGGCAACGGCCGGTACGTGCGCAAACCGCGCGTCCGGAAAGAGCCCCGCCCGCTGCTCACCGGACTCGTCGTTCTCGTGATGACGCTGGTGGGTGCCCTCGTGCTCGCCGGTTCGCACTGGTACGCCCTGCGCCCCGATCCGGCGAAGTCCGGCGCGAACGCCGCGAACGTGGTCGTCGACCTCCCGAGCTCGCTGGCCCAGCGCGAACGGGACTGCGAGTATCTGGCCTTCGACCGCAAGACCAAGGTGGACCTGCCGGCTCCGGTGGATCGGGCGGTCGCGAGGCTGGTCCTGCAGACCGATCATGGTCGCTTGGTCGTCGTGCTCAACGGCTGGGCCGGCCCCTGCGCCGCGAAGAGCGTGCAGAGCATGGCGATCCTTCATCAGCTCGATCGCATGCAGTGCATCCGGATGGTGGCCAGCTTCGCCCTGAGCTGCTACACCGAGGCCGGTTACCTCTACCGGCCGAATCTCGTCGACCCCCGCACGCTCATGGCTTCCGCCTCGGCGCGGATGAGCGAGGACGGCACCGTCCATCTCGTCTTTCCGGAGCTGACGCCGAGGGTGCAGCCGGTCGCCAAGCGGCGTGGCCTGCTGACGCTTTCGGTCAACGGGGACGGGTACGCCCGAGGCGACCTCGTCCTGGTCTACCGGGACTCGACCCTGCCCGGTATCGCGTACTATCCGACGGTCGGTGAGGTCGTGGACGAAGACGGCGTACTGGACCGGATCGACAACGGCATGAAGGTGCTGAGCGCCACCGTGGAATGACGCCAGCGGGAACGGCAGTCAGGCCGGGAACATCCAGGCGAGCACGTCCTGAATCTTCGCATCCCAGTACGCCCAGTCGTGCTCGCCGGGGCCGAAGTCGGTCGTGACCGCGATTCCCTTATCCCGGCAGATCTCCGCGAATTTCACTCCGCCGCCGTAGAGCGGGTCCTCCGTACCGCAGCACACGTAGAGCCGGGGCACATCGGTGGCGTGTTCGATCAACCACACGACGTCGGCTCCGGTTTCCGCCACCGGTTCGTCGCCGAAGACACTGCGGAACATCTCGGGAGCCTCGCGCGTACGCCGGGCGATGTCGAGGACGCCGGACAGGCTCGCGGCCGCGGCGAATCGCTCCGGTTGGTGCAGCGCCCATTTGACCGCGCCGTAGCCGCCCATCGACAGGCCCGCGACGAAAGTGTCCTCGCGGCGTACCGACAGCCGGAAGAACTTGTGCACCACCGTAGGCAGCTCCTGAGACAGGAATGTCCAATAGCGGTTGCCGTACGCCTCGTCGGCGTAGAAGCTGCGGTGCACCTGCGGCATGATCACGGCGAGGCCGCGCTCGGCGGCGTACCGCTCGATCGAGGTGTGGCGCATCCAGATGGTGTCGTCGTCGCTGAGGCCGTGCAGGAGGTAGAGCACCGGCGGATCGCCCGCGTCGGCGACTGCGTGTACGCCGATCTGTGCCGTCGCGGTCTGCGGCAGCAGCACGGTCATCGAGGTGCTCAGGCCGAGGACGTCGGAGAAGAAGTCACAGCGAAGATGCGCCATACCGTCCTTTCTACGCCATCTCGGCGGGCTCCCGGGCCCGTACAACCGGCCGGCGAGGCGGTGTACCATTTGGTACATGAGACACACGGCTTCGCTCGACACCCCGGCGGACCTCGGCTCCGCGTGGGACGCGCTCATCGACGTGACCTCCTGGCCGCAGTGGACCGCTTCTATGACGGCGGTCGAGCGGCTCGACGACGGACCGCTGCGCATCGGCAGCCGGGCCCGCGTCAAACAACCCGGCTTCCCCTGGCTGGTCTGGGAGGTCAGCGACATCCAAGACGGCGTGGAGTTCACCTGGTTCACGACCGCTGCCGGTACGCGTACAACAGGGCGGCATGTCCTGGACCGCAACCCGGACGGCACCACGCGCATCACGTTGATCCTGGATCAGACCGGCCCGCTCGGCGTCGTGTTCGGCGCGCTGACGGCGGCCAAGACGCGGCGGTTCCTGGCGCTGGAGGTGGCCGGCCTCAAGGCCGCCAGCGAGGCGGCGAGCGCGGCCCGGTGAACGCCCGCGAGGCCCTCCTCGACCGATGCCTGGAAGTGTTGCACGCCAAGGGTTTCCGCGACCTGTCGCTGCGCGGGATCGCGGCCGGGGCGGGCACGAGCCACCGCATGCTCATCTACCACTTCGGGTCGCGGGAGGGTCTGCTCGCCGCCGTCGTCGGCCGCATCGAGGCCGAGCAGCGCGAAGCACTGCTAGCACTGACGTCCACCGGCGGCGATCTGCAGGCGGCGTCGCGGGCCTTCTGGCAGCGGCTCGCCGATCCCTCGCTGGCCCCGGCCGAACGCCTCTTCTTCGAGATCTACGTGCAGGCGCTGCACGGCCCGGCGTGGACGCCGTCGTTCCGGGCGGCCGTCATCGACGCCTGGGAGGGACCGCTGATCGACCTGTTCAGCCGGATCGTGGAGCCGTCGCAGGCCCGCGCGGCCACCCGCCTCGGGCTGGCGGTGACGCGCGGGCTGCTGCTCGACCTGTTGCTCACCGGCGACCGAGCGGTCGTCGATGAGGCGATCGACCTGTTCGGCCGCCTCGTTCCACGGTAGTTACATCCACACCGCTTCGGGCGGTCAGGCGCACGGATCGCTCACCCGCCCGGCGAACAGGGGAATGTTTCATCCCCGCCGACGATGGCGAAGGCGAACGGCCGGTCGGCGATGAACCGCGCCGTCGCCGGGGGTGGGCCGCCGGTGGTCATCGCGCCGCCGGTGACGGCCGCCGCCTCGGTGCCGTACCGGCCGTCTCGCTAGGAAGACCCGCGGGCAGGCGATGAGGTTGCCGGGTGGCGTACAGATGGCAGCGCCCGGCCGACCCCTTCGTAGACCTCGTAGAAGGAGCCGGCCGGGCGACCGCGAGGGGACTTCAGTGGATAGGTGAGATCGGCGGAGCCGAGGCTGGCGTACAGGACACGCAGGCCGCCGAATGTACGCCCGCCGGGCGCTCCTGCGGCGCTTCGCCGCCGCAGTCCAGCGCCCGCAGACCGTCGTATACCTGTTGGAGAACCGCCAGATCGGGCGCCGCGACGGCGGGGGCCGATCGCCGCCGGTCCCCCACCGGGCGCCGTCGCGGTAGCGGTGGAGCCTGTCCTTCGGAAACCGGTGTCACATCCGCACCTCCCGTCACGTCGATGGCCGCGCCCGCACCGGACGTTCCTTGGGAGCGACATAAAGCCATCACAATGTCTCAACGGGTCGCGGCCGCCGCCGGTGACTGGCCGCCCCGCCGCCCCCGCTCATGATCCCGTTTAGATCAGGGATAGTGCACGGATCTTGGCCCAAGATCCGTGCACTATCCCTGATCTAAACGGGATCATGAGCGGGACGGGATCATGAGCGGGACGGGATCATGAGCGGGGTGGGATCATGAGCGGGGTGAGGGGTCAGCTGGCGCACTGGGCGTACGTGGTCATCGACCAGTTCGAGCCGTAGCCGTTGGCGTCCTCGTTGGCCGCCAGCCGGATGGTCGTCTCGGGGACGACGTTCAGGCCGTACAGCAGCACCTGGCCGGCGCCGGAGTTGATCGAGAAGCCGGTGCCGTACATCTCCTTGCCGTTCGGGCAGACCCGCGACATGGAGTCGTACGTGTCCGAGGCGGCCGTAGTCGTGCTCGACGACGGCTGCCAGCCGGCCGGCTCATCGGCGCACACCGCGACCGCGGTCACGGTCCAGCTGGCGCCGGTGCCGGTCTGGGTCTCGTGGGCGGTCGCCGTGACCGTGTTTCCGTCCGGCACGGCCGATTCCAGGAATACGCGCCGATCGCCGCCGGTGATGTACGCCCCGGCGCCGATCGCGACGTCATTCGGGTCGGTGCAGGTCACATCGGCGGTGCGTGAGGACGCCGAGCCGCCGCCCGACGTCTCCTCGACGACCTCGTAGCCCGACGGCGCCGGCGCGCACAGCGCCACCGCGACGCTCTGCCAGTTCGTCATGAAGTCCACGTCGACCTCGCGGGCGGTCACCTGGAAGCCGCTGCCGTCGGCCAGCGGGCGCAGGCCGGCGAAGCTCACCTTGCCCTTCGGGCTGGGCGAGACGGCGACCAGGTACCCCGCCCCGCCGGTGACGACCGTGTCGTCTTCGCAGTCCGCTTGGAAGGTCTTGTCGCTGCTGTTCACCGCGCTGTTCTGCGCCTCGCGGACGAGCCCGGTGATGGCCGCCGCCGGCCCGGCGACGATCGCCTGCCCCACGATCGCCGCGAACACCGCTGTCGCCACGCAGGCCAGGCGTACTGCATGTTTCATGAGCCTCTCCTCCCTCGATCCGCGGCCGGACGACCCGGCCCCGGCGGATGACTCCCTATCCTCGGTACGCCGATTCGGCCGGCCTTAAAGCGGAGGCCGGCGTACGCGGGTTATGCGGCGGCTATGCGATCTGTCCGGTGTCCGGCAGCCAACCAGCCATTCACTGTCGACAATGGCTGCGATGAAGTGGCGCATCCTCGGACCCATCGAGGCGAGCGGGCATCGGGTCGTACCGCGCCCGCAGCGCCGTGCGGTCCTGGCGTACCTGCTGCTGCACGCCAACCAGGTGGTCAGCACCGAGCAGCTCATCGGAGCGGTCTGGGACGGTTCGCCGCCACCGTCCGCGCGTACGCAGATCCAGGCGAACGTGTCGCACCTGCGCCGCAGTCTCGGCGATGCCATCCGGGCGCAGCCGGGCGGTTACCGGATCGCGGTAGCCGACGGCGATCTGGATGCGGCCGCGTTCACCGCGCTGGTCGCGAAGGCCCGGTCGGCCACCGATCCGGCCGAGGCGGCCGATCTGCTGCGCGAGGCGCTGGCGATCTGGCGTGGACCGGCGCTCGGCGGTGCGACCGGCGCATTCGTGGCCGCCGCTGCCGCTGAACTGGAGGCTCGGCGCCGGTGGGCGTACAACCGCTTGGCGGAGCTGGAGAGCGGACCGCGACGGGCGGTTCCGGCCCTGCTCCCCGCGGGCATCGCGGGTTTCACCGGCCGGGCCGAGCAGCTGCGGTGGCTGGACGAGCGGCTCGATCCGTCCACTGTGGTCATAGCCTCGATCGAGGGTACGGCGGGCGTGGGCAAGACCGCCCTGGCGGTGCACTGGGCGCATCGGGTCGCGAGCCGGTTCCCGGACGGGCGCCTGTACGTGAACCTGCAAGGGTTCGGGCCGCGCGATGCCGTCGATCCGGTGACGGCGGTCCGGGGATTCCTTACCGCGCTGGGGATTCCCGCGGCGCGGATGCCGGCCGACCCGGCCGCCCTGACCGACTTGTACCGCAGTGAACTCGCCGGCCGGCGGGTGCTGATCGTGCTGGACAACGCCCGCGACGCCGATCAGGTCCGCCCGTTGCTGCCCGGCACGCCCGGCTGCCTGGTCGTGGTGACCAGCCGCACCCGCCTGCTCGGCCTGGCCGCGGTGGACGGCGCTCGGGCCATGACGCTCGATCTGCTGTCGGCCGCGCAGGCTCGGGCGATGCTGGCCGCCCGGCTCGGTGCCGAGCGAGTCCGGGCCGAACCGTCCGCTGTGGACGATGTCATCGCCGCCTGTGCGCGCCTGCCGCTCGCGCTGGCCGTGGTGGCCGCCCGCGCCGCGGCCCAGCCCGGCTTTCCCCTCGCCGTGCTCGCCGGTGAGCTGCGCGGCCGCCTCGACCCCTTCGCCGTCGAGGACCCGGCCGCCGATCTGCGGGCCGTCTTCTCGTGGTCCTACCGCACCCTCGACACCCCGGCCGCGCACCTGTTCCGGCTGCTCGGCCTGCACCCCGGTCCGGACGTGACGGTCGATGCGGCGGCCAGCCTGGCCGGGCTGACCGCCGCGGCCGTGCGGCCTCTCCTCGACACCCTTGCCCGTGCTCACTTGCTGCACGAGCATCGGCCCGGCCGGTTCACGTTGCATGATCTCCTTCACGAGTACGCCACGGAGCTCGCGACAGCGACAGAGCCGCCGTCGCGTCAGGAGGCAGCGGTGGACCGGCTCCTGGACCACTACGTGCACACGGCGTACGCGGCCGCTCTGCTCCTGGAACCGCTGCGGCCCCGGCTTGTGATGCCGGAGCCTCAGACCGGAGCCGTCGTCGGCGAACCGGCCGACATCGCGGCCGCGCTGTCCTGGTTCGACAGCGAGCATCCGGCCCTGTTGCAGGGCATCGAGCTGGCCGCACGCCGCGGCCGCGACGGGCATACCTGGCGGCTGGCGTGGAGCATCACCGAATACCTCGACCGCCGCGGCCACTGGCCCGAACAGGCCGCCATCCAGCATCACGCGCTCGCAGCGGTCCGGCGGTCGGCGGGGCCGGCCGAGCGCGTCACCGTCCACTTCGGACTGGCGCGGGCGTACCTTCGCCTGGGCCGCTACGCCGACGCCGAACACCAGTACCGCCAAGCGCTCGACATCTGCGTGCAGCTGGCCGACCCGGCCGGGCAGGCCCGCATCCACCTCGACCTGGCGACCGTGTTCGGCCGGCAGGACCAGCATCGCGCCGCGCTCGCCGAGGCCCGGCGCAGCCTCGACCTGTACGAGTCCGCCGGGCATCCGGTCGGGGTGGCTCGCGGGCTCAACCTGGTCGGCTGGTACCACGCACAGCTCGGCGAGTACGCGCAGACTCTGGAGCACTGCGAACGCGCCCTGATCCTGCAGCAGGACGTCGGGCATCGCCACGGCGAAGCGGCGACCTGGGACAGCCTCGGGTACGCCCACCACCATCTCGGCCACCACGATGAAGCCGTCGACTGCTATGAACGCGCGCTGGATCTGTTGCGGGATCTGGGCGAGCGCTATTACCAGGCGGACACCCTGACGCATCTGGGCCAGACCCATCACGCCGCTGGAAACGATTCCGCCGCCCGGACCGCGTGGCTGGAGGCGGTCGCCATTCTCGGCGAACTCGGCCACCCCGACGCGGAGGGCGTACGCGCCCTGCTGCGCGACGCGGCCCAGCCTGCCACCTCCGCACCGCCGCTGCCGGAGCCGCTGGTGATCGTCCGGACCTTGGGGGTCTTCGAGGTCCACGCCGGCGGTGGGCCGGTGAAATGGCCGTCGTACAAGGCGCGCGACGCATTCAAGATCCTGATTGCCCGGCGGGGCCGGCCGATGTCGCGGGGCGCCCTGGCCGAGGCGCTGTGGCCGCAGGCCAAGCCGGACCGCATCGCGAACCGGCTGGCGGTCGCGCTGTCGACCATCCGATCGGTGCTCGACCCCCATCGAAAGCACCCACCGATCGTCGTGTCGGAGGGCGACCGTGTACGCCTCGAAACGCAGTTGCTGCGCATCGACGTCGAGGACTTCCTCGGCGCGGCGCAGGCCGGTCTCGCGCTCTACCGGTCCGGCGACCCGGCTGCCGTCGAGCGGCTCGCTCAGGCGGCGTCGGCGTACACCGGTGAGTTCCTGGAGGCCGACGACTGGGCGTCGGACGTACGAGACGACGCGGCCGCGATCGCTGTGCAAGTGGCGTACGCACAGGCGGATCTCGCGGAGGCGGATGGCGACGTCGACGCGGCGGTACGCCATCTGCTGCTCGTCCTCGCCCGCGACCCTTACGACGAGCGCGCTCATCTGGCGGTCGTACGCCTGCTCCGCGCGGCCGGCCGCCACGGCGAAGCCCGGCGCCGCTACCGCGAGTACGCCGATCGAATGTCCGAACTGGACGTCGTCGCGGCACCGTGGTCATGAGCGTCCGCTGAGAGTTCGGCGACCGCATCCGGGCTGATGGCTCCGCTGTCGGCCCGGCGGCGCAGCGCGGTCATCAGCTCGGTCAGTTCCGTTGTGGCGCTGCCGCGGTCGCGGATGCCGGCCAGTCCGGCCTTCACCATCTCCCAGTCGGTGGCGTCGTTCGCGAAGTAGATGTGGCTGAGCAGATCGAACTCGTCCGCCGGCGCGAGCAGGCCGAGGAGCGCGCTCACGCCGGCGGCGTGATGGCGGTTCTCGGCGATCCATTCGGCGATCTGGTCAAGGACTTCCGGCCGCAGCTCGTCGGCGCGGGCGAGATGGCGCAGCGCGGTCCGGGCCGCCGCCACGACCGGCCGGGCGTTCGGCTCGGCCAGCAGCTCCCGCAGCCGTCGCAGCGCCAGCCGCACGTACCGGCGCCCGAACTCGCCGCCGAGGATCCGGGCGATCGCCGCCAGCCGCTGCGCATCGGCCGCACGGTCCGCTTGCGCGCCGCCCAGACCCCGGCGGACGGTGATGCCGACGGAATCACTGACGGCCAGCTGATCCAGGACAGCGATCGCGAGATCCCTCGTCGCCGGGTCGTCGAGCCAGCCGATGACCACTTCGGCGAGGCGGTGAGCCCGGTGCGTGTCGGCCAGGTAGACGATCATCCCGGCGATGCTGCCGGCGTACCGCGACGCCGGGTGCCCGGCCGCCGAGATCCGGGCCAGCCAGGCCGCCAGCGGTTCCCGCACCGCCGGCCGCTCGACCCACAGGCGGCTCAGAATGGCCAGATCCACTCCGGGACGCGTCTTCGTGAGCCGGACGATGTCGCCCTCGCGTACCGCCTCGATGCGGTCGAGCACATCGCTGATCTCCTCGCGGGCCAGAAACTCACCGGCCTCGCCGCCAGTACGCCGGGGCCGCCCACTCGGCGCCATCAGGTCGTCGGCGGCCACCACTACCGCTTCCACGCTGGCCGTTCCCATGACTGCGGCCGACACCAGCAGCGCCCGCGGATAGGGCACCTCGGTCGGGCCCGCGAAGTGCCGGTCCAAATAGTCCTGCCAGCCCAGAAACTCCGCGCAGATCTCCGGCGCCGACGCCGCCGGCCGGGCCATCAGCAGGTACGCCAGCCGCACGACCCGCGACGGCGCGCAGCCCTCCGATTGCAGCCGCCGGACCAGGTCGCTGAGCGGTTTCTCGGCCCGCAGCCGCTCGATGACGCCGGGATAGCCCTCGACCGCCAGATGCTTTTCGATCACCGCGGTAACGTCGGGCGGGCGTACCTCGACCGCGTATTCGCGCGTGGTGTCGAGAAAGTCGTCGAATTGATCCGGCCGGGCCAGCACGATCAGGCGGGAGCCCTTGGGCCGCAGCATTTCGCCCAGCCGATCCAGGTCGCCGCCGAATACCGGGTCGAGGTCATCGCAGCGCAGATCCAAAAGAAAGTTGCGGTGCGATTGCGTGGCGAGAAAAGCAAGCTGGCGTACGCGCGGAGTGCGCCAGGCGGCGTCGAGCCGAATGACCTCAGCCGGCCGGCCGCCCGGACGCCGCCGCAAAGACGGTGCGCCGACCTGCACCGCTATGGGCGCGGTCAGCAGCTGGTACGCGAACTCGGTCGCACCCGAACCGGGCGAGCCGATGAGGACGAGAACCGGTTGGGAGCGCAGCTTGACGACCGCGACGGGAAAGGTCGGCGGCGCGACGAACGTCGACCGGATGCGCGCCAGTTCGGCCGCCGCGACCGGTATCTCGTCGACGATGCCGTCGGGATCGCCGGTGCCTTCGAGATCGCCTTCCGCTTCCCCCTCAGGGGGTGGCGAACCGGTGGACGTCGGCGTCGGCGGCATCGCAAAGTTATACCAGCCGGAGTCGACAGTAGACACATGTATGACCGGCTATTCGACCACCCTCGGGGGACCGCCCGGCGGCGGGACCGGCACCTTTCGCGGAAGGTAACGGTTTGGTCGCGGCGACCGCCTCCGTTTGACAGCCTCCACCGGCCGCCGGAGGCTGAAGGCGGTTGTAAGCGCTTTCAGTATGTGTAAGCGCTTATCGCGAAGTTCGCTGCGCGTACACGGGAGGCACCGTGGCCACTCAGGACCGTCAGCCGGTGACGATCTACGACGTCGCGCAGCGGGCGGGCGTCTCGATCGCGACGGTCTCCCGGACGCTGCGCGGCTCGACCGATGTCGCGCGAGGCACGCGCGATCGCGTCCTTGCGGCCGTGGCCGAGATGCGGTTCCGCCCCAACCGCCTGGGGCAGTCGCTGGCCGAAGGGCAGCACGCCGCCAACGGGATCGTCTTCCCCGACCTGTCCGGCCCCTACTACGCCGAGGTCCTGCTCGGGTACGAGGAGGTGGCCGCCGAACTCGGCCGCAGCGTGCTGATCCTGTCCACCCACGGGCGCGTCGAAGCCGCCCGTAAGGTGCTCGATCTCGCCGCCCGCGTCGACGGGCTGGTCGTCATGGGGCGTACGGTCGCCGACGAGGTGGTCGAGCAGATCGCCGCGACCGGGCAGCCGGTGGTGTTGCTGGCGCGTTCGCCGGTGGCCGATCTGGACACCATCACCGCCGACAATCAGGCGAGTTCACGGGAGCTGACCGAGCACCTGCTCGGGCACGGCTACCGGCGGCTGGCGTACCTGGGCGATCCCGATCAGTCGCCCGACGTCGCCGGCCGGTACGCCGGCTTCGCAGCCGCGCTGAGCGCGGCCGGTGTGGACGCTCCCGGCGGACCCATCCGATGTGCGTTCGACGTTCAGGCCGGATATGAGGCGGCCCGGTCCGCGCTGCGAGGCCGGCCTGAGGTCCTCGTCTGCGCCAACGATGAGGTCGCGCTCGGCGCGCTGACCGCCGCCGGTGAGGCCGGCATCCGGATCCCCGCTGATCTGGCTGTCACCGGCTGGGACGACGTGATGGCCGCACAGTACGCCCGCCTGACGACCGTACGCCAGCCGATGCGCGACCTCGGCGCGATGGCCGCCCGCTGGCTCCAGGAACGCATCGCCGGCAGCACCGCGCCGGTACGCCGCGAGGTCCTCACCACCCGCACCGTCATCCGCGACAGCTGCGGGCCGCATGGGGACGCCGCCTAGGGATCAGGAACGACGGAGGTAGGCACATGAACAGACGGAAGTTGGGTCAGTGCGCGGCCGCGTTCGGCCTGGCCGCCCTGCTGGCGGTCGCCGGCTGCGGCCGCGACTCGGGTGGATCCGGCGACTCCGCCCAGCCCGTCGGCGGCGGCAAGGCGTCCGGCGACATCACGGTCTGGGCCATGGGCACCGAGGGCGAGAAGCTGAGCGTACTCGCCGATGATTTCATGAAGGAGAACCCGGACGCCAAGGTCAAGGTGACCCCGGTGCCGTGGGACGGTGCCCACGACAAGATCGCCACCGCTATCGCCGGCAAGCAGACGCCCGACGTCAGCATGATCGGCACGACCTGGATGGGCGAGTTCGCCAAGACCGGCGGCCTCGACCCGACCCCGGCCGAGGTGGCCAAGAAGGACGACTTCTTCCCGGGTGCGTGGGACACGACCGTCGTCAACAGCACCTCCTATGGCGTTCCGTGGTACGTCGAGACCCGGCTGTTCTACGTGAACAAGGACGTCGCCACTAAGGCCGGAGTCACCACGCCGCCGAAGACGTGGGACGAGTTCAAGGCGGCCGTGAAGGCGTTCAAGGAGAAGGGCGGGGCCACCTGGGGCGTGTCGCTGCAGCCCGGCGGCACCGGCTCGTGGCAGACCGTGATGCCGTTCGTCTGGCAGAGCGGCGGCGAGGTCCTCAGCGGCTCGGCCTTCGCCCTCGACAGTCCACAAGCGACCGACGCGTACGCCTACTACAAGTCGTTCTTCACCGAGGGTCTGGCCCCCAAGGACCTGCCACAGGGTGCGCTGGAGCCGGACTTCGTCAAGGGCAAGATCGGTGCCTTCGTCTCCGGGCCGTGGCACATCGGGATCCTGAAGGACCAGGGTGGCGCCGGCAAGTACGACCTATGGCACATGCCCGGCAAGGCGTCGGCGACATCGTTCGTCGGCGGCAGCGACCTGGCCGTGTTCAAGGATGCCAAGAACCGCGAGGGCGCGTGGAAGTTCGTGCAGTACCTGTCGCGCCCCGAGGTCCAGGTGAAGTGGTACCAGACCGTGGCGGACCTGCCGGCCGTCACGAAGGGCTGGGATGACGCGTCCCTCAAGGGCGACCCGCAGCTGTCGGCCTTCGGCGACCAGCTCAAGGACGCCAAGGCGCCGCCCGCCATCCCGACCTGGGAGCAGGTCGCCGCGGGCTTCGACGCCGAGATCGAGAAGCTGGCCAAGACCCCGCAGAGCGCTCAGGACACGGCCAAGGCGATCCAGCAGAAGGCCGGCTCCATCGGGACCGGGGCCTGACGATGACCGCGATCGCCGCGGCGAAGCCGCCGAAGCGGCGCCGCGGCCTGCGCCGGGCCGCGACCGCATGGTCGTTCGTGCTGCCGTTCGCCGCCATGATCGCAGTGTTCGTGGCCGGCCCGGTGCTGGCGTCGCTGGCGATGAGCTTCACCGACATCCGCAGCGCCGACGTGCGTGACCCGCTCGGCGTCGACCTCGTCGGCTTCGCCAACTACGCCAAGCTGTTCAGCGACGAGCTGTTCGGCCGGGCCGTCGGCAACACCGCGATCGTGGTGCTGGCGGGCGTACCGCTGACGCTGGCGCTCGGGCTCGCCGCGGCGATCGGGGTCAACTCGGGCCTGACCCGGTTCCGGTCGGTCTTCCGGGTCGGCTACTACCTGCCGGTGGTCACCAGCATCGTGGCCGTCGCCGTCGTGTGGCGCTTCCTGCTCCAGCCCGAGTCGGGTCTGGTCAACAGCCTGCTGCGGCTGGCCGGCATCGACGGGCCCAACTGGCTGGCGAGCACCACGCTGGCCCTGCCCTCGATCATCGCGATGATCGTGTGGCGCGGCCTGGGCTTCCAGATGATCATCTTCCTGGCCGGCTTGCAGGCCATCCCGCGCGAACTGTACGAAGCCGCCAAAGTGGACGGTGCCGGGCCGTGGAGGCAGTTCCTCCACGTCACGCTGCCGTCGCTGCGCCCGACCCTGCTGTTCGCCTCGGTGGTCGGCATGATCGGGCTGCTGTTCGTGTTTGAGGAGCCGTTCGTCATGACGCGCGGCGGCCCGCTCGACGCCACCACGACCGTCTCGTTCCAGATCTACAGCCAGTTCGGCTTCGGCAATTACGGGTACGCCGCGGCCATGAGCTACGCGCTGTTCCTGGCCGTGGTCCTGCTGTCGATCCTCCAGTTCCGGCTGCTGCGCAGCGACGACGAGAGGTGATGGCCGTGACCGTCCTCGCTCCGAGCCCGCCGGCTACCCAGCCGGCGACCGCACCGCGGAAAGCCAAGCGCGGCAAGGATCGGGTGGCGAGCATCGCCTTGCACACCGTCCTCATCGCCGGACTGCTCGTGATGATCAGCCCGTTCCTGTGGACGCTGCTGTCGGCGTTCAAGCCCGACAGGGAGATCCGCACGGTCCCGCCCACGTGGTGGCCGCAGCACCCGACCCTGGACAACTTCCGCGAGCTGTTCGAGCGGCTGGACTTCCCGCTGTACTTCACCAACTCGGCGCTCGTCGCGCTCGCCGTGACCGCCGGCAACCTGCTGATCTGCTCGGCGACGGCGTACGCCCTGGCGAAGCTGCCGTTCCCGGGCCGGCGGGCGCTGTTCGCCATCGTGGTCGGCAACGTCATGGTGCCGGTGATGGTGACCTTCGTGCCGACGTTCGTTCTGGTCAGCCGCCTCGGCCTGGTCAACACGTACGCCGGCCTGATCCTGCCCAACATCGCCCTGGCCGTGAACGTCTTCCTGATCCGCCAGTACATGCTGTCGCTGCCGGACGAGCTGCTGGAGTCGGCCCGCATCGACGGCGCCGGTGAGTGGCGCATCTTCTGGCGGATCGTGCTGCCGCTGTGCCGGCCGGTGCTGGCCACGGTCGGCATCCTGACGTTCCTCGGCTCCTGGAACAACTTCCTGTGGCCGCTGGTCGTGGCCACCACCGAGGACCACTACACGCTGCCGGTCGCACTGGCGCTCTACAGCGTCGGGCAGAACCAGACGCAGTACGGTCTGCTGCTGGCCGGCTCGGTCGTGATCATCACCCCGATCGTGGTCGTCTTCTTCCTGCTGCAAAGGCACTTCGTCCAAGGCATCGCCACGACCGGCATGAAGTCCTGAGAGGTGCACATGAACCGGACAACCCGCGTAGCGCTGTCCGCCGCGCTCAGTCTTGGCCTGGTGCTGAGCGGCACCGGCCCGGCGCTCGCCGACCCCCTCCAGAAGGCACCCGGAACCCAGTGGGCGGCCGACACGTGGCGCTCGATGACCGCCATGGTCGCCCCGGAGACCGGCCTGCCGGCCGACAACATCACCGGCGACCTCGCACCGGGCGGCCGCGCCCGCTACACCTCCCCCACCAATGTCGCGTCCTACATCTGGTCCGCCGTGGCCGCTCACAAGCTCCATGTCATCGGTACGCCGGAAGAAGTGTCCCGCATCAGCCGGGCCCTCGACGCGATGAGCCGGGTCGAACGGCACCCCGCCTCCGGCATGTTCTTCAACTGGTACGACCCGGCGACGCTGGAGACGCTGCACACGTGGCCGAAGGACGGCTCGCCGGTCTTCCCATTCCTGTCCAGTGTGGACAACGCTTGGTTCGCCACCGCGCTGATGATCGTGAAGAACGCCGTGCCGCAGCTGCGCCACAAGGCGGACGCGTTGCTGTCCGGGATGGACTTCGCCTTCTACTACGACCCCGTGGCCCGCGGCGCCGACGTGCCGGCTGGGCTGATGCGGGGCGGGTTCTGGGTCGAGGCGCCGCCCGGCTGCTCGCTCCCCGGCAACTACCCCGGCCGCGGACCGCAGGTCTTCTATACCTGCCACACCTACGGCGCGTTCAACAGCGAAACCCGCATGATCTCCTACGTCGCCATCTCGCTCGGCCAGGTTCCGCCGGCGCATTACTTCGCGCCGTGGCGTACCTTCCCGGCCACCTGCGACTGGTCGTGGCAGGAGATGAAGCCGACCGGCGTCGACCGCACGTATCTCGGCGTACCGGTCTTCGAGGGCGCGTACCACTATCAGGGCTTGACCTTCGTGCCCACCTGGGGCGGCGACATGTTCGAAGCGCTGATGCCGGACCTGTTCGTGCCGGAGGCGGCGTGGGGGCCGAACAGCTGGGCCCGCAACCACTCGGTCTACGTACGCGGCCAGATCGCGCACGGCCTGGCCGACGCGGAGTACGGCCACTGGGGCTTCTCCCCGTCCTCCGACCCGCACGGCGACTACCGCGAGTACGGCGTCGACGCGATGGGACTCGACGGTCCGGGCTACACCAGTGACACCGAGCGGACCAGCGTCGACTACGGCTTCGAGGGCTGCCGCGAGGCGCAGCCGCTGCCGGCCTCCTACGGCGACGGCGTCGTGACACCGCATGCGGTGTTCCTGGCCCTGCGGTACGCCCCCGCGCAGGCCGTCGCCGAGCTGGCCAAGCTGCGCGCAGACTTCGACATCTACGGTCCCGGCGGCTACTACGACGCGGTCGGCGTACGCAGCGGCACCGTGGCGAAGCGGTATCTCGCCCTGGATCAGGGGATGGTGCTGGCGGCGCTGGGCAACCTCTTCGGCGGTGACGTCCTGCGCGACGCATTCGTCCGCGGCGGGCCTCAGCAGCGGCTGCGGCCGGTGATCGCGATGGAGGAGTTCTCCGTCCCCGCCCACCAGTGACAACCGTCCATCGTGGACCCCGCTGGCGGCCCGCCCGGCCGCCAGCGGCGTGCCGGAATCCCGGCGTACCCGGGGGGATCGTGCCAGCGCAAGGAAGGAAGGAACCGATGGAGGGTTTGCCCGCACCGCAGGGACTGGCGGCGATCGCGGGCCGGGGCCAGGTGACGCTGCGGTGGCCGCCGGTGCCCGGCGCGGTGGGATATCAGGTCCTGCGCGACGGTGAGCCGCTGGACCACTTCGGCGGTGACGTGCTGGCCGTGCCGCACCCGCCCTACGCCGACACGACCGGCGAACCGGGGCGCTTCTACGAGTACGCCGTCGCAGCCTTCGCCGACGCCGCGGTGATCGGCGCGGTCAGCGAGCCCGTTACCGCGGCCAGCCACGCCGGCGGGGTCACACCTCGGGTGACGATCGACGTCTCCGCCGGCCCCGAGGCCGCACCGGAACGGCCGTGGACGCCCGTCATCGGCTCGGAACACCTGAGCCACCTGCTGTCGGCCGAAACAACCGGCGGCCGGCCGATCGGTACCGAGTTCGCCGAGGCGCTGGCCCTCGTCCACAGCGATCTGGGAGTCCGGTCCGTACGGGCCCACGGCATCCTCGGCGACGACCTCGGCGTCTACCGGGAGATCGACGGCCGGCCGGCGTACGACTTCTCCATTGTGGACGAAGTCTACGATCGGCTCCTGGAACTGGGTCTGCGCCCGCTGGTGGAGCTGTCCTTCATGCCTCGGGACCTGGCCAGCGATCCGAACGCGACGGTCTTCGCGTACGCCGCCGTCGTGTCGCCGCCGAAGGACTGGCAGCGCTGGGCGGATCTGATCGAGGCGTTCGTCCGCCACCTCGCCGACCGCTACGGCGAGGACGAGGTCAGCCGGTGGCCCTTCGAGGTCTGGAACGAGGCGAACCTCACCGTCTTCTGGTCGGGCACCCGCGACGAGTGGCTGCGCCTCTACGACGAGACCGCGTACGCCGTCAAGAAGGCGCTGCCCGCTGCGAAGGTCGGCGGTCCTTCGTCGGCGGCCGCGGGCCTGGTCGGTGAGCTGCTCGCCCACGTCGCGAAGTCGGGCGCACCGCTGGATTTCATCTCGACCCACACTTACGGCAGCCCGCCGCTGGACTTCCGGCCGCTGTGCGCCGCGTACGGGCGAGCGGACCTGCCGATCCTGTGGACGGAGTGGGGCGTGACCCCGACCCATTTCGCCGCCGTCAACGACTCCGTCTTCGCCGCCACATTCCTGCTGCGAGGCATGCGCTCGGCGGCCGGGCGCGTATCGGGCCTGTCCTACTGGGTGGCGTCCGATCACTTCGAGGAGCTCGGCCGCCCGCCGGGCCTCCTGCACGGCGGGTTCGGGCTGCTGACGGTCGGCAACCTCCGCAAGCCCCGGTACTGGGCGCTGCACCTGCTGAACCGGCTCGGCGGCCTCATGCTGCCGGTGCAGTTTCGCGGTGACGGTGCGGAGAGCCTCGTCGAGGCGTGGGCGTCGGTGCACCACGACGGGCGCATCGACGTCCTGGTGTGGAACGGCACGCTCGATCAGTCCAAAGTGGGCGGTGCAGCGGCGCTGGAACGCCGCATCGTGCTGCGCTTTCCCGAGGCGGCCGCGCAAACCTATCGGGTCCGGCACTGGCGGGTCGACGAACAGCACTCCAATCTGGCCGCGCGGTGGGAGGCCATGGAGGGCGGCGACTGGCCGACCGCGTCGCAGTGGAACGAGTTGCAGGCGCGGGACGTGCTGGACGAGCTATCCCCGCCGGCCAAGCTGTCGGTCCCGCTGGACCTGGAGTTCGATCTGCCGATGCCGGGTATCTCCTATGTGGAGCTGACTCCGGTTTAGCCACCGCCTACTCGACGGCGAGGTCGGCGTCGAGTAGGTCGCGCAGCGCCCGTACGCCCCCGGCAGTCACCCGGACGGCGCGCCCGCTTCCAATGCGTTCCACCCAGCCCTGCTCGAAGAAGCGCTCGCACAACCGAGCACCGGCCACGCCGGCCAGGTGCGTACGCCGTTCGGTCCAGTCGAGGCAGGGCCGGGCCAGCGGCCGCCGCGTGGCCTGCAACAGTTCCGGCCGGATCCCCAGCGGCCCCGACAGCCAGGCCAGGCCCTCGTCGGTCAGCCCGAATCCGCCGTCGTGGCGCAGCAGCCCGCGCTGGATCATCGCATCGGTGACCGCGACACCGAGCCGCCCGGCCAGGTGGTCGTAGCACGTGCGCCCCCGGGCCAGCGCCGCGGACGCCGTCGCCGCACGCAGCGACCGGTGCTGGGGCGGCACCGGTGTAGCGTGCGCGTGCAGATCTTCCAGGAGTTCGGCCACTTGACCGCCGGCCAGTTGGACGTAGCGGTGGCGGCCTTGCCGGCGCTCGACCAGCAGGCCGCCCGCCACGAGACGGTCGAGGTGCTCGCTGGCGGTCGACGGCCGTACGCCCGCCGACCGGGCCAGCTCCCCCGCCGTCCAGGCCCGCCCGTCGAGCAGCGCGATGCAGAACGCGGCGCGCGTACTGTCCGCGAGCAGCGCCGCCAGGTCGGCCAGGCGCTCAGCCTCGGTGTTCACCTGCCCATTGTGGTACGCCGACAGTTCGGCGGGTACCGAACATTTCCGGGGCTACCGTCACGGCATGCAGACGCTCAGCCCGCCCGATGATCCCGCCGATCCCGGCGTGGCAGCCGAACCGGCGGTAACCGACGTGATTACGAAGCTGGAGTCGGCCAGCCTCCCCGGTGGCCTGATCGAGGCGTACGCCCGCGCGGTCGCCGAGGGAGCGGTCGATGCCCTTTCGTGATCTGCACCGGGCCGGCGATCCGCTGGTGCTGCCGAACGCCTGGGATTTCGCCTCAGCTGCGGCCCTGGTGGACGCCGGTTTCCGGGCGATCGGCACGACGAGCCTGGGAGTGGCGGCGGCCAGCGGGCGGCTCGACGGCCACGGTGTGACGCTGGCGCCGACGATAACCCTCGCCCGGCAGGTGAGCCGCCTCGACTGCTGGTTCACTGTCGACATCGAAGCCGGCTTCACCACCGAAAGCGCCGCCGACGATGACATGAGCACCGTTGATGAGAGCAAAGCGGTCGCGGATCTCGTCGCGGAACTGGCCGATATCGGGGCGGCCGGCGTCAACCTTGAGGATGGCCGGCCGTCGGGGCGGCTGGCGCCCGTCGATCTCCAGTGCACTCTGATCGCAGCGGCGAAGCGGGCCGCACCCGACCTCTACCTCAACGCGCGTACGGACACCCATTGGCTCGGCGGCCGCTCGCTCGACGAGGCCATCACCCGCTGCCGGTCCTATGTGGAGGCCGGTGCGGATGGCGTGTTCGTCCCCGGCCTCACCGGCCGCGGTGACATCCGGACCGTGGCCCGCGCGGTGGGCGTACCCCTGAATGTGCTGTACCACCCGGGCGGGCTGAGCGTCCGCGAGCTGGCCGGGCTGGGCGTGGCCCGGGTCAGCTGCGGCTCACTGCTGTTCCGCGCGGCGGTGGGCACGACCGTCTCCACCGCGCTCGCGATCGCGCGCGGTGAAGCGGTGACGGCGGACCTGCCGTCCTATGCGGACATCCAGCGGATGACCGGTTGAATCAGTTCGCCGATTCCGGCGCAGCGGCCTCGATATGCGCGTCCGGACCGGGAAACACCAGGGCTTCGTGGCCGTCGCCCCAGCGCACGAGGTAGGGCGGAGTGCCGTCGTCGTGGCGCACTTCGAGCACGACGCCGATGCGGCGCGTGTCCCCGACCTTTGTACCTTCCATGATCAAGCGATCGCCGACCTTCGCCTTCATGCCCTCACCATAAACCGGCGCCGCGGCCCCGGCGGGCGGAACTTCGTGCCGATCGGCCCCTTCGACGGACCGCTTCACCCCTGGGGCACGCCTCAGCCCCCGACGGCAACGACGATCTTGCCCCGGGCGATGCCCCTCGCGATGGCCGCCAGGCCGGCGCCGATATTATTAACCTAGTTGATTACTCGATGCACCGCCCTCACCCGACGGCCGGATCAGCAGTGCGCGATCAGGTACGCCTGCAGCGCGGCCGATCCCTCCAGCCGGCTGCGGCTGAGGTGCTGGACCTGCTCGTCGCGCCGGGACAGCTCGGCCAGCGCCCGGTTCACGCTGCCGGTGGACCGGATCGTCGCGATGACCGCATCGATGATCGGGAAGGCGAAATGGCCCGCTCGCAGCACCGCGATGAGATGCGCGATACGCTGCTCGGCCGGATCGTAGACGCGATACCCGGTCGAGCGGTCACGATGCGGCCGCAGCAGGCCCCGGCTCTCCCACAGCCGCAGGACCGGCGTGCGTACGCCGATGTCGGTCGCGACCTGGCCGATGCGGGCCAGGTGGCGTACGGCCGGGGCGGTGTCGCCGGCCGCCTGGGAGAAGGCCCGGGTCGCGGTCGCGATCGACGTCCGCTCACGAGCGAGTTCCGCATGGCTCTCGTCCACCGTGGCCAGTGCCGTGGCCAGGTCACCACTGTGGACGGCGGCCAGGATGGCGCGCGTACGCGCCCAGCCGTGCCCGGCGGCGAGCGCCCGAGCGGTCCGCAACGCGTCGGCGTGGCGATCGGTGAGGATCCGGTAGTTGTTCTCGGCCCGCTGCGCCGCTGGCAGCAGACCCTCATCCAGGTAATTGCGCACCTGCTGTTCGCTGATGCCGGCCAGCCGGGCCAGCTCCACCATCCGCCACCGCCGCTCGTTCACCTTGTCAGGGTACTTGAGCGTTTGCCGCCCAACGCTGCGTTCAAATGCCGGAAAGTCTCTAGTAGCACTTCAATGAGAAAATTGAGTCATGACAGCCGACGAGATGAAGGCGTACGCCCTCGCGACCTTCGAAGGGGTCAACGCGGTGGAGAACGCCGGTGACACCTTCCTCATCTTCGACCCCGACCGCGTCCTTGCGCCACAACGCTGGATGCCGTTCGCCACCATCGTCACCGGCGACCACTACGACACCGTCTCGGACCTGACCGCGCGGGGGGCGTACCGGATCAATATGGGTCTCACCAAGGCCACGTACCTGTCGCTGTTCGGGCCGCCGCCGAAGGAGCGCGACGAGCGCGGGATCCTGCGGTCCGGCACCGACTACACCGCCGTGGACACGCTCATGCCACACCCGTTCTACGCCTCGCAGTACTGGGTGAGCGTGGTGAACCCGGGCGCGACCACTCTGGACACCGTCCGGCGCCTGCTGGCCGAGGCGTACGCCTTCGCGGTCCGCAAGTGCCGTAATCATCACTCTTAATTCATTGACGTTCACCGTTACATCGTCCACACTCACTGACAGTCACCACGAGGTGGCGGCCATGACCAGTCGGCGATGGCGGCACCGGCGGGCAGCGGCGAGGCTGCACTGTGGAAGAGGGTGTTGGTCATGCTGGACGCGCTGTGGCGCAGGAGTACACGCTCTCAGGACACCAACTGCGTCGAGGTGGCGCACGTCGACGGCCAGGTGTTGATACGGGATTCCAAAGATCGCGAGTCGGTGATGCTGGCGGTCTCCGCCGGTGACTGGACGGAGTTCGTCGCCGCGGTGAAGGACGGCGAGTTCGACCACAGCTGATGCGATCCCAGTGGCGGCGGTCGCCTACCCTGACGGCCACCGACATGGAGGGATCATGAAGGACCTGAGCTGGGGAACGATCGCTTGCGCGCTACTGCCGGTGCTCCTCGTCGCGGCCATCCTGTTCCGCGCCGTCCGCCGATCCTGGCGCCGCCGGAGTCTGGGCTACGACAACGATCCCAGCCTGTCGTCACCCGCGGACGGGCACGTGCAGGCGTACGATGCCGGCCGGGCTCCGGCGGATGTGAGCCGGTACGACCCCTCGGGTCCGCTCTGACGCGCCACTGGCCCGGTCCGGCCAAGGCCCTGGGCCTAGGGTGGACGCATGAGCCGGCGCAGGACTGTCGCGTTGCGCCCATTGTTGAAATGGAAGTCAATAGCGAGCGTGAAAGCTGCCTTCGTCGGTGCTACTGGGGTTTGCGGGCGCGCATCATCAGCGACACTCCCGGCAGCGACTTGACCGGCAGGTACCGCTCGGCCTTGATGATCATCCCGAGCCCGAAGTTGATCAGCGGCGGTACGGCCACGATGTCGTGCTCGTTCTGCTCGTCCGAAGCGCTCTTGCGGCGCATCTTGACCACCGGCCGGAGCAGGACGTTCCAGCTCCACAGCGTCTCGACGGCCAGGCCGGACCCCTCGATGAGCTTGGCCAGGCCGTCGCGGTCGTAGCGGCGGAAGTGGCCGGTCGCGACGTCGTGGCGCGACCACAGCGCCATGTCGCAGGGCACCGCGATCAGGGCGGTGCCGCCCGGCCGCAGGACCCGGAAGATCTCCGCCGCCGCCAGGTAGTCCTCCTCGATGTGCTCCAGCACGTCGAAGGCGACGAGAACGTCGAACGAGTCGTCGGGCAGGGGCAGCCGGCGGGCGTCGGCTTGCATGGCGTTGAAGCCGCGGGCCCGCGCGATCTCGACGCCCTCGTCGATGTACTCGGTGACCAGGACGTCCCAGCCCATGTACCGCAGGGTCTGGCTGTTGCCGCCGCCGGAGGCGCCGATCTCGATCGCCCGGCCGGGACGGCCGATCCGGCGCAGCTCCTTGGCGATGATCGCCCGGCGCTCCCGGTACCACCAGTGGCGGTTCTCGACCTCCGTCGCGGCCCGGATGTCCTCTGCGTCCACGGTTCTCCTCACCGATCGAACCCGGCTCACCGATCGAACCCGGCAAAAGGGGCCCAACCCACCGGCCGGGGCCCCGACCGACCGACTTTAAAGCTTCGTCAAAGCCATTACAAGCTGCGGTCACGGCCCGCTGCGAACTCGCTGGCGGTCGGCCTAACCTGATACCCATGCCCGACAAGGCGAAACGACCGGCGCGCCCGCGGGACGTCCACGACCTCGCCGGCGCCATGCCGCATGTGACGGTGGTGCACGGAACCGCCGGCAACCCCGTCTACCAGGTCGGCGGAAAGTCCTTTGTGTTCTACCGCAACCCCCGGCCCGACGCTGTCGACCCCGAGACCGGCGAGCGGTACCCCGACGTGATCGTCTTCTGGGTCCCGTCCGAGGCCGACAAGCAGGCCCTGGTCCAGGACGGCGCGTCGCCGTTCTTCACGACCGCGCACTTCGACGGGCACCCGTCGGTGCTCCTGCGCGAGAGCCGGCTCGCCGAGATCACATACCGCGAGCTGGCCGAGGTGGTGGAGGATGCGTGGCTGTCGCGGGCCTCCGAGCGGCGCCGGGCCGCTTGGCTGCGCGTACGCCGATCTTAGCGCCGCCCGAGTGTGATCTTGGGCGTTCCGGGTAGGTGGCAGCCATGGTCCGATGGCTGCGCTTCAACTCCCTGGCGCTCGTGCTGTTCGCCGGCTTCGTGGTCTTCATCGTCCTCCAGAGCGTGTTCGGCTGGCAGGTCCGCAATGAACAGCTGCAAACGGCCGGTCAGGCCGCCGACTCCTACGGGCATTACCTGTCCACCGGACACTTCGGCGAAGCGGTCACCGAGAACTGGGAGTCGGAATTCCTCCAGATGGGCACGTATGTCCTGCTGACCGCGTACCTCGTGCAGAAGGGTTCGCCGGAGAGCAAACCGCTGCGGCAGAAGGACCGGCCCGAGGACAAGCCGGAGAACGCCAAGCCCGGCTCGCCCAAGCTGTCGAAGGCGACCGGACTGGCCCGCACGGTGTACGCCAACAGCCTGTCGATCGTCCTGCTGGGACTGTTCGGGCTGTCGTTCGCGGTGCACCTGCTGACCGGCACCGCCGAGTACAACGAGGAGCGCGCTCTCGAACAGCAGGCCGGCCCCGTGACGGTCTGGCAGTTCCTCGGTATGCCCGACTTCTGGTTCCAGTCGCTGCAGAACTGGCAGAGTGAGTTCCTGGCCGTCGGCGCGCTCGTCGTGCTCAGCATCTTCCTGCGCCAGCACGGTTCACCGCAGTCCAAGCCGGTGACCGCGCCGCACCACCAGACCGGCGAATGACCCGCATCATGCGGCTGCGGCGAAGCGACCTGTCCCGCCCCGGAATCGAGCGGCGGCGGCGCGGGCTCACCCGAAGCCGGGTCCTGGCCGCCGCGGCCCGGTTGCTGGATCGCGGTGCCATCCGGGTCGGCGGCGAGGCGTACGCCATGGACGACCCCGATCTCGGTGAGGCGACGTTCGGGCTGGCGACCCTCCGCCGCGACCACGTCCAGGTGCGCAAGGACACCGTCGCGCTGTCGTTTCCGGGCAAGGGCGGCGCGGAGACCGAGGTCGACCGGAGAACGGTGCGGCCGAGGTGTTCGCCGACCCCCGGGTATGGCAGCGAGCCGAAAAGATCACGATCGCGGCGCTACGGTCGTAGGTTCGCGGTCGCCCGTCCCTGTTCCTCGCCGGCGGCCCGACCAGGTTTGATCGCACCGGCTGGCGGGCACCTTGAGGGCGACGGCGATTCGGCGCCACGGCGGTGGACCGGCGGCCCAAGCGAAGGAGCATGCGGTGGACGGAATCGTTCTGCTGAAGGAAGACCACAAGGCGGTCAAGCGCCTGTTCCGCGAGTTCGAGAAGATGCACAAGGACGCCACGCCCGAAGCGAAGCGTACGCTCGTCGACAAGATCATCAAGGAGCTGACGGCGCACGCGTACATCGAGGAGACCATCTTCTACCCGGCGGCCCGCGCCGAGGTGCCCGACAACGACGATCACGTGCTCGAATCGGTCGAGGAGCACCACGTGGTCGCCTGGCTGCTGTCGGAACTGCGCAAGCTGAACCCCGCTGACGAGACGTTCGACGCGAAGGTCACGGTGCTGATCGAGAACGTCGAGCATCACGCCGACGAGGAGGAGCAGGAGTGGTTCCCCAAGGTACGCAAGGCGCTGGGTCGAAAGCGCCTCGGTGAGCTGGGCGAGGAGATGACCGCGGCCAAGCCGAACGCACCGGCCGATCCCCTCGCGCTGATGTCGGCCGCGTCCTAATAGGTCACTCGCTCGCCGGTGGCGCCTCGCCCCGGCGGGCGAAGAACACCATCTCGCGGCCGGGCCGGTCCGGCGCTTCGCGTACCTCTTCGAGGGTGAAGCCCGCCGCCGCCAGGGATCGTCCGACCTCGCCGCGATCGCGGAACCGCAGCGTCGACTCGGATGTGAGGACCTCTCCGTCGGATTCGAAGACGATGGTCCACCGGAAGGTCACCAGGCCGTCCCCGGCGCGGGTCACTTCGTCCCACGTGTCCACCCGGCCGACACCGGGGATGTCGGTGCGGATGCGGGACTTCTCCGGTGTCCATTCCAGCCACGCCTGCGCGGCCGGATCGCGGGTCTCGAACACCATCAGGCCGCCCGGCCGCAGCGCGGCGTACGCCGCCCGCAGGGTCGCAGCCCAGTCGTCGTCGGTCAGGAACACCTGCGCGACGTTGGCCGTCATCGTCGCGAGATCTACTTGCAACGTGGGCAGGTGGTGGGCGTACCCGTGAATCCAGCGCACGCGATCGGCGGCGGGCTTGGACCGCGCGATTTCGAGCGAGGCCTCGGCGGGGTCGAGGCCGACCACCGCGAACCCGGCCGCGGCGAGCATGCAGGCGAACGTCCCGGTGCCGCAGCCGATGTCCAGGACGCTGCGGGCCCCGGATTCCCGCGCGATCGCGGCGTAGACGTCGAGGTCGCTGCGGTCGGGGTCGAGCGGGTCGTAGACGGCGGCCAGGCGGCGGTGCGAGAAGATCGGATCGGGCATCGCCACACCCTAGCGCTTGACACCCGGCCACCGATTGCCGATCATGACGCACCGTGCATCCGATGCTGCAGCGCCTCGACGACCTCGCCGACCACCTCGCCACCCGGCCCGACACGCTGGCTCTGCTGGGCCTCGGCTCGGCCGGCATCGAGCACGACCGAATGGACGAGCACTCGGACCTCGACTTCTTCGTCATCGTGACCGACGGCGCGGTGGCGTCCTATGTGGACTCAATTGACTGGCTGGCCACGGTGAGCCCGGTGGCGTACGGCTTCGCCAACGTCCGCAACGGCCGCAAAGTGCTCTTCGCCGACGGCGTCTTCGCCGAGTACGGCGTCTTCACGCTCGGCGAGCTGAGTGAGCTGTCCTACGCCGGGGCGAGGGTCGTGTGGCAGCGTTCCGGCACGCCTTCGGATCTGGCCGGCTACGGCCGCCCGCCGGCCGGGCCGCCGTTCGAGACCGTCGAGTTCCACCTCAACGAGGCGCTGACCAACCTCTACGTCGGCCTGCACCGGGAGCTGCGCGGCGAACGGCTCACGGCCGCCCGGTTCATTCAGGGGTACGCCGTCGACCGGGCGATCGCGCTGCTGAACCTCGCTCGGTCGGGCGTGGGGCGGGATCCGTTCGACGGCAGCCGCCGGGTCGAGCAGGCGTACGCGGCGTCGGAGCTGCCCCTGGCCGACCTGGTACCCGGCTACGAACGCAACTTCGACGCCGCTGCGGCGATGCTTGCTTGGCTGGAAGCGCGGTACTTCACCGATCCGGTGATCACCGGCGCGATCCGCTCGCTCCTCCCCCACCGCTAGACCGCGCCGGCTCCAAGATCCCGCCGGGATCTTGGAGGGCTCGCGCTGCGGTTCTAGGCGCCGGGCGACTTCGAGACGCAGAACTCGTTGCCCTCCGGGTCGGCGACCGTGATCCAGGTGTGCGGACCCTGCTGCCCGTGGTGCAGGTAAGTCGCACCGCGCGCGACGAGCTTCTCGACGGTCGCCTCGACGTCGTCGGCGCCGATCCGCAAGTCGAGGTGCATCCGGTTTTTCACGGTCTTTCCTTCCGGCACCAGCTGGAACAGCACCCGCGGCGCCCGTTCGAGCCCGTCGGGGTGGCGGATCGCCGCGCCCTCCTTCCAGTAGAGGGTGCCCTTGTAGACGCGGGTGTCACTGTCTTGGGCGTACCCCTGCTCGATCATCTTGCGGATGAACCCCTCGTCGGACTCCTCCATCTCCCAGCCGAGCGTCTCGGCCCACCACTCCGCCTGCTTGTGCGGGTCCGCGCAATCCTGAACCACTTGGAACTCGTACGCCATGACCGTCACCTTCCCCCTTCGCGGCGCCGGTAAAGATCGCGCAGCAGGGCGATCTCGGCCGCATGATGGATCGCTTCGCGATTGATGTGCAGCACCAAAGCGGCCAGCGGGAGTTCCGCGTACGGGCCTTCGGCCGGTCCGCACGGCCGGGCCAGTCCGTCCTCGCCCAGGCCGCGTACGCCCTCCGTCCACTGGGCGTACGCCTCGTCGAGCTGGTTCAGCGCCCCGGCAGCGGAGCCGGCGTACGCGTGGCTGTCCCATTCGATCGGCGGCGCGCCGAAGTGCGAAGCCGCCCGCTGGCCGAGGATGCCGACGATGAGGTGCGCCATCCGCCACGCGATCGTGGTCACCGGCGGCGGGATCGGCTCGGGCCGTGCGAATTCCACCACGTGGCTACCCGAGCCGTGAGCCAGATCGGCCGGGGTCGCCTCGCGGGCGCGAACGTTCCAGCATCCGGCCACGGGTTCCCAGAAGTACTCGTCGTCGGTCAAGCCGTCCAGGCGGGGACGCGCCTGGTTCTGCCAGTGCCAGTCCAGCTGGTCCACCAGCTCCCGGTTCCAGTCGATCGTCATGACCGTAGGCTAGAACGTATTGCGGACAATTTCGGTCCGCAATAAGTGGGAGACTGGCAATCGTGCTGGAAACCTCGGCTCGGCTGCTGCGGCTGCTAGCCGTGCTGCCGACCCGGCCGGCGTGGACCGGGCCGGAGCTGGCCGAGCGCCTCGACGTCACCGCGCGTACGCTGCGGCGGGACATGACGCGGCTGCGCGATCTCGGGTATCCCGTCGTGGCGGCGCCCGGTGTCGGCGGTGGTTACCGGCTTACGGCCGGCTCTACGCTGCCGCCGCTGTTGCTGGACGACGATGAGGCGGTCGCGGTCGTCCTCAGCCTGCGTACGGCGGCCACCCAGGGTGTGACCGGTATGGCCGAGACCTCGCTGCGGGCGCTGGCCAAGCTGGAACGGATCCTGCCCGCCCGCCTGCGCCAGCGGATCTCCGCCCTGCGGGTCGCCACCGTGCCGCTCACGAATCCGGCCACGACCGTCGGACCGGACGTCCTCACGACGATCGCCGAGGCCTGCCACAGCCTGCACCGGCTCACGTTCGCGTACCGGGACCGCGACGGCACCGCCAGCCACCGCACCGTCGAGCCGCACCGATTGGTCCACACTGGACGCCGCTGGTACCTGGTCGCCCGCGACTACGACCGGTCCGAGTGGCGGACGTTTCGGGTCGACCGCATCGAAGACCCGCAGCGGACCGCGATCCGCTTCACGCCCCACGACCCACCCGACGCGGCCGCCTTCGTCGCGGACTCGGTCAGCGCCGCGCCCTACCGTTACCGGGCCCGAGTTCACGTGTACGCCCCCGCGGCGGTGGTGGCCGAGAGCGTCCCGCCGACGACCGGCGTCGTCGAAGCGATCGACCCGGACAGTTGCCTGCTCGTGACCGGAGCCGATTCGCTCGGCTTGATGTCGATGCACCTGGCGTTGCTCGGTCATGACTTCGCGGTGCTCGAACCGCCCGAACTCGCGGCGGAGATCGGGCGCCTGGCCATGATGTTGGCTAAGGCTCACTCCGCGAGTTCGGCGCATCGGCCTTCGCAGCCGTGATAGTGATCGCGGTGATCCGCCCGCTGGAGGCGTCGGCGAACGAAAAGCGCATGACGAGCACGGCCGCATTCGGCGGGCGCACCACGATCGCGGGTACGCCGTCAATCGGCTCGATGTGGGCGTACGCGGCCCGGTGGGCGAACACAAGTGCCTGCCGGGCAACGTTTTGCGCGCCCCGGGCTTCGATCGGCTGGGACCCGCCCAGGTCGGCCCGCACGACGACGCCGGGATCGAGCAGCGCCACCAACGCGGTGAAGTCGCCATTGCGGGACGCGGCCAGGAATGCCTCGACCAGCTGCCGCGGCCGATTCCCCGCTGGCGGCGCCGGAGCTGCGCGTACGCGGCGGCGCGCCCGGCTGGCCAGCATCTTGGTCGCCGGCACCGACCGGTCGAGGATCGGCGCGATCTCGGCGAACGGCAGCCCGAACAGGTCGTGCAGGACGAAGGCCAGCCGTTCGGCCGGGGTCAGGGTGTCGAGCACGACGAGCAGCGCCAGGCCCACCGAATCGGCCAGCGCCGCTTCGCTCTCCGGATCCGGGAGGCCGGCCGGCAGCGGTGCGGTCAACGGCACCTCGCGCCGGGCGGTGCGCGTACGCAGGATGTCGAGGCAGATCCGGCTGACCACGGTCGTCAGCCAGGCCCGGGTGTCGCGGATGTCGCCGCCGCCGGTACGCGCCCAGCGCAGCCACGCCTCCTGCACCGCGTCATCGGCGTCGGCCGCCGACCCCAGCATGCGGTACGCCACCGCCCGCAGATGGTCGCGGTGTGCGCTGAACTCTTCGGTCCGGTCCACGGTTACCTTTCCGGCTGCGGTCACGTCTTTCTCGACGCAGGCCGGTGCGCGAAGGTAACACGAGGAGGATGCCGATGTCCGCGTTCACGTCCACGATCGAGATCGACCGCCCGCCCGCCGAGGTCTTCGCCGTCGCCACCGATCCCCGGCGGTTCGGCGAGTGGCAGCGCGACGTGGTGGGCGTACGCATGCTGGAAGGCGGCGTGTTCACGACGACCCGGCGGCTCGGTGGAACCCTGACCCAGCAAGTGGTACGCCACGAACCGCCCCGCACCTGGGCGGTACGCGGCATCGCAGGTCCGGTACGCGCCCACGCCACGATCGGGATCGAGCCGCTCGACGACGGCCGCCGGTCGAAGGTCACGTTCACACTGGAGTTCGAGGGGCACGGAGTGGGCGTACCGCTAATTCCGCTGATCCGGCGCCAGTCGGCCAAGCTCGCCCCGAACAGTTACCGCGCCCTCAAGCGCCTGATCGAAGCAGACTGATCGGCCGCCTACCACGCCTCACCCGCGGACCACGACAAGCTGGTCCAATGCGGACGCGGCTCCCCACGTCTCCCCCGGCCGGCCCAGGATCTGGCGGACTTCGGCGCCCTGGCCCGGCAACGCGACTGTCACGAAGCGTTCGGTCGCCGGGTCGAAGCGCACCAGCGTATTGGCGCCGAAATCGCTGACCCATACCTGATCGCTTTCGTCCACATAGACCGCGTACGCCTGCGGGCGCCGGCCGGGCAGCGGCCACTCCCGCCACGATCCGTCGGCGGGATCGTGCACCGCCAGCTTGCCGGCGTTCCATTCGCTCACCCAGATCCGCCCGCGGCTGTCCGCCCATACCCGCCGGGCGCCCTGGCCGCGGGTCGGCGGCTCGATCACGGTCGCCTGCCCGGTGGCCGGGTCGACGCGGGCGATGTGGCTGCCCGCGAGCGAGGCGTAATAGACCTGACCGGACGGCGTGGTCGCGATGCCGTAGGGGCCGCGGCCGCGGGGCGCGTCGTAGACCTGCATCTGACCGCTGGCCGGGTCGAGCCGGCCGTACACGCCGGACTGCCCGGTGAACCACAGGATGCCGGCGGTATCGAAGGCCGCGGTGTTGAGGTTGGCGCCGGAACGGTTGGCCGGCAACGGAAACCGGCGTACCTCACGGGTGGCCGCATCGACCCGGACGATCGCGTTGAGCCCGCCGTCGGTGATCCAGGCGGCGCCGTCCTTGCCGACGATGACCCCGTGCGGCGCGGAGCCGCTGCCGAGCGGCACCTGGGTGACCTTGCCGGACGCCGGATCCAGGTGGCCGAGGTAGCCGGCTCGCTGAGCCGTGAACCACACACCGCCGTCGGCCGCGGGCGCCACGTCATGCGGGTGCGCACCGAACGGCACCGGATAGGTCTGCATGGTCAGGCCGGTTGCGGCGCTGGCCACCGGGCCCGGGCTGGGCTCGGCCGGGATCGGCTTGTCCTCGGTGCAGCCCACGGTGACCAGAGCCAGTGCGGCGACCGCCAGCCGGCGTTTCACGCCCATGACAAGGTACCCATCTATGTGTCGAACGTCGTGGCCATCTCCCGGCTGCGGGTGAAGCGCAGCGTGGCCTGCGTACCGTGCGCGCCCCGGGTGATGACGACCCCGTCGGACAGCCCGTGCATCAGCGTCAGGCCGCGACCGCCCGGAGTCTCGCGGCGGCTGGCCGCTGAGTCGGCCGTCCACTGGCCGCTGTCGCCGACGGTCGCGGTGACCTGACCGGGCTCGGCGAACACCTCCAGGCTGACGGTCTTGTCCGGATCGCGGTGGCTGCCGTGCCGCACGGCGTTGGTGATCGCCTCGCCGACGCTCAGCAGGATGTCGTGTTGCTGCTGCTCGGGCAGGTCCAGCCGGGCGAGCCAGGCCTCCAGCCCGTGGCGGGCCGACCGCATCGTGGCGGGATCGGCGGCGAACGCGGTGACGTGGCTGTCCGCGGTCGTGCCGGTCGGGCGTACGGCGAGGATCACCACATCGTCGGAGAAGCCCCCGGACGGGGCCAGCAGCTGCCGGAGTTCGCGGCCCACCATGCCGACCGGAAGCCGGTGCAGGCCCGGTGCCACCGCGGCGAGGCGGGCGAGCCCGTCGTCGAGCGACTCGCCGCGGCGCTCGATGAGACCGTCGGTGTAGAGCACCAGCAGCGAGCCGGGCGGGAACGAAGCGTGACCGGGTACGCCCTCCAAAGTGAGCCCGAAGGCGGCCAGCGACGGCTCCCGGCCCTCGTCCAGCAGCCGCACCGTGCCGTCCGGCTCGATGAGCAGCGGGTACGGGTGACCGGCACAGATGTAGTCGAGTTCATCGCGGCGACGGTCGATCCGGGCGTACGCCAGCGTGCAGCACCGGCCGCCGGGCACCCTCGCGGCGTACCGCTGGACCGTGGTGAGTACGCGAGCGGGGTCGCCGTCGGTGAGCGCGGAAGCGGCGGTGGCCGCGCGCAGCCGGCTCATGACCGTGGCGGCGGTCAGGCCGTTGCCGACGACGTCACCCACGGTGACCGCGACCTGGTCGGTCTCGTCGAGCGGGGTCACCAGATACCAGTCGCCGCCGACGCGCATCGTCTCGGCGGCCGGCTGATACACCGCCGACACCACGACCGCCTTCGACGTCAGGTCGAGGTCGAGCAGCTGCTCCTGGAAGTCGGTGGCGATGCGGTGTTCCCGTTCGGCCGTGCGGATGCGGGCGATCGCGGTTGCGGTGAGGGCGGCCAGCTGCTCGCCCTGGGCGAGGTCGGCGGCGGTGAACGCCTGCGGCTGCGGCCACAACAGGCCCAGTGCGCCGATGACGATGCCGTTGCCGTCGCGCAGCGGGTGGATCTGCCCCGCCTGGATGCCGGGTGCCGCGTCGCGTACGGCGGTCGCGTACCGCTCGTCGAGGCTCGCCGCGTCCGGGATGATCATCGCTTGGCCGGAGGTCGCGACGTCGGCGACCGGCACCGGCGCGTCCAGGGCGATGACGTGGTAGCGCTCCTTCAGCTCGGCGTCGATCGCGCCGTCGTAGAGCACGGTGAGATGGTCGTCTTCGAGCAGTCCGACGGCGATCGCGGTGGCGCCCAAGGTCGCCTCGGGCGCCGCGATCAACGCCGACAGCGCCTCGTCCACCGAACCGGCGGCGGTCAGCGCGGTCGTGACTGCGGCCATCGCGGATTCGCGGCGGGTCGACCGGTCGGCGTCGCGCGTACGCCGCACAGCGGCCAGCCGAGCCTGCACCCGGTGGACCAGATCGGCCGAGGAGAACGGTTTGGTCAGGTAATCGTCGGCCCCGGCGGCCAGCCCGTCGCCGGACGCCTCCACTCCGGCGCGTGCCGACACCAGGATCACCGGGATTGCGGCCACGGTCTCGTCCGCCCGGATGCTGCTGACGAGCTGGAAGCCGTCGATGCCCGGCATCATGGCGTCGGCCAGCACCAGATCGGGCTGGTGCCGGCGTACGCCGTCCAGGGCCGTCTTGCCGTCGGCGTACACGACGGTGTCCCAGCGGGATGCCAGGATCTGGCGAATATATTCCCGCATGTCCGGGTTGTCGTCGGCGATGAGGACCAGCGGCCGGCCGCCGGATGACGCCGCCGCGATGGGCGCCGCCGCGGCGATCCACTGCTCCGCCTCGGCGAGGTACGGGTTGTTTCCGGCGACGGTCAGCGGCGCAGGCGGCGCTGCCGCTGCGGCGGCGGTGCTCTCGGCGGGCAGGTCGATGGTGACGGTCGTGCCGACGTCCGGCTCGCTGTCGACGCGGATCGTCCCGTCGTGCAGCTCGACCAGGCTGCGCACCATCGACAGGCCGACACCGCTGCCCTCGACGCTGCGCCCGCGGGCGTTGGTCGCCCGATAGAACCGGTCGAACAGGTGCGGCAGGTCGGCCGGGTCGACGCCGATCCCGGTGTCGATGACCTGGACCCGCACGGTCTGCGGTCCAGGCTTGACGACGACCGTGATCGAGCCGCTGAGGGTGAACTTCACGGCGTTGGACAGCAGGTTGAGGACGATCGTCTCCCACATCGCGACGTCGACCCGGGCGATGGCCGGCCGGCACGACAGCATCAGGCTGATGCCCGCCCGCTGGCACAGCTCGGTGAACGAGGAGGCGACCTGGGCGGTCAGCGCACCGAGATCTACGGGAACCGGTTCGGCACCGGCCCGCCCGGCCTCGATGCGCGAGAAGTCCAGGAGGGCGTTGACCAGTCGCAGCAGCCGATTGGCGTTGCGGTGGGCCATCTCCAGCCGGGCGTGCCCGGCCGGGTCGCCGGACGCCTCGGCGATCGCGTCCTGCAGCGGACCGAGCAGCAGGGTCAGCGGCGTACGGAACTCGTGGCTGACGTTGGTCAGGAAGGTGGTCTTGGCCCGGTCCAGCTCGGCCAGGGCGTCGGCGCGGCGGCGCTGCATCTCGTAGGACGCGACCGTGGAAAGTGCTCCCGACACCTGGTCGGCGAGCAAGCCGCAGAATCCGCGGTACTGCTCGTCGAGGATGCGGCGGGGATTCAGGCCGACGACCAGAGCACCGAGTTCGCCGTACGGGCCCGGATCGGCCAGCGGCAGGATCAGCGCCTGCTGCGGGCACAGCTCGCCGAAGGCGCCGGCGAGGCCGGGCGCGACCTCCGGCAGATCCTCGACGATCGATGCACCGTCGGCGGCGGGCACCGCCTTGAGGCCGCCGAGGATCGACGGCAGCAGCTGGCGGACGGACGGGCTGCACTCGCGCAACTCGGCCAGGCCGGTGCCGCTGTCGATCAGGTAGACGGCCACGAACGGCAGATCCGGGTGGCTGTCCCCGCAGGCGGTCACGGCCGCGGCCACCGCTTCGGCGGCGGTCTGCGTACCCAGCAAGGCCGCCGAGACGGTGTTGAGAATGTGCAGCCGCCGTGCGGCCAGCACCCGCTCCGTGGTCTCGGTGACCGCGCAGAAGATGCCGTTGACGTCGCCGGCCGAGCCGACGAGCGGGCCGTAGCTGAACGTGAAGTAGCGTTCGTGCCGGCGGCCCTCGGTGACCAGCGGCAGCATCAGGTCATCCGACCAGGTTGCCTCGCCGGTGTCGAGGACACCGCGCAGCATCGGCCCGATTTCGTCCCAGATGTCCCACCACACCTGGCGCCCCGGCCGGCCGAGCGCGGCCGGGTGCTTGTCGCCGAGCGCGGCGATGTACGCGTCGTTGTAGACGAGGAACAGGTCCTCCCGGCTCAGCCACAGCACGATGGGAAAGCGTGATGTGAGCGCGGCGGCCACGGCCGCCCGGGTCTCGACGGGCCAGGTGTCGACCGGGCCGAGCGGGTGCGCCGCCCAGTCGGCCTCGGCGAACCGGCGGCCCATCTCGCCACCCAGGCGGGCGGCGGTGACTAGGTCCGGCGGGAGGTGGTTGCGCATCCCCTTACTATGCGCCAAAACCGCGTTGTACGCGCGGCATCTACGCCGCTCGGGGCCGGGTGCCCTGGGCACCCGGCCCCGCGGCCGGACCCGCTTATCCTATGTAGACAGACGAGTCGGGGTACGCGCCCCAGCCGGTGGAGATGACGTAGCCACCGGGCGGGTAGTCCCAGAGGATGCCCCAGCTGCCAGTCACGCCGCCGTTGTAGTAGGTCTGGAGGTTGCCGGTGTCCTTGCGGGTGATGTCGGACCGCCCGTCGCCGTTGATGTCGGCGAAGTAGAGCGCCGAGTCGGGCATGTACCACCCGCTGCCGATGCCGTAACCGCCGGCGACGTACACCCAGTTGATGCCCATGCCAGCAGTGACACCGCCGTTGTAGTACGCCCCCAAGGTGCCGTCGGTGTGCTTGGAGACGATGTCGGCGTACCCGTCACCGCTGATGTCGGTGAAGTAGATCGACGAGCCGGGCATGTCCCACCCGCTGCCGATCGTGTAGCCGTGCGTCGCGTCGTACTGCTCCCAGCTCACCCGGCCGTCGGCCAGGACGCCCCGGTTCCAGTAGACCTCCAGGATGCCGTTCAGCTTCTTGATGAGGTCGTCGCGCCCGTTGCCGTCGAGATCGGCGAAGTAGACCGACGAGTCGGCCATCGTCCAGCCGGACCCGATCGCCGCGGCGGTGCCGGTGAACGTCCACGACGCCGTGGCGTTATACGGAGCAGTCGGGTTGTAGTACGCGGTGAGCGTGCCGTCCGGGGCCTTGCGGACCAGATCGCGCCACCCGTTGCCGTCGATGTCGGCGAAGTAGAGCGACGAGTCCGCCACGGAGAACCCGCTGCCCGCCGTGTAACCGTTGCTCGGGCTGTCCCAGTTGACGCCCTTGCCTGCGGTCAGCCCGCCGTTGTAGTACGCGAACAGCGAACCGTTGTCCTTGCGGAGGATGTCCGCCCGGGCGTCGGCCAGCAGCGTACGGCTGGCTCCGACGATGTCGACCGCCTGACCCCATACCTGGACGTTGGCGACCTGCCCGCCCAGATAGCCGCCGAACGCGGCGGGGCCGGTACGCGCGGTGCCGACCCGGAACGCCCCGGTGGCGTTCCACGAGGGCGCATGGGCCGCCGTCGCAATGGTGACCCCGTTGGCCGCGAGGTTCATCATCTGGGTGGCGGATCGGTAGGTCGCCGTGATCCGGGTCCAGACACCGAGCTGCGCCGTGCCGTTGGCCGAAGCGGCCGTGTCCGCCGCCCCGCCCGCGACATCGCCGGTCGGCATGCTGAAGCGCCAGGAGTTGGTCGATCCGTCGAGGTACACACGGAAACCGGCAGTGTTACTGCCGTCCTGGGATGCCACGGTGCCCGCGGCGGCCGGGCGTACCCAGGCGTCGACCGTGAAGTCGGCGTTGGTGTCCAGCGCCTTGCCCGCCGTCGCGAGCGCGGCCGTGGTGCCGTTGAGGGACACGTCCGGGCTGAACAGGTCGCCGGTGTTCCAGACGGCGTTGCCGCTGCCGGTCAGGTTGGCGGTGCCGGCCTGGTCGGCCGCGGTCGCTACCGATCCCGATCCGGCGTCGGCCAGCGCCCAGTGGTGTGCCGCCGAGATGAGCGGCTGGGCCGGCTGCGCCGTCGCGGTCCCCGTACCGCCAGAGAGTCCGGTTACGAGGTAGGTGGTCGCGGTGCCGGTGGAGCCGACCGTCCACAGATCGGCGACGCCGTCGCCGTTGGCGTCGCCGGCCGACAGCCGCACGCTGACGCCCATGTTCCACTGGTGCCCGGCCGTGCCATCGGCCAAGGCGTACTGGGTGTAGCTCAGGGTCGTCTCGCCCATCGTGTGCGAGAGATCCTTCCACAGGTACAGCTGCCCGGTCGCCTTGTTCCACAGGAACAGCGACGTGCCACCGGCGGTCTGCGCGGCGGCCAGCGTCCAGGCCGCCCAGTTCATGTCGCCGGCCGGCGTGGTCACCGACAGCCGGTCCTCCGACCAGCCGTAGCCGCCGACCATGTTGTTGTTCGGGTAGTAGTCCAGATAGGACGATGCTCCGGTGTCCACGATGCCGAGCAGGTCGGCGTACCGCTGGCCGCGGTGAGTGGTGTCGCCCGCGTTGACCAGCTGCACGGGGCTGCCGTCGCCGAAGTTGAACAGCCCCTCCGGCAGCGTCGCGCCGCCGATCGGGCTGAGAACCGAGCCGTCGCCGTACCCTTCGATGATCACGCCGCCGCCCGTGTTGGCGCCCGCCGGGTCGCGGTAGCCGGCCGGGTAGTAGACGAGGACGTCCTGCAGGCCGGAGCCGAAGAAGTGGCCGGTGAGCGCGATCGCGTCGTCGTAGTCGGCAGCGTTGTCGTGTACGCCGAGCCCGATGCCGCGCGCACCGATGTTGGTCATCGACGGCTGCACCTGGCCGGTGTTGCGCCCGGTGCCCAGCCACAGACCGGACGTGATGTTGTTGCTGCCGCCCACGGCGACCAGATCCGCGGCGCCGTCGCCGGACAGATCGCCGTCGGGGCGGTCGGGGCCGGGCTGCGCAACGAAGATCCGCTGCGCCGACGCGCCGACGTTGCCGCCCGGGGACAGGCTCGTCACGCTCAGAACGTTGGTGTGCCGGTTGGGCTTGAAGGTGATCGTGGCGTTGCCGCTACCGTCGGCCGGGAACGAGACCGGCGCGGCGCCGTTCAGCTGCACCAGATAGCTGCCGGGATTGGAGGATCCGGCCGGCTTGGTGACGGCCATGCTGTAGCTCTGCCCGATGGTCGTGGCGTTCTCAGGGATCTCGGCCACGGTGGGCGCGGCCGGCCGGGTCGGGTCGAACACGAACGCACACGTTGGCGACCAGTTCGACCAGCCGTTGTCCGGTGCGCCGTCATAGCCGCGTACGCGCCACGAGAAGCTGGTCTGTGCACCACCGGCGGCCGTCTCCAGAATGGACTTCGTGACGACCCGGCTGATCGTCCCGCCCGACCCGACGGTCAAGACGAGGGGGTCGGAGCCGGCCAGGATGGTACCGGGCGCCGACGTCTTCCACAGTTCGAACTGGACACCCAGCACGGTGCTCGGATCGGGGTCGCTCAGCTGGGCGTACAGGCTGACGTCGCCGGCGCCGACGGCGTTGGACGGCACCGCCTGGCACGACGTGCTCGGGCTCGTCGTCAGCGCGGCGGCGGTGGGCGTGTTCGGCGGGTGGTTGTAGGTCACCGTGAAGGCGACGGAGTTGAGGTCAAACTCCTTCCAGGAGTTCCAGTCGGTGGACTCGTTCACGCCGGTCATCACGAAGGTCTGCGTCGTCTTACCGGCGGCGACGTCCGCGTTGACCGCCGACAGCACGTTGAACGACACGCCATGGGCCGGGCAGCTCGTGTTGCCGGCCTTGTACGCGACGTCCTTGTAGTCGATGACCGAGCCGAGGCTCTGGCCGTTCCAGTAGTTCCAGTTCGCCGTCGTCGGCGTCATCGTCGCGGCCGGCGCGTAGATGTTGACCCGCGAAGCGGTGCACGACCACGCCCACACCTCGGTCATGTCGATGACCGCGGAGTCGATGATCGCGCCGGACAGCGTCGAGACCGGGATCGCGAAGTTGAGCAGCGAGTGCGACCAGATGCCGCCGCCGCCCTCGTTGGAGTTGCCCACCTGGAGGTGGCCGTCGGGGTCGGGCGTGTTGTTCCAGTAATTGCTGGCGGCGTACTTGTGGGCCACGCTCGCCCACGCCGACCGGGTCGGGTTGATCGGCGTCCAAGCGAACGACGGGTCCAGGAAGAGCGGGAAGGTGACCGCGGAACCGGCCAGCATCTCCTGGTCCGGCACCAGCTTCAGCGCATGGTCGGTCACCTCTACCGCGATCGGTGCGCGGCGGGCGGCGACGCCGGGCGTACGCGCATCGGAGGCGGCCGGCTGCCCGGTGGCCTTGTCCAGCGCCCGGCCGCTGCGCAGATCGGGCATCGTCGGACCGTACGCCTTGGCTGAGTCCCACATTTGCGGTGCGGGCGCCGACAGCACGGCCTGCCCGGTCCGGTCGGTGCCGACGACGTTACCGGTGGCGTCGGCCGACAACGTGATGCCGTCCGTGGCCGTCGTTATCGTGAGCGCTCGCAGCGCCGGGTGCGACGCCGCGGCCGCGTTCCGGACGACGAGAACCTCGCTGAAGCCGCCCTGGCGGTCGGCGCGTACCAGCAGATCCACGCCGGGCAGGACACCGGCGTAGGTCGCCGTGTCGCCGGACAGCGACGGCCGGGGCAGCTTCACCGGCAGTCCGAAGGCGACCGACCGGCCGTGGCCGCCCATCCGGGCCAGCGGGCCGGTGCCGCCGCCCGACAGCACGAGCGGCTGGGTGGACATCGTGGGCGATACGCTGCCGTCCGGGTTGGACTTCAGCGTCGCGTCCAGGCCGACCCACCGGCCGTCGACGTACTTGCGTTGCGGCATCAGCGAACGGCGGAACGACAGGGTGCCGTCCGGGTTCGCGGTCAGGGTGTCGGTGGCGGTGGTCGCGCCGGTGATCGGCACGGGCTTGCCGGTCAGCCGGGCCCGCTGCAGCGCCGAACCCGACGCGGCCTTCGCCGCACCGGGCGCCGATGAAGCGGACGGTACGCCGGTGGCGAGGGCCGGTGCCGGTGCAGTCACCAGGATCACGCCCGCGGCGAGGGCGCAAACAACGGTTCTTCGGCGTACGGATGGGTCGGTCGAGCGCATGGATGCCCCCGTTAGCGTCGAATGCGACGTGCGTATCACATCGCGGCGCACAGTAAAGCACCTCGGACGCAAGCTATGGGGGCGTCCGCAATGCCGCTGCTAGCACCGCGTTTCGCTGAGCGAACGGCTGCCACTGCGACGGCGTATCGGCGACTAATGGCGCCGCGGACTGCGGTGAGGATGGGCGTACGCGCCACCCGTCGAGCCGGCCGTCGTGGAACTCCAGGCGCAGCAGGAGTCCGCCGGCGTATCCGTGCGCCACGAAGTCCGGGCCGCCGCACCGGTGGACCTTCTGATCCTGGCTGATCCAGGCGACGGCCTCGATCTCGGCTTGGACGCGGGCGGCCAGCTCGAACGAGAGGACGGCCGCCGCCGCGTCACGGCGTACGGCCAGATGCTCGGTCAGCGCGGCGACGGCCGCCGGATCGCGCCGCAGCACCGCGATCGCACCGTCCAGCAGATCCGCACCGCTGGCCGGCTCATAACCGCGTACGCGTGCCAGATCTCGCTGTGCGCCGGTGAGGCGAGCCGCGGCGTAGTGCAGCGGGAAGGCTCGCAGGAGCCCGGAAACGGCCAGCCGGACCTGCGTTCCGCCCAGGTAGGGGCCGAACGTCAGGTCCGCCCCTCCGGCATCGTGGACAGTACGCAGACCCGGCGGATCGCGATCGACCACAATGGACAGAGGAACCTCGGATCCGCCGACGATCCGGTTCCACCGCGGCAGCCCCCGTTCGAGCACGTTGCGCTCCAGCCAGGCGGCCTCGTGACCGGAGTCGCAGGCGAGCGCATCGATCCCGGCGATGCGGGCGACCATGCGCCGCAGGTGCCGGCGGCCCTTCAGCTCGCCCCAGTACGACCCGACCCGGCGCCGCAGATCGACCGCGCGGCCGACGTACAGGATGCGGCCACGCTCGTCCACGAACCGGTACACGCCCGGCCCGGCGGGCAGGCGGGGCACCACGGCTCGGCTCATCGCGCGAGTATCGCACCCCGCCCGGCTCAACCGATTGAGGCGCGGCAGCGGTGCAGGAGCTGCTCGTCCTCGGCCACGGTCGTGTCCGACCATGCGGACGGGCGGGCGTTGTGGCGCCGGATGGCGCCGAGTTCGGTCACCAGCAAGTCGCGCAGCGGCTCAGCGATCTCGGCCGTCTCGGTGCACAGCGCGGCGATGTGCGGCCGGGTATGGCTGTTGTGTTCCCATGCGTCGCGCAGCACAGCGATCGGCGCAGCGGTCTCACCGGTGATCCGCCAGACCGCCTCGGCGGCCCGCAACGGTGTCCACCACCACGAGTCGGCATTGTCCATTGCGGACACCGCGACGTCCAGGCCCGGCCGCCCGGCCGGCCCGAGAAGAGCGAGCGCCGTCAGCGCATCGCGCAGTGCCCCTTCATCGGCCGCCGCGAAGCGATCCACGAACGCGAGGACGGGCGCGGGATCCCCGCCCAGCCGAGCCAGCGCCTGTGCGGCCGCGCCGGCCAGCGGGCGATCGCCGGCTTCGATCCACTCCCGCAACTGCGGCCCGCCCTGGGCCAGCTCGCCGAGGAACCTGGCTACGAGCGAGGAAGCCGGCAGGCGCAGCAGGCGCTCGGCCACCTCCTCGGCTGGTGCGCCGATGGCTCGCAGAGCCCGCAGTACGCCGAACTTGCGGTCGTCGTCGTCGGCCATCCGGTCGGCCTGGCCCCGGATGACAGGCAGCAGCGGTGCGGCATCCGTGCCGAAATCGGCCGCCAGATACGGCGAGTTGGGCGGCATCTCGTCGTGGTCGATGAGCCATGCCAGCGCGGGCAGTACGCGGACATCGCGTACGTCGGCCAGCACCGAGACCGCGGCACCGATCGACGTACGCCCGTCCGCCCAGCGCACCATGGCCGGCGAGACGGTGGCCAGATCCGAGGCGGGCGCTTCCCGGGGGCTCGCCGCCAGGATCGCCGCCAGCGGATCGGCGGCCGGTGCCGCCAGCGGCCCCGCATGCGACAGCACCATCAGCGCACGCGGTCGCAGAGCCGGATGCGGGTCGGCGAGCTGAGCGCCGACCAGTCCGACGATCCGTGTGTAGTCGCCGCGCCAGCCGTCGATGAGGCGCGCCACCGGGGACAGCACATCGAAACGGCTCTCCCAATCGGCCGCCTGCAACAGCGCCGTCACCAGCGCCCGGCGCTCGGCGAGGCGGTCGCCGAAGGAGTCGACCACATCCGACACCAGCTTCTCGGCCTGCGGGGACCGCCGATCGCGGTGCTGCTCCTCGCGCATGCGGCGGACCGAGCCGATGAGCGTGTCGGTCTCGAATCCGGCCGGCTCGACCGGGTCCGTGCTTTCGGCGTACACCTGAGTCAGGAGCTCGACCGCGAGCGCGGCCGGAACCGCCACGCCGAGCCGGACCACTTCGGACAGCGCGGCGATGCGGGCGCGGGGCGAGGGATCGGCGGCGAGGATGCCCGACAGGTAGTCGGCGGCCGACGCGGAGCCGCAGATGCGGCTGAGCCGCCCCAGAATCTCGATGTACGCCGCCCGCGCGGCCGCATCGGCTTCCTGGCCGGCGGCGTGGATGAGGGCGGGCACGGACTCCTCGACGCCGTCGCGGCACGCCGGCAGTACGCCCGCCGCGGCCTCGCGAACGCGGGGATCCACATCGGACAGAAGGCTGATCCAGGTCGCGTGCTCGGCGGCGATCAGGGCGTTCGCCTCGGAGTAGAGCATGCCGTCCTCGTCCTCGACACCGAACTCGTACTCGTCGAAGTCCTCGCCCGCCCCGCCGATGCTGCCGAGCAGCTCCACGACGTCGGCCCGGCCGGGCAACCCGGTGGTGACGGCGATCCGCAGCAGGAACGGGATCGACGCCAGCGTGCTGTCGTAGACGTCGCCTTGATGGTGAACGCCGCCGTACATCGCGTCGAGGGCGTACTCGCGGGTCGCGGGGTCCGGATCGATCAGGTTCCGCAGGATGGCCGGCACCTCGTGCGCAGGCCCGTACGCGTGCTCCATCTGTGCCCACGGCAGGTCGTCGAGGCCGGTCAGGATGTCGTCGAAGGCGCTCACGAATCTGATCATGCCGGACCGGCCGATCCTGCGCCGCCCCGCTGGGCCAGGGCGGGAACGTGCCAAGGTCCACCGATCGCATGGACGTGGCGCGAGCCGACCGCCATCCTCAGGACATGCCCAGTGTGTGGGAGACGTCGGCGGACCCCGCCGCGCTCGAATCCGCCGCCGGCTCGTGGCGGGCCCTGGAAATGCTGGCTGTGTCCGCACTGACCACTGTGAACGATGCCGCCCGGCAGGTCGTCGACACCGACTGGCGCTCCGACGCCGCCGAGGCGTACGACGACCACCGGCACAAGGTGACGCGCGACCTGCAAGCGCTCGCGGATCTGGCCAGCCAGGCCGCGACCAAGCTGGACGGTCTCGCCGCGACCTGCCGGTCCACCCAGGCCGAGCTGACCCGCCTGTTCCACACGCTCGACGGGATCCCCCGGGCCGTGGGCAACCTCGGCGCCATCACGTTCCACCCGGCCGACGTCGCCCAGAGCGCCCAGGTACGCGAAACGATCCAGGCGGCCACGCCGCATCACACGCACCTGGACGAGGAGCTGGCGCTGGCCGAGGGGTCGTTCACGACCGCCAGGAGCGACCTCGACGAGCTTATCGAGCGGTGGCGGCCCCGCCGGGTGACGATGGTGAACCTCAACATCGGCTCCGGCCACGACAACAACCAGCTCGCGGGGGCCCGCGAGGGCGTCGGCCCGGACGACGTCGACGAGCTGGCCGAGCTGCTCGACCGCGAGAACGCCGACATCGTCACCATCCAGGAGACGTTCCAGGGCGACCTGGACGATCTCGAACACGAGCTGGAAGAGGCCACCGGCGACAACTGGAACATCGCGTACTCCGAGGCGAGCAGCAAGTACCGCTGGACCGGCATGGGCGGCTTCGACGAGATCTTCTCCGGGCACCTCAACGAATCGTTCGGCAACGCCGTCCTGGTCCGCGAGGGCGACACCATCGCCGGCTCCCACGAGATCGACGAGCCCCGGCTCGATCCCGAGGGCAGCTGGCTGGAGCCGCCCGAGGAGCACGGGCCGCCGACCGGGACCACGACCACGACCGTGCCCGGTACTCCCCCGCCGCCCCCGCTCGACCCGGGCATCCCCGACGGTGAGGGCCGATCGGCCGCGCACACCGAGGTCGAGTTCACGGTGCCGGACTGAACCGGTCTCCACGGCGTGATCGAAGATCCAAGAAGCTCACCAGCGGGGCGCGTCGAACTCCACCGATTGACCGTCGTGATCGGACAGTCCGTCCACCTCGACCTCGCCCGTGGGTCTCGCGCCGACGCTCGGGGTGGCGTACACGTGGTCGATCGAGCCGTCGCGGGTGACGTGCTCCAGCCCGGCATCGGTGAACCCGCCGAGGGCCCGCGACGAATCCGAGTCGCGCCCGGACCGCACGTTGAGATCGGCTCCCACGAGCGAGGCGCCGTCGGTCCCCTCGACGATGTCGACGAGATTGCCGATCTGGGCGCTGCGGTTGGCCTCGTCGTCGCTGCGGCTCATGCCGTCGTCGTGGCTGTGGGTATGCGCGCTGAAGACGTCCAGGCGCGTACCGGCCCGCGACCAGATCCGGTCGGCGGTCGCCTGATCGGTGTCCCGGTACGTCTGCACCATCGCGTCCATCTTCAGCCGGTCGGCCTCCAGCACGTCGGCGAAGCCGGTGAGGGCCTGCACGGCCGCTTCCCGGAGCGAGACATACGCGCCCCAGCACGCCCAGGAGGCGGATTCGTCGCCGAACACGCCGCTGGAGAGGTTGGCCGTGCCGTCGAGTCCGGGCTGCGCGTCCAGCATTGTCTGCCGCGCGGAACCGACCTGCCCCGCGAGCCACTCGATCCGTTCGTAGTCGGCATGGATCGCCATGCAGTGACGGTAGCGGCCACCGGCCCCCGCACGAAACCCGGGCGGCATGTCACCATTGGGTCCATGAGCGCGATCATGGAAGCCGCCACCGCGTACGGCCGCAGCCTTCAGTCCCTCCTCACCCTCGGCGAGCAGCTGGACGAGGCCGACTGGGCGGCGCCGACGCAGTGTCCTCTGTGGTCAGTCGCCGACATCTACGCGCACATCATCGGCCCGGAGGTCTGGTTCGCCGGTGGCGCGCCCGCGTACGACGTCACGACGCAGCAATTCATCGACTCGCACGTGGCTGAGCGCCGCGGCCGGCGGCCGGCCGAGCTGGTGGCCGAGCTTCGTGACGTTCTCGTGGTACGCCGTAAGCAGCTGGACGAGGCCGATAAGCAGCCGACGGTGTTCATACCGCGCCTGCATGCGTACGGCCCGCACGAACTGGGTCTGCGCATGCGCCTGTTCGATCTGTGGACGCACGAGCAGGACATCCGTGTGGCCGTCGGCCGTCCGGGCGGCCTGGACACCGACAGCGCCCGCCTGGCGCAGGATCTGCTGATCCAGTCGCTGCCTCGCAGCATCGCGAAGGTCGCCGCGGCGCCGCCGGGGTCGCGCGTACGCATCACGATCCTCGGCGAGCAGCCGGCCGAGGTGGCCGTGGCCGTCGACGACGCGGGCCGGGGAGCGCTCATCCCAGCACCGGACGGCGCCGACCTCCACCTCACCATGGCCTGGGAGACATTCGGGCGCCTGTGCGCCGGGCGCGGTGCGGTGTCCGGCTACGCCGTGGACATCTGCGGCGACCCCGGACTCGCACAGCGGGTCCTGACCGCCCTCAACATCGCACCGTAGGATGGCCGCCGTGGAGGACGGATACCGGATCGTCGCGGTGGTGCAGATGTCCGAAGAGGACATCGAAGGCGGCCGGCTTTACGAGGACTTGGTGCTGGATCTGCTGCCGTCGCAGGGCGGCCGGGTCGAGCGCCGCCTGCGTACGCCCGACGCGCGTACCGAGGTGCAGGTGCTCTGGTTCCCGTCGCGAGAGGCCATGGACGCCGTCGTGGCGCACCCGGATCGGCTGGCCGCCCGCGACCGGCTCGGTTCGGCGGTTCCGGTCACGGTCGTTCACGAGGTCCACGACGTGCCGGTGCCGCCCGCCTGAGCCGGCGGCACCGGACGGATCGCTTACGCCGAGCGCAATGCGTCGGTGGGCGACAGCCGAGCGGCACGCTGCGCCGGGTAGAGCCCGGCGATCGCACCGATCGCGACGGCCGCCACCAGACCCGCCCAGAGGGCGATGGCCGGTACGAGCGGCCGCCACCCGTGGTACGCCGCGACCGCGTACGTGATGACGACGCCCATCACGACACCGGTGCCGCCGCCTAGGACGCTGAGCAGGACCGATTCGGTGAGGAACTGGGCGGCGACGTGGCGGCGGGCGGCACCGACGGCTCGGCGCAGCCCGATCTCGCCGCGCCGTTCGAGGACCGATATCACCATCACGTTGGCGATGCCGATCGCGCCGACCAGCAACGCGACCGCACCCAGGCCGAGGAAGAGGCTGGTGGTGGCGTCGGCGACGGCCAGCCGGGCGGCGAGGGCGTCGGAGGGCCGGCTGACGGCCACGGTCTCGGGATGCTGTGGATTCGTCGCCACGTTGAGCAGCGCGGCCACGTCGGCCGTCCGTTCGGTCTGCGTACGCACGTAGACCCGGGTCGGGTGGCGGTCGTAGCCGAAGTACTCGACGGCGGCCGGGAAACCGATCAGCGCCGACTGGTCGATCTCCGGAGCCAGTTCCGCGGGCTGCAGTACGCCGATGACGACGAACCAGTGCCCACCGGCGTAGATCCGGGTATCCCCACCGGGCTGGGCGATGCCCAGCTGCCGGGCCGCTTCGTGGCCGAGCACGACCGTCGGGTACCGCTCGGTCGCCGCGGAGAGGAAGACCCCGTTCGCCATCCGGACATCGAGTGTCCTCAGCAGACTCGCGTCGGCGGCTCGGGTCGTCAGGCCGCTGGTGCGGTAGGACGGTATGCGGTCGGTGCGGTAGATGTTCACGCCGTCCAGCTCGGCCGTCGCCGCGACCGCTCGTACGCCGGCGGTCTGGGAAATCGTGAGGGCCGCGGTCGGCGGCAGCGGCGTCTCCTCACCGCTGAGCGTCGAGCCGTTGGCGACGGTCAGCAGATTCGTGCCCAGCCGGTCGATCCGGGCCAATAGATCGGACTGGCTGGATCGGGTGATGCCGAGCACGGCGACGATCGCGGCGATGCCGATCGCGATGCCCAGCACCGACAGCGCCGCCCGGACTCGGCGCGTACGCAGACCGGCCGTGGCCACCGGCAGGAGGTCGGCGGCTCGCAGCCGCGAGTACTCGGTCACCGGACCGCCTCCCCCGAAACCGAGCCGCCGCCGCTCCCCGGACCCGAGCCGCCGCCGCCGTTCCCCGGATCCGAGCCGCTCGCCGAACCGCCGCCGAAGGAGTCGTGGACGATCCGGCCGTCGAGGATTTCGATCCGCCGCCGCATCGCCGAAGCCACACCGAGATCGTGGGTGATGACGGCGATGGTGGTGCCCTCGGCGTTGAGGCGCTGGAGGAGCTGGAGGATCTGCGTACCGCTGGCCGTGTCGAGGTTGCCGGTGGGCTCGTCGGCCAGCACGATCGCCGGCCGGCCGACGATCGCCCGAGCGATGGCGACCCGCTGCCGCTCGCCACCGGACAGGTAAACGGCCCGGTGCTGGGCGCGGTGGGACAGCCCGACGCGGTCCAGCGCATCGGCGGCCGCGGATCGCCGGGCCGCCGCCGTCAGCCCGCGATACAGCAGCCCGGTCGCCACGTTGTCCACCGCGCTGAGGTGGTCGAGCAGGAAGAACTGCTGGAAGACGACCCCGAGCCGGTGCGCGCGTACGCCCGACAGCCGCCGGTCGCCGAGCCGCTCGACGGCCAGCCCGGCGATGCGGACCGATCCGCTGGTCGGCCGGTCCAGCCCGGCGGCCAGGTTGAGCAGGGTCGTCTTGCCCGACCCCGACGGGCCGGCGATGGCGACCAGCTCACCGGCGTCGATGCTCAAATCGACGCCGCGCAGGGATTCCACCGGCGGCGGGCCGGGGTAGACCTTGCGGGCCTGGTGGAGTTCGAGCACGGCCGTCATGACTGCGGCACCTGCACCGTCATGCCGTCGCGCAGCCCGTCGGCCGTCACTTCCACCGTGCCGGCGGTGTCGTCATAGAGCCCGGGCTGCACGTCCACCAGGCGGGATCCGCCGTCGAGGACCCGGACCTGGTATCCGCCGCCGGTCTTGGCCAGCAGGGCGATGACCGGGACCATCATCACGCCGGTGCGTACGGCCGTCGTGATGGAGATCTGCACGGGCGCCTGGTCCAGGTCGGCACCGCCGTCGGGCAGGGTCAGCGCCACGGTCACGGGCACCGTCGGCTGCCCTCCGGCGCCGGGCGCCGGGGTCTGCGCCACCCGGCCGACGTGGGTCACCCGCGCGGTCACGGTCGCGCCGGTCGGCAGGATCACGCGTACCTCGTCGCCGTCCTTGACCAGATGCTGGCGGTCCGTCGTCAGGCGCGCGGTCACGACCTGGGTCGTCGAGGTCGCCGACAGGACCTCCGCGCCGGGTCCGGCGAGCGCGCCCACGGACAACCGATTTTCGTGTACGCGCACCGCACCGGGCAGGAACACGACCTCGCCGAGCCGGAGGGCGCCGATGCGGTCACCGGGCGGCAGACGTCGAGCGGATTGCCAGCGCCGGACGGCTTGGGCGGTGGCCGCCGAGAAGTGATTGTCGACCGTGCCCGGGTCGAGGCCCAGCGCCGCCAGATTCGTCTCCAGCTGGCGTACATCGGTGCCGTCTTTCATGCCCGGGCTGAAACTGCGGTACGCCGCCGATACGCCGTACAGCAGCATGACCGGCGTACCCGAAACGGT